>Ga0209794_1000962_pt1 | contig 28299 bp, 21 predicted proteins | sample EBPBio232013_DNA_FD_185869 | JGI IMG/M metagenome (GOLD analysis project Ga0209794, IMG submission 185869) | Wastewater treatment Type I Accumulibacter community from EBPR Bioreactor in Madison, WI, USA - Reactor 1_5/23/2013_ DNA (SPAdes)... | ecosystem: Engineered > Bioreactor > EBPR >... | reverse complement strand
CGGCAGCACGCTCGCGGTCAGCGCGGTGATCGTCGATCCGGCCGGCAACAGCACCCCGCCCGGCCGCGACAGCGCCAAGATCGACACCAGCAACCTGCTGGGGCTCAAGGTCACGATCGTCGAGGACAGCAACGGCGATGGTTTCATCAACAAGGCCGAACTGCAGGGCCAGGTCGATATCCGCATCGATCTGCCACCCGAGGCCATTGCCGGCGACCTGCTCAGCGTCCGCATCAGCGGCCAGCCCGTGCGTACCTTCGTCCTCAGCCAGGCCGAGATTGACGCCGGCTACACCATGACCGCCATCGATGCCCCCGCCAACGGCACCCGCATCGAAGTCAGCGCCCAGGTCAGCGACCCGGCGGGTAACCAGTCCAACACCGGTTTCGCAGCGGCAACCGTGATGATCGGCGACGTCAAGGCGCCGACCGTGGTCATCGCCGAAGATGCCAACCGCGACGGCTACATCAACGCCGCCGAACTGCGCGGTGACATCGACGTCTTCATCGGCCTGCCGGATACCGCCCGCGCTGGCGACCTCCTTCTGGTCAGGGTCAATGGCACGGCCCGGTTGCCGATCCTGCTCACCGCCGCCGACATCGCCAACGGCCAGGTGGCCCTGAGCGGCATCGCCAGTCCCGGCGACGGCAACACGCTCAGCATCGCCGCCCAGTTGCGCGACCCGGCCGGCAACCTGAGCCCGAATGGCGAGGCCAGTGCCATCATCGACACCACGGTTTTCGCCGATCTCGGCATTCGCATCGTCGAAGACCGCAATGACGACGGCTTCATTGCCATTGCCGAGTTGCGCGACAACGACATCGACGTCCGCGTCACCCTGCCGCGCGGTGCTGCCGTCGGCGATTCGCTGACCGTTTCGGCCAGCGGCAACGTCGACCAGGTGGTGACCCTGAGCGCCGCCCACCTGGCGGCCGGCTACATCGACTTCAAGTTCAACCCGACTGCCGACAATACCGACTTCGTCGCCACCGCCCGCATCGTCGACAACGCCGGCAACAGCGCCGGGCCGGTCAGCGACAGCGCCCGGCTGATGCTGAGTGAGCCGGGGGTGCCTATCGTCACCCTGGTCGAAGATCGTAACAACGACGGCTGGATCAACGCGGCCGAACTCCAGGGCGGGATCGACGTCAGCATCACCCTGCCGGGTACCGCCAACGCGGGTGACAGCCTGCTGGTCAGCGTCAATGGCAGTGCGCTACCGCCGCGCGTGCTCAGCCTCGACGACATCCGTCGGGGCAGCATCGAGCTGAGCGTCGCCAGCCCGGGCGAAGGACAGCGCATCGAAGTCAGCGCCCAGGTCCGCGACCCTGCCGGCAACCTCGGCAAGGCGGGCAGTGACTGGGCTGTCGTCGACACTCAGGCGCCCAACGGCGGTGCTGCCCCGAGCGTGGTGATTACCGAGGATGCCAACAACGACGGTTTCATCAACCGCCAGGAACTGCAAGGCGATGTCGATGTGCGCATCAGCTTCGACCCGGCCAAGGTCGATGTTGGCGACGTCGTCAGGGTCAGCAACGACGGTGGTCGTAGCGTCCGCGAAATCACGATTGCAGCTGCCGACAAGGCGAACGGTTTCGTTACCGTCCAGTACCCGCCGCAAGCGGACGGCAGCACGATCAAGGTCGAGGCCTGGCTGGTCGATGCGGCCGGCAACGCGACACCGCGTGCTGCCGACCAGGCGGTGTTCGCCACCTCCCTGAGCATCGCCGACCTTACCATCAGCGTTTCCGAAGAGGGACTGGCCAACGGCATCAAGGACAATCTGCCCAATCCGAACGACGACCTCACCGACGACGCCTTCGCCCGCGGCAGCCTGAACGTGGTCAATGGCGGCGCGGCACTCAGCTTCACGCTGCTGGCGCCGGGCGAGGAGCTTTGCTCGAACGGGGTGCGCATCGTCTGGTCGGGCGACGGCAGCGAAGCCTCGCCCTTGATCGGCCGCGCCGGCCCGCTCGGCCCGGAAGTCATCTGTGCCCGGATCGATGCCCAGGGTAATTACGAAGTCCGCCTGCTTGCTCCGGTCGATCATGCCAACCCCGGCGGTGAGGACGTCGCCAGGCTCCACTTCACGGTTCGTGCCAGCGACGGCAACCAGCAGGCCGAAGCGCAAATGACGCTGCGCATCGAGGACGACGCACCGTTCGCGCGTACCCAGGAAATTCGCGTCGGCCAAGGCGATGGTGTCGATAGCAACCTGCTGATCATGCTCGACGTTTCGGCCAGCATGCGCCAGGACACGGGGCTGCGCGACCTGAACGGGCAGCCGCTCAGCCGCCTCGATCTGGCCAAACTGGCGATCCGCGACCTGCTCGATCGCCACCAGGCGCTGGGCGAGGTCATGGTCCGTCTGGTCATTTTCGGCAACGATGGCCAGGCCATCGGCGCCCGCTGGCTGAGTGTGGCCGAAGCCCGGGCGGCGCTGGATGGCATTGACGCCAGCAACGATGCCTCCAACTACGATGCCGCCCTGCTCGCTGCCCGCGCCGCCTATGCCGATGCCGGCCGGCTGGCTACGGCACAGAACGTCTCCTATTTCTTCTCCGATGGCGAGCCAACCATCGACAGCAGCGGCCATCCGTTCAATTATCCCGGTCAGTACGACCCCTTCCTGGGCGACGGTATCGATCGCAGCGAAGAAGCCCAATGGCGCGCCTTCCTTGAGCAGAATGACATTACTTCGCAGGCGGTTGGCGTCGGCCCGCGCAGCTTCGTCATCCCCAACCCGCTCAACCCGATTGCCTGGGACGGCGCCGCCGAAGCGGACCTGAACGCTTACTGGATCGGCGATTACAACGAAATGGCCTGTGTCTTTGCCGCCACCGTTGGCGGCGCCACGACGCTGGACGGCAGCCTGGGCGGTTTCGGTGCCGACGGCGGGCATGTCGCTGTCGTCGAAATCGGCGGCTATAGCTTTGCCTACGATGCGCTGACCAATACCCTGGCGGTGAGCGGTAGTTCGACCACCGTCAGCGCCTGGCGCTTCGACCCGGTGGCGCGGGCGCTGATCCTGGAAACCAGTGTCGGCGAACGCATCGAACTCGGCCTGTGTGATGGCAGCTACCGCTATCACACTGACGTGACACCGCCCCGAGGTCACCGAACCGACATCCACTACACCCTGGTCGACGGCGACGGCGATCAGGCCAGCGGCGCGCTCGGCTTCGTCGGCACCGGCGAGACGACCCCACCCAACCAGGCGCCAGTCACCGGCATTGAAGTTGGCAACAACCTGCTCGGCATCATCGGTCTGGACGCGCTTGACCTGATCGACCTTGGCACGCGCACCCGCTTCAGCGCCTTCGATGCCAACAACAACATGGTCAAACTCGAGATCGCCTACCGTTCGCTGGTCAATCTCGGCCCCTATCATCTGAAAGCTTCGCATGCACTGGCGGAAGAGCTTGGCTTGAACCTGGCAATCGTCAACGACCCGGGCCTGCTCGGTCTGCTCCTGCCCAGCTCAACGCTGGTGATCACCGCCTGGGATGGCGGTACCCTGGACAATCTGGCGGTCAACGAACTGCTCGCCACGGTCCACTACGAGCAATCCCTGCTCGACCTCAGCGTCCTCAGCGCCACCAGCATCACCGCCACCGACAGCCACGGCCTGAGCCATAGCAGCAGCGTCGGTTCGCTGGCCGAGGTCGGACTGCTCAGCAGCCCCGACCAGGACGGCCGCATCGTCGAAGGCGGCGGCGACAACGAGGTTCTGAGCGCCACGGAAACGGACAGCCGCATCTACGGCTACGGCGGCGACGATGTTCTGGTCGGTAGCGCCGGCAGCGATCTGCTACGCGGCGGTAGCGGCAACGACAGCCTGATCGGGGAAGGCGGCAACGACCTACTGATCGGTGGTCAGGGCAACGATCGACTCTGGGGCGGCGCCGGCAGCGACGTCTTCCGCTGGGAATTCGGCGACCAGGGCACGGTAAACGCGCCGGCAGTCGACCGCATCGCCGATTTCAACCTGACCGCCGCCGTCGGTGCTGGCGGCGACGTACTCGACCTGCGCGACCTGCTGCAAGGCGAGTACCACGACGGCAGCGATCCCGGCAACCTGACCCAGTACCTGCATTTCGAGACGCGCGCCGAAGGTACCGTAATCCACATCAACCCCAAGGGCGATGGTGCCGCAACCACCCAGCAAATCGTCCTCGAAGGCGTGGATCTCAGCCAGGGTGGCGTCCTCGCCGGCAACACCCAGATCATCCAAAACCTCTTGCAGCAGGGAAAGCTGCTGGTCGATTGAAATACCAATATCGGAGATTCATCATGGAAAAAACCCTGACCTATACCACCGGGCAAGACATCCGCGACCTGCGCAACCGCCTCGGCATGCTGCAGAGTGACTTCTGGAAACGCATTTTGGTGACTCAGTCCGGCGGCTCGCGTTACGAAACCGGGCGCACCATCCCTCACCAGGTGCTGCTGTTGATCCAGCTTACCTACGGCGAGGCCAAGGAAGCCGAACGGCTGTTCAAGGAACTGCGCAACGGCAAGTCGGTGGAAAAGCTGGAGGCCGTGCGTCTGCAGAAAAGTTCGCGGCGCCGCCCGCGGCCCAGCCAGTTGCAAATGGGGACGGTGTAAGTCGGCGTTCGGAATACGGCCTGGCGCTTGCGGCAGTCGGGCAAAAAAACAAAAACCGGTTAGGTGCTGATCACCTAACCGGTTGTTTTATCTGGCCCGCCCGGCGCGATTCGAACGCACGACCCCTGCCTTCGGAGGGCAGTACTCTATCCAGCTGAGCTACGGGCGGAAAGGCCGACATTCTACCTGCAGGTGGCCACTTGCGTCCATGACCTTTAATCACCTATCGTTGCCTCTTTGCCCTCAAGAAGCCGCGCTCGATGACGAACGACAAATCCTACGAACTCAGCCCTGAAGACCTGCAAAAGGTTGTCACCTCGGTCGAGCTTCCGAGTTGCCCCGCCAGTGCGATGGAGACGCTGAAGGAAGCGCAGAAGGATGAACCCGACCTGCGTCAGCTGGCGAAGCTGATTGCCGCCGATCCGATGATGTCGGCAGCCGCACTGAAGCTGGCGAACTCGCCGGTATTCGGCGGGCGCCAGCAGGTTTCCAGCGTGCCCAAGGCGGTCGAGCGTCTGGGGATCAAGAACATCGTCTGCGTGGTCGTGGCTTCGGCGCTGCGCAGCAGCATCAGCGGCCTGCCCGCTGCGTGGCTGGAAGCCTTCTGGAAGCGCACCGGCCAGCAGGCGGCGGCAGCAGCGATGATTGCCCGTCAGCAGTACGGTATTTCCCCCGATGCGACCTACACCTACACGCTTTTCCACAACGCTGCGATGCCCCTGATGATGAAGCGTTTTCCCGATTACGCGGAGGTTCTCGATGCGTGCCAGCGGGAAGGGCGGCTCCTGGTCGAAGCCGAGGAACGTTTCTTCCCCTGCAGCCATCCGGTGGTCGGCTCGCTGCTGGTGCGCAACTGGGGTTTGCCGGCCATCCTCGGTCAGGCCATCCGCTTCCACCATGAGCCGGATGCTTATGACCTGCCGGACCGGACCCTGCCGGGGGGCGCGCTGTCCTTCATCGCGGTCACCCAGGTGGCCGATACCTTGCTCAGCCAAGTGCAGGAAAGCGTGGATGTCGAGGTCGGCGAGGCTCTGTTCCAGCGCGCACTCGACTACCTGGGGATCGCCAGCGACGACCTGGACGACCTGCGTCAGAAGATTGCCGCAGCGATCACCGAGACCGACTGAGCGGCGCCGCTAATCAAGCAGGGTGCGCGCCGCTTCGTAGCGCTGGGCGAAGTAGCGACTGTTCATGTCCTCGATGCGCACCCGGCCGTTGGTCGACGGTGCGTGAATGAAACGGCCGCCACCGATGTACAGCCCGACGTGGGAGAACGGCCGGTTCATGGTGTTGAAGAAAACCAGATCGCCCGGTTGCAGCTGGTCCCGGGCCACCGGCCGCCCCTGCCGGGCGATGTCGGCGGCGCTGCCCTGGACCCGCCGTCCGGTGGCCTGGTCGAAGATGTAGCTGACCATGCCGCTGCAGTCGAGTCCGGCTTCGGGATTCTTGCCGCCAAAGCGGTAGCCGGTGTCGATCAGCGACATGGCGTAGATCACCACCTCGGCAGCCTCGCCGCTGACCGTCCGCGGGCCCTGGGGTATAGTTGCCCTGCCGTCGGTGCCGCGCGGCAAGGGGCTGCCGCAGGCACCAAGCAGCAGGGTGACGATCAGCAGGGCGCAGGAGAGGGAGAGGCGCACAATTCAGGTCGTTTCTTGAAGTGGCTTATAACTTAACGTTTTTACAGGATTTTTCAAGTCCATGAACTTGCACAACCCGGATATTCTCCGTACTGCCAACCTGATCGACGGGCAGTGGGTCAATGCCGACGACGGCGCTACCCTGACTGTTGTCGATCCGGCCGATGGTCGTCAGATTGCCACCGTTCCCCGTTGCGGCGCAGCCGAGACACAGCGCGCCATCGCCGCTGCCGACGCCGCCCTGCCGGCCTGGCGGGCGCTGACCGCGCGACGTCGGGCGCAGTTGCTGCAGGCCTGGAACAAGCTGATTCTCGACCACACCGACGATCTCGCCACCCTGATCACGGCCGAGGGCGGCAAGCCGCTGGCCGAAGCCAAGGGCGAGGCGATCTATGGTGCCTCGTTTGTCGAATGGTTTGCCGAGGAAGGTAAACGCACTTACGGGGAGAGCATCCCCAGCCCGGCGTCGACCACCCGCTTGCTGGTGGTCAAGCAGCCGGTCGGCGTGTGTGCGGCGATCACGCCGTGGAATTTCCCGCTGGCGATGATCACACGCAAGGTGGCGCCGGCGCTCGCTGCCGGCTGTACCGTCGTCGTCAAGCCGGCCGAGTCGACGCCGCTGACCGCGCTGGCGCTGGCTGTACTGGCCGAGCAGGCGGGTTTCCCGGCCGGCGTGATCAACGTCGTCACCGGTGATCCGGCGGCCATCGGCGGCGAACTGTGCGCCAGCCCGATCGTGCGCAAACTCTCCTTTACCGGCTCGACCGCGGTCGGCCGCCTGCTGATGGCCCAGTGCGCACCCACCCTCAAGAAGCTGTCGCTGGAACTGGGCGGCAACGCGCCCTTCATCGTCTTCGACGATGCCGATGTCGATGCCGCGGTCGACGGTGCCATCGCTGCCAAGTACCGCAACACCGGCCAGACCTGCGTGTGCGCCAACCGCTTCCTGGTCCAGTCCGGAATCTATGAGGCCTTTGCCACGCGCCTGGCCGAACGCAGCCGCCAGCTCAAGGTTGGCGCCGGTCGCGAAAGCGGCGTCGTCCAGGGGCCGTTGATCAACGCTGCCGGCCTGGCCAAGGTCGAGGCTCACGTCGCCGATGCCGTTGCCAAGGGTGCTCGCGTGCTTTGCGGTGGCGCCCGCCACGAACGCGGTGGCAACTTCTTCCAGCCGACCGTGCTTGCCGATGTGCGCAGCGACATGAAGGTCGCCCGCGAGGAAACCTTCGGCCCGCTGGCCCCCTTGTTCCGCTTCGACACTGAAGCGGAAGCGATCGCCATGGCCAACGACACCGAGTTCGGTCTCGCCGCCTACTTCTTCACCCGCGACGTCGGCCGCTGCTGGCGCGTCGGCGAAGCGCTCGAATACGGCATGGTCGGCGTCAACACCGGGATGATCTCGAACGAGGTGGCGCCCTTCGGCGGCATCAAGCAATCGGGTATCGGCCGCGAAGGGTCGAAATACGGGATCGAGGAATACCTGGAGGTGAAATACCTCTGTTTTGACGTGCGCTGATGAAGTTCGTCCTGCTCGCCTGCTTCCTGTTCGCGGGTGTGCTGGCCTTGCTCGCCTGGCGACAGGCATGCCGGACGCGCTTCATCAGGCACTTCCCGTTGCGGGAAAGGCTGGACCGCCGGCTTGCGGCCCGCCGTCCGGAGTTCACTGCCGCCCAGCGTAACGAGGTGTTCGCGGGCTTGCGCGATTTCTTCCTGATCTGCAACAAGGCCGGCCGGCAGTCGGTGGCGATGCCATCGCAGGCGGCCGGCGATGCTTGGCGCGAGTTCGCACTATCGGGCAGCCATTACCGGCAGTTCTGCGACCGGGCCTTTGGCCGCTTTCTGGAGCACACGCCGACCGAGCTGGTGCGCGCCCCCGCCGAGGCCGGCGCAAGCCTGAGGCGTGCCTGGCGGCTGGCCTGCGAGCACGAGGGGATAGACCCGAAATGGCCGTCACGCCTGCCGCGGCTGTTCGGGCTCGACGCGGCCCTGGGCCTTGCCGGCGGCTGGCGCTATCAGCGCGATTGCCGCAGCACTGGCGCTGCCGATGGCGATGCTTACCCCGCCAGCCCCAGCGACCTCTACTACGGCTATGGCAGCGATGTGAGCACCGCCTTCTCTGGCAGCAGCGATTGCGGTGGGGGCGATGCTGGCGGCGGTGGTGACGGCGGAGGTGGTGGCGGCGACTGAAGCCCGGTTCAGCCGAACTTCTTCAGCAACTCGGCTTTCTTGGCATCGAATTCGGCCTGGCTGAGCACGCCCTTGCCGACCAGAGCGTGCAGCTTTTCCAGTGTGGCGACCAGTTCGTCGGCGCCGCCGGCCAGCGTCGGCGGCGTTGCGCCGGCCATCGCCTGGCCGATCATCTGTCCGAAGCCGAGGCCGGCACCCATGGCCGCCAGTCCGCCTTCGTTGCGCGCGGCGTCGGGAATGCTGCTGGCGACCTGGTACTGGGTATAGCGCTGCAGGTTGCCGAGCATGCCCATGCTGATGCGCTGGTCCAGGGTTTTCTGCAACTCGTCGGGCAGGGAAAAGTTCTGCACGACCAGGGAATCGAGTTCCAGTCCGAGTTCGGCAAACAACGGTGCGGCCCGTTCGCGCATGGCCCGGCCCAGGGCATCCTGGTTTGCTGCCAGATCAAGGAAGGGGATGCCGGATTCCGCGAACAGCGTGCTCAGACCGCCGATCAGGGTGTTACGCAGCTGGCCTTCCAGGTCATCGCGCCCGTAATGTTCACGGGTGCCGGAAACCTTCTGGTGAAAACGCAGCGGATCGCTCAGATGATAGGCGTAGATGCCGTAGGCACGCAGGCGGACGGCACCGAACTCGGCATCGCGGATGACGATGGGGGTGGCTGTTCCCCAGGTGCGATCAAGTTGCAGCCGGGTCGAGAAGAAATAGACATCGCTCTTGAAGGGCGATGCAAACAGTTTGTCCCAGTGACGCAGGTTGGTTAGTAGCGGCAGGGTCGCCGTGTTCAGGCGGTAGCGCCCCGGCGAGAATACATCGGCTACCTGTCCCTCATCGACGAAAAGCGCCAGCTGCGATTCACGCACGGTGAGGCTGGCGCCGTTCTGGATTTCGTTGTCCTGCATCGGGTAGCGCCAGGCCAGCGTGCCGTCGTCGGTCTCGGTCCATTCAAGGACATCGATGAACTGCTTGCTGATGAATCCCGTCAGTGACATTCCTTTTTCTCCTGCTTTCGGTACCAGTCGATAAACTCTGCCAGCGGCAGCGGCCTGGAGTAAAGATAGCCCTGCGCAGCAGTGCAGCCGAGCGCCAGCAGTTGGCTACGCTGGTCGTCGTCTTCGACGCCCTCGGCCAGTGGCAGCATGCCGAGGTCCCGGGTGAGGTCAACGATGGTCCTGACCACCCGCAGACTTTCGGCCGAGTCGGACATGGCGACGACAAAGGAGCGATCAATCTTGATCTCGTTGATTGGCAGGTTGACCAGGTAGCTGAGCGAGGAATAACCGGTGCCGAAGTCGTCCAGGGCCAGGCGGCAGCCCAGCGCCCGGATGCGTTGCATGATTGACAGGCCGGTGTTGCGATCAACCAGCAGTGCCGATTCGGTCAGTTCGAAGGTGAACCTCTGCCCGGGGAGCTTCCAGGTATCCAGGCATTGGGCGATCAACTCGGGCAGATCTTCGTCAGCCATGTCGCCGGCAGTGAAGTTTGCCGACAGGCTGATGTCGATTCCGGCGGCGTCGAGTTCGCTGGCCAGCCGCATGACCGTGCGCAGCAACCAGTCGGTATATAGCGCACGCCAGCCGTTTTCCTCGATCATCCTGATCACTGTCGGCGGGGGAACCCAGGTGCCGTCGCTGCTCTGCCAGCGGAGCAGCAACTCGGCGCCAGCGCATTGCCCGGTGAGCATGTCGACCTGGGGCTGCAGATAAAGCTCCAGTGCATCCTGTTGCAAGGCCTTGTGCAGGGCGTCGATCTGCCGGGAACGCAATTGCCAGTTCTCGCCCAGGCCGGCTTCGAACCAGGCGAAGGGCTGCTGCCGGCTGCCAGCCGACCAGCGTGCAAGGCGCGCTGCGTGCAGTGCCCCTTCGGGGTCGGAGGCATGCTGTGGCAGCATCGCGGCGCCGATGGTTGCGCGAACCATGATCGAGATACCGCTGAACAGGGGCAGGGGTTCGGCCAGCATCTGGCCGATATGGGTCGCCGCCAGTGCAGGCTGCGACAGGCTGAGCACATCGGGTAGAACGACCAGCCATTCACCTTCGCGTCCGATGAACACCTTGTCGGCCGGACGCAGGCGATCGGCGATGCGGGTCGCCAGCATGGCCGGCAAGCGCTGCAGGTCGTTGGCAGCGAGGTGAGTGTAGGAATCGCGGTTGACCACCGAGATCGACAGCAGTCCGAACGCTCGATCTGTCGTCAGCAACTCGCGCAAGGTACGCAGTGCGGCAAGTTCGCCGGGGATGCCATCCCTGTCCTGGCGTGCTTCGTCGCCCATTTCGATGGCGAAGCTGACCGCTGCGATGACGCTGCGGCGCAGGCAGGAGAATAGAGCCAGGACGACGCGTCCGACGTTTTCCCGACCATCGATCAGCTCTTCCTCGCAACGCGAGACGAAGGCAAAGAACAGACGCAGCAAGTCGACCTGAGCGTAGCCGCTGCCCAGCAATCCCTGCCAGTCGCGCACCCAATGCTGCTGCCAGTCACGGTCAGCCAGCGAGCTCGGCAGGTCTTCGGTCAAGGTCAGGAAATCCAGCAGGATCGGATCATTGGCCATGGTCGGCCGCATTTCGCGTACCGCCATGCGCCAGATGCCGCTCAAACTGGCGAGCGACACCAAGTCTTCGGCGTTCAGTTCGAACGCCGAAAAGTCGATGTAGCCGCCGTCATCATCCGAGATAGTAGTCATGGGCGGACAAACCGTAAGCATCGTTGGGCAGGGCCTGCGCGATGCGTACCTCGGCGTGTTCCGGGGCGCGCAGGTCGACCACCTGGTAGGTATGGATCGGCGCCTTGTCCGCATCAAGCATCAGCAGGATGCGCGGGCGCGAGCGTTGGACCCGGTTGTGCTGGACCACTACGCCGACGTGTCCGGTATTCAGTTCCACCAGCGTGCCGATCGGGTAAAGGCCAACACACTGGACGAATTGCTCCATCAGGGGCGCGCTGAACTTGCGCCCACGCAAGGAGAACAATTCCTCAAGCGCCTGTTGATGGCCGATGGCGCTGCGGTAGGGTTTGTTGCGCAGCATTGCGCAGAAGGAGTCGACCAGGCCGGCGATTTCGGCAGCCAGCCCGATCTTTTCTCCCTGCAGCCCCTGCGGGTAGCCGCTGCCGTCCCAGCGCTCGTGGTGACGCGAGACGATCTGCAGGACTTCGGGGGGCAGGTTGACCTGCTGCATCAGGATTTCCAGCGAACTGGCGACATGCGACTGGATCAGGTGCCGTTGCTCTGCGTCCAGCGGTTCGGTGGACGCGAGCAACTCGTGTGGCACCTGGGTCTTGCCCACATCCTGCAGCAGGCCGGCCATGCCCAGTTCGAGCAGGCGTTGTCCGCGCCAGCCGATATGCGTGCCGAGCAGCAAGGCATGGACGAGCACGTCCATGGCGTGATCGAAGCTGTATTCGTCCAGGCTCTTCAGTCGCAGCAACCACATGACGGCGTCGGGATTGCGCTGCAGGCTGCCGGCGACGTCGCGTACGCCTTCGCGTACGTTGCTGAAATCGAAATGCTTTTCGGTGCTGGCGTGCTCGAAGCTCTTGCGCAGGGCTTCAAGCAAGTTGTCGTAACGCGGCTCGATGTAGCCCAGTTCACGCGTCAGCGCCTGCACATGCTCATCTCCCTCCTGGCCGTGAAGGAAGGCCAGAAAGCGCCGCCGACGCTTCTGCCGGGCGATTTGTTCGGCGGTAAACAGCGAGCGCTGGCGGGCAGCTTCTTCCTCTTCTTCAAGGTTGCTGCCGGGCAGCGGGGCTGAGCGCAGGGCACGGTCCTTGCGCTCCTTGGGCGGGGCGTAGTGCTCGTTCAGTGAACGCGTGCGGTCGATCTGGACGAAGCGGCATTTCTGCTGAAACTGGTCGATCTGGGCCGGCGACGAAATCACGAAGCCCTGCAGGGCAAAAGTCAGGTCAGTCCACGGGCAGTCCGGTTCGACGACGAACATGCCGATCTTGAGTTCGGCAACCGGGATGATTTCCATAAGTGACTGATTCTCTGTTCAGGGTTCGTTGGCGAGCACTTGCAGGCCCGCCAGTGGAAGATTCTCTACCTGCCTGCAAGGTATGACAAGCCGTTTGGCAATATCCGCTGCATTGCCCCCGGACAGCAGGCAGACCCGATCGTCCCCGGGCAACCGGTGCCAGGCTCGTTCAATGGCGCCGAGCTGGGCTTCGATGGCGCCGCTGACGATGGCGTCGTCGGTGGAGCGCGGCCAGTCTGCATGTGCCCCGCCGGCATACGGCAGGCCGGCGGTCTTCTCGGCCAGTGCCGACAGCATCAGTTGCTGCCCGGGCAGAATCAGGCCGCCGAGAAAGCGGCCGTCATCGGCCAGGCTGTCGATGGTCGTCGCCGTGCCGGCCATCACCACCAGCGATGCCTGCGGGCCAAGCGCCCGGGCGCCGATCAGGGCGCACCAGCGATCGACGCCGAGCTGCGCCGGATTGCTGTAGCCGTTGCGCACGCCGCCGGCCGCCGCGGTCGAAGTGACCACCACCAGCCGTTCGGCCCAACCGCCTAGCGCTTGCCGGATCGCCAGTTCGGCACCCGCGCCGGCGACATTGGCCAGCATCACCCGCGCCGGCGTCGGCCATTCCTGCTGCAGCGCGCTCAGGGCTGCACTCTCGGCATGCGCCAGGGCGCCTTGCCGGCACCAGTCGCCATCGGCCCACAGGCCGTACTTGATGCGACTGTTGCCGCTGTCGATACACAGGATCATGCGGCACGCAGGCTGAGGTCGCCGGCCAGGACGCGGGCAAACCCGGCGGAAGTTTCCAGGAGCAGGGCGCCATCGTCGTCCACGCCGCGACAGATCCCCGACTGCGCCGGTTCGCCGTCGGCCAGCAGCTGTACCGGCCGGTCCTGCCAGGCGTGCCAGCTCAGCCAGTCGGCCTTCACTGCGGTAAAACCGTGGGTGGCGAATTGATCGAGAACCTCGGCCAAAGCAGTCAGGATGCCGGCCAGTACGACGTGTCGATCAGGGACGATGGCCAGCGCCTGGTCAAGGCCGGCCACCTGTTGGGGCAACTCGCCGGCCGGTGCGCGCAGGTTGAGGCCGATGCCGATGCAGGCCTGGGTGCCGCGCCGATCACTGGCCAGCTCAACCAGAATGCCGGCCAGCTTGGCAAAACCGTCGGCTTCGGCGAGGAGGATGTCGTTCGGCCACTTCAGCCGGATGCCTGTCGCGCCAAGGTGATTCAGCGCCTTCGCCAGCGCCACGCCGACCGCCAGCGACAGGCCGCCGGGAATGCGTCCTGGTGGCAGACGCCAGAGCAGCGAGAAGGTCAGGCTGTCACCGGCCGACGACAGCCAGCTGCGGCCTCGGCGCCCACGGCCGGCCAGCTGGGTGTCGGCGACAATCACCGTGCCGGGCGGAGTTCCCTGGGCGGCGCGACGCAGCAGTTCGCTGCTGGTCGAATCACAGCTGTCGAGGGCATCGACATCGAAGCGGCCGGCCAGCGCGGCCAGCCTTTCCTTGAGTAGTACGGGATCAATCAGGGGCATGCAGAGATTTTACTCTGCCGCCGACTCCTTGCCGCCATCGATACCCAGATCGGCGATCTTGCGCGTGATCGTGTTGCGTCCGATGCCCAGCGCCTGCGCCGCCTCGATGCGCCGACCGCCGGTGTGGGCCAGCGCCCGCGCGATCAGGATACGCTCGAAAGTCTGCGACAGGAGGCCGTGCACGTCCGGTACGCCGCGCGCCAGCAGGCGGTCGACCTCGCCTTCCAGTGCCTTCTCCCAATCGCCGACCAGCATCTGCGGCGGCGCCTCACGCAACTCGCTGGGCAGGTCGCCGACTTCGACCTGCTGGCCCGGCGCCATCACCGTCAGCCAGTGGCAGAGATTTTCCAGTTGCCGGACGTTGCCCTGGAACTCCAGGCCGCACAGATACTTGAGCGCGGCCTCCGACAGGCGCTTGGGCTCGACGCCGAGTTCGCGCGCGCTCTTTTGCAGGAAGTGGCGGGTCAGCAGCGGAATATCCTCGCGCCTTTCGCGCAGCGACGGCAGGCGGATGCGGATGACGTTCAAACGGTGGAACAGGTCTTCGCGGAACAGGCCGTCCTTGACCCGGTTTTCCAGGTTCTGGTGGGTGGCGGCGATGACGCGGACGTTGGCCTTGATCGGCGAATGCCCGCCGACCCGGTAGAAGTGGCCATCCGAGAGCACGCGCAGCAGGCGGGTCTGCAACTCCGAAGGCATGTCGCCGATTTCGTCGAGGAACAGGGTGCCGCCTTCGGCCTGCTCGAAACGGCCGCGCCGCTGCGCCTGGGCGCCGGTGAAGGCGCCGCGCTCGTGGCCGAACAGCTCGGATTCAAGCAGATCCTTGGGGATGGCCGCGGTGTTGATGGCGACGAAGGGCCGCTCGGCACGCGGGCTGTGCCGGTGCAGGGCGCGCGCCACCAACTCCTTGCCCGAACCGGACTCGCCGGTGATCAGCACGGTGGCGTGCGACAGGGCGAGGCGGCCGATGGCGCGGAAGACTTCCTGCATCGCCGGCGCCTGGCCGAGAATCTCGGGGACCAGGCCCTCTTCCTCGGCCGCACCGCTTTGGTGCATCGACTCGTCGATGGCGCGCCGGATCAACTCCAGCGCCTGGTCGACGTCGAAGGGCTTGGGCAGGTATTCGAACGCGCCGCCCTGGAAGGCGGCAACCGCGCTTTCCAGATCGGAATAGGCGGTCATGATGATGACCGGCACGCCCGGGTGGCGGGTTTTCACCTCCTGCAGCAGTTCCAGGCCGGACTGGCCGGGCATGCGAATGTCCGACATCAGCACCTGTGGCGGTTCGCAGCCCGACTCCAGGCAGGTGATTGCCTCGCTTGCCGAAGCATAGCTTTCGAAAGGAATGCCTTCGCGGGACAGGGTCTTTTCCAGCACCCATCTTATCGAGCGGTCGTCGTCAACAATCCATACCGGTTTCATGACCTGATGCCTCATCTGTTCTTCAAGTGAGGTGAAGCTAGCAAGACTCAGGCCGGCTCCACCGGCAGGCGCAGGGTGAATACCGTCTGCCCCGGGCGACTGTGGCAATCGATGCTGCCCTGATGGTGCTGGATGAAGTTCTGGGCAATCGTCAGACCGAGCCCGTTACCGCCTTCGCGACCGGAAACCAGGGGGTAAAACATGCGTTCGCGGATTTCGTCGGGAATTCCCGGGCCATTGTCGATGACCTTGATTTCGAGCGCCAGGCGGTAGCGCTTCTTGGCCAGGGTGACCTGGCGTAGGGCTCGCGTGCGCAGGACGATCTCGCCCTGGCCGGCCATCGCCTGGGCGGCATTGCGGGCGATGTTGAGCACTGCCTGGATCAGTTGCTCGCGGTCGCCGACCAATTCCGGCAGGCTGGTGTCGTAGTCGCGGCGAACCTTCAGTCCTTCGGAAAACTCGGCAGTCAGCAGGCTGCGCACGCGCTCCAGGATTTCGTGGATATTGACGGTGGCCGGCAGCATCGCCCGGTGCGGGGTGAGCAGGCGCTGCATCAGATCCTGCAGGCGGTCCGCCTCCTTGATGATGACCTGGGTGTATTCCTTGAGCGAGGGATTGCCCAGCTCGTGCTCCAGCAATTGCGCCGCGCCGCGGATGCCGCCGAGCGGATTCTTGATTTCGTGCGCCAGATTGCGGATCAGCTCGCGGTTGGCCTGCTGCTGTTCGAGCAGGCGCTCCTCGCGAGTGGCCGCCAGATGGTGGTCGATTGGCTGCAATTCGAGCAGCAGGCGCATGCCGGCGGCGATGTCCGGGCGCAGCGGGGTGACTGTGCAGTTCAGGTGCAGGGTCTCGCCGTCGGCGCGTCCGAGCGAGATGTTCTGGCCGGTATAGCCCCAGTTGTTGTGCAGGCCGTTGTCGATCGCCGACTGCAGGGTGGCCGAGCACTTGCAGATTTCGCCCAGACGGCGCCCGACCACACTGCGACTGCTCACCGCGAGCAGGTTTTCGCCGGCCGGATTGAGATAGCGAACGGCCTGGGCATCATCGATCAGGAGCACTGCCGAAGCGAGCAGATCAAGCCCGGCGAAATTGGCGTGGGTGACGTTCATGGTTTCTCGGCAACTGGCCCCGGTCAGCGCAGGTTGGCCAGTTCCCGCTGGATCGCCTGGAGGTTGCGTTCATGCTGGGCTACCCGGTCGCGGTAGGGGGCGGCGCGCTCCAGGCCGCCGCTGCTGGCTTCGCGTTCGGCCAGTTCCTTGCGTGCCAGGTCCAGCTTGCGCTGTTCGCCGGCCAGTTCCTGTTCAAGTATGTGTCGGCGATCGGCGTCGCGGGCACGCTGGGCATCCTGACCGACGCGCGGGAAATCGGCCGGGGTCGGGTTGGCCGAGGCCTTGGTGGCCGGCCGTGGTGCGGGTACGCTGTTGCGCTCTTCGCTGACGATGACCTGACATTTGTTGTGCACCCGGGTATTGGAGATCAACACGCCGCCGCCGGCCTCGGTGCACCGGTAGATGGTCTGGGCGGAAAGCGTCAATGGCGCAAACGCGCAAATCAGGGCGAGCAGTTTCGGTGTCATTGGCATGGTCCCTCGAGAGCTTCGGAGTTTACTGGGTAAACGCTGCGCGGTCGAAAAGGTGAACAAAAAAGGGCGGGAAATCCCGCCCTTTTGCCATACCTGTCTGGATCAGCAGGAGTAGTACAGATCGAACTCGACCGGGTGCGTGGTCATGCGGATCTTGTTCACTTCGTCCATCTTCAGGGCGATGAAGGCATCGATCCAGTCGTTGGAGAAGACACCGCCACGGGTCAGGAACTCGCGATCCTTGTCCAGGTTTTCCAGGGCTTCCTCGAGCGACGCGCAGACGGTCGGGATCTTTGCATCCTCTTCCGGCGGCAGGTCGTACAGGTTCTTGTCAGCCGGATCGCCCGGGTGGATCTTGTTCTGGATACCGTCGAGGCCGGCCATCAGCAGGGCGGCGAAGCACAGGTACGGGTTGGCGATCGGATCCGGGAAGCGGGTTTCGATGCGACGGGCCTTGGTCGAGGCAACGAACGGGATGCGGATCGAGGCCGAACGGTTCTTGGCCGAGTAGGCCAGCTTGACCGGGGCTTCGTAGTGCGGGACCAGACGCTTGTAGGAGTTGGTACCCGGGTTGGTGATCGCGTTCAGGGCCTTGGCGTGCTTGATGATGCCGCCGATGTAGTAGAGGGCCAGTTCGGACAGGCCGGCGTACTGGTCACCGGCGAACAGGTTCTTGCCGTCCTTCCAGACCGACTGGTGAACGTGCATGCCCGAGCCGTTGTCGCCGACGATCGGCTTCGGCATGAAGGTGGCGGTCTTGCCGTACTGGTGGGCGACGTTGTGGGTCACGTACTTCTGGATCTGGGTCCAGTCGGCGCGCTGAACCAGCGTGCTGAACTTGGTACCGATTTCGCACTGACCAGCGTTGGCCACTTCGTGGTGATGCACTTCGACCGGCACGCCCAGGGATTCGAGCGTCAGGACCATGGCCGAACGGATGTCGTGCAGGCTATCGACCGGCGGGACCGGGAAGTAGCCGCCCTTGACGGCCGGACGGTGACCGGTGGCGCCGTTGGTGTCGTTCTTTTCGCCGGAATTCCAGGCCGCTTCGGCGGAATGGATCTTCAGCGAGCAGCCGGACATGTCGACCGACCATTCGACGCCGTCGAAGATGAAGAATTCGGGTTCCGGACCGAAGAAGGCGGTGTCGCCGATGCCGGAGGACTTCAGGTAGGCTTCGGCGCGCTTGGCGATCGAGCGCGGGTCGCGGTCGTAACCACGGCCATCGGCCGGATCGACGACGTCGCAGGTCAGGACGACGGTGGTTTCGTCGAAGAAGGGGTCGACGTAGGCGGTGGACGGGTCCGGCATCAGCAGCATGTCGGAAGCCTGGATGCCCTTCCAGCCGGCGATCGAGGAACCGTCAAAGGCGTGACCGTTTTCAAACTTGTCTTCGTCGAAGTGCGAAATCGGCACGGTGACGTGCTGTTCCTTGCCACGGGTGTCGGTGAAGCGGAAATCGACGAACTTGGCGTCGTTTTCCTTGATCATGTTGATCACGTCTTGCGGGGTTGCCATACGCGTAAGTCTCCTAAGAAAACAGGGTGCCGGCCAGTGCGGCACAAAACAGTAAGTCGCAGCGACGGGGATTTAGCAGAAAGCATGCCAATGCCTGAACACTTGAATTTCCATTGTGCCACAACGGCATCTGTGATTTGGGCAGAAAAGTTTCGCACCAAAACAATGCACCAAGACGGTGCTTGCACTTCTATGGTGCATAAACCTGGATTACGCGCAAATTCCGCACCATTGGTAACGCTTTCAGGCGCTCCTTAAACCTCGGGGCGATGTCGTGTTCGGGCATCGCGCCAGCGGCGAAATGGAGTTCGACCTCGATGGCGCCGGCGACGTAGTGCAGGACAACCCGCTCCGGTCGAGGCAGGTCGGCGATCCGGGCGTCGATCAGCGGCATCAGCACTTCGCGTCCGGGCAGATTGGCAACTGCCTGGTCGATCGCCGATTCACCCTCGGGGTCCACGTGAACCAGCACGTCGAGTACCTCCGGATGCTGGTTCAGCACGCGGGCTCGCGCCAGTTCGGCGATGCGGTGTCCTTCCGAGACGCTGATCCAGGGCTCGACCTGGACATGGGCATCAACCAATACCTGATGCGCCATGCGCCGCGTGCGCAGTTCATGCAGGCCGAGCACCCCTGGCGTAGCGAGGAGGCTGTTGCGAATGGCGGCGAGCTGCGTTTCGTCGAGTCCGGTATCGATCAGTTCCTTGATCGAATCCCAGGCCAGCATGGCGCCCATGCGCAGGATCATGAAGCCCATCAGGGCTGCCGCCAGCAGATCGAGAAAGCCCCAGCCAAGCAGGGCGCCGCCGATGCCGAACACCACCACCAGCGCCGATGCCGCGTCGGCGCGGGTATGCAGGGCGTTGGCGGTGAGCAGTTGTGAACGCAGGCGGCGGGCGATAGCGATCAGGTAACGGTAAAGGCCTTCCTTGGCCAGCACCGTGAGCACGGCAGTCCAGAAAGCCAGCATGCCGACCACCGGGCTGTCGTTCCCGGCATGCAGCCGCCAGCCGGAATCCCAGACGATGCCGGCGCCGATCAGGATCAGCGAGGTGCCCAGCACCAGGGTGGCTGCAGTTTCCACCCGGGCATGTCCGTACGGGTGGGCGCGGTCGGCGGGCACGGCGCTCTGGCGACTGGCCCAGATGACCAGGAAATCCGAGAGTAGATCGGAAAAGGAGTGCAGGCCATGGGCGATCAGCGATTGCGAATGCGCCAGCCAGCCAATCACCAGTTGGGCGACGGTCAGCGCCAGGTTGACGACAACGCTGACCCAGGTGGCTTTCTGCGCCTCCCCGGCCCGATCGGCAATGCTGCCACCGGGCGGCGACTGGCCGTCTCTCATGAACTCTGTCCTATACTGTAGGGCCTAGATTTTAGCAGCGAAATACCATGGGCAAACTCGCAGACATATTGGCCATCGCACATACCCGTGCCCAGGGCTTGGAACGCCCCTACCAGGGCGAACTGACGCCGCGCGAAGCCTTTGAAATCTGGCAGGCAGCGCCCGGCGCCCGTATCGTCGACGTCCGCACCCGTGCCGAATGGGACTGGGTCGGGCGCATTCCCGGCGCTGTCGAGATCGAATGGAACCAGTACCCGGGCGGCGTGCGCAACCCGCACTTCCTTGCCGAGTTGAAGCGTCAGATCGATCCGGAGGCGCTGGTCATGTTCATCTGCCGCAGCGGCGTGCGCTCGATCGGTGCTGCTGCGGCCGCCAGCGAAGCGGGCTACACCAATTGCTATAACGTTCTTGAGGGCTTCGAGGGCGACAAGGACGCCAACGGCCACCGCAACACCGTCGGCGGCTGGCGACGTGCCGGATTGCCCTGGCATCAGGGATAATTCGCCCGCCCATTTTTTTGCCTTCACGGCGCGTCGACCGCGCGATTCACCGGAAACAGCATGCACACCGCGACCATCTCCTTCGACCCGTTCAACAAACTCTCCGACGACGCCTGCCAGGAGCGCATCCGCGCCGCCCGCGCCAAGCTCGGCAAGCGCGCCGTGATCCTCGGCCACCACTACCAGCGCGCCGATGTCTACCAGCACGCCGACCTCACCGGCGATTCGCTCAAGCTCTCCAAGCTGGCAGCGCAGACCGATTCCGAGTACGTGATCTTCTGCGGCGTGCATTTCATGGCCGAAGTCGCCGACATCATGACTGCGCCGAACCAGATCGCCATCCTGCCCGACCTCGCCGCCGGCTGCTCGATGGCCGACATGGCCAACCTGGCCAAGGTCGAACGCTGCTGGCGCGAGCTGGCTTCGGTGCTCGATGTCGAGAACGAGGTCACGCCGGTCACCTACATCAACTCGGCGGCCGACCTGAAGGCCTTCTGCGGCGAACACGGCGGCATCGTCTGCACCTCGTCGAACGCCGGCACGATCGCCAAATGGGCCTTCGAGCAGCGGCCCAAGGTGCTGTTCTTCCCCGACCAGCACCTCGGCCGCTGGACCGGCCACCAGATGGGCTTCCCGATGGACGAGATGGTCGTCTGGGACCCGGACCTGGAAATGGGCGGTTTAACCGTCGAGCAGATCAAGAAGGCCAGGATCCTGCTGTGGAAGGGGCACTGCTCGGTGCACCAGATGTTCCAGAAGGCGCACATCGACGCCTTCCGCGCCAAGTACCCGGACGGCAAAGTGATCGCTCACCCCGAGTGCAATTTCGAGGTCTGCGCAGCGTCCGATTACGTCGGCTCGACCGAGCACATCGTCAAGACGATCAAGGAAGCCCCGGCCGGCACGCGCTGGCTGGTCGGCACCGAGTTGAACCTGGTCGACCGCCTGGCCAAGGAAGTGTTGCCGCAAGGCAAGATCGTCCAGTTCATGGCGACCACCGTCTGCATGTGCTCGACGATGCAGCGCATCGACCCGCAACACCTGGCGTGGACGCTGGAAAACCTGGTCGAGGGCAAGGTGGTCAATCAGATCAAGGTGCCGGAACACGAGGTCAGGTTCGCCCGCCTGGCGCTCGACCGCATGCTGGCGATCTCCTGACCGCCGCGCCATGAGCCAGCCCGCGCTGCACATCGCCACTTACAACATCCACAAGGGTTTCTCGCAGTTCAACCGGCGGATGATGGTGCATGAACTGCGCGAGCGGTTGCGCAGCCTCAACCCGGACATCGTCTTCCTGCAGGAAGTCCAGGGCCTGCACCTCGGCCACGCCGAGCGGCATGCCGACTGGCCGGGGCGGCCGCAGCACGAGTTCCTCGCCGACGAGGTCTGGCAGTCGGCCTACGGCCGCAACATGATCTACGACCACGGCCACCACGGTAACGCGATCCTGTCGCGCTTCCCGATCCTGCACGCGCACAACCAGGATGTGACCCACCTGCAGTTCGAGAAGCGCGGCATGCTGCACTGCCGGATCGAGCTGCCGCAAGGGCCGGCCGCGCACTGCGTGTGCGTCCACCTGTCGCTGTTCGGTCATTCCCGGCGGCGTCAGATGGACGCGCTGGCCGATTATCTCGACAGCCTCGACCAACCCGATGCGCCGCTGATCGTCGCCGGTGATTTCAACGACTGGCGCAGCCGCGCCTGCGAGCACCTGGCCCGCCGCCTGCACCTGCAGGAGGTCTTTTCGCACGCGGTCGGCGGCCGTCCGGTGCGCAGCTTTCCGGCAGCGATGCCGATGTTCCGGCTCGACCGCATCTACGTGCGCGGCTTCAATGTGCAGTCCACCGCCGTGCATTACGGCCCACCATGGTCGGCAATCTCCGATCACGCGGCGCTCTCGGCCTTCCTGACGAGGCATGGCGCCTGATTTCGTCGCCGGCAACCGCCTGGCGCTGCTCGAATCCGGGCGCGAGTACTTCCCTGCGCTGCTCGCCGCGCTCGCCAGCGCCGAGCGCGAGATCTACCTGGAAAGCTACATCTTCGCCGACGACCCCATCGGCCACGAGGTTGCCTCGGCCCTTTGCGCGGCAGCCCGGCGTGGCGTCACTGTCAATGTCACGGTCGACGGCTTCGGGGCGCGCAATTTCGCCGAGGATTTTCGCCCCCGTCTGGCTGAAGCGGGGGTGCGCTCGCTCTTCTACCGGCCGGAGATCGGCCGCTTCCATTTGCAACGACACCGCTTGCGCCGGCTGCACCGCAAGCTGGTCGTGATCGACGGGCGCATCGCCTTCGTCGGCGGCATCAACATCGTCGACGACGACAACGCGCCGGAAGACATGCGCCCACGCTATGACTACGCGGTGCGCATCGAAGGTCCGGTGCTGGCGCAGGTGCACCACGCAGCACGGCGGATGTGGGAAATCGTCACCTGGGTCAATTTCCGTCGGCGCTTCCGCCTGGCGCCCATCGTCAAGCCCTGTTGCGATGCCGCAGGCGAGCAGCTGGCCGCGTTCCTGATTCGCGACAACATCCGTCACCGCAACGACATCATGAATGCGTACATCGATGCGATCGAAGCAGCCGACCGGGAAATCCTGATTGCCAACGCCTACTTCCTGCCCGGCATCCGTTTCGGGCGCGCCCTCTTTGCTGCCGCCCGGCGCGGCGTGCGTGTTGTAGTGCTGCTGCAGGGCAAGACCGACCACCCGTTGCTTCGTTTCGCCACCCAGGCCTTGTACGCCGCTGGCCTCAAGACTGGCATCCGCATTTTCGAGTACGAACGGAGCTTCATGCACGCCAAGGTTGCCGTTATCGACGGCGAATGGGCGACCGTCGGTTCCTCGAACATCGACCCTTTCAGCCTGCTGCTGGCCAAGGAGGCCAATCTGGTCGTGCGCGACCGGCGTTTTGCCGGCGAACTGCACGCCAGTCTGCTGGCGGCGATGGCGGAAGGGAGTCGGGAGATGCTGGCCGAGGATATCCTGCGTCAGTCCTGGTACTCGCGCCTGCTGCGCTGGCTGAGCTATGGCATCGTCAGGTTGCTGGTCGGTATTGCCGGCTATGGCGATCGCCATTGGCGGGCCGAGGACCGGGTCAAGCCGCCGCTGGAGCGCTGATTGCCGTCTGTCTGGGAAGCGCGGTAAACGACCAGTGGCCGAGGGCCCACTCCCAAACCTCGGCGACCGTCGCCCGGCTCAATTCAACCGGTACCGATTGCCCGAGGAAGGCCAATGCCCGCACCAGTTCGGCCGCCGCCTTGCCACTTTCCAGTGCCGGCGCCAGTGTCTGCTTCGACCACTTTTCGCCGGCCGTGTTGGTCGCGACTGGGAGATGTGCGTAACGCGGCGTTGGATAGCCAAGACAGCGCTGCAGCCAGATCTGGCGCGGCGTCGAGGCAAGCAGGTCGGCGCCGCGGACGACATCGGTGATGCCCTGGAAATGGTCGTCGACGACCACCGCCAGCTGGTAGGCGAACAGCTCATCGGCACGGCGCAGGACGAAATCGCCGACATCGTCTTCAAGGTGCTGGACGACCTCACCCTGCAGGCGATCGACGAAGGCCAGCGGAACATTGTCGACACGCAACCGCCAGGCCCGTGGTGCCACGCCTGACGCCAAGCCCTCGCGGCAGGTGCCAGGATAGACCAGGCTGCCATCGATCGCCGGCCGCTTTGCTCGGGCGGCGATTTCCTTGCGCGAGCAGGCACAGGGATAAGCCAGCCCGGCCGCATTCAGTTCGGCCAGCGCCGCCGCGTAGGCGTCGTCGCGCGTGCTCTGCCAGAGCACTTCCCCGTCCCGAGCAAAACCAAAGGCATCAAGGGTGCGCAGGATGTCGTCGGCAGCACCGGGGATATTGCGCTCGGCATCGACGTCCTCCATGCGCACCAGCCATTCCCCGCCGTGCGCCCTGGCATCGAGGTAACTGGCGACGGCAGCGATCAGGGAGCCGAAATGCAGCGCCCCGGTTGGCGAGGGGGCGAAGCGGCCGCGGTAATGTTGGCCGTCCGAAACCTGGTCGGCCGGTTGAATTTTGTTACACACGCGGTGAAACCCGGTAGCATAATTAGCACTCCAATGATCCGAGTGCTAAAATCAGTTCATCAGATGAAGGAGGATTCTACGCTATGACCCATGCCCTGGCGCTTCCCGTTCCCTCAGCCGTTGGCAACATCGACGCCTACATTCAGGCGGCGAATCGTTACCCGATGCTGTCCGAGGCGGAAGAAACGCGGCTGGCCGAGCGTTTCCGCGATGACGGCGATGTCGATGCCGCGCGTCAGCTCGTCCTTTCGCACCTGCGTCTCGTCATTTCCATCGCCCGTGGTTACCTCGGCTATGGCCTGCCGCATGCCGACCTGATCCAGGAAGGCAACATCGGCCTGATGAAGGCGGTCAAACGCTTCGATCCGGCGCGTGGCGTTCGCCTGGTGTCGTTCGCCATGCACTGGATCAAGGCCGAAATCCACGAGTACATCCTCAAGAACTGGCGCCTGGTCAAGGTCGCCACGACCAAAGCCCAGCGCAAGCTGTTCTTCAATCTGCGCAGCTTGAAGGCCGATTACGAAGGCGTCGATACGCTGTCCGGCAGCCAGGCCGGCGAGGTGGCAGCCCGCCTGGGCGTCAAGCAGGAAGAAGTGGTCGAGATGGAAACCCGTCTGTCCGGCCGCGACCTCGCCCTTGAAGGCAATCCGGATGACGGCGAGGATGCCTTCGCGCCGATCGATTATCTGGCCGACAGCCGTTACGAGCCGACCCGCGTCCTCGAAAACAAGGCTGCCGCCCGCCTCCAGGACGAGGGTCTGCACACCGCCCTGGCAGCCCTCGACCCGCGTAGTCGGCGGATCGTCGAGGCTCGCTGGCTGCACGACGGTGATGCAGCGACCCTGCATGACCTGGCGGCAGAATTCGACGTTTCCGCTGAGCGCATTCGGCAGATCGAGGCCAAGGCTTTGCAGAAAATGCGCGGATTGTTGGTCGCCGCCTGAGGCGAACGGCTTTGGCGTCGAGGTATGGGGTATTACTGAGGTAGTACCAACGTCCAATGGACACTTCTCCTGCAGGGAATATGATGGGACCGTACACCTATTCCCATCGACTGGAGAAAGATCATGTCCCAAGCCATTGCCAAGGTTGCCAACGTTTCCGGAGAAGTGTTCGCCAGGAGTGCCGACGGCACGGTTCGTCGTCTGCGCGAGGGCGACTCGGTCATGGAAGGCGAGAGCGTCATCTCCGGTCAGAGCGGTCGGGCGACGCTGATTCTCACTGACGGTCGCAACGTGACTGTCGGTCCCCGCGAATCGGTTGCCGTGAATTCCGAAATGGCGGCCGATCCGGCGCCGAGCAAGGAAGATAGCGCCTTCTTCGCCAAGCCGAAGGAAACCCGCACTCTGGCCCGCGCCCTGCAGACTGGCCTCAATCCGGACGACATCATCGAAGAGGATCCGGCGGCCGCGGGTCAGCCGGGTGATGGTACCGAGGGTCACAGCTTCGTCGAGTTCCTGCGCGTGGTCGAAGCCGTCGATGGGCAGAATGTCTATGACCTCTCCCCGGCCAATCTCGCTGTTCTCGATCTGCCAGCCGAACAACCCGATCTGCCGGCAGCTCCGCCGGTTCCCGATACCACCCCGCCCAATGGTGGCGCAGCTCCCTTGGTATTCATCACCGACGATACCAACAACGACGGCTTTGTTAACCTGGTTGAAGCCCAGGGCGATGCCGATGTCCGCATTGAATTCGACGGTGCTCTGGTCGAGATTGGCGATACCGTTCGTGCCACCGATGGCACCACCACCCGCGACATCGTCATCACCGCGGCCGACAAGGCCAATGGTTTTGTGACCACCAGTTTCCCGATGCCCGCCGATGGCTCCAGTCTGACCATTGAAGCCTTCCTGTTCGATCCGGCGGGCAACAAGTCCGATACCGGTACCGACTTCGCCAAGATCGACCTGTCCACGCTTCAAGGCCTGGTTGTTACCCTGACCGAAGATCAGAACAACGACGGCTTCATCAACGCCAGCGAACTCAACGGTACCATCGGCGTCGAGGTCACCTTGCCCAAGGATGCCGTCGCAGGCGATCTGGTCACCATCAATGCCACCGGCAATTCGGCTCAGACCATTACCCTGACGCAACCGCAGATTGATGCGGGCAAGCTGGTTCTCGAATTCAACGCGCCGCCCAACGGCACCAAGTTCGACGTGACCGCCCAGGTGGCCGACGCCGCTGGCAACAAGTCCAACATCGCCACCGATTCGGCGACCGTCAGCACCACTGCGCCCGCGCTCAGCGTTCAGCTTGACCCGGCTTCCGACAGCGGCACCAAGGGCGACAACCTGACCAACGACAACACCCCGACCCTGACCGGTCGCAGCGATCCCGGTACCCGGATCACCGTCGTCATCCCGAGTACCGGCGAGCAACTCACCACCACCACCGATGGCAACGGCAACTGGCAGGTCACGCCGACGCAGCCTTTGCCCGACGGTAGCACCAAGGTCGAAATCACCTCCACCGACACCATCGGCAATTTCAGCAAGACCGACCTGCCGCTGACCATTGATACCACCAAGTTCGCCAACATGGCCGTCGCGCTCAGCGAAGACCAGAACAACGACGGCTTCATCAACGCTGCCGAACTCCAGGGGAACATCGATGTCCGCGTCACCCTGCCCAGTGGCGCAGCTGTCGGCGACACGCTGACCGTCTCGGCCAGCGGCAACCCGGCCCAGACGATCACCCTGAGCGCAGCCCAGATTGGCGCCGGTTTCGTTGATCTGGCCTTCGTGCCCACGGCCAACAATACCGATTTCGTCGTCAATGCCTCGATCGCCGATGCCGCTGGCAACAGTGCCGGCCCGGTCAGCGACAGCGCGCGCATCCAGTTGTCGCCGCCCGACGCACCGGTCGTCACCCTGACCGAAGACGGCAATGGCGACGGCTGGATCAATGCCGCCGAGCTGCAGGGCAACATCGATGCCAGCGTCGGCCTCCCGCCGGGAACGGTCGCCGGCAGCACCCTGCTGGTCACGGTCAACGGTGTTGCTCAGCCGCCGATCACCCTGACGGCTGCCGATATCGCCAACAAGAGCGTCAGCCTGCCAGGTATTCCCAGCCCGGGTGACGGCGCCACTGTCACTGTTACCGCCCAGATCCGCGACAATGCCGGTAATCTTGGCAGCGTTGGCAGCAACAGTGCGCGCATCGACCTGACCGCACCCGGCGTCAAGGCCCAACTCGATCCCTCTTCGGACAGCGGTCTCCTTGGCGACGGTATCACCAACGACAACACGCCGACCATCAGCGGTACCTCCGAAGCCGGCGCCAGCATCACGGTGACCATGCCGACCGGTGAAATCCTCAAGACCACCGCTGGTCCGAACGGTAACTGGTCGGTTACCCCGGTGCAGCCGCTTGCTGAAGGCGCCACCAAGGTTAACGTCACGGCCAGCGATGTTGCTGGCAACACCTCCAGTACCCAGGTCGACCTGACCATTGACACGGGTATTCCGAACAACAAGCTGGCGCCGGCTGTCACCATCGTCGAGGATGCGAATGGCGACGGTTTCATCAATCGCGCCGAAGCTAACGGCCCGGCCGATGTCCGCGTTTCCTTCAACAAGGATAACGTCCAGATCGGCGATACGGTGCGCGTCACCGACGGCACCACCACCCGCGATATCGTCGTCAGCGCTGCCGACAAGGTCAACGGTTTTGTCACCACCAGCTTCGACATGCCCGCCAACGGCGACAAGCTGAACGTTTCCGCCTTCATTTTCGACACCGCCGGCAACCAGTCGGCGCCGGGCAGCGCCAGCGCCACCGTCGATATCACCGAATTCACCGGTCTGGGTATCCGTATCGCCGAAGATGCCAACGACGATGGCTTCATCAACATCGCCGAGCTCAAGGACAACGACATTGATGTTCGCGTCACCATCCCGCAGGGTGCTGCGGTTGGCGACACGCTGACGGTGACGGCGGTCGGCAACGTGGACAAGGTGTTCACGCTG
>Ga0209794_1000960_pt1 | contig 28352 bp, 28 predicted proteins | sample EBPBio232013_DNA_FD_185869 | JGI IMG/M metagenome (GOLD analysis project Ga0209794, IMG submission 185869) | Wastewater treatment Type I Accumulibacter community from EBPR Bioreactor in Madison, WI, USA - Reactor 1_5/23/2013_ DNA (SPAdes)... | ecosystem: Engineered > Bioreactor > EBPR >... | reverse complement strand
CATCGGTGACGCCGCCAAGGCCGCCGTGGATGCCTTGCCTGCCGGTGGCATTCTGCTTCTCGAAAACACCCGCTTCCACAAGGAAGAGGAAAAGAACGTCGCCGAATTCGCCGATGCGTTGGCCGCCAATGGCGACATCTATGTCAACGACGCTTTCTCCGCCGCTCACCGCGCCCATGCCTCGACGGAAGGCCTGGCCCGCCGTCTCCCGGCCTATGCCGGTCGCACCATGCAGGCCGAACTTGAAGCCCTCGAAAAGGGCCTCGGCAACCCGGCCCGCCCGGTGGTCGCCATCGTTGGCGGCGCCAAGGTCTCCACCAAGATCGACCTCCTGTCCAACCTCGTGAAGAAGGTGGATGCGCTGGTCATCGGTGGCGGCATGGCCAACACCTTCCTCGCCGCCCGCGGCACCAATGTCGGCAAGTCGCTCTGCGAGCATGATCTGGCCGAAACCGCCAACCAGATCATGATCGATGCCGCCGCTGCCGGTTGCGCCATCGTTCTGCCGGATGACGGTGTCGTTGCCCGCGAATTCAAGGCCGGTGCCGAGAATGAAGTGGTGGCCGTTGATGCCGTTCCGGCCGATGCCATGATCCTCGACGTCGGCCCGAAGTCGATCGACAACGTCAAGGCTTGGATCTCGCGCGCTGAAACGCTGGTGTGGAACGGCCCGCTCGGCGCCTTCGAAATCACCCCGTTTGATGCTGCAACGGTCGCCGCTGCCAAGCACGCTGCCGAGCGCACCAAGGCTGGCAAGCTGATCTCGGTTGCCGGTGGTGGCGATACGGTCGCAGCCCTCAACCATGCGGGCGTTGCCGATGACTTCACCTATGTCTCAACCGCTGGCGGTGCCTTCCTGGAATGGATGGAAGGCAAGGAACTGCCGGGCGTTGCCGCCCTGATCCAGTCGGCCTGATTGCACCGTTCTTGAATTGCGAAGGGCCGCGCTTCATGCGCGGCCTTATTCGTTTCAGCCTACACCACATCCCGAAGCAGGATCACGGCCGTCCAGATGACAAAGGCGGCAATGGCAATCTTCCAGAAATCGGCGCGCCGCCGCAAACCCGGAAGGCCAAGCGGGCGGATGAGATGCAGCACCATGGCGGCCAGCAGGAAAAGTCCGATTGCCTTGCTCATGCTTTCCCTGCCCGCCCGTTGATTACTTGAACTCCGATAATCGAATGCACGGACCAAAGGAATGCCTCGTGACGCGTGCTCTTAAAGAAATACACGCGCCGTGCCCTTGTCGTTCCGCAATTCGACTCTACCATCCTCATAACTGAATCGCCGCCGAGACCCCCCGCATGCGCAGCAACATTCTGCCCGTCTTCGCCCTGCTTCTGGGCACGCTCTTTCTGTTCTGGGGAAACGGCCTGCACAGCCTGCTCCTGCCGGTTCGCGGCGCTCAGGAAGGCTATTCCAATGAAATGCTGGGCCTGCTCGGCACATCCTGGGCCACCGGCTTCGTAGCGGGCTGTTTTCTGGCACCCGCGCTCATCCAGCGCATCGGCCACGCCCGCGCCTTTTCCGTGTTCATTTCCATCATCGCCATGGTGGCTCTCTCGACGGGCATTTTCATCGATGACATCGTCTGGGTTGGCATGCGCGCCCTGACCGGCTTTGCCATTGCTGGAACCTCGATGATCATCGAAAGCTGGCTGAACGAACGCGCCACGAATGAAAGCCGCGGCATGATCTTCTCGCTCTACATTGCCATCACGCTGATCGGCGTGGTGGGCGGGCAGATGACACTGACACTGGGCGACGTGACCACCCAGACCCTCTTCCTTGCCTGTGGCATTTTCTATTGCCTCGCCATTTTGCCAACCACGCTGTCGAATGCCGCCACGCCCAAGCCGCTGAAGGCCGTGAAGCTTGATCTTCCCGCCCTTTATCGCACCTCGCCGATTGCCTTCTTCGGGATTTTGATGATCGGCATCGCCAATGGTGCCTATGGCACGCTGGGCGCGGTGTTTGGCGCGCGCACCGGCCTGTCACAGACAAGTGTGGCGCTGATGATGAGTCTCACCATCTTTGCCGGCGCACTCGCCCAATTCCCGGCAGGCCGCCTCTCCGACCGCATGGATCGCCGTTATGTCCTGGCGGCGCTCGCCGGTGTCGCGGCGGTGGCGGGCCTCATCATTATGGTCCTGCACCCGACCGAAGCCTGGGTTCTGATCCCGCTGGTCGCCCTGTATGGCGCGGCGGCCAATGCGCTCTACCCCATCGCCGTGGCGCATGCCAATGACTTCACCGCGCCGGAGGACTTCGTGAAAGTCTCGGGCGGCCTTCTGCTTCTCTTCGGCATCGGCACAATCATCGGTCCGACGCTGGGTGGTCCGGTAATGACCCGCTTCGGGGCGTACCATCTTTTCGCGGTCACAGCCTTCGCACATCTGACCATCGCCCTGTACGCGCTGCTACGCAGTCGCATGCGCCCGCCGGCGCCGGTCGAAGGTCGCGAAACCTACGCGACCATGGCCGTCGGCACCACACCGCTTTCAACGCCCGAAGCCAGCGTGCTTGACCCGCGTGGCGCAAAGCCGCAATCTGGCGACGCTGTGGAGGATGAGAAGCCATGACCTTCGCCTTTGATGACGACCGCCCGAAAAAGAAGCTCGCCCACGAGATCGGCAGTGATCTGTCAGGCCTGTCCGTGGATGAATTGAAGGCCCGTGTGAACCTGCTGAAAGGCGAGATCGACCGCCTCGAAGCCGAGGCGTTGAAAAAGTCTGCCTCTATCAGCGCTGCCGAGAGCCTTTTTCGCCGTTAAGGCCGAAGAATTGGCCTTATGCTTTATGGGGCCGCTCAAATTCTTCCAAGAATTAAGACAATATTAAGCTTTACAGCTTATTACTATTCACATCCGGAGCTTTCCGGACTCAGACAGTTTCTCCAGTTTGGCGATTTGGTCTGATTTTCTCCCTGTTTTACCTTTGGAGCCGCTCTTTAGCGGCTCTTTTTTTGCCATAATATCTGCGTAAAATTGTGGGAATTAACCCTTCCTTAAGAAACGGCTTGCGCTTTTCTGGTATCAAGAGCATCCTTTGAGTATAGAAAGACGGCGGGAATTTAAGGCTGTTGCCTCCCTCCGCCCGATGCCCGTAAGTGATGCGTTAACAGGGATAGGTTCCATGTCCGAGCTTGGATTGAATACGATCAGCTTCGCTGGCCGCGCTGCTTCTTCCGCCCAGTTCAAGGCGCTGTATAGCGAGGGGATGGCGTTGGTTGAAGAGACGGCAACCTACCTTGATGGTTCGGGTCGCACGGCTTCCAAGGTTCTGCCGCGTATGGCTTCGGTGCTCTACGCCGCTGAATCCATGCGTCTCACCACCCGTCTCATGCAGATGGCCTCCTGGCTGCTTCTGCAGCGCGCCGTCAACAATGGCGAAATGACCCGCGATCAGGTTCTGCTCGAAAAGAACAAGGTGCGCCTCGACGGCTTCAACGTCGACCGCAACGCTCCGGGCTGGAACGATCTGCCGGAAGCCTTCCGCGATCTCGTTGAGCGCTCGCTGCGCCTGCAGAACCGCGTGGCTGTTCTGGACCGCGAAATCTACCGCCCGGCCGATGCCGAAATCATCCCGGACAATGAAAACAGCGTCCAGGCCCAGCTGAACCTGCTGCGCACGGCCTTTGCCAAGCACTGAACATTTTCCATTCCATGGAACGAAAAAGGCGCGGGAAACACCCGCGCCTTTTCGTTTGGATGGTGCCGCTGTAGGGCAACAAAAAACCCGGCCAGAAGCCGGGTCTTTCGAATGATCTGACAAGCAGAAATTAGAGGCCGAGGCCGCCGAAACGCTTGTTGAACTTGGAAACGCGGCCGCCACGGTCCATCAGCTGCTGGTTACCGCCGGTCCAAGCCGGATGCGAATGCGAGTCGATTTCAAGGTTCATGACAGCGCCTTCCGAACCCCAGGTCGAGCGGGTTTCGTACTCGGTGCCATCGGTCATCACAACCTTGATCATGTGATAGTCGGGATGGATATCAGCCTTCATCTCAATCTTCCTGGCGTTCCATGGGCCCTTTGCTTTATGTCAAGGAAGCAAGCGGACCGATCCAATAATCAAAGCCGTGTTCGCGATCCCGCGTGCCACGGCTTCCCAATTCCGTGCCGTGCCTATACATGAAGGCAAAACAGATAACAAGTGCCTGCGTGCGCGGCTTAAGAGCTTCCGCATGAGACTGGAGGAAGCGTGTCGAAAACTGCCACGAATGCCGAAAACGGACGCCGTTCGGTGAAGCCTCTTTCCGGCCTTCTGCCCTATTTGAAACGCTATAAACGCATTGTGGGCGCTGCTCTCTTCTTTCTGGCACTGGCCGCCACCGCCACGCTGGCCCTGCCATTGGCTGTGCGCCGCATGGTGGACCATGGCTTTAACGGCGCGGATGCCGGGCTGATCAACAACTACTTTATCATGCTCATGGTCATTGCCGCCGTCCTCGCTCTCTCCAGTGCCATGCGCTACTATTTCGTCATGCTGCTGGGCGAACGCGTGGTGACCGACCTGCGCAATGATGTTTTCGCCCATGTCATGACGCTGTCGCCGCAATTCTACGACAAGAGCCAGTCCGGCGAGATTGTGTCGCGCCTGACCAACGATGCGGCACAGATTCGCTCTGCGGCAGGCGCCACCGCCTCCATGGCGCTGCGCAACATCATTCTGTGCATCGGTGCCATTGTCATGATGGTCTACACCAGCCCCGGCCTCTCCGGCATGGTGCTGGCCGCCATTCCGGTCATCGTCTTCTCGCTGGTTGCCTTTGGCCGTTCGGTGCGCCGCCGCTCACGCGCGGCTCAGGATACGCTTGCCGATGCCGCAGCCTTTGCCAGCGAAACCATCGCCTCGATCCGCACCGTGCAAGCGTTCAATGGTGAGCCGCAGGCCAATCGCCGCTATTCCGGCGCGGTCGAGGGTGCCTATCAGGCGGCCCGCTCTGCCGTCGGAGCCCGCGCCGTGCTGACCGGCGTCGCCATTTCACTGGTCTTCGGCTCCGTCGTCGCCATTTTGTGGTTTGGCGCGCGCAATGTGCTCGAAGGCACCATGTCGGCAGGCACGCTCGGCCAGTTCGTGCTCTATTCAGTGATCGCAGCCAGCGGCCTTGGCCAGCTTTCCGAAGTCTGGGGCGAACTGGCTCAGGCTGGCGGTGCTGCCGAGCGCCTCAACGAACTGCTGCATGAGAAATCCCCCGTCAGCGATCCGCTAGAGCCGAAACTCTTGCCCTCCCCCGCCTCGGGCGCGCTGGCGTTTGACACCATTTCTTTCGCCTATCCGGCCTACCCGGACCGGCAGGTTCTTTCAGGCTTGAGCTTTTCGGCCCGTCCCGGCGAAACGGTGGCCATCGTCGGCCCTTCGGGCGCAGGCAAGAGCACGCTCTTCTCGCTCATTCTGCGCTACTATGATCCGACAAGCGGTGCGATCCGCATCGATGGCGAAGATATCCGCGAAACAAGCCTTGCCGATCTACGCGCCCGCGTTGCCATCGTGCCGCAGGATGTGACGATTTTCGCCACAACGATCCACGACAACATTGCCTTTGGCAGACCCGATGCCACGCCGGACATGATCCGGGCTGCCGCCAAGGCGGCGCAGGCCGATGAATTCATCCAGAAGCTCGCCAATGGGTATGACACGCTGGCGGGCGAACGCGGCGTGACGCTGTCCGGGGGCCAGCGTCAGCGCATTGCCATTGCCCGCGCCATCCTGCGCGACGCCCCGCTTCTGCTTCTCGATGAAGCGACCTCGGCGCTGGATGCCGAAAGCGAAACGCTGGTGCAGCAGGCGCTGGAAGAACTGATGAAGAACCGCACGACGCTGGTGATCGCCCACCGTCTGGCAACGGTTCTGAAGGCCGACCGCATCCTCGTCATGGAAAACGGTCGCGTGGTCGAAGAAGGCACGCACGAAAGCCTCGTGCAGGTTGGCGGCCTTTACGCCCGCCTCGCGCGCCTGCAATTCGAAGCCGCTAACGAATAGAGCAATTCCAGGAAAACTGTGCCGCGGCTCACCGCTCGGTGAGCTTCAACTCGATACGCCGGTTTTGGGCGCGGGCCTCCGGCGTATCGCCTTCCGTGAGCGGCTGAAACTCGCCAAAGCCCGCCGCGACCAGCCGCTTGGCCGGAACGCCCTGCGAGATGAGATATTTGACCACCGCCGTGGCGCGAGCCGAGGACAATTCCCAGTTATCGGCAAAGCGACCGGAACCGGACAGCGGCACATTGTCGGTGTGACCATCCACGCGCAGAACCCAGTTGATATCCGGCGGGATTTCCTTGTTGAGATCAACCAGCGCCGAAGCGAGCTTCTTCATCTCATCCTGCCCGGCGGGGTTGATTTCCGCCGCACCGGAGGGGAACAACACTTCCGACTGGAAAACGAAGCGGTCGCCCACAATGCGGATATTCTCGCGGTCCGAGAGGATTTCACGAAGACGGCCAAAGAAGTCCGAGCGGTAACGGTTGAGTTCCTGCACCTTCTGGGCCAGCGCCACGTTCAGACGACGCCCGAGATCGGCAATCTTGGCCTGCGAGGTCTGGTCACGCGCCTCAGACGCCTGAAGGGCCGCTTCCACGGCAGCAATCTGGGCACGCAGCGCCGCAATCTGCTGGTTAAGCAGTTCCACCTGGCTGAGCGCCCGCGCACTCACGTCCTTTTGTTGCGAAAGTTCGCCCGTCAGCGTGGTGATCCGCTGATCGGCAGCGCTTGCCGAACCGGATCCGGCATCGAGCAGCGATTGCAGGCGGGTGCGCTCAGTCTCCGAACTGGCCAGCGACGCCTGAAGCGCCGCCAGCGAATCTTCAAGATCCGACTTGTTGCCACGTTCCAGCGCCAGAAGTTCGGTCAGTTCGGCAATCTGGCTATTCAGGCGGTTGAGCACATCATCCTTGCCGGAGATCTCCCGCGACAGCACGAACTGGGCGAGCACAAACACCGTCAGGAGGAACATGATGGCCAGAAGCAGCGTGGACAATGCGTCCACGAAGCCCGGCCAGTAATCCACGCCACGTTCGCGGCGACCGTTTCGCGCCAGCGCCATTTAGTGGCTCCCGCGCTCGGCGGCCAGCCGTTCCAGAACCCGCCGCAGGTCGGCATTTTCCTGCTTTTGCGCCTCCATCAGGTCGCGCATGAGCTGCTGTTCCTGCCGCATCGTCCGCACCAGCCCCTGAACGCCTTCGGCCAGATTGGCCATGGCTGCCGCCGAATGCATCTCCGTCTTGCCGCTGGCGGCAAGTTGCGAAAGCGCCTTGCTCAGTTCGCCCATTTCAGCCGCCCCGGCGGCATTGGCCGACGAACTGCCGGAGGTGACATCGGTCACGGACGAGAGCCAGTTTTCCAGTTCCATATAGAAACGGTTCTGGGCGCGACCGGCCTGCAGATCGAGGAAACCGAGGATGAGCGAACCGGAAAGGCCGAGAAGCGACGACGAAAACGCCGTGCCCATGCCCGCCAGCGGTTGACCGAGACCGCTTTTCACCGCCGCCAGCACATCATTCGTATCGCCGCCCGCATCCAGCGACTGGATGACGCCGCTGATCGACCCGATCGTGCCGATCAAGCCCCAGAACGTGCCAAGCAGGCCGAGGAAAACGAGAAGGCCGATAAGATAGCGCGACGTGTCCCGCGATTCATCCAGACGCGTCGCAATCGAATCGAGAATCGAACGGAAGGCCGTCGCCGTCAGCGATTGCGACTGGCGGTGGCCGATGAGCGAGCGCATGGGAGCCAGAAGGCGCGGCTCGCCGCCGGTGCGGTCGGCATTTTGCCCCGCCGCCTGAAAGGCATTGAACCAGCGAACCTCACGCTTGAGGCCAACGACATGGCTGAAAATGAGAATGGCACCAATCAGCAGAACGCCGAGAATCAGGCCGTTCAGACCCGGATTGGTCATGAAGGCCGCATGGGCCTGCCGGTAAAGAATGGCGGCCACGAAGCCCGCCAGAACCAGAAAGAGCACCATGGTCCAGAAGACCGGCATGGGGCTTGAGAGTTTAACGGCTGGCACGTGCCGCCCTGTTTCGAAACCGTCAGACTCGTTGAGCCGCAAATCCGTCATCGTTCTCACACTCGCATCAGGAAACCTTTATGCGAGGCTAGTGGAAAAATGCGACGAATTGAAGGACCAATGCCGCCCATCCCCATGAGATGGGCAAGCGCTTTGCTTAAAGCGTGTCGCGATCCTTCAGATTCGCGCCAGACGCTTTAAGTCTCGATATGATCGCATGTCGTTATCGCAAAACCGGCTCCCACTTTTGCGCGACATGCTTTAACGCGAAGGAACCGGGCGGTTCGCCACGTCCAGAAGCGCTTTGTGGATGTGCTCGTTGCCGGCCACGACGCTGCCCTCGTCAAAAATGGCGTTGCCGCCCTTCATGTCGGAGGTGAAGCCACCGGCTTCGCGGATCAGCAGCAGGCCAGCGGCCATGTCCCAGATCTTCAGGTCCGTTTCCCAGAAGCCGTCCAGACGACCGGCAGCCACCCAGGCGAGATCTAGCGAAGCAGCACCCAGACGACGGATACCGGCAGCCTCGCCCATGACATGGCGCAGTTCGACAAGGAACTTGCCGTGCTGGCCACGGCCAAGATGCGGCACACCGCAACCAATCACCGCATCGGAAAGCACGCGGCGGGCAGCGACGCGCAGACGGCGATCATTGAGGAAGGCACCGCCGCCGCGTTCAGCTGCAAAAAGCTCGTCGGTCGCCGGGTTGAACACCACGCCCGCAACAATCTCGCCATTGCGCTCCAGCGCGATGGACACGGCAAACTGCGGAATCCCGTGCAGGAAGTTGGTCGTGCCATCCAGCGGATCGACGATCCAGCGATGTGCACCATCGGTGCCGATGATTTCTTCCGATTCCTCACCGAGGAAACCATAGGTCGGGCGTGCCTTCAAAAGCTCGTCGCGCACGATGCGCTCGGCCTTGATGTCAGCCTGGGAAACGAAATCGCTCGGGCCTTTCACGGACACCTGAAGGTTCTGCACTTCGCCGAAATCACGGCCCAGCGACTTGCCTGCCTTGATCGCGGCCTGAACCATCACGTTGAGAAGGGCTGAGCGAGCCATGAGAACTGTCCTTGAAAAAACCGGCAGCGCGCCGGATGATCCGGTCGGCGGAGAAAACCTGCGGCATTGATTGATCGGCGGGTTCAAGACCACAAATTGCGCCGGAATTCAAGTGGTCCCGGCCATTCGGAGCGATTTGCCCGGCTGTTATCGCCTCACAAACCGGCCAGCTTGCGCAGTTCCAGTTTGGCGTCACCGGCCGCCCGCCCGCGATTGACGTAGAATTTCGCTGCGGCTTCCACCGCCTTCTTCTGGGTTTCCTCGGAAATCCCGAGATAGAAATCCTCAAGATCAGGATCATTAAGACCCGCACGGCGCGCGAGCAGATACCACTTGGCGGCTTCCACATCATCAGGACGCGTGCCGATGGCGTTGACATAAAGGAGGCCGAGCTTGCTCTGTGCCGCCACATTGCCGCGCATGGCGGCAATCTTCATCCACTGGAACCCGGCATCGAAATCCTTCTCTCCACCGATGCCCTCGATCAACCACACACCCATATCGTGCTGGGCCGTATCATGACCCGCAAAGGCGGCGCGCATCAGATAGTCGCGGGCCTTGGCCTTCTTCTCCGGCGGCAGGCTTTCAAGGCCGACATAGATCTGCGCCACGGCATATTGCGCGTCAGCAAGTCCCTTGTCGGCGGCTTTTTCGTAAAACGGCAGCGCGGCCGCCAGTCCCTCATCGCCAGCCGTATCCTCGGCCAGCATCTGCGCCCAGTTGAACTCGGCCAGCGTGTTTCCCGACTCTGCTGCCCGGCGCATATAGTCTTCGGCCTGCTTGCGGTCGGCCTTCACCAGATCGCCCGCCAGAAGCATCAGGGAATATTTGAACATGGCAATCGGATCGCCCGACTTGGCCGCCTCGCCATACCAGAAGGTGGCGTCCTTCATGCTGCGGCGAACGCCCTGCCCTTGCGAAAACATTTCCGCGACCAGCGTTTGCGCAACGCCATCGCCTTTTTCGGCACGCTTCAGCGCCAGATTGAAGGCCGTGGCATAAAGGCCGCGCTGATAGGCGCCATAGGCTTCATCAACGACACCGCTATAGGGCTTTTCCGCCGGCAGCGGCGGCAGGTCAGCGCCCATACGGTCATAAAGCTTCACGCCGTAAGCCGGTTCAGCCGTATCGAGACCATTTCCCGGACCGGGATCGCCCCCCGTCACACGACTGCTTTTGACCGGCGTCGCATTACGCGACGACGCGGTCTGCCCGTCCTGAGCCCGAACACCGGAGGCTCCGAGGCAGCAAAGGAACAGCGCGGCAGCGCCGGAAAGCAGGGAAACGAAGTGGGTCGATCGGCTCATGCCCACTTTCAATCCTCAAACCGTGGCGCTTTTTCGTCAAGAAGCGCATTCACGGCAGAAACAGCAGCGGCGGCACCGGCGGGATGTTCAAAGACGGCGCGCGAAAGGGCGGCAAATTCTGCGCCGGTTTCGGCAATCGCCAGCACGGAATCGGCATCCGTTCCCCCCATGACAATGCAGGGAATTTCCACCATTTCGGCCCACCATTCGGCAAGCGCCAGATTTTTGGGGTGCGGCTCCGGCTTGATGTCACCGGCAAGCTTGCCAAAGAAGAGATAGTCCGGGTTGGCGTCGCCCATCTCAAGGGCTGAATGGCGCTCGGTAGCATTACCGCCGCCGACGATCAGCTTCGGCGCAAACTGCTCGACCGCTTCGGCCAAGGCCGCTGCGTTCCCGATAATGTGAATACCATCGGCCTTTTCCCGGCCTGCCACGCGGCTGTCGCCGCACACCAGAGCCGCGGCACCGGCCGCCTGAACGAGCGGCACAACCTCGGCGGCAAACTTCTGGAAGCTTGCATCGTCAAGGCCATATTGCGGGATGATGACGGAAGCCACATCCCCACCCTGCATCGCATCGGCCAGCATCTTGACGCGCTCCTCGCCGCCATCGGGCAGGACGAGAACGAGACGGCAGCGGCTTTCGGGTCCGGTAGAAGCGGGGGATGTCATGAATGCCTCGGGCAAAGTTCAAATGGGCGGGAAAACCCCGGATAACCTGCTTCCTTAAGGCATATGCCACAAAAAACAAGGCCGCCGCCTCTTCGGGACCCTCCGGTTCCTCCCTCCGGAAAGTGCCTGCCGGGCGGCGGCCAACATGCGGTCAAATGGTATCAGTGTCGGGTTTCGTCCGCCTTCAGGCGTTCCATTTCATCCTTGATGCGCAGCTTCTGCCGCTTGAGTTCTCTGATCTGACGATCGGTGGAAGAGGGGGAGGTAAGAGCAGAGCGCAGTTCCTCCTCAAGGGCACCATGCTTCTTTTCAAGCGAATCGATATGAGCCTGAATGGTCATGTTGACACGTCCTTCCTTCGTGTTCCCGTCCCGACTATCCCTTCGCCGGGACCTCAGGTTTACAACAAGAGTGTGACATGATCCGAACGGCTTGTCGAAGGTGAAATCTTGTCGCGGGCGTGGTATTTTCGCGGCAGGGGAAACTTCCCGTTAACGTCAATTGATGGTAGAGGCTTGCCCATGCGGGCCGCGCGGCCGGAATGGCTTGCTTTTCCTTGCGCGCGCTCCGAAATGGGAAAAGATCAGGGGCACCCGGCAAGACCTGCACCGCTATGGCGCAGGATATTCGCGCATCCGGGCAATGGGGAACACGATATGGCAGATCAGGAACAGGCTGAGATCCGGTTGCGTTTGGCGCGCCTGCGTCAGGAGCATGAGGACTATGATGCCGCCATCAACGCCATGATCCAGACCGGCTGCGATGCACTTCGCATCCAGCGCATGAAAAAGAAGAAGCTGGCCATCAAGGATTCCATGAGCCAGATCGAAGACCAGATCATTCCCGACATCATCGCCTGAACCCGCGGAGCCTGACATGAGCGTTTCATCGCCGCCCGTAGCCATCATCATGGGCAGCCAGTCCGACTGGGAAACCATGAAGAATGCCGCCGACACGCTGGACGCGCTGGGTGTCGATTATGAAGCCCGCATCATTTCCGCGCACCGCACGCCGGAGCGCATGGTGGAATTTGCCAAGGGCGCGCGTGAAGAAGGCTTCAAGGTCATCATCGCCGGTGCGGGCGGGGCTGCCCACCTGCCGGGCATGACTGCCGCACTCACCCCCCTGCCCGTTTTCGGCGTTCCGGTCCAGTCAAAGGCCTTGTCTGGTCAAGACAGCCTGTTGTCGATTGTCCAGATGCCGGCGGGTATTCCGGTCGGCACGCTGGCCATCGGCAAGGCCGGTGCGGTCAATGCCGCCCTTCTCGCCGCCGCCGTGCTCGCCATCTATGACGACGAACTGGCCGATCGCCTTGATGAATGGCGTCGCCGCCAGACGGCTGCCGTTGCCGATTACCCCTTGGACGAAACACCATGACCTTTCAAAGCCTTATGCCCGGAGCCACCGTCGGCATCATCGGCGGCGGCCAGCTTGGCCGTATGCTGGCCATGGCAGCCGCCCGCCTCGGATACCGCACGATTGTGCTGGAACCGCAGGCCGATTGCCCGGCAGCACAGGTTGCCAACAGCCAGATCGTCGCGCCCTATGACAGCCCGCTGGCGCTCGCCGAACTCGCAAACCTCTGCGACGTGGTGACCTACGAATTTGAAAACGTGCCCGTTGAAGCAGCCCTAATGCTGGCGAACAACGTCACCGTCTTCCCGCCTGCAAAGGCACTGGAAGTGGCGCAGGACCGCCTGAGCGAAAAGACGTTCCTCAACGCCGCAGGCATCGGCACCGCCGATTTCCGTGCCGTCGACAGCCAGTCTGATCTGGAAGCCGCCCTTTCCGCATTTGGTGGACGCGGCGTGCTGAAAACCCGCCGTCTGGGTTATGACGGCAAGGGTCAGCGCGTTTATAAAGGACCTGAAGACAGCCCGGCAGGTGGCTTTGAGGCGCTGGGCGGCGTGCCGCTCATTCTGGAAAGCTTCGTGGCCTTCGAGCGCGAGATTTCGGTCATCGCTGCCCGCGGCACCGATGGCAGCATTGCCTGCTATGATCCGGCGGAAAACGTTCACCTGAACGGCATTCTCCACACCTCGACGCTTCCTGCCACGATTGGCGCGGAAACGGTGAAGGCCGCCTTCAGCGCCGCCGCCAAGCTTCTGGAGGCGCTCGATTATGTCGGCGTCATCGGCATCGAGTTCTTCGCGCTCCCCGATGGATCGCTCATTGCCAATGAAATTGCTCCGCGCGTCCACAATTCCGGCCACTGGACGGAAGCCGCCTGCGTGGTCTCACAGTTCGAGCAGCATATCCGCGCCGTGTGCGGCCTGCCGCTGGGCGATCCGGCGCGCCATAGCGACTGCGTGATGACCAATCTCATCGGCCACGATATGGACGACCTGCCGCGTTGGTTGGCGCAAAAGAACACGCTGGTGCATCTCTATGGCAAGGCTGAAGCACGCCCGGGCCGCAAGATGGGCCATGTAACAAGCCTGAAATGACAGGAAATGTGGCGGGAGCGGTTGACACGCAAGGATCGACCCTGTATCCCCCTCCCAACCTGAAAAGTGCCCTCAAGGGCGCGTTTTCGATTGTTTAAGTCAAGAGGGGCTAAAGCCCCCCAAGCCTTTGCGGACCGATAAAATGAAGATCAAGAACTCGCTCAAAGCCCTCAAGGCCCGTCACCGCGAAAACCGTCTGGTTCGCCGCAAGGGCCGCGTATACATCATCAACAAGCTGAACCCGCGCTTCAAGGCCCGTCAGGGCTGATTGCCGGAAGGCTTGTTCGCTCCGCTCCCTTTCATGGTGAGTAGTGCGAAATAATGATTGGATCATAGCGCATGGCGGGATAAATTCCCGCCATGCGCTTTTTCCGTTCCAGCCTCATAATCGTCGCCCTCGCCTTGGCCTGCCCCGTGGCCGCCATTGCCGAAGAGCCGTTGATCACGCCGGCAAGCCCCGAGGCCAAGCCTGCTGAAACATGGCCCGCCCCTTTGAAGGACGAACCGAGTCGCGAAGAGAGAATCGATTCCCTCTTCACCGAGCTGAAACGCGAACGAAGCGCCGATGGGGCCAATGCCATCGCCCAGCGCCTGTGGCGGGAACTGAATGATTCCGGCAGCCCCACGGTCAACCTGCTGATGAAATGGGCCGATGACGCCACGAAGGACAAGCGCAACGCCGCCGCCTTCGACTTCCTTGATCAGGCCGCCGTGCTCGAGCCGGACTTCGCGGGCGTCTGGAATCGCCGCGCTTTGCTGAACCACGCCCTTGGCAACGACAAGAAGGCCATGAGCGACCTTAACCGCGTTCTGGAGCGCGAACCCCGCCATCTGATCGCGCTCGCCGCCCTTGCTGCGATTCTCGAAGAATCAGGCGACAGCCAGGGCGCGCTCACCGCCTGGCAGCGCTATCTCGACTTCTACCCGGCTGACCGTGACGCCCAGAACAAGGTGACGACGCTCTCCGAAAAGATCGCCGGCAGCCGCGCCTGATGTCTCTTCTCCCAAGCAAAAAGGGCCGGTGTTTCCACCAGCCCTTTGATCCATATGTGACCCCGCCTCAGATGCCCGACAGACCGTCCGAGCCGATATAGGCGATGCGCAGTAGGTTCGTGGAACCCGGTGTGCCGAGCGGCACGCCAGCGGCGATGATGATACGATCACCCGGCTTGCCGAACCCTTCAGACGCCACCACGCGACAGGCGCGGTTCACAATGTCTTCAAGGTCGGTCGCATCGCTCGAAACCACGCAATGCAGCCCCCAGACAACCGAAAGACGGCGCGCCGTCTGCAGGATCGGCGAAAGGGCGAGGATCGGCACCTGCGGACGTTCACGCGCAGCACGAAGGCCGGTCGTGCCGGTGGCCGTGTAGCAGACGATGCAGGTGAGCTTCAGCGTTTCGGCAATCTGGCGGGCTGCCAGCGAGATGGCGTCGGCGCCGGTGGCTTCCGGTTGGGCGCGCTGGGCGTAGATGATGCCCGGATAATGCGGCTCGCGTTCCACCGTGGTGGCAATGGAGGCCATCGTCGCTACAGCCTCGACCGGATAGGCACCCGAGGCCGATTCAGCGGACAGCATGACGGCATCTGCGCCTTCGAACACGGCGGTCGCCACGTCGGAGACTTCGGCACGCGTCGGCACCGGGGCAGAAATCATCGATTCCAGCATCTGGGTCGCAACAACCACCGGCTTGCCCGCCTTGCGGCAGGCACGGATAAGCTGCTTCTGCAGGCCCGGCACGGTTTCCAGCGGCATTTCCACGCCAAGGTCGCCACGCGCCACCATGAGTGCGTCGGAAAGCTCGATGATTTCCTCGATGCGCTCGATGGCCTGCGGCTTCTCGATCTTCGACATCAGGCCAACGCGGCCACGGGCCACCTTGCGCACTTCGGCAAGGTCTTCCGGACGCTGGATGAAGGAAAGCGCCACCCAGTCCACTTCGCCCGTTTCGAGAACGGCGTCGAGGTCGGCATGGTCCTTCGGCGTCAGCGCGCCCACCGGCAGCAGCGTATCCGGCAGGCTCACGCCCTTGCGGTCGGAAATGCGCGTGCCCGAGACAACCGTGCAGACGATGCTCTTGCCGTCGCACTTTTCAGCGCGCAGGCTCAGCTTGCCGTCATCGATCAGCAGACGATGGCCGGGACGAACGGCGGTCAGAATTTCCGGATGCGGCAGGAAAACGCGGTTTGCATCACCCGGCTCTTCATTGTCATCCAGCGTAAAGGTCTGGCCGGGCACGAGATCCACCTTGCCTTCGGCAAACTTGCCGACGCGCAGCTTCGGACCCTGAAGGTCGGCCAGAATACCGATCGGGCGACCGCAACGCGCTTCCACCGAGCGGATACGCTGAATGAGCGTGCGCATCACATCGTGGCTGGCATGGCTCATATTGATGCGGAAGAGGTCGGCCCCCGCTTCGTGCAGTTTCTGGATCATATCCTCTTCGGCCGAAGCCGGGCCAAGCGTGGCGAGGATTTTGACTTTACGATTCCGCTTCATCAGTTCTGGCCTTCCTGCGCGCCGGGCGTATCCGAAAGCTGGACCATCCAGCTTCCCTGCCGCCCGGTGTCATATTCCTTGAAACCCATGCGCTGATACCCGCGTGCGAAGCAGTCTTCGACGCCGGTAATCTTGAACTCGTTTTCAGCCACGCACATGTTCACGTCACCCGTCCACCGGCCGCCGCGTGCGGCGTCTTCGGCGTAGAGGTAGTAGTAGCGCGACTTCAACTCACCTTCGATCAGCGTGGCGCAGGTCGAGGCAGGCACCTGCCACCAGCCTTCGCTGATCCAGCCTTTGTCGGATCGGTAGCCAATGGCCACGCCGACAAGGTTCTGCGTACCATTGCACACGCGAAAATCAGCGCGCGCCTCATTGGCAAACAGGAAAGAGGAAAGGCCAAGGCCCGCAAACGCCGCAGCACTGAGAAGGCGCGAGATTTTGCCCGTCAGCGACGGAGACTGTTTTTTCGGCACTGTACGCACCACGACTCCCATTCTCGAATACCTTATCTTTCTTGCGCGCCGCTTCACGATTGTCAACGCAAGCGAGGTTGGGGGTGAAAGCGCCTTGCACCCTGCACCCGCCCGTGCCATCAAATTGGCGCCCGCCAATGGAGACCCTTTTAATGCAATCCGCGCTCTCTTTCGAGATACTGGATGGCAATTATGACCGCGCCATGGTCATTCTCGCCGATCACGCCACCAATATCGTGCCGGAAGAATATGCAAGCCTCGGCCTGCCGGAAAGCGCTTTCCATCGTCATATCGCCTATGACATCGGCGTGGAAGGGCTGACACGCCATCTCGCCCGCTCGCTCGGCGTTCCCGCCGTCATGACGCGGTTTTCGCGCCTTTTGATCGATCCGAACCGCGGCGAGGATGATCCGACCCTCATCATGAAGGTTTCCGACGGTGCGATCATTCCCGGCAATTATCCGCTGAGCGAGGACGAACGCGAACGCCGCCTGAACCTTTACCACCGCCCTTACCATCAGGCCGTGGCCGAAACCATTGCCCGCGTCGCCAAAGAGAGCGGCAAGGCACCGCTGGTCATCTCGTTGCACTCCTATACCCACGCCTGGAAGAACGTGCCGCGTCCCTGGCACGCCGCCGTTTTGTGGGACAGTGATTTCCGCGCCGCAGGCGAACTGCTGGAGCGCCTTCGCGTACCGGGTGACATTCTGGTCGGCGATAACGAACCCTATGACGGTGCGCTCAAAAATGACACGATGTACCGCCATTGCACGATCACGGGCACGCCGCATGCGTTGCTTGAAGTGCGTCAGGACCTGATTGGTGACGAAGCGGGCATTGAAAGCTGGGCCAACCGGCTGCATCCGATTTTCGCCGCCATGAATGACCAGCCGCACCTGCATAGCTACGAGATCCACCCGTCCCGCGCCGATTGATATCGAGGCCAAGATGACCGAACTTTCTCAAAGCGAACGCACCGAACTGGAGGCCGCCGCCTTTCGCCGTCTGGTGTCACACCTGCAAAACCGCCCGGACGTGCAGAACATCGAACTGATGAATCTGGCCGGGTTTTGCCGCAACTGCCTGTCGAACTGGTATGGCGAGGCCGCGAAGGAAGCGGGCATCGATCTTTCGAAGGACGAAGCACGCGAGATTATCTACGGCATGCCCTATGAGGACTGGAAAGCCCGCAATCAGCGCCCGGCGAGCGCGGCGGAACTGTCCGCCTTTGAAAAGAACCGTCCTCAGGACTGATCAAAACGCTTGACCTTCGGCTCGACCCGGGGCACGTCAGGCGCAAATGATTTCAATACACTTTTGAACCCAAGGAGAAACCGATGACGGATGCCCACGGCGTCGCCCGCGACCAGCTTCGCGCTTTCATCGAGCGCATCGAACGTCTTGAGGAAGAGAAGAAGACCATCGCCGACGACATCAAGGATGTCTATGCCGAAGCCAAGGGCACCGGCTTTGACACCAAGATCCTCAAGAAGGTGATTGCGCTGCGCAAGAAGGACGAACAGGAACGCCTCGAAGAAGAAGCGATCCTCGAAACCTATCTGGCCGCGCTTGGCATGATTGAAGGCCCGTCGGACGCTGAATAAGCGCGCACCGCCTCATATCAAAAACGCCGGGGTTTTGCCCCGGCGTTTTTTGTTGTCGAGACCTGATCTCGCTTAGGGAATGTTGACGGTCAGAACACGCGAACTGCCGGAGAAGCGGTCGGTATCGGCCTGCAATTGCTGCGGTCGGTTGTTCTCGCCATACTGCTCGACACCGGCCACGATGGCCTGTGTGCTCAGGCGCTGCGCCTTGAGGCTGCCGCCGGTCGAAGGCTGGCGCTGACGGGCAAAAGCCCATTTGGCCAGCGTATCCCCCGTCAGTTCGGAAGCGCCCGATGTCATGGCGCGGCGCGCCTTTTCGGCTTCCGCCTGTGCGGGACGACCACCCTTTTCCGGCAGGCCAGCCTCGATGCCGCGGGCCACCGGCTTCGGTGCATCAAACACATCGCCAAACTGCGCGGGCTGCTTTTCAAGCGAGGCCATTTCCGCAGGCTTCTGCGTGTTGGCACGTGCCGTAGCCGGAGCGGCCATCGGAACGGGAACGGAGGCGAGTTCTTCGTCGGCAGGGGCGGCAACGGTTGCCGACGCGGCCTGCTCCATCATGCTCTGGTTCGCGGCTTCATGGGCACGGCGCGCATCAGCACCCGTCGTGTTCAGCGCGGCAATCATATCGGAAGACAGAACATTCTGCTCGGCCGCATCTTCTTCCGCTTCCTCACCACCATCATTCTGGGCGAGCAGCGCTTCAGCCACGGCAGGACGCGCCGCCGGAACCGGAATAGCCGTCAGATCCGGATTGATCGGTGCTGCCGATGCCGTCAGCACGGCATCTTCTGTATTGGTCGCATTGCGCTTGCCCAGCAGGGTTGGCACGGGAATGGCCATCTGCGCGAGATCGGGATAGGCGGATGCCTTGTCCTGGGCCTGCGGACGCTCCGCAGGCAGAACGGCGGCCAGTGCTTCTTCCGCCGTATTGCGCGGCGGAGAATAAAGCGCCGTGGCAAGACCATTGCCCGGAACTTGTCCGGCAAAGGCCGGGCGCTGGGCCGGAACCGGAGCGGCGGCGACAAGCGCTTCACTGCCCGGAAGGTTGCGGATTTCAGCCGGTGCCGTGGTTGGCGGCAATTTGGGCTTGGCCGGCACCACATCGGCGACCGTCGGGCGCGGCGGTGCAGCCGGCGGCGCCACGATCGAATCGGCATCCTCGTCTTCGTCACCACCGCCACCAAACAGCGCCGTCAGGAAATTGCGCTTCTTCGGACGCGCGCCACCGGCATCGGCAACAGCAAAGTTACCGGAACTGACGCGGCGCTTGTACTCGGCCACCGCCAGCTCATAGCCCGGCAGCGGCACACCATCGGCGGGAATGTGCATCGTCTTGCCATTCGGGAAGAGGCGCACAAGCTCCTGACGCGACAGGCGCGGCCAGGCACGAACGCTGGCAACGTCGATATGCACGAACGGCGAACCGGAATTGGGGTAGAAGCCGACGCCACCCGACTGCTGTTTCAGCGCGGTGTTGCGGATACGGCGAAGATCAACGCCCGGGATGTAGAAGTCCATGGCGCGGCCGAACGTGTGCTGGCTGTTCTTGGCCACACCGGCCGAACGGGTGCGCAGCATGTTGTTGGTCGCAGGCGCACGATAGCCCGAAACGACATACATATATTCGTTGGTGCCGAGGTCCTGATAGATTTCCCACGCAAGGTCGAACAGACGCGGGTCCATGCGGCGCGATTCATTACGACGCCAGTCGCGCAGAAGGCGGTTCAGCGCCTGCAGGCCCTTTTCATCATAACGACCATTGCGCTTGAAGGTGATGTTGGCCCGTTCGCCCGTATGGACGAAATAGATCTTCAGGCTGCGGGTTTCGCCCGCGGCTTGCGCGGATCGAATGGGCCAGGCCGAGAAAACGAGCGCCAGCGACAGGAAGGCCACGGCCACCTGACGCATCAGACCGGAGATAAATCCGGCCAGCATCCCGGCAGCACCCGAAGGCGTTGAATGAACATTCCCCTGAGGCAAGGCGACCCCCATCGCAGACAACCTGTGTTGCCCAATTGACTGTCAAATTACGGTGACACGATGGCGAATCTGCCACAGTCACCGCCGCTATTTCCGCATGGTTAACGCATTACCAAGCGGTACGATTGACAAAGGGTATCCTGTTATCCTTGCCGAGACCTTAACATGAATCAAGGCCGCCGGGATGCAGATGCGCCCCGGCGGCCTTGATCGTGCTGTGGAGAGGGGGTCAGGCGACCGAGCGCACCGGATTGTCCGGATCGATGCCGTAGTCCTTGAGCTTGCGATAAAGCGTCGAGCGTCCAATGCCGAGGCGGCGCGCCACCCGGCTCATCTGCCCGTCATAGAACTTCAGCGCAAAGCGAATGAGGTCTTCTTCGACATCGGCCAGCCTGCGCACTTCGCCGGCATCATCGACGCCGAGGATAATGTCCTGACGCATCGGCTCGGAGACCTTCTCGGGCTCGACCGGCATCGACAGGCTTTCCACCAGCTTCAGATGCATCTCGCCCAGTTCAGGGCGCGGCTCGCTGGTGTGGAAGCTCGGCATTTCCGCCAGAACCTGCGGGAAATCCAGAAGCGAAAGCTCCGGACTGCGGGCCGACACGACCGCGCGGAAAACCGCGTTTTCGAGCTGGCGAATATTGCCCGGCCAGTCATAGGCGGTCAAAAGCGCCATGGTTTCCGTGCCGATGGTCATCGGCGTGGCAACGCGCTGTTCGCTGGCAAAGCGCTGAAGGAAAACACGCGCCAGATTGGGAATGTCTTCCTTGCGGCGGCGCAGCGCCGGAATGGTGATCGGGAACACGTTAAGGCGATAGTAAAGGTCTTCGCGGAACCGGCCCGCCTTCACTTCCTCGATGAGGTCCTTGTTGGTGGCCGAAATCAGCCGCACATTGACGCGGCTGGCGCGGGCCGAACCGACCGTCTCGATCTCGCCGAGCTGCACGGCGCGCAGAAGCTTCACCTGAACGTCGAGCGGCAGATCACCCACCTCGTCCAGGAACAGCGTGCCGCCATCGGCCTCCATGAACTTGCCCGGACGCTTCTCCGTGGCGCCGGTGAAGGAGCCCTTTTCATGGCCGAACAGAATGCTTTCGACCAGATTTTCCGGGATCGCGCCGCAATTGACGGTCACGAACGGACGATCCGCCCGGTCGCTGGCCGACTGGATGGCACGCGCCACCATTTCCTTGCCGACACCGGACTCGCCCTCGATCATCACGGGGATGGAGGATTGCGAAGCCCGCTTGGCCAGATCGATCACACGCAGCATGTCGGGGCTGGCGGTGGCGATGTCCGTGAAGGAAACCGTGCCACCGCGACGGGTGCGCACCGGGCGCGCGCCATTGTCGGTGCGCGTCTGTTTGAGCGCGTTGCCAAGCGCTGCGGCAAGACGCTCGGGCGAAACCGGCTTCACGATGAAATCAAATGCCCCTGAACGCATCGCGCTCACCACGGTGGCGATGCTGCCCTGCCCCGTCTGGACGATCACCGGCACGTCGATATGCATCACGGCCAGCATGTCGAGAAAGGCGATGCCGTCCATTTCCGGCATCATCAGGTCCAGCACGACAGCACGGATTGTGCCTTCGCGCGCTTTCAGAACTTCCAGTCCCTGACGCCCGTTTTCAGCGAGATAGGCGCGGTGCCCTTCCCGCTCGACGTTTGCCTTCAGCAGGCGACGTTGAACCGGATCATCATCGACAATCAGAATCTCGGCGGTCAAATGAATGTCTCCCCATTCCTGGCCCTTTAAACAGGGCACTTCGGAAAGCATAATGCGCACAGAGGCTTGAACATCCGGTTTTGGGAAATGCTTGCATTTTAGCCATCGACGCCGCAGACAGATGAAAAGCGTTCTTTTGCTGCTTCGCGCCCGGCGTCAGGCAGCCCAGCCTTCAGGAGCCCGGACCTCATGTCTTCCGCAACGAACCCGCTCGGAACTCTTCCCACCTGGGATCTGACCCATCTTTACCCGTCCGCCGAAAGCCCGGAATTCGCCACAGCCATGGAAAAGGCCGCAAGCGATGCGCTGGCTTTCGAGGCGCGCTGGAAGGGCAAGCTTGCCGAAGCGGCCACGAAGTCGGGCAGCGAAGGCCTTGGTGCAGCCGTTGCCGAATACGAGGCCCTTTCCGACCTCATGGGCCGCATCGCCTCCTTTGCGGGCCTTGGCTATTACGCCGAAACCACCAATCCGGCCAAAGCCAAGGTCTATGGTGACACGCAGGCGAAACTGACCGATGCCTCGGCCCATCTTCTCTTCTTTGCTCTGGAACTGAACCGCATCGAAGACGCCGTGATCGAAGGCGCCTTTGCCCATGACGAAAAGGCCGCCCATTATCGTCCGTGGATCGAGGACCTGAAGAAGGACAAGCCCTTCCAGCTCGAAGATCGCATCGAGCAGCTTTTCCTTGAAAAGTCGCAGACCGGGGCGGGCGCCTTCAACCGCCTGTTCGACCAGACACTGGCGAGCCTCACCTTCGAAATCGACGGCGAGACGCTGCCGCTCGAAGCCGCCCTGAACTTCCTGCAGGACGCCGACCCCGCAAAGCGCAAGAAGGCCGCCGAAGCGCTAACCAAGGTGTTCAGCGAAAACCTCAAGCTCTTCACGTTGATCACCAACACGCTGGCCAAGGACAAGGAAATCTCCGACCGCTGGCGCGGCTTCGAAGACATTGCCGACAGCCGCCACCTCGCCAACCGCGTCGAGCGCGAAGTGGTCGATGCGCTGGTCGCCGCCGTCAAGGCCGCCTATCCGCGCCTGTCGCACCGCTATTATGCGATGAAGGCCAAGTGGCTGGGCATGGACAAGATGAATTACTGGGACCGCAACGCGCCGCTGCCGGAAACACCCGATGCGGTGATTTCCTGGGATGAGGCCAAGGATACGGTTCTGTCCGCCTATGGCGCCTTTGCACCGGAAATGGCCGCCATTGCCGCCCGCTTCTTCGATGAAAACTGGATCGATGCGCCAAACCGCCTCGGCAAGGCCTCCGGTGCCTTCGCCCACCCGACGGTTCCCTCGGCCCATCCTTACGTGCTGGTCAACTACCTTGGCAAGCCGCGTGATGTGATGACGCTCGCCCACGAACTGGGCCATGGCGTGCATCAGGTTCTGGCCGGTGAACAGGGCGCGCTGATGTGCGACACGCCGCTGACGCTCGCCGAAACCGCATCCGTCTTTGGCGAAATGCTGACCTTCCGCGCGCTGCTCGAAAAGACCGAAAGCCCGCGTGAGCGCAAGGCCATGCTCGCCCGCAAGGTGGAGGACATGATCAACACCGTCGTGCGCCAGATCGCCTTCTACGAGTTCGAGCGCAAGGTGCATACCGCCCGCCGCGAGGGTGAACTGACGGCGGAAGACATCGGCAAGCTGTGGCTGTCCGTGCAGGGCGAGAGCCTCGGCGACGCCATTGCCATCTCGCAAGGCTATGAGACGTGGTGGACCTATATCCCCCACTTCATCCACTCGCCCTTCTATGTCTATGCCTATGCCTTTGGCGATTGCCTGGTGAACTCGCTTTACGCCGTTTATCGCGACGCCAATGAGGGCTTCCAGAAGAAGTACTTCGACCTCCTGAAAGCCGGTGGCTCGAAGCACTATTCCGAGCTTCTGAAGCCCTTCGGTCTTGATGCCTCCGATCCGACATTCTGGGATCGCGGCCTGTCGATGATCGAAAGCCTGATCGACGAGCTGGAAGCACTGGATCGTCAGGCCTGAACCCTTCAAAACAGGCTTGCCTTGTTTCTTTTCGCGGCGCAACATGCCCGAAAAGACAAGGGAACAGCGATCATGAGCATCGGCCTTCAAAAGCCCGTCTACACACCGTTTCGGGGTGACTACAAGCCTTTCTCCATCGGCATTTCGCCGCTGGAGATGGACCGCTGGATCGAACCGGACGAGGACATCGGCTTCTTTCTCGAAGAGAAGCAGCGCCTTGGCCGCGAGGTTTTTGACGCCATTTACAAGGGCGAGCCGGAAACGGACGCGTCGCAGCACGAGGTTCTGCAAGACCTCTCCGACTGGCTGGTCGCCAACCGCCCGGATGTCTGGCAGCGAGACGGTACCCGCATTCATGTGGCGGGACAGACCGTTGACCTCGCCGATGAAAGCCTGCCGCCCATCGTGCGGGCCGGGCTTCTGGTGCAGGATGATCTGGTCTTGATGCGTCGCGGCGAAGACGGCTGGCGCATCGCCGCCGCCCATCTGGCCTTTCCCTCGTCCTGGTCGCTGGAAGACAAGTTCGGCAAGCCGATGGAAAAGGTCCATGCCGAAGTGCCGGATTTCAAGGGCGGCACCCGCAATGCGACCATGATCAACCGCATGTTCGACAATTTCAAACCGGGCATGCCGGTCAAGCGCTTCAACTGGACAGTCAACTGGAGCGACGAGCTTCACCTGCCCGCAACGAAAACCCACGCGCCGAATTTCGCGGCCCGCAGCGTCATGCCGGGCGACAGCTTCATCCGCATTGAGCGCCAGTCGCTCATCAAGATGCCGGTTTCGGGCGATCTGCTGTTCACCATTCGCATCTATATCGACCCGGTAAAAGCGATGGAAGAAAACCCGGAACTCGGTGCCGCTGCCCTGTCTCTGGCCGACCAGCTTGAAGGTCTGACCAAAGAACAGGCCGACTACAAGGGACTGACCGAAAAGCGCCCGGCGCTCGTTGAACACCTGCGGGAAATCGCAAAACGCCACGCCACGGCCTGATTGCGTCCAAAAATCACGGCTGACGCCCGCGTGTCACCACTTTATTGTGACGTAGTTTTGTGATCTAGCGATGTTCGGGAAGCGCCTTCCCGGCACGAGCAATTGTTGAACGGGTTGGACCCGAAACGTCCCCCCGAAGGAGCAGAAAGACAAAATGTCTGAACAGACCTATCCGGTTTACGCTGAAATCACCGGCCCCATTGTCATGATCGGTTTCGGCTCCATCGGTCGCGGCACGCTGCCGCTCATCGAGCGCCACTTCAAGTTCGACAAGAGCCGTATGGTCGTCATCGACCCGCGCGCTGACGAGGCTGAACTTCTCGCCCGCCATGGCGTGCGCCACATTCAGGCCAGCGTCACCAAGGAAAATTACAAGGAACTCCTGAAGCCGCTTCTGACCGAAGGCGAAGGTCAGGGCTTCTGCGTCAACCTGTCGGTGGATACCGGCTCGCTCGACATCATGAAGCTGTGCCGCAAGCACGACGTTCTTTATATCGACACCGTGGTTGAGCCGTGGCTCGGCTTCTACTTCGACAAGGACGCTTCGAACGCCGACCGCACCAATTATGCGCTGCGCGAAACCGTTCGCCATGAGAAGCGCAAGAACCCGGGCGGCGCAACCGCCGTTTCCACCTGCGGTGCAAACCCGGGCATGGTCTCGTGGTTCGTCAAGCAGGCGCTGGTGAACCTCGCCAACGACCTCGACCTCAAGTTTGAAGAGCCGGCCACGGAAGACCGTGAAGGCTGGGCCAAGCTGATGAAGAAGGTCGGCGTCAAGGGCATTCACATCGCCGAACGCGACACCCAGCGCGCCGTCAACCCGAAGCCGCTGAACGTCTTCTGGAACACCTGGTCGGTCGAAGGCTTCATCGCCGAAGGCCTGCAGCCCGCCGAACTCGGCTGGGGCACCCATGAAAAGTGGATGCCGAAGAACGCCAAGAAGCACAAGAAGGGCTGCAAGGCCGCCATCTACCTCGAACAGCCGGGTGCCAACACCCGCGTTCGCACCTGGTGCCCGACCCCCGGCCCGCAATATGGCTTCCTCGTCACGCACAATGAGTCCATCTCGATTGCCGATTACTTCACGGTCGAGAAGGATGGCGAAGTGACCTATCGCCCGACCTGCCATTACGCCTACCACCCGGCCAACGACGCCGTGCTTTCGCTGCACGAAATGTTCGGCAATGGCGGCACGGCCCAGCCGGTTCAGCACGTTCTTGACGAGCATGAACTGGTCGATGGCGTCGATGAACTTGGCGTGCTGCTTTATGGCCACGACAAGAACGCTTACTGGTATGGTTCGCGCCTGTCGCTGGAAGAAACCCGCCGCATCGCGCCTTACCAGAACGCCACGGGCCTTCAGGTCACGTCGGCTGTGCTGGCTGGCATGGTCTGGGCGCTGGAAAACCCGAACGCCGGCATCGTTGAGGCCGACGAAGTGGATTACAAGCGCTGCCTCGAAGTGCAGTCGCCCTATCTCGGCCCGGTCGAAGGTCACTACACCGACTGGAACCCGCTCGTTGGCCGTCCGGGTCTCTTCCCGGAAGACATCGACGAGAAGGACGCCTGGCAGTTCCGCAACATTCTCGTTCGTTAAAACGACAGGATTGACCCCCGCAGCGGCGCCATGCGGCTGCGGGGGGGACTCGGACATTTCTGCAACGCTTGTGAATTCGTAACCGTGTCAAACCGCGACAACCTTGCCACAAGGCTGCACGCAAGGCATGGTCCGGCAAAGACACGCGCGAATCGCGGGAGAGTACGATGAACTTCAAGACCGGCGTCACCTTCATTCTGGCCGCGGCTGGCCTGTCGGCTTGCGTATCCTCACCACCGCAGTATAGCCGCCCCATGGCACCGCCGCCACAGGCCAATCTTTCGCCCGTCGACGGCAACTGGGCGGACGCGAACGGCCTCGTCTCGACCTTCCAGACGGGTGGCTTCACGACGCGCACCACGGATGGCACCAACACGCTTCTGGCCTCGGGTAACTACATCCAGAAGTCGGATCGCCTGTTCGAGATCAACATGACCTCGCATGTCCGCAACACGCAGTCGCGCGTCAATTGCGCCCTCGTCACGCCGACCCAGCTCAACTGCACGTCCGAAGCAGGCGGCCAGTTCACGCTGACACGCCGCGGCTGATTTTGTGCTAAAGCATTGAATATCAAAGGCGCTCCTTCGGGCGCCTTTTTCTTTGATGACAAGTGAGTGATTTTTTTCACTGCCCCGCACTCTCCTCTTGCGGGAACCCGCCCTAAATGGAACGATGCCGCCACGTATGCCAGAGACAGGGTCGAACCGTCACCGGGCATGGGCGCTCAATGAGGAGAACAGGATGCACAAGATCATGAAATTCGCGTTCGTCGGCGCATCGGCGCTCGCCCTGTCGGCGGGTGCGGCCTTCGCCGATTACGAACTGAACATTCTGCACATCAACGACTTCCATGCCCGTTTCGAACCGATCAACAAGTTCGATTCCACTTGCCTTGCCGCCGAGAAGGAAAAGAACGAATGCTTCGGCGGCATTGCCCGCATCAAGGCCGCCGTTGACGCCGAACGCGCCAAGCTGGCCGGTCAGAACGTGCTGCTTCTCTCGGGTGGCGACGAATTCCAGGGTTCGCTCTTCTACACCAGCTACAAGAGCGCCCCGATTGCCGAGCTGATGAACGGCATCGGCTTTGATGCGGTCGCCATCGGCAACCATGAATTCGATGACGGCCCGGAAGAACTGGCCAAATTCATCGGCGCGCTGAAGGCCCCGGTCATTTCCGGCAATACGCTGGCGGGTCTCGACACGCCGATTGCCGACAAGTTCAAGGGCTATGTCATCAAGGAGATGGGCGGCCAGAAGGTCGCCATCGTTTCGGTTCTGGCCACCGATACGGATGAAACCTCATCGCCGGGCGACAGCATCCTGTTTGCCGATGAGGTGAGCTATCTGAAGGACGCCGTGAAGGAAATCACGGCAGAGGGCGTCAACAAGATCATCCTGCTTTCGCATGTCGGCTATGTGCGCGACCAGCAGATCGCCAAGGCTGTGGATGGTATTGACGTGATCGTCGGTGCCCACAGCCATACCTATCTAAATTCCGCAGATCCGAAGGCCGCCGGCCCCTACCCGACCATGGTCAAGGACCCGGCAGGCGTCGAAGTTCCGATTGTGCAGGCCTATGCCTATTCCAAGTATCTCGGCAATCTGAAGGTCACGTTTGACGACGCGGGCGTGGTGAAGTCCGCAAGCGGCGCGCCGATGCTGCTGGATGGGTCCGTGACGCCGGATGCCGCCTTCGAGGCCCGTGTGACCGAACTGGGCAAGCCGCTGGAAGAACTGCGCAAGAAGGAAATCGGCGAAAGCGCCGAAGCCATTGATGGCTCGCGTGACAATTGCCGCGCCCGCGAATGCACCATGGGCGTTCTAGTCGCTGATGCCATGCTCGACCGCGTCAAGGATCAGGGCATCGACATCGCCATCCAGAACGGTGGCGGCCTGCGCGCCTCCATCGATCAAGGCCCGATCACCATGGGCGAAGTGCTGACCGTCCTGCCCTTCCAGAACTCCATCGCCACCTTCCAG
>Ga0209794_1000959_pt1 | contig 28372 bp, 31 predicted proteins | sample EBPBio232013_DNA_FD_185869 | JGI IMG/M metagenome (GOLD analysis project Ga0209794, IMG submission 185869) | Wastewater treatment Type I Accumulibacter community from EBPR Bioreactor in Madison, WI, USA - Reactor 1_5/23/2013_ DNA (SPAdes)... | ecosystem: Engineered > Bioreactor > EBPR >... | reverse complement strand
CAAGGTCGGCGATTCCGTCCTCGTCGGCCGCAAGCCCGTCGGCACGCTGGTCCAGGATGCGCTGGTGCCCGGCAAGACGCTCTATCTCTGCGGCACCGGCACCGGCCTCGCGCCGTTCATGAGCGTCGTCAAGGACCCGGACGTCTATGACCGCTTCGACACCGTGGTGCTGATCCACGGCACCCGCTTCATCAACGAGCAGGCCTATGGCGACTTCATCTCCGAAGCGCTGCCGAACGACGAACTGATCGGCGAACTGGTCCGGAGCAAGCTGAAATACTATCCGACCGTGACCCGCGAGCCCTATATCCACAACGGCCGCATCACCAGCCTGCTCGCCTCGGGCAAGCTGCAGGCGGACCTTGGTCTCTCCCCGCTCGACAAGGACAACGACCGCGTCATGATCTGCGGTTCGCCGGCCTTCCTGAAGGACATGGTGGAGATGCTGGAGGAGCACGGCTTCGAGGAAGGCGCGATCTCCAAGCCCGGCCATTTCGTCGTCGAGAAGGCCTTCGTCGAGAAGTGAAGCCGCGGGGCATGAACGGCCCCGCCTGAACCTTTCCGCTCCGAACCGCGACCCACGGGACGTGCCGCATTGCGGCGTCCCGTCGAACCGCGTCCGGAGCCATGAGCGCCCTGAACGAACCCGCAATCGCCGAAGGCCCGGCACCGAAGGCTGTCGCCGGCGGCCTGTTCCTGGCGCTGGTGGCGATCGGCGCTCTCGGCGGGGCGCTGCTCGGCGCCCTGCTGGGCGGTTCGACCGCGGCCATGCTCGCGGATGGCCTCGATCTCGGGCAGGTCAGGGACCGCACGTCCTTCGTCGTCACCGCTGCGCTGATCGGCGCGCCCACCGGCCTTGCCGCCGCGCTGTGGCCGATCCTGCGCGCCCGTCGGCCGAGGCGCACCGGCTTGCACGCGTCGCTGGCCGTTGCCGCATGGGCCGGCCTCTGCGGCTTTGCCTTTCACGCCTTCGCCTTCTCGGCCACGACGCCGCCGCCGCCGATGACGCCGCTCCTGCTGGTCGAGGTCCGGGTTTCATCCGGAACCGGCGCGCCGCTCGGCGAGGACGGCACGGCCCTGTCGATCCACTCGCGCGCCGAGGGCCGGGACGTCGCGGGCATGAAACTCTCCAAGGATGCCGACGGGCGCGACGTGGTGCGCGGCAGCTTCCCGATATCGAGCCTGATGCCGGTCGACTGGGTGCGCCTCCAGCGTCGCGGCAAGCCGGAAATCCGCTTCAGTCTGAACCTGCCGTCGGACCCGCCATCCACCGCCGATTTCACCCAGTGGCTCGCCGCCGACCGGGCCGTCCCGGGCGCGGAGGACGGATGGGGCGAGACGGTCGAGATGCGCTTCCGCATCGACCGGCGCGTGTTGCGCTGAGGGACTGCCCGGTGCTGCGCAGACTAGTGACGAGAAACGTTCCGATGTAGCACGGTACCGCGTTCCCGGATGATGCGCGGGGTGCGCGTCGAAAAGTCGATGACCATTTCGATGGATGATGCGCCCGTCGAACTGATCCTTCGCTCTGCGCTGTGAGCTGTCCAGTCGACAACCGCGTTGATCGTGCACTGGTTCGGGAAATCCGTGCACGTGACATGTGTCTGTGCCGGGCGAACGGAGTACGACCGGCTCGGCCAGCGCAGGATGAAACTCATGTTCTCGTCGACGATCTGCTGCCGCGTTCTGGCGTTCCCGAAATAGGTGACGACATCCGAATAGGTGCGGTTGATATAGGCCGATACAGCATAGGAATCCTGATTGAACGATTGGTAATGCCGATTCAGGAAGACCACCACCGTGTCGCGCAGACTTGCGGTTGCCGGAGGCGGCGGCTGGGTGGGAGATGGTTGTCGGGCAACTGGCGGGGCGCTCGGCGCCGCTGCCAGTTCAAATCGACGAATGTCGATCCCGAGTTGGTTGGCCAGGTCGAAGGTCAGCCAGGCCATCGATTCCGGCCGCGCCGCTGTGATGAAGATGACAGCATTGGACGACAATCCGAGTTGATTGAGATAGGAGCCGACCAGCGCGTTGCCCGATGATGCAATGTTGCGCTCGCGGTCGGAGGCAGCATGAAAGCCGATCATCGCGCGCGGCGCCATGGTCCGGGGCGTTCCTGCCAGCCAGACCAGCGCGCAGCCCGAGGCGCAAATGACATTGTCGCCGACAATCGTCTCGAAGCCTTTGAGGCGGATCGCTCGGCCAATCTCGAGGGCTGCGTGAAGGTTTCCGCCTTCGCTGTTCAGGATGACGATTGCCCTGCTTATCCCAAGTACCGCATCGACAAATCGCTTCTCGTCGCCAAACTCGAACGCGCCGCTGACAGCGATGATCGCGGGCATGTTCTCGCGGGGTGGCACGACGGTGATTTCGGCCGCATTCGCTGTCGCAGGAAGAGCAAGGGCGACAAGTACAGCCAGACGGCTGGTAGTGTTCCCGCGCCGTGGCATCGGCAGATCAGGGGCCCTGAGAAATAACATCAACAGGCGCAGCATGGACTTCATGTCGCGCCAAATCACCCCAATGATTGAGCTAAGGCCGGCCAACATAAGCACTTCCCCCCGAAAGCGGAGGGTAGATCAGCAGCCAGAGGTTGAATAGATCTGGTGGCGGGAGCGTGGGGCGCGACCGACGCGTGCTGCGCTAGAGCGCAATCACGAAACCTGGGAACCGGCTGTCGGGAAGGTCATGCCCGGGAGACCGCTGAACGTCAGTCCCGCCTGAGTCCGAACCGCGCGGCCGCCGCCTTCAGGTCGAGTTCGTCCCACGCGCGGTGCTCGCCGCGCGCATAGGCGGCGGCGTTCTCGGCGTAGATCCAGGCGTTGAAGCGGTTGGCGTCGCCCGAATTGCGCGTCGCCTTCACCACGCCCGGCACGCCGGCGACGATCGAGTTCGGCGGTACGGTGGTGTTTTCCTTCAGGAACGACCCGCCGGCGATGATCGAGTTCTCGCCGATGACGCAGCCATCCATGATGGTTGCGCCGATGCCGACCAGCACGTTGTCGCCGAGCGTGCAGCCGTGCAGCGTGACTCGATGGGTGATCGAGCAGTCGGCGCCGACGGTGACGCCCGTGCCGTTGCCGATATGGATCATCGCGAAATCCTGCACATTGCTGCGCGGGCCGATGACGACCTCGTAGACTTCGGCGCGGATGACGGCGTTCGGCCAGACGGACGCCCCCGCCGCCAGGCTCACCCGGCCGTAGATCTGCGCGGTGGGATGGACGAAGGCGTCGGCGTCGATGGCGACCAGCGGGCCGGTGCGGACCGCGTCGGAACCCTTGAGCATGGCATGTCCTCGCCCGCGTCGGACGCGCGGTCGCCCGGGACCATGGCGGAGCAGGGCTCCGCCATCAATGGGGAGGGGTCAGTCCTTTCGGCCGAGGGAGACCGGCGTCAGCCAGTCCACGCCGAACGTCGCAGCGACATCCGCGTCGAAGGTCGCGTCCGGCGACAGCGGCGGCGCCAGTGTTTCGGGCAGGGTCTGGTCCTCGGGTTTCACGGCCGGCTGCCTTCGGTCTGGGGTGTCCGGATCGAGCCGGTGGCGCGCGGGCCGGCCTGCTCGACGAGATGGAAGACGATGGTGCGCATGGCCGCCGCGTTCTCGTCCTCCGGCAGCGCGCGCAGATGCGGGTAGAGCGCGCGGAACGAGGTCACGAGCAGGCCGATCAGGGCCGGCGAGGCATGGGGAATGTCGTCGGCGGCATAGGCCGCATAGGCGGTGCGCCCGGCGAGGGCGGCGACCTGCGCCAGGACGCGCTCCTCGATCTCGCCGGCGTTGCGCTGCTGCTCCTGCGCGAAGGCGGCGCAGGCTTCGAGCGCGGCCTGCGCTTCGGCCCGCATGTCGGCATCCGCCACCATGGCGTCGGCCTTGAAGCGATCGAGATGCGAGGGGGCGCAGGTTTCCTGCGCCGCGACGGGGGCGGCGAGCAGGAACGCGGCGAGAAGGGCGGGAACGAGCGCGCGCATGGCGGTTCCGATCAGGGCTGACCCGGTGCGGAACCGTGGACCGATCCGGTTAACCAGTGGTTAACGGCGGGGTGACAGCGTCGCGAAGGCAATTTAAGCTCAGTGAGCAAATCACATGGGCCCCACATGCGTCGCAACCATCGCGCAACACGCAGCAACCCGCCGCAATGGGCCGGCGGTGAGCATTGCGCGACCATTTCCCCATCAGACAGGGGAGAGCGACATGACCCACACGACCTTCGCGACCGAAGCCACCAACGGCATCGACGCCTTCACGGCGCGTCTCGGCACCCTGGTTCAGTACGCGACCGGAGCGGTGGTTGCGCTCGGCGCGGTGGCCGGCATTGCGCGCTTCATGGATACCGGTTTGCCGGCCTGCGATGGCGCCCGTGTGGACCGCACGCTGAAGGTCATCGCCCGTGCCAATGGCGGAGGTTCGGTCTCGGCCCATCGCGAGGTCGGCCGCACGGATCGCGAGACGGGCTGCGCCGCGACGGTGACGGCCGCCGACGGCACGCGGCGCGAGATCGCCTACCGCATCTTCCGCAACGAGGCCGGCCGCGTGCGCGTCAGCGCCGTCTGGGCGGGCCAGTGACTGACTTTTCATTCGGAGGGGACCCGACATGACCGACGCAGCCACGACCACGTCTGACCAGCCGGTGAAGCCGAAGAGCCGCATCTGGGGCTACATCACCGCCGGCTCGTCCTTCATCATCGCGGCCATCGCGCTGATCAGGATCTTCGACACCAGCCTGCCGGGCTGCGCCAGCTCCACCGCGAACACGACGATCCAGTCGATCCTGCGCGAGAAGAACGTCACCGGCGCGACGCTGAGCGACAAGCGCGAACTGTCGAAGGACGACAGCGAGATCCGCTGCGCGGCCCGCATGTCGACGCCGGACGGTGCGCGCTTCGACATGAGCTACCGCGTGTTCCGCGGCACCGACGGCAAGACCATGGTCGCCGCCGAGTGGCGTCGGCTCTGACGTGACGCAGGCCCCGAACGGGGTTAGCGCACCCGGTTGCCGGAAACGCTGAGCTGGGCATGCCGGCCGACGCCCTCGCGGGCCATGTCGCCGGTGACGGCCCGAGTCCATTCCATGCCGACGACCGCGCCGACCCGCGCGCCCTGCACGAGATTGTCGGCGATCAGTGCCTGGCCGGCGCCGGGCGCCACCGAGACGGCGATACCGACCGGCGCGCCCTTGATGACGTTGGCGGTCACCGAGACGTCGCGCAGGTACTGACCCCAGCCGAGCTGGATGCCGGCGGTCGGCGCGCCCTCGATGACGTTCGAGGCGATGGCGGCATCTGCCTCCGCCGAGATGCCGATGCCGGCGACATCGTTTGGATCCGTGCCGGCGGGGCGCCTGTTCACGAGGTTGCGGATGATGTTGCCGTGGATGTTGGCGAGCCGTCCGCCATGGTTGAAGTTCGTCGCGACGATGCCGAGGGCAGCGCCGTCGATGATGTTGCTGGCGATGACCGCGCCCTCGAAGCCGAACTCGACATAGACCGCGACCTCGCCCAGCGACGAGCAGTTGTTGCCGGTGATCGCGACATTGGCCGCACCGTTGGCGCGCACCGCCGAGAAAGCCGCGCCACGGATGCGGTTGCCGGAGACGGTGACGTTGCCGGCGCGGAACACGTTCACGGCATTGCCGTTCTGGCCGGAGCCGCCGTCGCGCGCGCCGATCTCCTCGATGCGGTTGCCCTCGACGATGGTGCCGTCGTCGCCGGCAATCGTGCGCCAGACGAGGATGCCGTTATTGGCGGCAGAACGGATGGTGTTCTGGCTGATGGTCAGGCCGCGGCTGTCGAGTGCGACGATGGCAGCCTTGGCGACGCCCGAGATCGTGTTGCCGCGGGCGAGGCCCTCGATGCCTTCCAGCACGATGCCGTGGTGGCTCGAGCCGGCGATCTCGCAGTCCTCGACGCGCACGCCCCGGCCATGCTCCAGCACGATCAGGCCGCGCCGGTCCGGCAGGGCCTTGCCAGCGCCCTCGATGACGAGGCCGGACAGCGTCACCATGTCGGCGCGCTGGGCGAAGAGGCAGGCCGTCCCGCCCTGGAACACGAGGCGCGTGGCGCCGCGCACGCCGACGATCTGGGCATTGGCCGGCAGCCGGATCTCGCCGACCTTGTAGGCGCCGGGCGCGAGGCGCAGCGGCATGCGCGAACCGGCGGCGGTCTCCACCGCGCGCTGGAAATTGCGGGTCTGGTCCTCCGCGGCGCCGGGCTTCAGGCCGAACGACTGGCCGTCGAGCTGGGACGCGCGGGCGGACGCGGGCAGGGCCAGCGTCGCGGCTGCGGCGAACAGGAAGGAACGGCGGGCGAGCATGGATGCCTCCGGTGGTTGCGGAGGCGTGCGCAAGGGTCATGCCGCTGCGGGATGTGCCGGAATGGGATGTCGTGACGCATTGAATGGCGCATCATCTGATGCGATATTTGATGCAGAAGGCAGGAGGTTGCCATGCGCACCACCGTGACGCTCGACGACGAACTGGTCGAGAAGGCGATGAAATATACCGGAATCGAGGAACGGTCGGAATTGCTTCGTCACGCTCTCAAGACCCTTGTCGAACTGGAGGCCTCGCGACGCCTGGCGCGTCTCGGAGGCAGCGAGCCGGATATCCGGCCTGTCCCCCGGCGGCGTTCGGCCGCTGCATGATCCTGGTCGACAGTTCGATCTGGATTGACCATCTGCGTGCGACCGACGCGCGGCTTTCCGCCTTGCTCGTTCGCAAGGAGGCTGTGGTTCATCCGTTCGTTCTGGGGGAACTGCTGTTGGGGATGGGCGCAAACCGGCCGGCATTGATGGAGACGTTTGGCGACCTGCCGCAAGCGAAGGTTGCGACCCGCGACGAGGTGCTTGTCCTCATCGACCGCCATCGCCTTTATGGTCGTGGCATCGGCTATGTCGATGCCCACCTCATCGCATCGGCGCTGCTGATGATCGAAGCGAGAGTCTGGAGTCGCGACCGCCGGCTCATGACGATTGCCGGCGAGCTTGGGATCGCCGCCCCCGTCGGCTGAAGGATCGATCAACACGCCATGCGCATCGCCGTCATCGCCGACATTCACGGCAACGTTCTCGCCCTCGACGCGGTGCTGGCCGATATCGCCGCCGCCGGCATCGGACGCATCGTCAATCTCGGCGACGTGGTCTCCGGCCCGCTCTGGCCGCGCGAAACCGCCGAGCGGCTGGTCCCGCTGAACCTGCCGACCGTGCGGGGCAATCACGACCGCTGGGTCGCGACGACGCCGCGTGCGGAACAATATCCCTCCGACGCCTTCGCCCATGACGAACTGACGGACGCGCAGCGCCGATGGCTGGGCGGACTGCCGATGGCGCTGGACCTTGAGGTCGAGGGTCTGGCGATCCGCTGCTTCCACGCGACACCCGGCGACGACAACACCTACCTGATGCACCGAGCTGGCGAGGGCGTGATGGTTCCGGAGGCGGCGGGCACGGTGGCGGCGCGGCTGGACGACATCGGCCGGGTCGGCCTCGTCCTTTGCGGTCACACCCATCAGGCGCGCGTCCTGGCGCTGCCCGGCGGGGCGCTGGTGCTCAATCCCGGCAGTATCGGCCAGCCAGCCTATTCCGATCCGACGCCGCCGCGCCCGCATGTTTCGGAAGCCGGCTCGCCCCATGCGCGCTATGCCGTCGTGACGATTGCGGCCGGGCAGGTCGCCTCGGTCGAGCTGAAGGCCATCGCCTATGACTGGCGTGCGGCTGCAGCGCGCGCAGACGACCTCGGCCGGGCCGACTGGGCCCGTGCGCTCGCCACCGGCTTCATGGCGTGAGGGCTGTCAGCGGCCGGTGATGGCCCGGGCGGCCATGACGGCGACGCGGTCGAGGTCCGCCTGTGTCGGCAGCCGGCCGAGTGGGCGGGGCAGCCCCGGCCGCATCTGGTGCCCCGGCGCGCGGGGCAGCGGCACGTGAACGAACAGGGCGCGTCGCACCAGCCGCTTCGCGACGGCATCCAGCGCCAGCCAGTAGGAGAAATTGCAGAGATATTCGCCGGCGGTCGGCGAGGGGCGGGCATTGAGCCCGGCGCGGCGGAGGCGCGCCGCGAGCGGCCCGCAGCGGAAGGCGGTCGCGACGCGCCACAGGCCACCCTCGGCGATCTCCGGCGAGGCATGGAAGGCGCCGGACGCGTCCTTCGTACGCCGCGTCGTGACGTTGTGGGCGTGCATCTCGACGCGGACATGACCGGCCCGGCCGGCAAGGCCAAACAGCAGCACCGCATCGGGCCGGTGCTTTGCGATCAGCGCGGGCAGGTCGCGGGTGACCTCGGCATAGACCGTGTTGAAGACGTGGCCGACGATCCTGACGCCGGGCAGGCGCAGGCGCTGCACCGCTTTCACCATGGCCGGCGTCGGGTTGCGCTCCCAGCCGGGAAAGGGTCCGAAGCCGGTGACCAGAAGGGTCGTCATTTCAGCCAGCTGCCGAGCCGCCTGACCGCTTCCTCCATGTCCGCCGTCGAACCGGCGAAGGAGAAGCGGATGGCGTGCATGCCGCCATAGGGGTCGAAATCCGGACCCGGTGTCGCCGCGATGCCGGTTTCGGCCAGCATGCGGCGGGCGAAGTCGAGGCTGTCATTCGTGTATTTGGCGACATCGGCGTAGACGTAGAATGCGCCGTCCACCGGCAGCAGCCGGTCGAGCCCGGCCTTCGGCAGTCCGTCCAGCAGCACACGCCGGTTGGCCGCATATCCAGCCTTGATCGCCTCCAGTTCGGCCGTTGCGTCGAACGAGGCAAGCGCTGCGACCTGTGACAGCTGCGGGGCGGAGATGAACAGGTTCTGCGCGAGGCACTCGACAGAGCGGGCGAGGCTTTCGGGCACCACCATCCAGCCGATCCGCCAGCCGGTCATGCAGTAATATTTCGAGAAGGAGTTGATCACGACCACGTCGTCGCTCGTCTCCAGCGCGGTGTGGCAGGGCATCTCGTAGGAGAGGCCGTGATAGATCTCGTCCGAGATGAAGCGGATGCCGAGATCCTGCGCTGCCTCGATCAGCGCCTTCAGCGCCTCCGGCGTCATCATCGTGCCGGTGGGGTTGGCGGGACTGGCGATCAGGATGCCGTCGAGCTTCTTTTTCGCGTGTTCGGCGGCCAGCATGTCCGGCGTGACGGCATAGCGGGTCGCCGCCGTCGTCTCGATGAACACGACCTCGCAGCCAAGGGCTTCGAGGATGTTCTTGTAGGCGGGGTAGCCGGGGCTGGCGATGGCCACCCGCCCACCGGCCTCGAACAGGGCGAGGAAGGACAGGATGAAGGCCGAGGACGATCCCATCGTGACGGCGATGCGGCCGATCGGCACTTCGACGCCGTGCGTCTCGGCATAGTGGCGGGCGATGCGCTGGCGCAGGTCCGGTATGCCGAGCGCCAGCGTATAGCCGATCTGCCCGTCCATCAGGGCCTTCGCCGCCGCCTGCCGGATGCTCGCCGGGGTCGGCGCGGCGGGCTGCCCGACTTCCATGTGGATGACGCTCCGGCCTTCCGCCTCGGCCCTGGCCGCGGCGGTCATCACGTCCATCACCAGAAACGGCGCGACCGAGCCTCGCCGGGTCGGCTGGAGCGGCTGGCGGGCCAGAATCCGGCGGGCAGCGGCTTCTCTCGACATGGCGGCATCCTCGGGCGTGTCGAATGGGCGGTCATGGTTTCGCCCCCTTGGGTCGCCAAGAGGGGCGCCTCAGGGGGCTGCGACAGCGCCTATCACAGAGGCGCCGGGCGGTCACCGTTCTCGCCTGAACGTGATTCCGGCGCGCGTTGACCTCGCAGCAGGCCGTCCGTAGGTTCCGCGAACGATGACGTTTGATGCCCTTCCGCGCCGCGTGGCCGCGACCGCCCTTGCCGGGCTGATCGCGCTGACCGGGCTTGCGCAGACGGGCACGGCGCAGGCGCAGGCCCCGCGCGGCCTGCCGATCATCCGCGACACCGAGATCGAGAACCTGCTGCGCGACTATGCCCGGCCGCTGTTCCGCGCCGCCGGCGTCGGCGGCAGCCAGACCAATGTCATCATCGTCAACGACCGGGGCTTCAACGCCTTCGTCGCCAATGGCCGGCGCATGTTCATCAATGCCGGCGCGATTCTCGATTCGCGCACGCCGAACGAACTGATCGGCGTCATGGCGCACGAGACCGGCCATATCGCCGGCGGGCATCTGGCAAGACTGCGCGAGGCGGTCGAGCGCGCCCAGATCATCGCCGCGCTCGGCATGATCGTCGGCGCGGCGGGCGTCGCCGCCGGCGCCACGATGGGCCGCGGGGCGGCGGGTGTCGGCGAGGCGGCTCCCGGCGTGCTGATGGCCGGTCCGCATGTCGCTATGCGCTCGCTCCTGTCCTACCAGCGCGGCGAGGAAGCCGCGGCCGACCGCGCGGCGGTGAACTATCTCAACGCCACGGGGCAGTCGGCCAAGGGCATGGTCGAGACCTTCCGACGCCTTCAGAACGAGAGCATGCTCGCAGCCCGGCGCGCCGATCCCTACACGATCAGCCACCCCATTCCCGCTGACCGCGTCGCGATCATCGAGCCGCTGGCCAAGGCGAGCCCGCACTACAACGCCGTCGATCCGCCCGACCGGGTGATGCGCCACAATCTCGCGCGCGCCAAGCTGGCCGGCTTCCTCGACCGGCAGGAATCGATCAGCCGCCGCTTCCCGCCGGGCGACAATTCGCTGCCCGCCCGCTATGCCCGCGCGATCCAGATGTTCCGTTTCGGCGACCGCAACCGCGCCTCCGCCATGGCGGACGAACTGATCCGCGCCCAGCCGGGCAACCCCTATTTCCACGAGATCAAGGGACAGATCCTGCTGGAGACCGGCCAGCCGGCGGCGGCCATCCCCGCGCTGCGCCGCGCCGTGTCGCTGGCGCCCAATGCTGGCCTCATCCGGATCATGCTCGGCCATGCGCTGGTCGCGACCGGCAATCCCGCCCAGCTCGACGAGGCCGTGCGCGAACTGCGCCTCGCCCTCCAGCGCGAGCCGGAGGCCGCCGACGGCTATCGCCAGCTCGCCATCGCCTACGGCCGCAAGAATGACCGGGGCCAGGCGGACCTTTCCGCCGCGCAGGCCGCGCTCCACGACGGCGATTTGAATACGGCGCGCGGGCTCGCCCGCCGCGCGCAAGGCTCGCTGCCGAGCGGCTCGCCGGGATGGCTGCGCGCCGAGGACATCGTCAATCAGCGCCCGCAGCGCAACTGAAGCGGGCTGAACACCAGGATACCCCCATGCTGACCCGCATGATCGCCGCGACCCTTGCTGCCTTTCTGGCTTTCGCCGCCCCCGCGGCGGCGCAGTCATCCGCGGCTCCGCCGACGGCGGAGGAACGCCAGCGCATCGAGACCATCGTCCGCGAATACCTGCTCCGGAACCCGGAAATCCTGCAGGAGGCGCTGGTCGAGCTGGAAAAGCGGCAGGCGCAGGCGGAGGACCGGGCGCGGGCGGAAGCCTTCAACGCCAACCGCGACGCGCTCTACCGCTCGCCCAATCAGGTCGTGCTCGGCAATCCCAACGGCGACGTCACGCTGGTCGAGTTCTTCGATTACAATTGCGGCTTCTGCAAGCGCGCGCTGCCCGACACGGTCGAGCTGCTGCGCGCCGACCCGCGCATCCGTCTCGTGCTGAAGGATTTCCCCGTCCTTGGCCCGGGCTCGGTCGAGGCCGCGCAGGTGGCCGTGGCGCTGAAGATGCAGGTGCAGGGCGCCAAATATTACGAATTCCACCAGAAGCTGCTGGGCGGGCGCGGCCAGGCGACCGGCGCGCGCGCGCTCGAGGTCGCGCGCGAGATCGGCGCCGACATGGACCGCCTCCAGCGTGACATCCAGTCGCCGCAGGTGCGCGCGACGCTCGCCGAGAACGCCCGCCTCGCCGAACTGCTGCGCATCAACGGCACGCCGACCTATGTCGTCGGCGACGAGGTGGTGGTCGGCGCGGTCGGGCTCGACCGGCTGCGCGAGAACATCATCCGGGCAAGGGCCAGCTGCGCCCGCCAGCCGAACATGTGCTGACGGAAGGAATTATTGCCGTTGTAGGATTTTGATCCTTGACAGCGTAACGCTGGTCCGGTAGGTTTCAGGCATGTTCGACAACTGCGCCCAAGGGCGGACCAGCCGGAACTCTTGACGTCATGCCCGGCCTGTCCCGGGCATCCACGAATTCCCTTCGACGGCCGCGTTCAAGTCGTGGATGGCCGGGACAAACCCGGCCATGACGATGCGTGGCGTACGGTGAATGAACAGCGAGCCGACGAACCACAGCCGGGACAGGCCCGGCCATGGAGCCGGGCGGCGTATGGGCTTCGGGAAGCCCGTTCCGCCTACTCCCTCATCTCGTAGCGATAGGCCTTCGACACGACCTGCCAGCCGTCGTTCAGCTTCAGGAGCACCAGATAGTCGGTGAAGAAGCGCGGCGGCAGGGCGCATTTCACCTTCACGAACACGGTGGATTCGTCCGAACGGTCGACCGTCATGACGAAGTCGTGGCGCGCCTGGCCCTGCGACTTGGCCGAGGGCCGCTTGCGCACCCGCTCCAGCCAGTCGTCGCGGGTGAGGACATGGAACTCGCCCTTTTCCTGCCAGCGCAGGTCGGCGGTCGGGTGGAAGGCGGCGGCCAGCTTGTCGGCATCGCTCTCGTAGAGGCCGTCGAGATAGAGATTGATCACCGCCTCGACGGTGGAGCGGTCGTGGGTGACGGGGCGCGGGGCCTCCCGGACTGCGACTTGAGACATGGCGATCCTCCGATGGTTATGATTGGCGGCCAGCAAATCACAATCGGCCCGCCGGCGGAACCGCAGGCCCGGCATGTGCCGCTTGCGGGGCGCATGGTGCATCGCCATAGTGCGCGCGATCAGGCCCGGCGCGACCGTCGGCGGCCGTATTTGTCGGGAGAATTTCATGATCGAGGACCTCATCAACCGCGTCGCATCGGCGGCCGGCATCGATTCCGGCCTCGCCTCCAAGGCGGTCGGCATGATCCTCGGCTTCCTGCAGAAGGAAGGCCCGCAGGAGCAGGTGCAGCAGATGCTGGCCGCGCTGCCGGGCTCCGAGCAGTTGATCGCGCAGGCTTCGAGCGGCGAGAGCGGCGGCCTGATGGGCATGGTCGGCGGCCTGATGGGCGGCGGCATCATGGGCCTCGGCGCCAACCTGATGGGCGCGGGCCTCGACATGGGCCAGATCTCCACGGTCGGCCGCGAGCTGATGGCCTTCGGCCGCGAGCAGGCGGGCGAGGACGTGATGGGCCAGATCGTCGCCGGCACGCCGGGACTGTCCCAGTTCGTCTGATCGGCCATTGACAGGCATGCGGCTGCCGCACGAACACGCCGCTCCTTCGCAGGAGCACCGGCGTGTTCTGATCCTTTAGGTCGCATGCCGGCCTCGGAAAACCGGATTCCACTTTTCCGCGGCATGCTCTAAGGCAGCGCCATGGCACAGACTGCGACACGCGAGCGGCCCCGAAGCGGGCCGCTCGGCCGTTTCCTGAGGGCCGGCCGCCCGGCGGTCATGGGCATCCTCAACGTCACGCCCGATTCCTTCTCCGACGGCGGGCGGTTCTTCGATCCGGCGACTGCGATCCGCCATGCCGAGGCGATGGCGGCCGAGGGCGCCGACATTCTCGACATCGGCGCGGAATCGACCCGGCCCTATGGCGGGCAGAAGCCGGTGACGGCGCAGGACGAGATCGCGCGCCTCGCTCCGGTCCTGCCGGAGGTGGTGAAGCTCGGCCTGCCAGTCTCCATCGACACGATCAAGGCCGACGTCGCGCGCTGGGCGCTGGACCAGGGCGCCGCGATCCTCAACGACGTCTGGGGCCTTCAGAAGGACGCCGCGATGGCGCCGCTGGCCGCCGAATATGGCGTGCCGGTCATCGTCATGCACAATCGCGAGGCGGCGGACCCTTCCATCGACATCATGGCGGACGTGCTGGCCTTCCTTGGCCGGTCCGTGACCATCGCGGAACAGGCCGGCATTGCCCGCGACCGGATCGCGGTCGATCCCGGCATCGGCTTCGGCAAGACGCCGGAACAGAGCATCGAGACGCTCGGCAAGCTCGACCGGCTGAAGGCGCTCGGCCTGCCGGTGCTGGTCGGCGCGTCGCGCAAGCGCTTCATCGACACGGTGTCGCCCTCGACGACCGACGAGCGCATCGGCGGCTCGCTGGCGGCGCATGTCGTCGCCGCCGAGGCCGGCGCCGCGATCATCCGGGCGCATGACGTCGCCGAAACGGTTCAGGCCATGAAGGTCTGGGCAGCCATCAGGGCCCGGGGGGGCGCATCTTGACCGACCGCATCTTCCTCAAGGGCCTGCTGGTCCATGCCCATCACGGCCTGCTTTCCCACGAGAGCGAGGTCGGCCAGCGCTTCGTCATCGATCTCGACATGGCGGTGGACCTCAGCCGCGCCGCCGCCAGCGATCATCTCGCCGATACGGTGTCCTATGCCGATGTCGCCGCCGTCACCGTCTCGACCTTCAAGGCGCGCAACTTCAACCTGCTGGAAGCGGCGGCCGGGGCGATAGCGGAAGCCATCCTGGCGGCCTTCCCGCTGATCTCGGCCGTCACCGTGACGGTCCACAAGCCGCATGCGCCCATCGCGGCGATCTTCGACGATGTCGGCGTGGTGCTGACCCGCCGGCGCGGAGCCTGAGCGGTGCCGCAGGCGCTGATCGGCCTCGGCGGCAATGTCGGCGACGTGCGCGCGACGCTGGCGAAGGCCGTTGCGGCCTTCTGCGACGGCGAGGCGGTGCGGCTTCTGGCGCGTTCGTCGGACTATGAAACGCCGCCCTGGGGCGTCACCGACCAGCCGCCCTTCGTCAATCTGGCGCTCAGGGTGCAAACGGAGCTTGCCCCCCGCGACCTCCTGAAGCGCGCCCTCGGCGTCGAGGCCGGCCTCGGCCGCGACCGTGCCACGGGGCGGCGCTGGGGGCCGCGCCCGGTCGATATCGACATCCTCGCCTATGACGACATCCGGCTGGACGAACCGGACCTGCACATTCCGCATCCGCGCATGACCGAGCGCGCCTTCGTGCTGGTGCCGCTGGCCGAAATCGCGCCGGACTGGGTGCTGGAGGGCCGCACCATCGCGGAATGGGTGGGGGATATCGATGCGGCCGGGGTGAGACGGCTGGTCGACTGAACTGCCTCGAGAGTTTTCGACCTTGTCGCGTCATGCCCGGCCTTGTGCCGGACATCCACGACTTCCTTTGGGCGTCGTGTTCAAGGCGTGGATGGCCGGGACAAGCCCGGCCATGACGGCGGAGGAGCGCCATTTCAAGCGGCCTCGAAACGGGCCTGTGGGCCGATCCGCCCAAAGGACGCCTTTCGATCGCCGCGCTCCCGTGGCATCGAAGCTGCATGACGACATCCATGACCACCACCGTCGAGGCCCTGCCTCTGGCTTCCGAGTTTCCGCCCGCGACCGAGGCGCAGTGGCGCACGGCCGTCGATGCCGTGCTGAAGGGCAAGCCTTTCGACAAGGTGCTGGTGAACCGGACCGCCGACGGCATCGCCATCCAGCCGCTCTATCCGCGCAAGGCGGGCGCAGCCCCGCTCGCCGGCCGGGCGCCGGGCGCGCCGTGGACCGTCAGCCAGCGGGCCGACCATCCCGACCCGGCGGCAGCCAATACGCAGGCGCTGGAAGACCTTGATGGCGGCGCCTCCGGCCTCGCCGTGGTGACGCGCGGCGCCATCGGCGACCGGCGCGGCGATGCGCTGGTCATCGACGGCCTCGCCGACCTCGACGCGCTGCTCGCCGGCGTGATGCTCGATCTCATTCCCGTCCGCATCGATGCGGGCACCTCGGCCGGCCATGTCGCCGCGATGATGGCCGCGAAGGTGGAGCGCGACGGGCTCGACCCGAAGGCGCTGACCGTGGCCTTCGGCATCGACCCCATCGGCGCCTTCGCCCGCCGTGGCACGCTGGAAAGCTGGGACGGCGCGGCGGCGAAGGCTGCCGACGCGGTGCTCGGGCTGCGCCAGCGCGGCATCGGCGGCACGCAGCTCGCCGCCGATGGCCGCGTGATCCACGATGCCGGCGGGTCCGAGGCGCAGGAACTCGCCTATGTGCTGGGCGTCGCGGTCCAGTACTGGCGGATGCTGGAAGCCGCCGGCCTGCCGCTGGACGAGGCGCGGCGGGCGCTCTCCGTGGTTCTGGCGGTCGATGCCGACCAGTTCCTCGGCACGGCCAAGATGCGCGCTGTCAGGCGGCTCTGGGCGCGGCTCGAACAGGCCTGCGGCCTCGAACCCGCCCATCTCGACCTGCACGCCGAGACGGCATGGCGCATGACGACCAAGGTCGATCCCGCCGTGAACTGGCTGCGCACCACCACGGCCGTCTTCGCGGCCGGCGTCGGCGGGGCCGATCATGTCGTGGTCGAGCCTTGGACGGCGGCCATCGGCCTGCCGGACGCCTTCGCCCGGCGTGTCGCGCGCAATACCCAGCTTGTCCTGATCGAGGAATCGAACCTCCACCGCGTCGCCGACCCGGCGGCCGGCGCGGGCGGCATCGAGACGCTGACCGACGAACTCTGCCAGCGGGCATGGGGCCTGTTCCAGGACTGGGAGAAGGCCGGCGGCATCGTCGCGGCGCTCTCGGCGGGTCTGGTCCAGGCCGCCGTCGCGAAGGTGCGCGCCGAGCGTGCGGTTGCCATCGCGAAGCGTCGCGAGCCGCTGACCGGCGCCTCGGAGTTCCCGAACGTCCATGAGACGGTGCCGGAGGTGCTGCATCCGCCAAAGCGCGAGACGCAGCGCGGCGCCGCGCCGGTCGATCTGCCGCCGGCGGGCAAGGGCGGGCGTTTCGACGCGCAGGTGAAGGCCTTCGCGGCAGGTGCGATCCGCTCCAGCCTGTCGCGCCTGAAGAGCGACACGATCTTCGTCCATCCGCTGCCGCCGGTGCGTCTCGCCGAGCCCTTCGAGGCCCTGCGCGCGGACCTCGACGCGGTCGCCGCGAAGACCGGCTCGCGTCCGAAAGTGTTCCTCGCCGTCATCGGGCCTGTCGCGGCCTTCACCGCGCGGGCGACCTTCGCGCGCAACCTGTTCGAGGCCGGCGGCTTCGATGCGCCGATCCCCGAGCCCTTCGCGGATGCTGCCAGTCTTGTCGCGGCGTTCAGGGCGAGCGGGGCCGCAATCGCCTGCCTCTGCTCGTCCGACGAACTCTATGCGGCCGAGGCCGTTGATGTGGCGGAGGCGCTGACATCGGCCGGCGCGAAGCAGCTCTGGCTTGCCGGCCGCCCCGGCGACCTCGAAGAGGCGCTGAAGGCAGCCGGAGTGGGCGGTTTCGTCCATGCCGGCGGCGATGTGGTAGAATTCCTGAAGGCCGCCCGCGCGGCTCTGGATGCGTGAGGAGACAGCGATGACCCGCATCCCCGACTTCACGACTGTTGCCTTCGCCGATGCCGCTGCGGCCGCGTCCGGTGGCGACACCTGGATGACGCCCGAGGAAATCGCCGTCCGGCCGGTTCATGCCGAGAGCGATCTCGCGGGCATCGACTTCCTTGACACCTATCCGGGCATCAAGCCGTTCCTGCGCGGTCCGTACCCCACCATGTACGTGAACCAGCCCTGGACGATCCGGCAATATGCCGGGTTCTCGACGGCCGAGGATTCCAACGCCTTCTACCGGCGCAATCTCGCCGCCGGCCAGAAGGGCCTGTCGGTGGCCTTCGATCTCGCGACCCATCGCGGCTATGACAGCGACCATCCGCGCGTCGCCGGCGATGTCGGCATGGCCGGCGTCGCGATCGATTCCATCTACGACATGCGCACGCTGTTCTCCGGCATTCCGCTGGACCAGATGAGCGTGTCCATGACCATGAACGGCGCGGTGCTGCCGATCCTCGCGCTCTACATCGCGGCGGCGGAAGAGCAGGGCGTGCCGCAGGCCAAGCTTTCCGGGACCATCCAGAACGACATCCTCAAGGAGTTCATGGTCCGCAACACCTACATCTACCCGCCCAAGCCCTCGATGCGGATCATCTCTGACATCTTCGCCCATACGGCGAGGGAGATGCCGAAATACAATTCGATCTCGATCTCCGGCTATCACATGCAGGAGGCGGGAGCGACGCAGGATCTCGAACTCGCCTATACGCTCGCCGACGGCGTCGAATATGTCCGCGCCGGCATCGCGGCGGGCATGACGGTGGACCAGTTCGCGCCGCGCCTGTCGTTCTTCTGGGCCATCGGCATGAACTTCTTCATGGAGGTGGCGAAGCTGCGTGCGGCGCGCCTCCTCTGGGCGAAGCTGCTGAAGCCCTTCGAGCCGAAGAGCGACAAGTCGCTGCCGCTGCGCACCCATTCGCAGACCTCCGGCTGGTCGCTGACGGCGCAGGACGTTTTCAACAATGTCGTGCGCACGCAGATCGAGGCGATGGCGGCGACGCAGGGCCACACCCAGTCGCTGCACACCAACGCCCTCGACGAGGCGCTGGCCCTGCCGACCGACTTCTCCGCGCGCATCGCCCGCAACACCCAGCTGTTCCTGCAGCAGGAGAGCGGCACGACCCGCATCATCGACCCCTGGGGCGGCTCGCTCTATGTCGAGCGGCTCACCGCCGATCTCGCGGCCAAGGCCTGGGAGCACATCCAGGAGGTGGAGGCGCTCGGCGGCATGGCGAAGGCCATCGATGCCGGCATCCCGAAGCTGCGCATCGAGGAGGCCGCCGCCAAGACGCAGGCGCGCATCGATTCCCGCGTCCAGTCGGTGATCGGCGTCAACAAGTTCCGCCCCGACGGCGAGAAGCCGATCGACGTGCTGAAGGTCGACAATTCCGCCGTGCGCGCCAGCCAGATCGAGAAGCTCAAGCGACTGCGCGCCGAGCGCAACCCGGCCGAGGTGCAGGCCGCGCTGGACGCCCTGACGGCCGGCGCGCAGGGCAATGGCAACCTGCTGGCGCTCGCCATCGCCGCCGCCCGCGCCAAGGCGACCGTCGGCGAGATGTCGGACGCGATGGAGAAGGTGTTCGGCCGCCACAAGGCCGAGATCAAGGCCATTTCCGGCGTCTACAAGCGCGAGGTCGGCGCCATGAACGAGAATGTCTCGAAGGTCCAGCACATGGTGGAGGCCTTCGCCGAGAACGAGGGCCGCCGCCCGCGCATCCTCGTCGCCAAGGTCGGCCAGGACGGCCATGACCGCGGCCAGAAGGTCATCGCCTCGGCCTTTGCCGATCTCGGCTTCGACGTCGATATCGGTCCGCTGTTCGCGACGCCCGCCGAGGCCGCCAAGCAGGCCATCGAGAACGACGTCCACTGCGTCGGCGTCTCCTCGCTCGCCGCCGGCCACCTGACGCTGGTGCCGGAACTGAAGGCGGAACTGGCGAAGCAGGGCCGCGAGGACATCATGATCGTGGTCGGCGGCGTCATCCCGCCGCAGGATTTCGACGCCCTCTACGCGGCGGGGGCCTCGTCGATCTTCCCGCCGGGCACGCCGATCGCAGATGCCGCCATCGACCTGATGGACAAGCTCAACGCCAAGCTCGGCTACGTGCAGGCGGCGGAATAGGTCTCGTCAGTCGGCGAGGCCGAGAACGAAGGCGAGAGCCACGCTGACGCGCGCCATCTCGTCGGGGGCAAGCCGTCCGATCGTCTCGCCGATCCTGTCGCTGCGTACCGTGACCGGTTTGTCCGTCATCACCTGCGACCGGGCGCGCAGCCCGTTGGCTGCGCTCGCCTCGATCGTGATGCGGAAGTCCGGGGCATCCACGACGAGCGACGTCATCTGGCAGATCACGACCGAGCCATGCGCGGGCGGAAAGGCGTCGGTCTGCACGACGACCGCAGGGCGTGGCTTGCCGTAGTCCCCGGCAGCCGCGACCAGAACGACGTCACCGCGCCTCATGGTCGTCGCCGTCGAACTCGCCGACTGCTTCGATCCACGTCAGGGCCGACTGCTCGTCGGCTGCGTCGAGCCGGGCCACCTGAGCAGCAATGCGCTGGCGCACGGCGCGAATACGGGCGTCAGGCAGCGACAGGCGCACTTCGCGCAGGCCCTGCAGGCGCCTGCGGTCCCGCATTGCCTTCATCCGCTGGGCCGGGTTGGTCATGGGGCGCTCCGAACAAGCGGCCTGGATCGTAACGCGTTACGGGCGCCGGGGCAAATGCGATCCGCAATGCCGGCCTTCCTGCAAGCCCAGCGGAGGCGCGGATGGCATGCGTGGGACGCCTCACCAGCCGCCCACAATTCGCGCAATCGAAACGGTTGAAACATCGCGAATTCCAGTGCAGCCTTCTGTGATCACAGACAAGGACCGGATCAACCGGCCTGCTCGATCTCTGGGAGGATCATCGTGACCGAACTCACCCGTCGTCATCTCATGGCAGGCGCTGCGGGCGCGGGCCTTGCTTCGCAACTGTCCGCTCCGGCCATCGCGCAGGCATTCCCGGCGCGGCCGATCCAGCTCATCGTGCCGTGGGGCGCGGGCGGCGGCACCGACGCGACGGCGCGCATCGTCGGCATGTTGCTGGAGAAGGAATTCGGCCAGCCGGTCAACGTCGTGAACCGTACCGGCGGCTCGGGCGTCGTCGGCCATCAGGCCATCTCGGGCGGCGCTCCCGACGGCTACACGATCGGCATGATCACCGTCGAAATCACCATGATGCACTGGCAGGGGCTGACCCAGCTCAATCCGGACAGCTACACGCCCCTCGCGCTGATGAACGAAGATCCGCCCGGCGTGCAGGTGATCAACACCAGCCCCTATGCCGACCTGAAGGCGCTGGCCGCGGCGATCAAGGCCAATCCCGGCAAGCTGAAGGCTTCCGGCACGGGGCAGGGCGGCATCTGGCATCTCGCCCTCGTCGGCTGGCTCGGCGCCATGGGCCTGCCGGCCAATGCGGTGCCGTGGGTGCCGTCCAACGGCGCGGCGCCGGCCATGCAGGACCTCGCCGCCGGCGGCATCGACATCGTCACCTGCTCGGTGCCTGAGGCCAAGGCCATGCTGGATGCCGGCCGCGCCAAGTCGCTGGCGATCATGGCGGGCGAGCGCAATCCGCAATTCCCGAACGTGCCGACCCTCAAGGAAGCCATGGGCATCGATTATTCGGTCGGCGCCTGGCGCGGCATCGCCGCCCCGAAGAACCTGCCGGCGCCGATCGCCGAGCGCTACACGGCCGCGCTCAGGAAGATCAACGAGTCGAAGGAGTTCCGCGACTTCATGTCGGCGCGCGGCTTCGGCGTCAAATGGGCGGATGCCGGCGGCTTCGCCAAGTTCATGGCCGACGGCAACGCCGCCATGGGCGTCGCCATGAAGGCCGCAGGCCTCGCCAAATCGGCCTGACGCCGACCTGATCCGGTAGCCCGCGCCGGCAGGTGCGGGCCCCTCCCGCGCGAGGCATCATGAATATCCCCAACCCCATCATGGGCGGCGCCATCGCCGTCCTCGGGGCGGCCGCCGCCTATGGCGGCTCGCTCCTGCCCCCCGTTCCCGGCCAGCAGGTCGGGCCGAACGTCTTTCCCGTGCTGATCGGCCTCGGGCTGGTGGCCTGCGGCATCGCCATCGCCTGCGGCATCGGCTCGTCCTTCGAGCAGCCGGAGGAGGTGGTGGCGGCCGAGGACGGCAGCCATGCGCCGGCCGAGACCGCGCCGCCGCCGGTTCCCTATGGCGCGCTCAAGACGGCGGTGCCGCCGATCCTGCTGCTGTTCTACGCGCTGACGGTAGACAGCCTCGGCTTCATCCCGACCGCCGCCATCATGGTCGCGGTGACCTGTTTCGCCCTCGGCGGGACGGTGCGCGCGGCCATCGGGCTTGCGATCTTCGCACCGCCGGCCGTGCATCTCATCTTCGCCAAGCTGCTGCGGGTTCCGCTGCCGGCTGGCCTTCTGCCCATGCCCTGGTGAGCCGATGTCGACCTTCATCGAAGCCTGGCAGATGGTGCTGGCGCCGGACGTGCTGCTCGCCATCCTCCTGTCCGCCATCTACGGGCTCTGCGTCGGCTCCCTGCCGGGCCTGTCCGCCACCATGGCGACGGCCGTGCTCGTGCCGGTCACCTTCTACCTGTCGCCCATCGCGGCGATCGCCACGATCATCACCGCCTCGGCCATGGCGATCTTCTCCGGCGACATTCCCGGCTGCCTCCTGCGCATCCCCGGCACGCCCGCTTCCGCCGCCTATACGGACGAAGCCTATGCGATGACGCGCAAGGGCCAGCCGGAACTGGCGCTCGGCATCTGCCTGTGGTTCTCGGCGCTCGGCGGCGTCTTCGGCACGCTGTCGCTGATCATCATGGCGCCGCTGCTCGCCGAATTCGCGCTGTCCTTCTCGACCTACGAATATTTCTGGCTGGCCTTCCTCGGCCTGATGTGCGCGACGGTGGTTGCCCGCTCCTCGCCGATCAAGGCGCTGGCCGCCATGCTGCTCGGCCTGCTCATCGCCTGCGTCGGCATCGAGAACCCGGCCGGCACGCCGCGCTTCACCTTCGGCTTCACCGACCTGCTCGGCGGCATCGAGGTGATCCCCGCCCTCGTCGGCTGCTTCGCCGTCGCGGAGGTCATGCGCGCCATGTCGGTGCCCGAACCGCCGCAGCTCGCGCGGCGGAAGTTCGGCTCGATCCTCGCGGGCCAGTGGAAGCTGACCAAGGAATATCCCAAGCAGCAGACGCGCGGGAACATCGTCGGCATCATCATCGGCGTGCTGCCCGGTGCGGGCGCGGACATGGCGGCATGGGTGTCCTACGCCATGGCCAAGCGCTTCTCGAAGACGCCGGAGAAATTCGGCACGGGGCACCCGGAAGGCCTCATCGAGGCCGGCGCGTCGAACAATGCCTCGCTCGCCTCGGGCTGGGTGCCCTCGCTGCTGTTCGGCATTCCCGGCGACACGATCACCGCCATCGCCATCGGCGTGCTCTACATGAAGGGCCTCAATCCCGGCCCGACGCTCTTCACCGAGAAGGCGTCGAGCATGTACGCGCTCTACATCATCTTCATGCTGGGCAATATCATCATGATCCCGCTCGGCATCATCATGATCCGCCTCGCGACGCACATCCTGCGCGCCAAGCGCTACGCGATCATGCCGGTCATCGTGCTGCTCTGCGCGGTGGGATCCTTCGCCACCGGCAACAACCTGTTCCTGGTCGTCACCGTCGCCGCCTTCGGGGTCATCGGCTACATGATGGAGAAGAACGGCTTCCCGGTCGCCGCGCTCGTGCTGGGCATCGTCATGGGCAACATGGTGGAGACCCACTTCATCACGTCGCTGATCAAGTCGGACGGTTCGATCCTGCCGTTCTTCCAGCGGCCGGTCTCGGCCATCCTCGCCGCCATCACCATCGGCCTGCTGGTCTGGCCGCTGGCGGTGTGGCTGTGGCGGAAGCGGCCGCAGCAGGCGCCCGCGGCGGCCTGATCACTCCGGGGCGGCTGCCGCCGGTTGCGGCAGCGCCTCTGACGTCACCGCCCGGGCGCTGTCGGGCTGGCCGGCCATCGGCGACTGCTCGTGCGGCGGACGCAGTTCGGCGGGCAGGGCGGGGGCCTCCGCCGGGGCGCCGGGCAGCGAATCCTCGATCACCGGCGGCTGGCCGATCTTGCCGCCGATCAACCGGACGATCTCGGGCGCCTCGGCGAAGGTGCCGTGGCGGACGAGGTCGGTCCAGCCGCCCGACTGCATGGTGAAGACCCGCACGCCGAGCGTCGAGATGATCTCGCGATGCTGGGCGTTGCGCACGTCGAGCGAGCCGAGCCGCTGGCGGTCCCAGGCGACGGTGGAGGACGCCGCCAGCGCCCGGTCGTCGGCCTGCACGAACAGCGAGATGCGCGACGGGCGCGAGACGCGCGCCACCTGCTGGCGGAACACTTCCACGTCGAGATCGGGCGCGGCGAGGATCACCTCGCCGAGACGGCCGTCGAGTTCGCCCCGGCCGGCAATGGCAGCCTGCCTGAGACCCTCCATGGTCAGGAACGCGCCCATGGAATGGGCGATGACGTGGATGCGGCCGACGCCGGGCGTCCGGCCGAGATCGGTCAGGAGCTTTTCCAGCGCGTCGCGCGAGGCGGTGGCCACTTCCCGGTCGCCGGAATAGGCGAGGACGCGCCGGTAGCTCGGCCAGGTGAACAGGACGTGCGTGCCGCGAAAGCCGGCGTCGGAGGCCACCTGCACGAGGCGGAAGGCGGCCTCGTCATAGTCGGTGTTGAAGCCGTGGACATAGACCAGCACGTCGCGCCGGTCGGCCGGCTGCGATGCCACGGCCTCGGCGACCTGCTCGCGGAATGCCGCCTGCGGCAGCGCCGTCCGGTCGGTCAGCACGGCATGGCGGCGTGGATTCTCGCTGCCGATCTGTGGGCGCGGGATCGAGCCGGCGGCGCGGCCGGGCGGCATGGAGACGACCTGCCGGTAGAAGCGGGCGCGCTCCGCCGAGGGCGCGCCGAGCCGGTCGCCCTGGAAGGCCGGCCGCGTCGAGGCGACATAGACATTGACCACCTGCGGCGTGCCGGCGGGCGTGCCCAGCGAGGCGACGGAGCCGGTGATCCCCGACAGGCTCGGCCCGAGGCAGCCGCCGAGCGCCAGCGCGGCGACGCCCGTTGCAATCACGCGAACGGATCGGCGGAAGACGGCGACGGTGAGGGTCGACGGCTGGGGCATGGGTCTCGACGGGCGAATTTGGGAACGCCCGGCGAAAAGGCCCGGCGCGGGTTACCGAAAGATGAACGGCCGCGCCGATATCCGCCGGACCGTCCCTGCGGCGTAAAGTCGGGCCATGGCCAGAATGGGGCGGCAAGGCGGCTGGCTCGTGGGCCGGTGGCCCCGCCGAATCGCTCGCCTCGCGGCTGTGGCTTTGATACCACGCAGGGCATGCGCTCCCCTCCCGATCCCGACAGGCTGGCCGAGGCGATCCGCGCCGGCGACCGTTCCGTGCTGGCGCGGGCGATCACGCTGGTCGAATCCACCAAGCCCGAGCATCAGGCGGTGGCGCGCGCCCTCGTCCAGAAGCTGCTGCCGGAAACCGGCAAGGCCATCCGCATCGGCATTACCGGCGTTCCCGGCGCGGGCAAGTCCACCACCATCGACACGTTCGGCTCGAACCTGACGGCGGCCGGCCACCGGGTCGCGGTTCTGGCGGTCGATCCCTCGTCCTCGCGCACCGGTGGCTCGATCCTCGGCGACAAGACGCGCATGGCCCGCCTCGTCAACGATGACAGCGCCTATGTGCGGCCCTCGCCCTCGTCCGGCACGCTCGGCGGCGTCGCGGCCAAGACGCGCGAGACGATGCTGCTCTGCGAGGCGGCGGGCTTCGACGTGATCCTCGTCGAGACGGTCGGCGTCGGCCAGTCCGAGACGGCGGTCGCCGACATGACCGACCTGTTCCTGGTGCTGATGCTGCCCGGCGCCGGTGACGAGCTGCAGGGCATCAAGAAGGGCATTCTCGAACTCGCCGACATCATCGCGGTCAACAAGGCCGATGGCGACGGCGCGGTGCGCGCCAAGGCGGCTGTGGCCGAATATCGCGCGGCGCTGCACATCATGGCGCCGAAGTCTCTGGTCTGGTCGCCGCCGGTGCTGATGATCTCGGGGCTCGCCAATCAGGGGCTGGACAAACTCTGGGAACAGATCGGCGCCTTCCGCACCAAGACGGAGGCCTCCGGCGACTTCGCGGCGAAGCGCCGCGCGCAGGGCGTCAAATGGATGTGGACCATGCTGCAGGAGCGCGTCGCCGAGCGGCTGAAGCGCGATCCCGCGCTCAAGGCGCGCCTGCCGGCGCTAGAGGCGGACGTGGCGGCGGGCCGCGTCGCGCCGATGGTGGCGGTCGAGGAGATCGCGGGCGTGCTGGGGTTGTAGAATATCGCTCGCCATATCGGCGACCTATCATCCCTGGCGAGCCGCAACGCGGCGAGGGAAGGGGATCCAGAGGTTTGGCGAAACGCTGTGGCCAGCACATGCGGTGGCGTCTGGCGGAAACCGCGGATCGGCGCGCGTCGGGCAGGCCAAGGCAACTCATCGCTTCCCTTCTACAACCCTGGACCCCCTTTCCCCTCGCTGCGCTCGGCCGGGATGACAGGCAGATGCATGGCCACTCTCCGCTAACCCCTCTTTCCTCTTGGCCATTCGCCACTCACCATCCGCCCCCTCAACAGCTAGGGGAATACGACGTGGCGAAATCACCGATCTGGCAGTGGTCCGCAATCGAGACGGCCAAGGCGATCCGCAAGGGCAAGGTCTCGTCCGAGGAAGTGACCAGGGTCCATATCGACCGGATGAAGGCGGTGAATCCGAAGCTCAATGCCGTCGTGGTCGACCTGTCGAAGGACGCGATCAAGGCCGCGAAGGCCGCCGACAAGGCACTGGCCAAGGGCCAGGACGTCGGGCCGCTGCACGGCGTTCCCGTGACCATCAAGATCAACCTCGACGTCGAGGGCCAGGCGAACTCCAACGGCGTGGTCGCCTTCAAGGACAATATCGCCCCGGGTGATTCGCCGGTGACCGCGAACCTGAAGAAGGCCGGCGCGGTGATCGTCGGCCTCACCAACACGCCCGAATTCTCGATGCGCGCCTTCACCGACAACCCGCTGCACGGGCTGACGCTGAACCCCTGGGACGACGGCATCACCTGCGGCGGCTCGTCGGGCGGTGCGGGCTCGGCGGTGGCCGCCGGCATCGGCTGCATCGCCCACGGCAACGATATCGGCGGCTCGCTGCGCTGGCCGGCCTATTGCAACGGCGTCGCCACCATCAAGCCGACGCTCGGGCGCATCCCCGCCTTCAACCCGTCCATGCTGAAGGGCGAGGAGCGCGGCCTGATGGCGCAGTTCATGTCCTCGCAGGGACCGCTGGCGCGCTCCGTCGCCGACGTCCGGCTGGGCCTTGAGGTCATGTCCCAGCGCGACATGCGCGATCCCTGGTGGGTGCCCGCGCCGCTCAACGGCCCCAAGCTGAAGGGCCCGATCAAGGTCGCGGTCGCCAAGATCCCGAAGGACATGAAGGTGGACCGGCAGGTGATCTCGCTGGTCCGCAAGGCGGCCGATCATCTCGCCGATGCCGGCTATGACGTGCGCGAGGCCGAGGTGCCGGATCTCGACGGCACCTGGAAGCTCTGGTGCGACCTGATCATGACCGAGCTGCACGTGCTGCAGGAGAAGGTCATGCGCCAGACCGGCGGCAAGGACTTCGTGCAGACGGTCGAGGGCTTCCTGAAGATGGCGACCATGCTGGACGGCGAGGCCTACATGAAGGCGATCGCGCTGCGCTCGCGCGTGCTGCGCAACTGGCTGGCCTTCCTGGAGGATTATCCGGTCCTGCTGACGCCGCTCTCGGTCAATCCGACGCCGCCGACCAACGAGGACCTGAAGGGCGACGCACGCGTGAAGGAGCTGTTCTGGAACGACGTGCGCTTCATGTCGGTGATGAACCTGCTCGGCCTGCCCGCGGCGGTCGTGCCCGTCGGGCTGGTCAAGGGCAATCCGGTGGGCGTGCAGATCGTCGCCTCGCGCTATCGCGAGGATGTCTGTCTCGACGCCGCCGCCGCCATCGAGAAGAAGGCGGGCATCGTGGTGAAGGAATTGTGGGCGCGCGAATAGAGCATTTTCGAGCGAAGTGGATACCGGTTCGCGTGAAGAAAATGCGACTAAATAACAACCTGGAGCGGTTCGGCGATTTGAAGAAAAGCTGAACTGCTCTGGCGCCCGCGACGGTTCAGTCCTTCTTCGGCAGGCCGGGCTTCGGGCGCAGGTGGCGCCCGGAGAAGTCGACCCAGGCCAGAACCGAACCGAACGCGACGAAGACGAACAGGACGAGGGCGAGATAGAGGTCGGCGGTCATGGGCGGTCTCCCCGAGTATTCGCGCGGGAGACTGCCGCTGCGCGTGGCCCGCCGCCTTGATCGGCGTCAACTGCCCGCTCGGCTTTGCGGCGGCGCGCCGGGTTGCTACAACCTTGCACCGCAGCAGATCAGCGCAGGGACGGATCATGGCCGACGGCGACCTTCTCATCGGCAAGAGCACCAAGCAGGAATGGCTGGCGCTGAAATTCGGCAACCGCCACGGCCTGATCACCGGCGCCACCGGCACAGGCAAGACGGTGTCGCTGCAGGTTCTCGCCGAGGGCTTCTCGAATGCCGGCGTGCCGGTCTTCGCCGCCGACATCAAGGGTGACCTCTCCGGCGTCGCCGCCATGGGCGAGGAAAAGCCCTTCATCCTCGAACGCGCCAAGGCGGTCGACCTGCAATGGCAGCCCGACCAGTTTCCGGTGGTTTTCTGGGACCTGTTCGGCGAGCAGGGCCACCCGATCCGCGCCACCGTCTCCGAGATGGGGCCGCTGCTGCTGTCGCGCCTGATGGACCTGAACGAGACGCAGGAAGGCGTCATCAACATCCTGTTCCACTACGCCGACAAGAACGGCCTCGCGCTGCTCGACCTGAAGGACCTGCGCGCCATGCTGCAGGAACTCGGCTCGAACAAGGAACTGCAGAACGAGCTTCGC
>Ga0209794_1000957_pt1 | contig 28441 bp, 22 predicted proteins | sample EBPBio232013_DNA_FD_185869 | JGI IMG/M metagenome (GOLD analysis project Ga0209794, IMG submission 185869) | Wastewater treatment Type I Accumulibacter community from EBPR Bioreactor in Madison, WI, USA - Reactor 1_5/23/2013_ DNA (SPAdes)... | ecosystem: Engineered > Bioreactor > EBPR >... | reverse complement strand
ACCTGCACCCATGCCAATTGCATGGACAAGGGTGAGTACCGCCAGCTTGCCGCCGAGTTGGGCTTGATCATCGTTCTGCCGGATACCTCGCCGCGTGGCGAGGATGTGGCCGATGAAAAGGAGAACTGGCAGTTCGGCTCCGGCGCGGGCTTTTACGTCGATGCGACGCAAGCGCCCTATGCGGATCATTACCGCATGTATTCCTATGTCACGCAGGAACTGCCGGCGATCATCGCCGCGCATTTTCCGGCGGATATGAGCCGTCAGGGCATTACCGGCCATTCCATGGGCGGGCACGGCGCGCTCACCATCGCGCTCAACAATCCCGAAACCTATAAGAGCGCCTCGGCGTTTGCGCCGATCGTCAACCCGTCGGTGGCGGGCTGGTCGAAACCGGCCTTCGAGAAGTATCTGGGAACCGACGCGGCCGCATGGCGGCGCTATGATGCGGTGGCGCTGATCGAAGACGGCAAGCGTTTTCCCGAACTGCTGGTCGATCAGGGCACGGCCGACAGCTTCCTTGCGACCGGCCTCATGCCGGAGCGTCTGGTGGACGCCGCGAAGAAGGCGGGCCAGCCGCTCGTTCTCAATATGCGCGACGGCTATGACCACTCCTACAACTTCATCTCCACCTTCATGGATGATCACCTGCGCTGGCATGGTGAACGCCTGATCTGAGGAAGGGTTCAACAGGCCTCGCTACGACCGATCTGCCATCTCTCTTGCGCGACCTTTCGGCTATTTCACCATCGATGCCCTGATGTTGGGGGCCATGCATTACGTATCATACAAACGCAGAACCGACCGGGATCGTCTCCCGGTCGGTCTTGTTCACGGGGCTTGTGCCTTCACATGCCGAGCAGGCGTGGCAGGAATAGCGTGATCTCCGGCACATAGGTGATGATGCCGAGGAAGACGAGGGCCGTGAGCAGCCAGGGAGTGGCGGCCTTGGTCACGGCCGTCAGCCCGAGTTTTGATATCGCCGATCCGACATAGAGGTTGAGACCCACCGGCGGCGTGCACAGGCCGATTTCCATATTGACGACCAGCATGATGCCAAAATGGACGGGATCGACGCCGAGTTTGGCTGCGACCGGATAGAGGATCGGGGCCATGATCAGGACGATGGCCGAGGGTTCCATCACCATGCCGATGAACAGCAGGATGAAGTTGACCATCAGCAGGAAGCCGATCTTGCCGAGGCCGAGATTGACGATCCAGTCCGAAAGTTGCTGCGGAATCTGCTCCGAGGTCATGATGAAGGCAAACATGACGGCATTGGTGATGATGTAGAGCAGCATCGCCGACATGGCCGCAGAACTGAGCAGCACCTTCGGTACGTCGCGCAGCGTGATGTCCCGATAGACCCAGACCGCGACGATAAAGGCATAGACGGCACTGACTGCAGCCGCTTCTGTCGGCGTGAAGATCCCGCCATAGATACCGCCCATGATGATGACGATGAGCATCAACCCCCAGATGCTTTCGCGCAGGGCCTTCCAGCGTTCGCCCCATGTGGCGCGCTGCATACGCGGATAGCCATTCTTCCAGGCGCGATAGAAGGTTGTGGCGCCGAGCATGGTTGCCAGCATCAGGCCGGGTATGACGCCTGCCATGAACAGCGTGCCGATGGACGCGGACATGACGGGCAAATTATCGGGACCTGTGACCACCATGCCCGATGTTGCCACCGCATACATGACCATGACAATGGACGGCGGAATGAGAATGCCGAGACCGCCGGCGGTCACAACCGTGCCGACACCGAACTGCGCCGGATAGCCCTGCCGCACCATGGCGGGGATCAAGATCGATCCGACGGCCATCACGGTTGCCGGGCTCGAGCCGGAGATGGCGGCAAACAGCGCGCAGGAAAGGACCGCCGCAAGACCCATGCCGCCATACCAGTGCCCGACCATGGTCGTGGCGAAGCGGATCATGCGCCGTGCAACACCGCCATGGGTGAGGAAGTTGCCGGCGAGAATGAAGAAGGGGATCGCCATGATCTCGAACTTCTCGATGCCGGTAAAGAGCTTCAGCGCGATGGAATCGAGCGGGATCGTGGTGAAGCCGAACAGGAAGGTAAAGACGGTCAGGCCAAGCGAGATCGATACCGGCATGCCCGTCAGGAGCAGCACTGCCAGAATAGTGAAAATAATCAGAGGGGTCATCCGTGGGCTCCCTTGGCAAGGTCGTCGGCTTCTTCTTCAAGACCGTCCACTGAACCGTGATCGTGATGGGCGATGAAACCCGTCTTCAGGTAGAGATAGAGGGCCTGGATGAAGCGAAAGCACATCAGGGTGGAACCGAGCGGCACGGCCAGATAGACGATCCACATCGGCATTTCGAGGTCCGCGGAGACCTGCTTGCCGAGCCAGATGTGGTAGACGAAATCGGCGCCGATCCAGGCCACAATGGCAGTAAAGAGGATGCCGCCTGACATGGCGATGATCGTGACGACGTTGCGGGTGCGGCCGGTGAGCTTTTCGACAAGAATATCCACGCCCACATGCACGCCGGCGCGCACACCATAGGCGGCGCCGAATTTGGCCATCCATACAAAGAGATAGATACAGGCCTCTTGCGCCCAGGTCAGCTGAACGGCGTTGATTGCCTTGAAGGCCGAACGTGCTGCTGATTGCAGCCAGGGCAGATCGTTGGCACGGCCAACGGCAACGAGATCGGCGGCAAAGCCGATCGAAAAACGGTGGACGACCGCAGCGAAGATCAATGCGACCGCAAGCGCGATCAGCACGGAAATCAGGATTTCTTCGAGACGGTCGAGGATGCGCAACAACATGGCGGACCTCACTGAACCATCGGCCCGGAAAACCTATCGGGATTTTCGCGGAAAGCCGGATGAATGAATTCGGAAACAAGGGCTGGGCTTCGTGTGTCTATTGACGCACGGGGCGTGCCGCCCTGGCCGGGTCTGGATGCGCCGATCAACGGCGCATCCGCTTTTGGGTGTCAGAACCGGAAGATCAGTTTGAGCCGAGCGCGGCGTGGGCCTTGGCGATCAGATCAGCACCAATGCGCGATGCCATTTCTTCCTGCACGGGGCGCAGAGCTTTGATCCATGCCTTGCGTTCGTCATCGCTCAGTTCGTAGAAGGTCGTCTTGCCGGCGGCCTTCATCGCTGCGATGGCTGCTTCGTTTTCCTGCTTGGCGATGGAGTTGGCGTAAGCCGTCGATTCGGCCATGGCCTTTTCAAGCTGCTCGCGCACGTCCGGCGAAAGCTGTTCCCAGAAGGTCTTGTTCACGATCACCGCATAGCCGAGATAGCCGTGATTGGAGAGCGTGGCGTGCTTCTGCACTTCATGCATCTTCTGGGTATACATGTTCGACGGCGGGTTTTCCGTACCGTCGACAACGCCGGTCTGCAGCGCCTGATAGACTTCGGAGAAGGCCATGACCTGCGGAACGGCGCCAAGCGCCTTCATTTCGGCTTCCAGGATCTTCGACGACTGGATGCGCATCTTCAGGCCAAGGAAGTCGTCCGGCGTATGCAACTGCGAATTGGCCGACATGATCTTGAAGCCGTTGTCCCAATAGGCAAGGCCCTTGATGCCTTTGGCTTCAAGCATCGAAAGCAGCGACTTGCCCACCGGGCCATCGGTGATCTTGCGCAGGTCGTCGTAGCTCGTCATCAGGTAGGGCAGGTCAAAAAGCTCGAACTGCTGCACGCCGAGCGGACCGAACTTTGCCAGCGAGGGGGCGAGCATCTGAACCGCGCCGAGCTGGAGAGCTTCAAGCTCCTCCTTGTCCTTGTAGAGCTGAGAGTTCGGGTAGACCTCGACCTTGACGGCGCCCTTGGTGTAGGCTTCGGCCAGTTCCTTGAACTTGGTCGCACCCTTGCCCTTCGGTGTATCGGGCGCGACGACGTGGCTGAACTTGATGACCAGAGGCTCAGCGAGGGCGGGCATTGCGACGGAGAGCGCGATGGCTGCGGCCCCTGCGAGCCGGGTGAAGTTACGACGGGTGAACATGATTATTTCTCCTCCATTTTCGTCGCCCCTCCAGGCGATCGCCATTTTGTTGCCATTTTCTGACCCGCCACGCTATTGTGGAAACCCGCAATAGCGGCGTCGGTCGAAAAGGTGCTGAACGAAGGCCGCAACAGGGCGGAGCGGACAGGGGCATCGTGACGAAGTCAAGCAACGAGGAAAAGTGGCGCGGCAGCGGCGGTGGCGATCCCTGGGAACAGGCACAGGCTTCTGGCGCATGGCAGCGTATTGACCTGCTGTCGCTCGTGCCGCTGGTGGCGATTGCGGCGCTGGCGATCGGCGTGGCCGCGCTTGCCTGGTTCGTCGAGCGCAGCGAAGTAGAGCGTGCGCGCGTCAAGATCGCAACCGATGCGCTCTGGGTGGAACAGACGCTGCGCTTCCAGCTCTCCATTCACGAGGATCTTCTGGTGCGTCTGGCGCTGGAGGGCGTGGAAGGGGTACCGCAGGCCATGTTCGAGGCCCGCGCCCGCCTGCATATCGCGACCAATCCCGAGGTCCAGTCCCTGACTTTTTATGATGCGGCGGGCAAGGTTCTCCAGGCGGTGCCCGACCGCGTCGTGCCTGACGATCCCGAGCTTGCGGCTCTTATGAAGGGTCGGGCTGCACATGCAACGCGCCCGGTCTATGGCAATGTGAGCGCCAACGGCCTTGTGACTATCGGCATGCCGCTTGCCGGGGCCGGGGGGCTGGTCATGGCGACGATATCGATCCCCATCCTGCTGGAGCGCCATATCCCCTGGTGGATTGCCGAGCAGTATGGCGTCAAGGTCATCGATGCCGGCGGCGAAACCATCGCGGCGCGCCAGAGACTGGAGACGAGGGCTGGCAATGCCCGGCATGTCATCGCGTTCGATCCGCCGCTTCGTGGGACCCTGTTGCAGATTTCGGCCTATGATGCGCGGGGCGGGTTTCATTCCACCCTGCTGTTCGGGGCAATCATGGCGCTGGCGGCCTTCTCCGTTGTGGCGCTGGCCGTGCTTTTCCTCAGCACCCGGCGGCGGCGCGATGCCGAATTGCGTCTGCGAGGCGAGACCGCCTTCCGTCGCTCGATGGAGGAGAGCCTGACGGTCGGCTTGCGCGCAAAGGACCACGATGGCCGAATTCTTTACGTCAACGCCGCTTTTTGCAATCTCGTCGGTCTGGGAGCCAACGAAATCGTCGGACGCGCCCCCCCTATGCCCTATTGGGACCCATCCCGTATGGGCGAGGTCGAGGAGCGGCAAAGGCAGCTTAAGGCCAGCGGCGCGGTCAGTCAGAGTTTCGAGACCCGCTTTCGCCATCGCGATGGCCATGAGATCGACGTGCAGGTGTTTGAGGCTCCGCTGATTGATGCTGGCGGCGTGCATCGCGGCTGGATGGGGTCTGTCATCGATATCACGGAAAGCCGCAAGGCGGCCAAGCGCGCCCGTACACAGGACGAGACCATTGCTCGCACGGGCCGGCTGGTGGCGCTGGGCGAAATGGCCTCAACGCTTGCCCACGAACTGAACCAGCCGCTCTCGGCCATCGCATCCTATGCCGCGGGCCTGCTCAACCTTACCGCCAAACCAGACATGGATACGGTCCTTGTGCGCCTGGGAGCAGAAAAACTGTCTCAGCAGGCGGCCCGGGCCGGGCTCGTCATCCAGCGCGTGCAGGATATGGCGCGCAAGCGCGAGCCGCGTTTTTCGCAGACGCATCTGGAGGATGTCATCGCCGGCACGATCTCCCTTCTCTCGGCCGACGCCCGCGAGCATCATGTGCAATTGACGGCCGAGATCGAGCCGACGCCACCCGTTGCCGCCGACCACATTCTCCTCGAACAGTTGCTGATCAACCTGACCCGCAACGGGATGGAAGCGATGGGCGAACACCGGACTGGCGACCTGTTGCGGATCCGGCTTCGTCCACGCGAGACCAGCGCCATTATCGAGGTGGTTGACCAGGGCGGCGGCATTGCCCCCGAGGTCGAGGATCGCCTCTATGATGCCTTCGCGAGCACCAAACCGCAGGGCCTTGGCATGGGGCTGAAGATCTGCCGCTCCATCGTGGAATTGCACGGCGGACAGCTTGGCTTTCGCCCGGGCGAAGGCGGTGGCACGGTGTTCACCGTCAGCCTGCCCTATACCCATCATGAAATGTCGGCAGGCGAGGGGGGACGCATGGTATGATTGGAACCATCCATATCATCGATGACGAGGACGTCATCCGCGATGCCCTGTCCTTTCTGCTGGCATCGCGCGGATTGTCGACGCGGGGATGGGACAGCGGCGAGGCATTCCTGGATGCCCTGCCGCTGAGCGACTGCGCCTGCATTATTCTGGATGTGCGCATGGGCGGGCTGTCCGGACCCGAGGTTTTCGATCGCCTGCAACTGGCGGGCGTGCGGGTGCCGGTGATCTTCCTGACGGGCCATGCCGATGTGCCCGTCGCGGTGCGCGCGCTCAAGGCCGGAGCCTTTGACTTCATCGAGAAACCGTTCAACGACAACCAGATCGTCGATCTGGCGCTGACGGCCATCGCGGCCCATGCACAAGATCAGGCCGCCGCGGCGGCACGCCAGAGTGTGGCGGACCGCAAAGCGACCCTCTCGCAGCGAGAAAAGGAAGTCATGGCTCTGATGGTGACGGGTGCGCTCAACAAGCAGATCGCCGATGCGCTGGGGATTGCGCTGCGCACGGTCGAGGTCCATCGCGGCCGGGTTCTTGCCAAGATGGGCGTTCGTAATGCCATCGAATTGACCAAGCTGATTGCCGACGGGCAGAACTGACAATCAAAGGCAAGGGGACCCAGCCGCCTTTGCTGTCGGGAAAACCTGCCTTCTAAAACAATGAGATGGTGGCCCAGTTGACGAGACAGATCAGGCTTGGTGCCTGCCTTCTCGGTGATGTCGAACGGCCATTGCGCTGCTGCTGCAGGATGCCCTTGCCGCCATCGATTGCGTTGTCGAGGAAGCCTTGGAGCGTCACTCACCTATCGTGACGGGCGATACATCCCTGTCTGAGCCGACCTTGCTGCCTTGGACAAAGGCTTCCAGCGTCATCGTGTCGAGGATTTCAGCCATGGCATCGCGCACCGTGCTCATCGAGCGGCGAACCGGGCAGGCTTCCGGGTCCGCGCAATCGTCACACGCCTCAAAAGCGGTGCGGCTGGCGCAGCGAATGGGGGCCAGCGGTCCATCAAGCGTGCGCACAATCTGCCCGATGAAGATTTCGCTGGCGGGTTTGGAAAGCGCGTAGCCACCCGACGGCCCCTTCTTCGAACGCAGAAAGCCGCCATTGCGCAGTTCCAGAAGGATCGTGTCCAGAAACTTCTTGGGGATGTTGTTGCGCGTCGCAATCTCGGTCACGAAGGCGGTTTCACCGGGGGCAAGCGTCGCCAGATCAGCAATGGCCTTCAGACCGTACTTTCCCTTTTTTGTCAGCATGACGCCCCGCCACTCGAATTGCCTGCATGTCGCTGTGCCATTGAATAGGTGCGGGGTGGCAGGCTGGCAAGGGTTTCGCCATCTCTGGGCAAGCGCGGCGCTCATTTTTGGCGCGTGGAGAGACTGTTTTCGGATGGTGCCCGTCACCGCCTCGCGGGAGGCGAGGCGGTGATTCTTTCGTGGCCCGTCAGACGGCGGCTTCGTGGGATGGCTTCTCCCACAGGTTGATGCCGCCTTCCACCGCGTAACGGTCGATTTCGGCCAGTTCCTCCGCCGTGAAGGTGAGGTTCTTCAGCGCGCCGACATTTTCGATGATCTGCTTGGTCGAGCTGGCGCCGATCAGCGCCGAGGTGACGCGAGGATCGCGCAGCACCCAGGCAATGGCGAGCTGTGCCAGCGACTGGCCCCGGCGGGCGGCAATCTCGTTGAGCGCCCGGGCGCGCGCGATGTTTTCTTCCTTCAGATGCTCGGGGCGAAGCGCCCCGCCACCGGGACGGTTGACGCGGGCATCGTCCGGCACGCCGTTCAGATACTTGTTGGTCAAAAGCCCCTGCGCCAGCGGCGTAAAAGCAATCACCCCCGCGCCCACATCGTCGCTTGCCTTCAACAGGTCCTTTTCCACCCAGCGGTTGAAGAGGTTGTAAGACGGCTGATTGATGAGAAGCGGAACTTTGCGCTCTTCCAGAAGGCGGGCCATTTCGCGGGTCTTGTTGCCGGAATAGGAAGAAATGCCGACGTAAAGCGCCTTGCCCTGCCGGACGGCAGACGCCAGCGCATCGGCGGTTTCTTCGAGCGGCGTGTCCGCATCATAGCGGTGTGAATAGAAGATATCGACGTAATCGAGGTTGAGGCGCTTCAGGCTCTGGTCGAGGCTGGAGAGCAGCGCCTTGCGCGAGCCACCACCGCGACCGTAAGGGCCGGGCCACATATCCCAGCCCGCCTTGGTGGAGATGATCAGCTCGTCGCGGTAGGCGGCGAGATCCTCTTTCAGCACGCGGCCGAAATTGATTTCCGCCGAGCCGGGCGGCGGGCCGTAATTATTGGCAAGGTCGAAATGGGTAATGCCCAGATCAAAGGCCTTGAAGAGAATGGAACGCTGCGCATCGAGCGTCGTCGTATCACCGAAATTGTGCCACAGGCCAAAGGAGATGGCGGGCAGCTTCAGGCCGCTTCGGCCAACGCGGCGAAACAGGGCGCAATCATAACGGTCAGGGGCGGGCGTATAGGTCATGTCATACCTCATGGGAAACCGGCAGCGGGGGGCGCATCCGGCAAACAGGCTGGACCGGCAATCTGGCAGAGCAGGCTCGCGAGCGCCGGTCGCTGGCAATCCAAACAATATGGGGCGAAGCGTTGAAATTTCCACTGACCGCCGCGTGCAGGGCATGATGTTTCGCGCCATCCCGCCCCATGAAATAGCCGGGCAAGATGCAGCGCAACAGGCGCGCGGGCGCCCGTGATCAAGACGGTTCTTGCGCCCCCAGCTATGCCCGAATTCCTTGCTCTATCCGGTCGGCATCGTGTCATTTTGCCGGGGTGTGTTTCAATCAAGGCCATCGCCGTCTTCCGCCACGAAAAAAGCCCGGAGAAACGGGTGTTTCTGCCGGGCGATAGTGCCAGGGGACTGGCGGGGAAAATGGGTTGGTCAGGAGCGCGGGCGCGTCTTTTCCGGGTCGTAATGCGACAGCGGCACGATGACGGCGGGAATACGCTTCTGCTGGCCGTCAAGCTTGCCCACCTCGATTTCCGTGCCCACGGCGGCATGGGTCACGTCGACACGCGCCAGCGCGATGTTCTTGCCGAGGAACGGCGAGTGGGTGGAAGACGTGACGACGCCGATCTGGGCGCGGCCGATATGCAGGCAATCGCCATGGCCAACCGTCTCGTTGGCGGCAATGTCGAGGCCGACGAATTTCCAGCGCGGATGTTCCTTGCGTTTCAAAAGCGCCTCGCGACCGATGAAGTCGTCCTGCTTGGATTTCAGCGGCACGGTAAAGCCGATGCCCGCCTCGAACGGGTCCGTCTGGTCGTCGAAATCGTAACCGGCAAAGATCAGCCCCGCTTCGATGCGCAGCATGTCGAGCGCCTGAAGGCCCATGGGCTTCAGGCCATGCGGTTCGCCCGCCTCGTAAACGGCCTTGAACACCGCCGGAGCATCCTTCGGATGGCAGAAGATTTCATAGCCAAGCTCGCCGGTATAGCCCGTGCGCGAGATGACGACCGGCACGCCTTCAAAGCCGCCGATGCGACCGATGGTGAAGCGGAACCAACCCAGTTCTTCAACGGTTGGCTGGCGCGGAGCGGTCCAGAATAGGTCTTTCAGGATGTCGCGGCTCTTCGGCCCCTGCACGGCGATATTGTGCAGCTGGTCGGTGGAGGAGCGAACCCAGGCGTGAAAACCCTTTTCTTCCGCCACCTTGCGCAACCACACGCCGGAATAGTCGTCGCCGCCGATCCAGCGGAAATTATGGTCGCCAAGGCGAAACAGCGTGCCGTCATCCACCATGCCGCCGTGCTCGTAGCACATGGCCGAATAGACGACCTGACCCGTGGTCAGCTTGCGCATGTCACGCGTCAGGCAATATTGCATCAGCGCTTCGGAATCCGGCCCGGTGATTTCGAATTTGCGCAGCGGCGAAAGGTCGATCACGGCAGCCGCCTCGCGGCACGCCCAATATTCCTCGATCGGCCCGCTGGTGGCAAAGCGGTTGGCCAGCCAGTAGCCGCGATATTCGGTGAAATCGCGCGTCATCGGGGCAAGGCTGGAGTGGAAGGCGGTTTCCCGCGTCAGTTCGGCGTCAGCATCTGGGGTCATGCGATAGGCTACAGCTCTCGTGAACGTCTTTTCAGCGGAATAGGTGCGCACATGGATGTCCGTCGGGTCCCATCCATTGGCGGCGTCGATGTCATCGGGGCAGGACGACGAGACACAGACAATGTCCGTCAGCGCCTTCATCAGCACATAATCGCCCGGCCGTGACCACGGCTCGTCGAGGTAAAGCTGGTTATGATGATCGACATGGGTGTTGTAGAAGAAGTTCAGCGCCTCCCAACCCTTGCGCGGCTTGATGCCGTAGGGGTCGAGTTCGCCGTTGAAATTATCCGTGCAGTTGATGTGGCCCGGATAACCCATGTCGTCATAATAGCGCGCGTTGCAGGCGGTCGCGAAGGCGTCGTGACGGCCCACCGTATCCTGCACGATCTCGACCAGCGGCTCGAAATCCCGGTCAAAGGCCTTGGAGGGCAGGCCGGGCGTCGGGTAGCTGCGCCCGAGCAGCGTGCGCGTGACGGTGGAATCGAGCGCCAGTTCCAGCCCCTTGTCCAGCTTGCGGGCCGAAAAGGCCTGAAAGTCGGTGCACTGGCGGCCCTGAACATCAAGGATCTGGATATATTCACCGGCGCGCACAAAGTAGGCCTTGGCGGTCGCGGCACGAATGCGCATGTCCTGCAGCGGGTCGGCCAGCGGCTCCGGCAGCAGGCTTTCATAGCTGCGCTCGATCTTGGTCCGGCGCACGCGCACTTCGATTTCGGTGAGCGTGGCCTGCTCGTCCGGCGTCATGCTGTTGCCGGGGGCGGCGATGATCAAAAGACCATCGGCCTGAACCGTAAATTCCGCCGTCTCACCCGGGCGTGACTGGCCGCCAAACAGGCGAAGAGCGCGGACGGTTGCCAGATCACCACCGCGCCGGGCAATGGCCAGACGCACGCGGGCCGCACTTTCATCACGGGCGGCCAGAATGGCCTTCAACCCATCGGCGGACGAGGTGAAGGATGTGCCAAGACCATGATCGGAAAAGCGGCCATCCGGCGAAAGGAAGGTCAGCTCACAGGCCTGCATGCCTTCGCTGTCCTTCAGCGTCACATGATCGCCAGCCGCCACAGGAATGGTCAGTGATCCGCCGCCACGCACCTTGTAGCGCTGAACATTGGCGGGCAAAGCCGGGCGGCTCGGATAACGCAGAATACTGCCGGGAACGGGTCGCGCCAGAAGCGCAGACGTCTCTCGATCCTGCATGTCGCCTCCTCTCGGCTATGATGCTCTTTTTCGTGAGCCATACTGGCAAAGCGGTTGCGCTTTGTAAAGAAAAACTTGCCTAAGGTGAAAATAAATTTACTTAAAATAGTTGTGAAGAGGGCCGCTCAACATCGTTTCGCCCATCAAAAAGCCCCCCGACCGTGAAGCCGGGAGGCCAGAATAGCACCGGGTGGGAACTCAGTGCTTCTTCTTGGTGTAATTGTAGCAGGCATTTTCATGCCGGATCATGCTGACCAGCGTGTAGGCACCGGCCAGAACGCCGAGCGCGCAGATGATCATCAGCGTGGCGGGCTTGTCGGCCAGCGTGAAATAGGCTTCCACGCCTTCCCAGGTGGTGATCGGAGCAGTGTTCATCGTGTTCTCCTTGAAAACGTGGCTTATTCGGCAGGCGAAACGTGCGGTTCAGGCTGGGCGAAGGCCGGAATATGCGATTCCGGATAGGCAAGAGCCGGAACTTCCGTCTTGTCGAGACCGACCAGTTCGGCATCCGGGCTGGCGCGCAGCAGGCCGACCATCTTCAGCGCGAAGGAGAAGACGTAACCGGGGATGAAGCCGAGCAGCACGAAGACGATGGCCGAGGCAACCTGACCCATCAGGGAGACGGCAGGACCTTCGATGTTCGGATAACCGGCGGCCAGAACACCCATCGAGACGAGGCCCCAGATGCCGGTGAAACCATGCACGGCAACCGCGCCCACGGCATCATCGATCTTGAACTTGCGGATGATGATGTCGTTGACCTTCGGAATGACGCAACCGGCCAGGAACGAGTTGATGAAGGTTAGTCCCGGATAGTAGACATCAAGGCCCGAGCCGGAGGCAATGACGCCAACGAGCGCGCCGGACATCATCCAGAACGGATCGCGGGTCACGAGGTAGGTGCCGATCATGCCACCCGCCACGCCGAGAAGCGTGTTGAAGGCGAAGGCCGAAAGGTTGGTCGGCGTGTTATAGATCGTCGTCCAGCCGTCAGCCGTGTAGATGATGCAGCCGCCGAGGAAGCCGAAGAAGCCCATGACGATGAGCATCAGGCCGATCAGCGACATCGGCATGGAATGGCCGGTGATTTCGTTGATCGAGCCATCGGCATTGTAGCGACCGATGCGCGGGCCGAGGTTGATCAGAACGCCGAGCGTGAAGAAGCCGGCAACCGTGTGCACGCAACCGGCAGCCGCCGTATCGTGCAGGCCGAACTTGGTCGTCAGCCAGCCCTGCGGATGCCAGCCCCAGGCCGCACCGAGGTTCCACACCACCGAGCCGAGAATGACGGCGAGAATGGTGAAGCCGGAAATACGGATACGCTCGATGGCCGAACCGGACATGATCGAGGCCGTCGTGGCGGCAAAGAGCGTGAAGGCTGCATAGAACACACCCGAGGCGTGGTCGGAGACGTTCGGACCCATATTGGCAGACCACGGAAGGCCAGCGGATGCGGCTTCCGAAATGGTGAGGCCGGTCGGGAAAGCGAGATAAATCCACCAGCCGACATAATAAAAGGTGGGAACGATGAAAGCGAAGGCAAGGATATTCTTGATGCCCGAGGCCAGCGCATTCTTGGAACGCGACGCACCCATTTCATAGGCCAGGAAGCCAGCGTGAATGGCCACCATCAGCGCGGTGCACCACCAGTAAAAGATTTCGGAGTTCAGCGTGTTGGCCATGGCAAGCGACTTTTCCAGCGCTTCTATCTTGGCCGCCACATCCGTGGTCGTTTCATTCATGGCGAGAGTTCCCCAATTTTTTGGTTGGCTCCTCGCAGCATTTCCGCCCAGATATTTTCTTGTCGGGAAAATTATGTGACCCCGAATGAAGTTACAGGCGGTTTTTGAAATTTCATAGCGACGATTTGTCACATCACGCGTTCGTGATTGTGGTATGATCAATTGTGTCCGGTCTGGGCTTAACGCATTGAAATAAAAAGCCCTTCGCAACGAAGCCGTAGGCGAAGGGCGTCATATTGCGCTCTGATGCGTTCCGCAGAGCGGCCTTAGCGGCGGCTGCGCGCTTTTTCCGGATAACAGATGATCGACAGGAAGCGGGCGGGCAGCTTGGTCAGCACTTCCGGGCCGTGCGGTGCATCGGCATCGAAGAACAGGCTGTCGCCCGGCTCCATCGGGTAAAGCTTGTCGCCGTGGCGATACTGCACTTCGCCTTCGAGCATATAGAGGAATTCGAGACCTTCATGCTGGAAGGTCGGGAACACGTCCGAGCCGGTCGAAAGCGTGATCAGGTAGGGCTCCACCACCACGCCTGCGGTGTTGTTGCCGATATGGCCGAGCAGATTGTACTGGTGGCCAGCGCGCGTGCCGCGGCGTTCCAGTTCAATGCCTTCGCCTGCCTTGACGAAAACGGCGTCGTGCTGTTCCTCAAAACGGCGGAAGAAGGCCGTCACCGGCACGCCCAACGCCTGCGCCAGCGATTGCAGCGTGGTGAGAGACGGCGAGGTATTGCCGTTTTCGATCTTGGACAGCATGCCCAGCGAAATGCCGGTGGCCGAGGCAAGGTCTGCGCCGGTAATGCCGAGCTTCTTGCGCAGGGTGCGCACTTCATGGCCGATGGCGCGTTCAAGATTGTTGTCGCGAGCATCGTCGCGCACCGCATGCGGATTCTGGAACGGCAACACTTCGCCCGGCGCAGTCGATTTTGTCATTAAGGCGTCTCCTCAGGCTGTCATCCAAGAAAGCTGTTGTCCGTCGATTTTTCAAGCGGGTTGCCGCGTTTTTGTTCAATTTGCAATCATTTTTCCCGCGCTGGTTCAGCCTTTTGGAAGAATTCGCGCAGAATTGGCGAATTTCAAGCGGCAATGTGCATTCAGGGAAAAATAATTTAATGAGAGGCGGTCTGGTGTTATCTGCGGAAAACGCCGGAGAAGCCACCGGCAATCAGCATGGCCGTGGCTGTGGCGGCCAGATAGGGGCTGGTGCCTGCGGGCACGATGAGGTAGCGCGGCGTCCATTGCGGATCGAACTTGGCCTTGAAATTGTAAAGGCCTTTGAAGCCGTAGAAGCGATTGCCGTGCTCGGAGACGAAGCGCCCGAAGCGATCCCAAAGGCTTGCCCGTTTCAGGCCCGCAAGCGGTGCCATGCCAAGATTGAGCCGCGCATGGCCGCGCGCTTTCAGATCCTCGATGAGGCGCACGATGAGGAAATCCATCACGCCGCGATGCGCACCGGGCAAAAAGCGCATCAGATCGACAAAGACCGAGCGGCTTTGTTCGGCGGTTGGCAGCGTTGCAAAAGCGACGATATGGCCATCCATGCGCGCCACAGCGACCGGGAAGCTCGCCACATAGGCCGGATCGAAAGCGCCCAGCGAAAAGCGCTTTTCGCGCGTGCCGCCATGGGCAAGCCAGGCGTCTGAAATGGCCCGGATCTCCGCCATGATGCCGGGAATGCCCTCGGGGCTCACGAGTTCGTAGGTGAGGCCGTCGCGGGTGGCGCGGTTGATGGCGCGGCGCAGATTGGCCCACTCGCCCCCCTTCATGTCGAAGGTCGCAAGATCAATCTCGGCCAGTTCGCCCAGTTTCACAGCGCGCATACCGCGCATGCCATCGATCGACAGCAGGGCCTCGGAGGCCTGATAGAACACCGGAATGCAGTTGCGTTTGCGTGCCATCTGGCGAAAAGCCCGCACCAGCCCCGGCCAGCTTTCGCGCGGGCCAACGGGATCGAAAAGGGCCACAAGCTTGCCGCCCTGGCGCGCATACATCAGGAACGCCTCGCCATCTTCGGCCCAGAGAATGCGCTTGTCGCCAAGGCGCACGAGTTGCGCGTCGGCCTGCCCGCTCCGGTCGATCACGGCGGTCGCCGCGGCAATCTCGTGAGGATGGGCCGCCCGGTCGAGCGGTGCGCGATCAAGGGAGAGCGGAATTCCGGCAAAAAGCCCGATTTGCCGCTGACGCGCGCTCAAAACCGCAAGGGCGAGGGAGGCAAGTGCCAGCTCGTCAAAAAAGGCTTCGTGAAACAGGCTGAAACTGGCGGCGCTGAGGAAAAGGCCTGCCATGGTGCGCAGGCGCGCAGGCTTTTGCTCGCTGCGGGAGCCATGGGCGTCGAGAAACGAACCGGCCTCAACGGGGGAAAGCCCCGCCTTGAACCACCGGCGAACCGCCATCTCGAGCATGTATTCTCCCTTGTTGCCGCTGCCAACGGGCACTGTCTATCCGCCCGGCGCGTCGATATGATGACGCGACTGACACCTGTCAACCGAACCCGCGGATGTCTTTGCCCGAAAAACCTTACGCTGGCCTTGCCGCTTTGCTTAAAATTACGCCGAAAGGGCTTTGCGAACATTGTCCGGGGCAGGGCAGGCCGAAAGTCTGGCCCGGAATCGGTCGATCAGCCAGCGTCCGGCCGGTCCGGGCGGGCTGGCCATGCGGTGAATGGCGTTGATCGCATATTCGCCGCTCTGATAGGCATCGAGCGGCAGAACCACCAATCGCCCGGCCTTGATATCGCGGGCAACCAGCGGGGCGGGAAGGCCGCCCCAGCCCAACCCGCCAAGTGTCAGCATGTGCTTGGTGTGCAGGTCGCCAACCCGCCAGATATGATAGGACAGGACGTTGAAGTCGCGGCCCTTGGTCAGGCCCGAGGCATCGGTCACGACCAGTTGCACCTCTTCGCGCACATCGGCCAGCGTCAGCGGGCGATCCAGTTTGGCGAGCGGATGATCGGCGGCGGCCACCGGCACCATGAAGGAATGGCCGATCTTTTCGACACTCAACTCGTCGCTGCGGTTGGCGAGCGTTCCTCCGACGCCGATATCGGCCTTGCCGCTCAGCACCATATCCATGACCATGCCAAGCTCGCCGATGGACAGGTTGAGCGATACGGTCGGGAACGCCGCCCGAAAGCTCTTCAGTTCCGTCACCACGATGTCGTTCGGCACCATGACTGACAGGGCAAGCGACACCTCGCCCTCCAGTCCCTGACGGATGGATTTCGCCCGGGAGCGCAACACGTCGAGATCGGCAATCAGGCGGCGCGTATCGGAAAGAAGGGCGCGGCCTGCTTCGGTCAGGTCGGGCTGGCGCGCCGTGCCACGCGAAAAGAGCGTGACTTCAAGCTGGGCCTCCAGATTGGCAATCGCGTAGCTGATGACGGATTGCGCCCGGTTGAGCCGCCGCGCTGCGGCTGAAAAACTTCCCGTTTCGGCAACGGCGAGAAAAACCTGCAACTGGTCGAGCGTGGGTTGGGCTTCCATGGGTATATCCAAAAAATCGATAACTGCCCTCGATATTATCACAGTTTTATCGATGGGTCTTGCGGTTTAGGAAACCTACCAAGCAGTGATCCACCGCTGCAGCCCCCATCAGTCAGTCAGTCAGGAAATTCCCTCATGTCCTCGATCCTTCTCGTCACGTCCAGCCCGCGCGGTGCTGAATCTATCTCCTCCAAGGTCGCAACCGATCTGGCAACGGCGCTGGCCGCTGGCGGCCCGGTCACGCTGCGCGACCTCGGCTCCAACCCGGTGGCCCATCTCGATGGCGTCAGCACCTCGGCCATCCGCAAGGCCCCGGCTGACCGCACGGCGGACGAAGCCGCTGCCGCCGACATCTCCGACAAGCTGGTCGCCGAACTCTTTGCCGCCGACACGATCGTTCTCGCCACCGGCCTCATCAACTTCGGCCTCTATTCCACGCTGAAGAGCTGGGTCGATAACATCGCCCGCGCCGGCGTGACCTTCCGTTACACGGAAGCCGGTCCGGAAGGCCTCGTGAAGGGCAAGAAGGTTTACATCGTGCTGGCTTCGGGTGGCGTTTATTCCGACGGCCCGTTTGCCGCCGCCAACCATGCCGTTCCCTACCTCAAGACGGTTCTCGGGTTCATCGGCATCACTGATATCGAAACCATCTATGTCGAGGGTCTGGCCTACGGTCCGGAAGCCGCTGAAAAGTCGCTGGCCGCTGCCGCTGCCCGCGTGGCTGAACTGGCCAAGGCTGCCTGATTTCGCAGGCACAGCAGAAACGAAAAGGCCCGGTGCGAACCGGGCCTTTGAGGTGGATGATAAACCTTTCCTCCCCACTTCCGTCATCCTCGGGCCTGACCCGAGGATCCATGATATCAATGATTTATGGATGGTCGGGTCAAGCCCGACCATGACGAAAAGAGAGGTTTCTGACCTTTGTCATCGCCATCAAGGCCCGGTGCGAACCGGGCCTTTTTGCGTTCAAAGAAGCGAAATCACATAGTCCGCGACAAGTTTCAGCGACAGAAGAAGCAGGGCGATCTGGATCAGGCGGAAGAACAGCCATTCCGGAATAATGCCGGTCAGCCGTCGTCCGGCGACCGTGCCGAGGATCGAGACCGGAACGAGCCAGAGCATCAGTGTCGTGTCGATCTGCGAGAACTGGCCGAGCTGCCAATAGGGAATGAGTTTCACCGCATTGACGATGGCAAAGAGCACCGTGGTCGTTCCGGCAAAGGTCAGCTTGTCCAGTTGCTGCGGCAGCACATACATCTGGAAGGGCGGCGCGCCGGTGTGCGACACGAAGCTGGTAAAGCCGGTAATCGCCCCCCAGAACAGGCCGCGCGGCACATCCGCTTCCTTCTTCTGCGTGCGAAAACGCCCGCCAAACCAGGCATTCAGCACAAAGAGCAAGCCCACCATGCCGACGATGAAGCCGATGAAGGCGGATGAAAGCGAGGCGGAAAAATACCAGCCGATGCCAACGCCGATGATCGATGCGGGGGTGAGGATGGCGAGATTGCGCCGCGAGAAATGGCGGCGATAGAGATAAAGCCCCACCATGTCACTGGCGACAAAGACCGGCAGAAGCAGGGCCGCTGCCGTGACCGGCGACATCACAAGCGCCAGAAGCGGCACAGCTGCCGCACCCACCGAGGGCAGTCCGCCCTTCGAAAGGCCAACCATGAAGGCGGCAATAATGGCAAGGGCGAGGATGGCGGGCGTGTGATCAAGCATCGTGAAGCTCTAGCAGGGATCAGGCGGCTTCGAAATCGTCAATGACGGGCGCCTGCGTCTAATTGCGCATTGGCCTTGTGCGCTGCAGTTGCGAATATGGCAACGGTGCGCCTTGGGAGGAGGAGGATCAACGCGCGCTGCCCCTTACCCTGAATTCACGGATTGTCCTTTGCCAAAAATCGAAACGTTTCTTGAAACCGTTCATCCTTATGATGGTCTGCCCAAGGCCGTGTTTGCCGATGTCGTGACCCGTCTGCTGCGCTATGACCTCCCGGCGGGCAGCACGATCTTCCATGCGGGTGAGCGGCTGGCGGGCCTCTATATGATCGAAAAGGGCAGGGTGGAAATCCGCAGCCCTTCGGGCGAGGTGATTTCGCAGCTTTCGCGCCGCGATCATTTTGGCGAGCGCGGCCTTTCCGCCGAAGGCAATGCCTTCAGCGATGCCGTGGTGCTCGAAGATGCCGTGCTCTATCTGCTGCCGGCCGAAAACTTCTACCGGCTGATCGAGGACGAGCCGGTCTTTGCCCGCTTCTTCTCCCGTCGCGGCACGCTTGCCACCCCCGCGCGCCCGGCTGATATGAGCACGCGCAAGGTGGCCGACCTCATGTCGAAGCCGCCGGTGATCTGCGCGCCCGATGATACGGTGCGCCGTGCTGCCGAAATCATCCGTGATCGCAAGGTCTCCTGCCTTGGCGTGGTGGATGGCGAACGTTTCGTCGGGATTGTGACGGTGCGCGATCTCGCCGCCCGCGTCGTGGCCGCCGGGCTGGACCCGGAAAAGACCACCGCCGCCGCCATCATGACCCGCGACCCGGTGGGCTTGAGCGAAAATGACCTCGGCTCCGACGTGCTGCACCTGATGATGGAGCGCGGCATTGGCCATCTGCCGGTGGTCGATGGCACGCGCCTTGTCGGCATGATCACCCAGACGGACTTGACCCGTTTTCAGGCGGTGACGTCGGCGCTTCTGATCCGCGATATAGCCGCTGCGAAGGAGATTTCGGCGCTGAAGGCGGCAACGGCGGCCATCCCCAATTTGCTCGTGCAACTGATTGGCGGCCATAACCCGCACGAGGTGGTGACCCGCCTCATCACCGATATTGCCGATGCCGTGACGCGCCGCCTGATTGCCTTTGCCGAGGAAAAGCTCGGGGCTCCGCCGGTGCCCTATCTCTGGCTTGCCTGCGGTTCGCAGGGACGGCAGGAACAGACCGGCACCAGCGATCAGGACAATTGCCTGATCCTCGACAACAGCTATGACGCAGCCCTGCATGGGGCGTGGTTCGAGGGGTTGGCCCGCTTCGTCTGCGATGGTCTCAACGAATGCGGCTATGTCTATTGCCCCGGCGATATGATGGCCACCAATCCGCGCTGGCGTCAGCCGGCCAGCGTCTGGCGGCAATATTTCATCGACTGGATCATGAAGCCCGATCCGACGGCGCAAATGCTGGCGAGCGTGATGTTTGATCTGCGTCCGATTTTCGGGGCGGAAGCGCTGTTTCGCGAGGTGCAGGCCGAAACGCTGGGCCTTGCCGCCAACAGCCCGTTCTTCGTCGCGCACATGGTCGGCAATTCGCTGAAGCACGCGCCACCGCTGGGTCTGTTGCGCGGCTTTGCGACGCTGAAAAGCGGCGAGCATCGCCACCAGATCGATATGAAGATGAACGGCGTCGTGCCGGTGGTCGATCTCGCCCGCGTCTACGCGCTCCTGAAACAGTTGACGCCTGCCAACACCCGCGCCCGCCTGCTGGCGGCGGCCGAGGCGGAACTGATTACCGAGTCCGAAGCGCGCGATCTGATCGCGGCTTACGATCTCATCGCCGAAGACCGCCTGCGCAATCAGGCCGCACAGGTGAAGGCGGGCCACCGCCCCGATAATTATCTGTCCCCCTATGATATGGGCGAATTCGAGCGTTCGCAGCTTCGCGATGCCTTTGTGGTGGTGCGCACCATGCAGGCCGGTCTCGCCCATCGCGGCGCACTGCCGATATGACGTGAGAGGAACAACCGCCCCATGAAAATGAGCCTTCGTCTTCGCATCCAGCTTTTCTTTGCTGCGATCATCGCCGGCGTGATCGGCATGACGGCGGTCGGCCTTGTGCTGGCGAAGGCTGAAATCGCCGACCCGGCGGCGTTTTCAGCGCTCGTTCAGGGGGCGATCATCGCCATCATCGGCGTGTCCGGGCTCGTCGGGCTGATTGCCTTCCTCTTTGACCGCAACGTGGCCAAGCCCATCGAGGCGATTGCCTCCGCCATGCGGGCACGGGTTCACGCCGATGTGGCGCGCGAGATCAACCCGCTCGAAGGTCGCTATCTGGGCGACCTGACGGCAGCCGTGCGCGTCACCACCTCGACGCTTTCCACCGAACGCAATGCGCTCGCCGAAAGCATCGCCCGCGAAACCACTCGCCTTTCCGGCGACAAGAACCGTCTGGAACATCTGCTGGCCGATGTGCCGCCCGCCGTTCTGCTCTGCACGGGGCGTCACCGGCTGGTGTTCTACAACGGTCAGACGCAGCGCCTTCTGGCCGATGCCGAAACGCCGGTCTGTCTTGACCGCAGCCTGTTCGACTATCTCGATGATGGCCCGGTGCGCGCCGCTCATCGCCAGCTGATGGAAACCGGCTCGCCGGAGGCGGTGGTGGAGTTTGTCTGCACCACGCCCACGGGCGCGCGTCGTCTGGCCGGGCGTATGCGCCTTGCCGCCGAAAATGGCGGGGCCGAAGGCGCTTACGTCATGACGCTGCGCGATGTGACGCTGGAACTTTCCGCCTTCGCCCGCCGTGATGCGCTGCTTGAAGAAACCTTCGAGCGCATGCGCGAAGCCGTGGACGACATGAAGGCGGCGGAACCGGACGCCCTGCCGGGCGAACTGAAGCGGCTTTCCCATGAACTGGGCATGCTGGAAGACAAGTTCGAGGCGCAGAAGAGCGAGGCGGATTTCACCTTCTCCATGCGTTTGAAGCCGGGTGAGGTGATGCCCGCCGGTGTGTCCGATCCACTGCACTCGGTGGTCTATGATTTTGATCTGCTGGCCCGTTCGCAGCCCGATGCCATCACCCGTGCGCGGCTTGACGCGCTGTCCTATGTGGTCTTCGATACGGAAACGACGGGTCTTTTGCCGGATCAGGGCGATGAACTGGTGCAGATTGCCGCCGTGCGCATCGTTGCGGGCAAGCGGGTGAAAAGCGAGGTCTTTGAGACGCTCGTCAATCCGGGCCGCCCCATTCCTCCGGCCTCGACCGCTTTCCATGGCGTGACGGATGCCATGGTGGAAAAGGCGCCGCGCATACTGGAAGCCGTGGAACGGTTCCACCGCTTTGCCGAAGGCTCGGTACTGGTGGCGCACAACGCGCCTTTCGATATGGAATTCCTCTATCGACGTGAACGCCAGATCGGCAAAACCTTTGCCAATCCGGTGCTGGATACGGTTTCGCTCTCGGCTGTCGTTTTTGGTGAGTGGGAGGATCATTCGCTCGACGCGCTGACGGATCGCCTCGGCGTGGAACTGCCGGAGAACCTCCGCCATACGGCGCTCGGCGATGCGGTGGCGACCGCCGATACCTTCCTCAAGCTCAAGACCATTCTGGAAGGTAAGGGGCTGGAGCGCTTCGAAGATGTGCTGAGCGAGGCCCGCCGCCACGGCAAACTGGTCAAGGACCTGAATAGCCGCGTGGCGGTGTGAAACTGAAACGCTCCCACTGCTGGATTGATATCACACTCATGAAATGATATCATTGCCATCATGATAGGAGTTTGATGTCAATGGCGTCGATTACCATCCGCAACATTCCAGACGAGGTGCATCGCGCCCTTCGCGTTCGGGCTGCCCGGCACGGTCGGAGCGCCGAGGCCGAAATCCGGCTTATCCTGGAGCAGGCCGCCAAGCCGGAAGACCGGCTGAAACTGGGCACCCTGTTGACATCCATTGCCCGTGAGGCAGGCGGATTGACCGCGCAAGAGGCCGAAACCTTCGACCAGCTTCGTGACAAGGCCCCCGTCGAACCGATGAGTTTCGAGTGATTATCATCGACACCAACGTGATCTCGGAACTCTGGAAGGTCGAGCCTGAACCGGCAGTTTTGGCTTGGATGGACGAGCAGGCCGTCGAAACGCTCTATCTTTCCGCTGTCACCGTTGCCGAACTGCGATACGGTATAGCCGCCATGGCAGAAGGAAAACGTCGGGCGCTCTTCATGGCGCGGCTGGAAAATGATGTGCTGCCGGTTTTCAACGGGCGGGTGTTGCCGTTCGATCTTGAAACGTCGCGAGCCTATGCGGAATTGATGGCGAGAGCAAAGGTCGTTGGCAAGGCCATAGCCATGGCGGATGGTTTCATTGCCGCGACGGCAATCACCCACGGCTTCATCGTAGCAACTCGCGATACCAGCCCTTTTTTGGCGGCAGGTGCCAAAGTCTTCAATCCCTGGATCTCCACCTGAACCGAGCGTCACCCTCGCGCTTACCCTCGTTTGCGGTTATCTTTTGCCAAATCACGCGATGAGAGCGTGAGGCAAAACGCAAAAGGCAGACCGCATGAGTGCTGAAACCGCCGCCCACGCCGCAAGCCACGGTGTTGATATCCTGCCCGTTGTGGTGCTTCTGGGGGCTGCGGTGGTCGCTGTGCCACTCTTCAAGCGGCTGGGGCTTGGCTCCGTGCTTGGCTATCTGGCGGCGGGCCTTGCCATCGGCCCCTTTGGCCTGAAATTCATCGATGATGCCCAGTCCATTCTGCATGTCGCTGAACTCGGCGTCGTCATGTTCCTGTTCATCATTGGCCTTGAAATGCAGCCCTCGCGGTTATGGTCCATGCGCGGGGAAATTTTTGGCCTCGGTCTGGCGCAGGCCGGCGCCTGTGCGGCGCTTCTGACGCTGGTCGGTCTGGCGCTTGGCTATCCCGTGGCGCAAAGCTTCGTGGCAGGCGCGGGCTTCGTGCTGACCTCCACCGCGATTGTGATGCAGATGCTCGAAGAGCGCCATGCGCTCGGAACCCCGAACGGGCGGCGTATTATTTCCATCCTTCTGTTTGAGGATCTGGCGATTGTGCCGCTTCTGGCGCTTGTCGCCTTTCTCGCCCCCGGCGGCGCGGAAACGACGCTGGCCGACCGTCTGACGGGTGTCGCCATCGGTCTTGGCTCCATTCTGGCGCTGGTTCTGGCCGGGCGCTATCTGCTCGACCCGATGTTTCGCCTGCTCGGCAAGGCGCGCGCTCGTGAGGTGATGACGGCGGCCGCTCTCTTTGTGGTACTCGGAGCAGCCCTTGCCATGCAAAAAGGCGGGCTATCCATGGCCATGGGAGCCTTTCTGGCGGGTGTTCTGCTCTCGGAATCCTCCTTCCGTCACCAGTTGGAAGCCGATGTGGAACCGTTTCGCGGCATTCTGCTCGGCCTCTTTTTCCTCGGCGTCGGCATGTCGCTCAATCTATCTGTGATCGCTGATAACTGGCAGCTGATCGCCGTGGCCGTGATCGCTTACATGATCCTGAAAATCGCGGCGATCTACGTCATCGCCCGGCTGTTCAATGCGCCGCATCGCGAGGCGGTGGAGCGCGCGGTGTTGATGGCGCAGGGCGGGGAATTCGCCTTCGTGCTTTATGCGGCGGCCAGCGCGGCGGGGATTATCGACGGGGAGGGGCATGCCATGCTGACGGCGACGATCATCGTCTCCATGGCGCTGACGCCGCTTCTCGTCATGGCGCATGACCGTCTGATGCCGCGTCAGGCCGTTTCCATGGATGGCGTCGAGGTGGTCGATCACGAGCGTGCCTCGGTGCTTCTCATCGGCTTCGGGCGTGTCGGCCAGATCGTCAGCCAGCCTTTGCTTGGGCGGGCCTGCTCCATCACCATCATCGAGACCGATACGGATGGGATTCGCGATGCCAAGGAGTTCGGCTTCAAGGTGCATTATGGTGATGGATCGCGGCTCGACATCCTGCATGCGGCGGGGGCAGGCGAGGCGCGTGTCGTCATAGTGGCCGTGGATGACAAAGAAGCCTCGCTCAAGATCGTGGAACTGATGAAGGCCGAATTCCCGCTGGTGCCGGTCATTGCGCGCGCCTTTGATCGGGCGCACGCGCTGGAACTGACCCATGCGGGGGTGGACTTCCAGCTGCGTGAGACGTTTGAAACCTCGCTGGTTCTGGCGGAAAAAGCGCTGGAACTGATGGATGTGGACGAAGAGGAACGCGCCGCCACCATGGCCGACATTCGCCGCCGCGACAGCGAACGCTTTGCCAATGAACTGGCGGGCGGTCTGGATGCGGGCAGGCCTCTGATCTATGGCAATGCCCCGCGTCGGGCCTCCGATCAGCCGCTTCCGGACGATGCCGAGGGCGTGCCCTCAGTGCAGACGCCACACTAGAACATCGCCTGACGAGGGTTCACCCCTGGAAATATTCTGGCAGTTCAGTCGCGGGTCGTGAGGCAGCGGCGAACGCTGTCGCGCCAACCGGCAATCGCGGCCTCCCGCGTGTCCGCATCCATGCCCGGCTCAAACCGCTGGTCGCGCTGCCAGTGCTTCGCAAAGTCCTCGCGCGCGGGCCAGATCCCGGCACGCGAGGCGGCAAGCCAGGCGGCGCCAAGGATTGTGGTTTCCAGGAAGACCGGACGGTCGACGGGCGCGGACAGAATGTCGGCCAGCCGCTGCATCGTCCAGTCGGAGGCGACCATGCCGCCATCGACGCGAAGAACCGTCTGGCCGTTGTCGCCAGCCCAGTCATGGCGCATGGCTTCAAGGAGGTCGAAGGTCTGGTATGCGACGCTTTCGAGGGCCGCGCGGGCAAATTCAGCCGGTCCGGTTCCCCGCGTCAGGCCGAAGATCGCGCCGCGTGCTTCTGTGTCCCACCAGGGTGCGCCAAGGCCGGTAAAGGCCGGCACCAGATAGACACGCTGGTTGGGGTCGGCCTCTTCGGCCAGCGCACTGACATCCGACGCGACGCGGATGAAGCCCAGCTCGTCGCGAAGCCATTGCACTGCCGCCCCGGCAATGAAGATCGAGCCTTCCAGCGCGTAGGTCGTTTCACCATCCATGCGATAGGCGATGGTCGTCAGCAGCCGGTTGGTGGAGGTCACACGGTCTGGGCCCGTATTCAAAAGGGCAAAGCAACCCGTGCCATAGGTGGATTTCATCATGCCGGGCGCAAAGCAGGCATTGCCGATCATCGCGGCCTGCTGGTCGCCTGCCACGCCGAGGATCGGGATGGCCGCGCCAAACAGCGCCTCGTCGGTGACGCCGAAATCGGCGGCGCAGTCCAGAACCTGCGGCAGCATGATGCGCGGAATATCGAGGATCGACAGCAACGCGTCGTCCCAGTCATTGGTTCCGATATTGTAGATAAGCGTACGCGAGGCGTTGGTGGCGTCGGTGACATGGCGTTTGCCACCCGTCAGTCGCCAGATGAGGAAACTGTCGATGGTGCCGAAGAGAACCTCGCCCTTTTCGGCGCGCGCCCGCAAGCCGTCGACGTTCTGCAGCATCCAGGCAAGCTTGGTGCCGGAGAAATAGGGATCGAGCCGAAGCCCGGTCTTTTCGGTGAAGAGCGGTTCCAGTCCCCTCTGTTTCAGGCTGTCGCAGAGCTGCGCGCCGCGTCGGTCCTGCCAGACAACGGCGCGGTAGAGCGCTTCACCCGTTACCGCGTCCCAGACGACGGTCGTTTCCCGCTGGTTGGTGATGCCGATAGCGGAAATGCCGGTTGCGGGAATGCCCGCATCGGCCAGCGCCAGCCGGATTGTCTCCAGAACGCTCTGCCAGATGTCTTCGGCATTGTGTTCGACCCAGCCCGATACCGGGAAATACTGCGGAAACTCGCGCTGCCCCCGTCCGACAACCTGCATGCTGCGGTCGAAGACTATGGACCGGGTGGACGTCGTTCCCTGATCTATCGCCAGAATGTAACCGCTCATCAACCGAACTCCCTCACATCATGGTGGAAGCCGGAGCAGCAGGGGGCATCGGTGAAGATACCCGCCAAAGCGCCGCCCCGGCTGTTGTCGTCTTACATCTTACTTCTGCCAGCTCTTGACCAGCTCGTCATAATTGACGGTGATCGGCTTTTCCTTCTCGTTGGCAATCTTCAGCTGCGGCGCAAGGTTGCCCTTCGAAGTGGCATCCTTGTTCCAGTATGCGAGGTCGTGCTCCTCGGCGAGCTTCGGACCGGCATCACCCTGCACGCCAGCCTTCTCGATGCGGGCCAGAACCTTTTCCTGGGCTTCGCAAAGCGAATCCATGGCCGCCTGGGCCGTCTTGGCGCCGGACGATGCATCACCGATGGCCTGCCACCACAGTTGGGCAAGCTTCGGATAGTCCGGAACGTTGGTGCCGGTCGGCGACCACTGGACGCGGGCGGGCGAACGGTAAAACTCAATCAGGCCGCCGAGCTTTGCAGCGCGATCCGTGAAGCTCTTGTGGTGGATCGTGGAGTCACGAATGAAGGTGAGACCCACGTGGCTCTTCTTCACGTCAACCGTCTTCGAGGTGACGAACTGGGCATAGAGCCAGGCCGCCTTGGCGTTCTTGTCCGGCGTCGAGGTCATCAGCGTCCAGGAACCCACATCCTGATAGCCGAGCTTCATGCCGTCCTTCCAGTAAACGCCGTGCGGTGAGGGTGCCACGCGCCACTTCGGCGAGCCATCCTCGTTGACGACCGGCAGGCCGGGCTTGGCCATGTCGGCGGTGAAGGCGGTGTACCAGAAGATCTGCTGGGCGATATTGCCCTGTGACGGAACAGGACCGCTTTCGGAGAAGGTCATGCCCTGAGCTTCCGGCGGGGCATACTTCTTCAGCCATTCGAGATACTTCTCGATGGAGTAGACGGAGGCCGGGCCGTTAGTATCGCCGCCGCGCGCCACGCAAGAACCGACCGGCTGCGACTTGTCGTTGACCTTGATGCCCCATTCGTCGACGGGCAGGCCGTTCGGCAGGCCCTTGTCACCATTGCCCGCCATGGAAAGCCAGGCGTCGGTAAAGCGCCAGCCGAGCGACGGGTCCTTCTTGCCGTAGTCCATATGGCCGAAGACCTTCTTGCCGGCGACATCGCGACCGGTGAAGAATTCGGCAATGTCTTCATAGGCCGACCAGTTGACCGGAACGCCCAGGTCATAACCATACTTGGCCTTGAAATCGGCCTTGTTCTTTTCGTCGTTGAACCAGTCGTAACGGAACCAGTAAAGGTTGGCGAACTGCTGGTCGGGCAGCTGGTAGAGCTTCTTGTCCGGAGCCGTGGTGAAGGATGCGCCGATGAAGTCCTTCAGGTCGAGGTTCGGGTTGGTGACGTCCTTGCCTTCATTGGCCATGAAATCGGTCAGGTTGCGGACCTGCTTGTAGCGCCAATGCGTGCCGATGAGATCGCTGTCGTTGACCCAGCCGTCATAAAGGTTCTGGCCGGTCTGCATCTGGGTCTGGATCTTTTCGACGACGTCACCTTCCTGGATGAGGTCGTGCGTCACCTTGATGCCGGTGATGGCGGTAAAGGCCGGGGCCAGAACCTTGGCTTCATATTCATGCGTGGTCAGCGATTCGGAGACCACCTTGATCTCCATGCCCGAAAACGGCTTTGCCGCATCGACGAACCATTGCAGTTCCTTTTCCTGCTCGGCACGCGAAAGCGACGAAAGATCGCCGATTTCCTTGTCGAGGAACTGCTTCGCCTCGTCCATCCCGGCAAAGGCAGTGCCGGTCATTGCCAGCAGCACTGCTGCCGTCGTTGTCAGTAGATTCCGTCGCATGATAGTCCTCCCAAAGGTTGCGAACGTATGAGGTATTCAAGGGGCACATCTCCTCCGCGCCCCCCTTGTTCTGTCCTAAACGAAGCGGAAAACGCCGATGGCGTAGACCAACGAAAGGACGAGAGCCCACCACAGGCCGGGGCCAATCAGCCCGAGCCATGCGAGATGAATGAAGGCGCTGCCCAGCAACGAGATGAACAGGCGGTCGCCACGGGTCGTTTCGAAACGCAGGATGCCGTGGCGCGGCGCACCGCCCGGCGAGACATATTCCCAAAGGCCCATGCCGAGGATCAGCAGCGCGATGGTGGCGAAGAAGGCAGCCGTCTGCCAGGTCCACGCCATCCAGGAA
>Ga0209794_1000953_pt1 | contig 28569 bp, 26 predicted proteins | sample EBPBio232013_DNA_FD_185869 | JGI IMG/M metagenome (GOLD analysis project Ga0209794, IMG submission 185869) | Wastewater treatment Type I Accumulibacter community from EBPR Bioreactor in Madison, WI, USA - Reactor 1_5/23/2013_ DNA (SPAdes)... | ecosystem: Engineered > Bioreactor > EBPR >... | reverse complement strand
TCATGATGTCGTTGTCGGCGGCCGAGATCGTCTTCAGGCGCGGCGTCTGGTGGTAGAGCGCCAGGCAGATGGCGTCGAGCAGCGTCGACTTGCCGGCGCCGGTCGGCCCGGTGATCGCGAACAGCGCGTTGTCGGTGAACGGCGGCCGGGTGAAATCGATGGTCCATTCGCCCTTCAGCGAATTGAGGTTCTTCAGGCGCAGGCTCAGGATCTTCAAGCTTCCTCCCCATGCAGGCTGGCGACGACGGCGCGGTAGCGTTGCAGCAGCGCCTGCTGCAGTTCGGCGTCGAGTTCCTCCTGCTGGAGGCGGCGGGCGAAGACTTCGTGTGGGTCGAGTTCGTCCAGCGTCTCGCTGGCGGCGGCTTCCAGCCGGGCGGCGGCGTTGCCGCGCTGGCGGCGGATGCGCAGGACTTCGACCGGCCAGCCTTCGGTCATCTTCTCGATGCGCGCCGGCAGGTCGGCGAGGTAGTCGTCCTCGGCGACGGTGACTTCCAGCCAGGTCGGTCGTTCCGGCGTGCCCAGCGCGGCGGCGGCGCCGATCTGGGCGTGCAGGTCGGCGAGCTTGCCGGCAATCGAAACCAGCCCCTGGAAGCGCGGCACCGGCAGCGGCGTCACCGCTTGCAGACCGTCGGCGCCAAGGTCGACGAGCAGCATTTCCTTCTGCTGCTTCGCCTCGTCGAAACCGAGCGGGATCGGCGAGCCGCAGTAGCGGATGTGCTCCAGCCCGCCGACCTTCTGCGGCCGGTGGATGTGGCCGAGCGCGATGTAGTCGGCGGGCGGGAAGGCGGCAGTGGGGAAGGCTTCGAGCGCGCCGACGTAGATTTCGCGCACCGATTCGCTGGCGCTGGCGCCGACCGTGGTCAGGTGGCCGGTGGCGACGACGGGCAGGGTGATGCCGAGCTCGGCCATTCTGGCCCGCGCGGCGGCGTCGACCGTCAGATAGTGCTGCTGGATCGCCTGCTGCAGCGACAACTGCTTGTCCTCGGCGCTCTGCCCGGCCTGGCTCTGCAGCACATCGCGCGGGCGGACGAAGGGCACGGCGCTGACGATGCAGCCGGGCGTGCCGTCGCGCTGCGCCAGGACGACCACCTGCGTCGCCGGATCGGCATGCGTCGCGGCGATCACCGTGGTGCCCAGGCGGGCCAGCAGTTCGCGGCTTTCGCCCAGCGTTGCCGGCGAATCGTGGTTGCCGCCGAGCAGCAGCAGCGCGACGCCCGCCTCGTGCAGGCGCACGACCAACTGGCTGTACAGTTCGCGGGCGTAGGAGGGCGGCGTGCCGGTGTCGAAGATGTCGCCGGCGATCAGCACCGCGTCGACCGCGTGTTCCGCCACCTGTTCGAGCAGCCAGACGATCAGCGCCTGGTGCTCGGCCTGCCGGCTCTTGCCCATGAAATGCTGGCCGAGGTGCCAGTCGGAGGTGTGGAGGAGGCGCATGCGGGCGGCTTGGCGATGACAAAGGCCGGATTTTACGGCCTTTGTCCGGCCTTGCCTCAGGTCCCGCAGAAGGTCTGGTAGCTGGCGGTGATTTCCGGCGCTGCCGGTTCGGTATAGCGGAGGTCGGCGTCGCGTTCGTCGAAGGGCGCGCGCAGTGCGGCGAGCAGGGCGTCGAAGGGGGCCAGGTCGTTGCGGTCGACGGCGGCTTCGAGCGCATTTTCGACCTGGTGGTTGCGGGCGATCAGCCAGGGGTTGGCGCGCTTCATGGTCGCCAGCAGGGCGGCGTCGCGTTGCGGCTGGCGGGCTTGCCAGCGTTGCTGCCAGGCGGCGGCGTCCGGGTCGTCGGCGAACACTCTGGCGAGCGCTTGCGGGCGGCCATCGGCGAACTCGTAGAGGGCGCGGAAGCTGTTGGTGAAGTCGTGGCGGCCGCGTTGCAGCAGGGTCAGGAAATCGTCGGCCAGGGTGCGGTCGGTTTCGGTGTCGCCGTTGTCGTCGATGCCGAGCTTGGCGCGCATCACGTTCAGCCAGCAGGCGGCGTGACGCTCGGGGAAGGCCTCGATCACCGCGGTGGCGGCGGCGATGGCGCGGTCCATGTTGGTGTCGATCAGCGGCAGCAGGGTTTCCGCCAGGCGGGCGAGATTCCATTGGGCGATCGACGCCTGGCGGCCGTAGGCGTAGCGGCCCTGGTTGTCGATCGAGCTGAACACGGTGCGCGGGTGGTAGCTTTCGAGGAAGGCGCAGGGGCCGTAGTCGATGGTTTCGCCAGAGATGGTCATGTTGTCGGTGTTCATCACGCCGTGGATGAAGCCGACGCCCAGCCAGCGCGCGACCAGCTCGGCCTGGCGGCCGGCGACGGCGTCGAGCAGCGCCAGGTAACGGTCGGCGCGGCCGGCCAGTTGCGGGTCGTGGCGGGCGATGGCGTAGTCGGCGAGCTGCTTTACGGCGGCCGGGCCGTGATGCACGGCGACGTATTCGAAAGTGCCGACGCGCAGGTGGCTGGCGGCGACGCGGGTGAGCACGGCGCCGGGCAGGGCGCGGTCGCGGCGCACCATGTCGCCGGTAGCGACCACGGCCAGCGCCCGCGTGGTCGGGATGCCGAGCGTGTGCATTGCTTCGCCGACCAGGAATTCGCGCAGTGCCGGACCGAGCGCGCACTTGCCGTCGCCATTGCGCGAGAAGGGGGTGCGCCCGGAGCCCTTGAAGGCGATGTCGCGGCGTCGACCCTGACGGTCGATGACCTCGCCGAGCAACAAAGCGCGGCCGTCGCCCAGTCGCGGCGAGAAGCCGCCGAACTGGTGGCCGGCGTAGGCCTGGGCGACGGGTTCCGCGCCGGCCGGCAGCAGATTGCCGGCGAGCACTGCCAAGCCGTCAGGGCCGGCCAGAAGATCGGGGTCGGCGCCGAGTTCCTCGGCCAGTTCACGGTTCAGTCGCACCGGTTTGGGGGCGCTGGCGGTTTCTGCTTGCCAGGGGATGCAGAATTCGGGGAGTTCCCCGGCGTAGGTGTTGTCGAAGCTGAAAGGAGCGAAGCGGGCTGACATGGCGTTTTCCGGAATATTCGTCGGTTGACCGTGGAAGCGGCGGACGGTTCAGGCAATCGGCCAGGGCTGTTGCGGGGTTCGCGCCGGTGGCCGGGTAGTCTATGCTCTGGCCTGTGGAACAAAAGCTTGGAGAAGAACAAATGGCTTACAAGAGGCAATTGGCGGGCGGGTTGATCCTGGCGGCGCTGGCCGGTGTCCCGATGGCGGGTATGGCATCCGGGCTCAAGATACTGGCTTTTGACGACAATTCCTGCCGCGCCTGGCGCCAGGGCGCCGATGATCCCGACCTGCGCGCCGCCCATGTCGCCTGGGCGCGGGGTTTTCTCAGCGGTCACAATTACGCCAACCAGCGCCAACAGGTCACCGACGTGTCGGCGGCGACCGTCGAGCGCAATCTCGAACAATACTGCCGGCGCAATCCGGACGGTCTGTTCATCGACGGCGCCTACCGGATGAGCGACAGCATGTCCGGGCGCAATGAGCCGATCAGGCGCTAGACCGGAATGCTGTTGCCATCGGTATAATATGCCGTTCAAAAATACAGGAGCGGGTGATGGAGTACTACGTTCAGGACGAGTCCGAGCACTATGCCATGGTGACCTTGCGGGCCAACGCGATGTCGCTGTTCTTTGCCGAGAAGCTGGAAAAGCTCGGTCTGGAGTATCGCGACAGCCAGCGCAACAACGACGGTACGGTTTCCGTCCTCTGTCGCAAGAACGAAAACTATAAGGATTAGGGCCGCGGTCCGGTCGGGTATAATCGCGGGCTCCCTGCCTAACCCGACTTGATCCATGGCCGACATTCTTTGCCTCAAGGGCGACGCCGCCTTTTCCGCCTTCCGCCTGCAACGCCTGCTGTCCCGCCTGAATGCGGCGGTGAGTGACATCGAGGCGGTTACCGCCGACTACTGGCATGTGATTGCACAAAAGCGCGCGCTGGCCGCCGACGAGCGCGCCAAGCTGGCGAAGCTGCTGGAAGAAGTGCCGGCCGGCGAAGAGAAAGGCGAGCTGTTCCTGGTGGCGCCGCGCATCGGCACCATTTCGCCCTGGTCGTCCAAGGCCACCGACATCGCCTTCAACTGCGATCTGGAACCGGCGATCGAGCGCATAGAGCGTGTCGTCGCCTTCCATGTTGTCGTTAAGAACAACCGAGCGCTGACCGCTGACGAGAAGAAGCTCGTCGCCGGCCTGCTGCACGACCGCATGACCGAATCGGTGCTCGCTGGTTTTGCCGAAGCCGGCGAACTGTTTCGCCATTTCGAGCCGAAGCCGTTGTCCACCGTCGACGTGCTGGCCGGTGGCAAGGCGGCGCTGGTCGAGGCCAACGGCACGCTGGGCCTGGCGCTGTCCGACGACGAAGTCGATTACCTGCTCGACATCTTCAGCAAGGCCGGCCGCAACCCGACCGACGTCGAACTGATGATGTTCGCCCAGGCCAACTCCGAACACTGCCGCCACAAGATCTTCAATGCCTCCTGGGTGATCGACGGCGAGAAGAAGGACAAGACGCTGTTCGGCATGATCCGAGAAACCCACGCCGCCAACCCGCAAGGCACGGTGATGGCCTACGCCGACAACGCCTCGATCATCGAAGGCGCGACCATCCCGCGTTTCTACCCGGACGCCGACCGCGGCTACAGCTACAAGGAAGAGCTGACCCACATCCTGACCAAGGTCGAGACGCACAACCACCCGACCGCGATTTCGCCGTTCCCCGGCGCATCGACCGGCTCCGGCGGCGAAATCCGCGACGAAGGCGCCACCGGCAAGGGCTCCAAGCCGAAGGCCGGCCTCTGCGGCTTCTCGGTCTCCAACCTGAACCTGCCGGATGCGCCGCAGCCCTGGGAAAAGGCCTACGGCCGCCCGTCGCGCATCGCTTCCGCCTTGGACATCATGCTCGAAGGCCCGATCGGTGCCGCCGCCTTCAACAACGAATTCGGCCGCCCGAACCTGACCGGCTACTTCCGTACCTACGAGCAGGATGTCGCCGGCACGGTGCGCGGCTACCACAAGCCGATCATGATCGCCGGCGGCCTCGGTTCCATCCAGGCCGAGCAGTCGTTCAAGGAAGAAACCTTCCCGGTCGGCACGCTGTTCGTGCAACTCGGCGGCCCTGGCATGCTGATCGGCCTCGGTGGCGGCGCCGCCTCGTCGATGACGGCCGGGGTGAACGCCGAAGACCTCGACTTCGCCTCCGTCCAGCGCGGCAACCCGGAAATCCAGCGGCGTGCCCAGGAGGTGATTGATCGCTGCTGGCAGATGGGCAAGGACAACCCGATTCTTTCCGTGCACGACGTCGGTGCCGGTGGCGTTTCCAACGCCCTGCCGGAACTCGCCCACTCGGGCGGCGTCGGCGCCAAGTTCGACCTGCGCAAGGTGCCGACCCTGGAGCCGGGCATGTCTCCGGCTGAAATCTGGTCCAACGAATCGCAGGAACGCTACGTGCTGGCCATTCCGCCGAACCGCATTGGCGAATTCCAGGCCATGTGCGAGCGCGAGCGCTGCCCGTTTGCCGTGGTCGGCGAAGCCACCGCCGACGGCCACCTGACCGTCACTGACGCCCACTTCGGCGTCAATCCGGTCGATATGGAAATGGAAGCGCTGCTCGGCAAGCCGCCGCGGATGACCCGCGACGTCACGTCGCAGCCGTCGACCTTCGTGCCCTTCGATGCGGTTTCCATCGAACTCAAGGACGCCGCTTACCGCCTGATGCGTCTGCCGACCATCGCCGACAAGACCTTCCTGATCTCTATCGGCGACCGCTCGGTCGGCGGCATGACCGCGCGCGACCAGATGGTCGGTCCGTGGCAGGTGCCGGTGGCCGATGTCGCCGTGACCACGATGGGTTATCAGGGCTATCTCGGCGAAGCCTTCGCCATGGGCGAGCGCACGCCGCTGGCCGTGCTCGATGCGCCGGCTTCCGGCCGCATGGCCATCGGCGAGGCGCTGACCAACCTGGCCGCCGCCGATGTCGGCAGCCTGGACAAGGTCAAGCTCTCGGCCAACTGGATGGCGCCGTGCGGCGTGCCGGGCGAGGACGCCCGCCTGTACGCCACGGTCGAAGGCATTTCCGAGCTGTGCAAGCAGATCGGCGTGTCGATCCCGGTCGGCAAGGATTCGCTGTCGATGCGGACGGCCTGGGAAGAGGGCGGCGAGAAGAAGCAGGTCGTTTCGCCGCTGTCGCTGATCGTCACTTCGTTCGCCGCCGTCGACGACGTGCGCAAGACGAAAACCCCGCTGCTCGCCACCGAGCAGGGCGAAACCGAACTGCTGCTGCTCGACCTCGGCAAGAACCGCCTCGGCGGCTCGGCGCTGGCGCAGGTGTACAACGCGACCGGCGACGATGCGCCGGACGTCGATGAACCGGCCAAGCTCAAGGGCCTGTTCGACGCCGTGCAGAAGCTCAACCGCGACGGCCTGCTGCTCGCCTACCACGACCGTTCCGACGGCGGCCTGTTCGTTGCCGCCTGCGAAATGGCCTTCGCCAGCCGCCGCGGCGTCTCGCTCGACCTCGACGGCGTCTGCTTCGACGCTGCCGCGCTCGACGTCGATGGCGCCGAGAAACGTCCCGACCTGATGGCCGGCCGCGATTTCGAGAATATCGTCCGCGCCCTGTTCAACGAGGAACTCGGTGCGCTGATCCAGATCCGTCGTGCCGACCGCGAGAAGGTCACGCCGATCTTGCGCGCCTGCGGTGTGCCTTACCATTTCGTCGGCCACCTGAACGAGTGGGACGAAATCCGCGTCACCCGCAACGCCAAGCGCGTGCTGCGCGAGAAGCGCGTCGACCTGCAGCGTGCCTGGTCGGAAACCAGCTTCCGCATGCAGGCGATGCGCGACAACCCGGACTGCGCGCAGCAGGAATTCGACCGCATCCTCGACGTTGCCGACCCCGGTCTGACGCCGAAGATCACCTTCGATCCGCAGGAAGATTTCACCCAGGTCTATCAGGACATCAGCGGTCGCCCGCGCGTCGCCATCCTGCGCGAGCAGGGCGTCAACAGCCATTACGAAATGGCCGCCGCCTTCGACCGCGCCGGCTTCCAGTCGGTCGACGTGCATATGAGCGACATCCTCGCCGGTCGCGTCAGCCTCAAGGACTTCAAGGGCCTCGTCGCCTGCGGCGGCTTCTCCTACGGCGACGTGCTCGGCGCCGGCCAGGGCTGGGCCAAGACCATTCTGATGCACGACGGCTGCCGCGACGAATTCGCTGCCTTCTTCAACCGCAAGGACACCTTCGCACTCGGCGTCTGCAACGGCTGCCAGATGATGAGCGCACTCAAGTCCATCATCCCCGGTGCTGAACACTGGCCGGCATTCCGTCGCAACCAGGTCGAGCAGTTCGAAGCGCGCTTCGTGATGACCGAGGTACTCGATTCGCCGTCGATCTTCTTCGCCGGCATGGAAGGCTCGCAGATCCCCATCGTCGTTTCGCACGGCGAAGGCCGCGCCGTTTTCGACAAGGCGGACGACCAGGGCAAGTGCCTGTCCGCCGTGCGCTATGTCGACAACAAGGGCGAGCCGACCGAGGTCTATCCGTACAACCCGAACGGTTCGCCGGGCGGATTGACCGCGGTGACCACCGCCGACGGCCGGTTCACGATCATGATGCCGCACCCGGAACGCGTTTTCCGTACCGTGCAGATGTCCTGGCACCCGGAAAACTGGGGCGAAGACAGCCCGTGGATGCGGATGTTCCGCAACGCCCGCCGCTGGGTGGGGTAATCCCGGAAATTTCGGCAAATCGGTTTGACCGACGCCGCGCTTCTGCTACAATGCGCGGCTTCCGGAGAGGTGGATGAGCGGTTTAAGTCGCACGCCTGGAAAGCGTGTGTGGGTTAATAGCCCACCGCGGGTTCGAATCCCGCCCTCTCCGCCAGCAATTCTGCAGTAAACAATTCAAGCCCTTGGACTCCAAGGGCTTTTTGTTTTTCTGTTGAGTGAAACCCGGTGTGGGGCAGGGGGTGCGCGCCACCCCGGCGGAATCACCGTGCGCAACCTTGTCCGGCCATTGAACTGCCCGGACTGAGATTCCGTTAGCTGTCGACGGTGGGGCAGCGCTATCATCGGCTCATGCAGGTGTCGGGCCGCGAGGCCTGGCGGCGGCGAGCGCACTTGCCGTGAGCAAACCTGCCGGCAAACAAACTTCCGGAACAAGGGGTCGGTCTCATGCTTCAACTCAAGGTCGGACAGAAAATCGCGGCCATCGTCGCCGTGGTTGGGATAGCGCTGGGCGTTTTGCTGCTGGTTTCCTATCTGGCGTTCAATTCGCTGGACAGCAAGCTGGAAACGGTCAAGCGCGAGGGCATTCCCTATGCGCTGGCAGCGAAGGACATGCAGATGCAGGTGGTGCAGATCCAGCAATGGCTGACCGACATCTCGGCGACGCGCGGCCAGGACGGCCTCGACGACGGTTTCCGCGAAGCCGAGGCCGCCCACGCGCGCTTCATGGAAGACCTGGCGGTGCTCGAGCGCAGCTATCAGGCGCGCGGCAACAGTGAAAAGCTTGCCCAGGCGCAGCAGATCCGCGCCAGCATGGCCACCTGGTACGAAGCCGGCAAGAGCATGGCAAAGGGCTATATCGATCAGGGCACGGCCGGCGGCAATGCCCGCATGGGCGAGTTCGACAAGGCTTCTACGGCGCTGCAGGAGGCGATGGAGCCGATCATCCGCCTGCACATGGATGAATCGGTCAGCGACATCGACGCGGCGATGGCCGATGCGCAGCGGGTCGAACTGACGACCCTGACCGGCATCCTGATCGCTATGACGGTGCTCGTGGTTGGCGGGCTGGCGCTGGCGCGCAGCATTGCCCGGCCGTTGTCCAGTCTCAGCCAGACCATGCTGCGCCTGGTCGACGAGCGCGATTTCACGATCCGCGTCGAAGTTGCCGGCGAAGACGAGGTGGCCGTCCTGGCGCGCAGCTTCAACCGCTTGCTGGTGGCGCTGCGCGAGACGTTTGCCGCACTGGCCTCGGGCGTGCATGAGGTCGACCGCACGGCGCGCACGCTGGCTGGCGATGCGGCGCAATCGGCAGCCAGTGCCGACGGCACCAGCGAGGCAATCGCGGCGATGGCGGCAGCGGTCGAACAGATGTCGGTCGGTCTCGACCAGATGCGCGACAACGCCGGAACGGCGCGCGCCATCATCGACCGCGCCGATCAGCAGGCGCAGCAGGGGGGCGGCATCATCCACGAAGCGGTCGAAGATCTCGAACGGATTTCCGGTGAAGTGCGCGAAGTGGCCGAGTGCATCCTCTCGCTCGGCCAGCAGACCCAGGAAATTTCCAGCATCGTCGCCCTGATTCGCGACGTCGCCGACCAGACCAACCTGCTTGCCCTCAACGCCGCCATCGAGGCGGCGCGGGCCGGCGAGCAGGGGCGGGGCTTCGCCGTCGTCGCCGACGAAGTGCGCAAGCTGGCCGAACGGACGGCGACAGCGACGCGCGAGATCGAGGGCAAGATCAATTCGATCAAGAAAAGCGCCGAGTTTGCCGCGCAGCAGATGCAGGTGGCGCTGCGCGACGCCGACCAGGGTACCGGACTGGGCGGTCAGGCCGGCGAGGCGATCGATACCATCCGTGACGCCGCCAAGGAAGCCGCCGTCGTCTTTGCCGATGTGGCGGGCGGCATTGCCGAACAGTCGACCGCCGGGCAGACCATCGCCAGCGGCGTCGAACAGGTGGCGCATACCGCTGAAGCGAGTTCGGCGGTGGCCAACGCCACCCTGACCGCGACCCGCAGCCTGGAGGCCTGCTCGGCCGCGATGCGGCAGCGCATCGAACAGTTCCGGGTCTGACGGCGCGACTATAATGCTTCGTAGCCGTGGGCCTGTCGGTCGTCATCCCGGACGGGCCGCCCGCTGCCACTGATCCGGAGCGACCGATGATGCGCGACCCCCGCTTCTCACTGCTGCTACTCTCACTGTTGCTGGCCTCGCCCCTGGCCACTGCCCAGGCTTACAAGTGCCGGGCGCCCGACGGTAGTACGGTGTTTTACGAGCGCCCTTGCGAAGGCGCCGAGCGTACGCTGAAGGCGGTGCCCGGCGAAGCGATCAGCGAGGAGCGCCAGGCCCAGGCGCGCGCGGCGCACCGCCAGCGGCAACTTGAACTGCAACGCATCGAGGAAGAGGCCGCTGCGGCGAAGCCGCCTCAGGCGGCAAACGTCTTGCCGCCGGCGCCGGCGGAGGGCGCCAGCCGGGTGCAGCGCAAGGAGTGCACCGATCTCGCCCGAAACGCCCGTCTGACCCCAGCGCAACAGGCTGCGCTGGGGGAAATCTGCGCCCGGCCGCCGCGCGACGCCGGCGGCTTCGCCAACTGTCGTCAGCAGATACTCGATACCATCGACGCCGACCGCAATGCGCTGATCGCCTCGACCTGCACCGGCGATCCCGAAGCCGGGCAGCGAGTCCTGGCTGCGGCCCGACCGGTGGTACACCAGGGGGCTCGTCCGGTGTTTGTGCCGCCGCCACATCGTCCCCAGCAGCAGGTCCCGCTCGATTGCGGCAAGGGCGGCTGCGCCCAGCAGCCACCGACCAGGCCCGCTGCGGCGCCGACGACCAATCTCGGCGCAGGCGGAGGCATGGACTGCCGCATGAAGGGTAGCCAGATTCTCTGCAACTGAACGAAAGCCTTGGTTTTTTGCCAGGTGCTGGCCTATCATGAAATCGTCCAGCTGTGGCGCATTGCCTTGATTCCATGATGATTTCTGGGGTTTCTTCCGCTTCTGCGAGCTATCCGGCCTACGGCGAACGTCCTGGCCGGGAGGAGGCGCGGGCGATCGGCAAGGCGCGTGCCGACGAAGCGGCTGGTCAGCTGAGTGCGGAAGAACTGGCGGTGGTCGACAAGCTGAAGCAGACCGACCGCAAGGTTCGCCAACATGAGATGGCGCACGTGGCGGCCGGCGGCGGTGTGATCACCTCGGGTGCCAGCTACACCTACGAACGCGGGCCCGATGGTCAGAATTACGCAGTTGCCGGCGAAGTCGGGATTGACACCTCGCCAGGACGGACGCCCGAGGAAACCATCGACCGGGCTGGCCGCATCCGTGCTGCGGCGCTGGCGCCGGCCGACCCGTCGCCGCAGGACCGAGCAGTGGCTGCTGCCGCCACCCAGATGGAACAGCAGGCGCGGGCTGAACTGGCACAACAAAGATCTGCCGGCGAGGACGGTTCCGGGCGCGACGACAGCCGCCGCCTGGAGGCGGCTTACGGGGCTTCGTCAGCGTCGGACAGCGGGCGTCAACTAGATACTTACGCCTGAACGGTAGCGGACCTCTTCCGGATGGCCATCATTCCTGTTTGATCCCGAGCAGTTGACCGAGGCGCTTGCGGAAGACGAGGATCAGGCTTGCTGCCAGGATGCCGAGAATTTCCTTCCACAGGGCGAGGATGGCGTCGAAGCTGTCCTTGCGTGCCACGTCGCCGGCTTCCCTGGCTTCTTCCAGCACGTCCACGGTGACTTCGACCTGCACGGTATTGGTGGCCTTGGGAATGCGTTTGCCGGTGCAATCGGGGTTTTCGTAAAGGGCGACCTCGGCGCCGACCGTGTAGTTGCCGCGCTTGCTGGCCTTCAGCGTGAAAATCTTTTCGGCGCCCGTTTCGTGGATGGTTTCGCAGGCGCTTTCGGGCGGGCTGATTTCCAGGCCCGGTGCAATCGGGGTGATCTTCACGGCGTGACTGAGCGCCGGCAGGCTCACCTCGGCGCTGCGGGTGCCAGCGCCGGGAACGGGTTTGTAGGCCGGCGCGCCGATCCAGACGCGCATCAGTTGCGGTGGTCCGGGGATGAGCATGCGTTCCGGGGCGCTGACCTGGGCCAGCCAGGTGTCCAGTTCGCTGGGCGCTGCTCCGGCGGGGGCCGGTGGCGCTTCTGCGCCCGCCGTGGCGGTTGCCGGATGGAGCGGGCGCGGCGGGCGGTTCTTGCGGGGGGAGCCCGGCGCGGCCGGGATCGGAGGCGGTGGCGGCATGACCTGCGGGGGCATCGGGGCTGGCGCTGCCGGTGCGGGTCTGGGGATTGGTTTGGGTGCGGGGTGGGGTGCCGTTGAGGGGAGGTCTTCGCGCTTGACCTCGTCGACGCGCAGCGAACAGGCGTTCAGCCCGAGGCTGACGAGCAGCGCCAGAAAAATCCCGTTCAGGCGCGAACTGGATGCGGATTTCGGTATGCCGTCCATGATTCCCTCCTAGGTTTTCTTCTGGAGTTCATTCTGGCATATCGGCATGGCATGGAAACAAAAAAAGCGCCACCGGGGCGCTTTTTCCTGGGGGCGAGGTGCTCGTTCAGCCGCGTACCGATTCCGGCAGCTTTTCCTCGATCAGCTTGAGTAGCGGGGCGAAGACCTTGGGCGTGCCGGCGATGACGTTGCCGGTCTCCAGGTAGTTGGCTTCGCCGCGCAGGTCGCTGACCAGGCCTCCGGCCTCGGAGATGAGCAGGGCGCCGGCGGCCATGTCCCACGGCGCCAGCCCGAATTCCCAGAAGCCGTCGTAACGGCCGCAGGCGACGTAGGCGAGGTCAAGCGAGGCGGCGCCGGGGCGGCGTTGGCCGGCGGTTTTCTGAGCCAGTTCCTTGAAGATCGACAGGTAAAGGTCGATCTTGTCGAATTCACGGTAGGGGAAGCCGGTGCCGATCAGCGCATCGCCGAGTTTGATGCGCCGGGAAACGCGGATGCGGCGTTCGTTGAGGAAGGCGCCGGCGCCCTTGGAGGCGGTGAACAGTTCGTTGCGGTTGGGGTCGAAGACGACCGCGTGTTCGAGGACGTTGCCGCGGGCCAGGGCAATCGATACGGCGTACTGCGGCAGGCCGTGGATGAAATTGGTGGTGCCGTCGAGCGGATCGATGATCCACTGGTATTCGGCGTCGCGGCCGGCCCTGGCGGGAGTGGTGCCGGACTCCTCTGCTAGAATGCCGTAATTCGGATAAGCCTCGCTCAGTACTTCGATGATCGCCGCTTCGGCAGCCTTGTCCACTTCGGTGACGAAGTCGTTCGGCTGCTTGGTCGCGACCTTGAGCATGTCGAGGTCGTTGGAAGCGCGGTTGATGATCTGGCCGGCGCGACGCGCGGCCTTGACGGCGATATTGATGACTGGATGCATGGCTTATGAAAGAGCGATCGGTTGGCCACGGCCAGCCGATTCATATTTGGAAAGCGCGGATTTTACACCATGAAACCTGAAGTCCTGTTGTCCCGCATCAGGGTGGTGTTGTGCCGCCCCAGCCACCCGGGAAACATCGGCGCGGCGGCGCGGGCAATGAAGACCATGGGCCTGTCCGACCTGCGTCTGGTCAGCCCGAAACAGTTTCCCGATCCGGAAGCCGATACCCGGGCGACCGGCGCGGTCGATCTGCTGGCCGCCGCGAAAGTCAGCGCTACGCTGGCCGAAGCCTTGCACGGCAGTGTCTTCGCCGTGGCGCTGTCGGCGCGTCAGCGCGATCTCGGGCCGGCCGTCGGGACGCCGCGTGAGACCATGTCGCGTCTGCTCGACTATGCCGGCCAGGGTGAGGTGGCGCTGGTCTTCGGCAACGAGACGATGGGGCTCTCCAACGAGGAAGTGTTGCAGTGTCAGGCCGCGGTCACCATCCCGACCAATCCCGATTTCAGTTCCTTGAACCTTGGCGCCGCCGTCCAGGTGCTCTGCTACGAATGCCGGATGGCGGCGTTTTCGGGTGCCGCGCCGCTGCGCGAGCAACTGACCACCCCATTCACCGCACCACCGGCCACCCACGACGAGATCGAGGGCCTGTACGGCCACCTGGAAGCGGTGATGACCGAGACCGGCTTCTTCAACCCGGCCCAGCCCGGCCGTCTGCTGCCCAAGTTGCGCCGCCTGTTCGGGCGGGCCCAGCTGGAACGGGATGAGGTCAATATCCTGCGTGGCATCCTGGCGGCGACGCAGCAGCGCACCGGACACGGTCGCAAGGATTAGCCGGGAAGCTTGGCCAGGAAACGGTCGAGCTGGTTGGCGAAGGCCTGCCGGTCGGCCTGGCTGAAGGCTGCCGGACCGCCGGTTTCGATGCCGGCGGCGCGCAGGCCTTCCATGAAGTCGCGCATGTTCAGGCGCTCGCGGATGGTCGCGGTGGTGTACAGCTCGCCGCGCGGGTTGAGCGCGTGGGCGCCGCGCTCGATGACTTGCGCGGCCAGCGGGATGTCGGCGGTGACGACGAGGTCGCCAGCGGCCAGTTGATCGACGATGTGCGCGTCGGCGACATCGAAACCGCTGGCCACCTGGATGGCGCGGATGAACCTCGACGGCGGCGTGCGCAGCATCTGGTTGGCGACCAGGGTGGTGCGGATCTGCTTGCGCTCGGCGGCGCGGTAGATGATTTCCTTGATGACGCCGGGGCAGGCGTCGGCATCGACCCAAATCTGCATTTCAGTCGCTGAAACCCAGCCAGGCGGCGAGACCGAAGAAGACGATCATCAGGTAGCCGGCGATGCCGCCGATCAGCATCTGCTTGTCGCCTTGACGGCCGAGCGGCAGCATTTCGGTGACCTGGATGCGGCGGCCGTAACGCGCTTCTCCGGCCTGACCGATGCGGATGGAAACCAGCGCAGCGGCAACGCCGAGGGTGATCAGTAGCGGCACCGGTGTGTATGCCCAGGCGATCCACAGCATCGGCAGGAAGATGGCGAGGGCGCTGATGCTGCGCATCAGCAGGACGGCGCTTTGCTTGTTCATGCGGACTCCATTAGCAGGGTGGCGAGCCGGGCGATGTCGCCGGCGTCGAGGGTATGGGCGGCGAGGCTGCGGCTGGGTGCGACGGCGTAGTCGCGCTGCCGGGCACGCGCGTAGAGCGGATCGTAATGCAGGCGCAGCAACGATTCGGTGAGCGCCGGGAAATCCTGAGCATCGATCTGCTCATGCCAGCAGGCAAGTTGTTCGCTGCCAACCAGTGGGCGCAGGGTGTCGAGATGTTGCTTGAGGCTGGCCGGGTCGAGGGTGAAGTAATCGTAGTCGCGCAGCAGGAAAGCGACCCGCTCGGCCAGGCCGGCTTCGATCTGCCAGGCGCCGGCCGCCTGCATGGCTGTAAACAGCGCTTCCGGCAGGCGTAGCTTGCCGATCTTGCGTGATTCGGCTTCGACGAACACCGGGCGGGCCGGGTCGAAAGCGCGCAACTGGTGCCAGATACAGGTTTCGAACCACTTCTGCGAGGGTTGCGGCTGGCCGGGCAGGCGGCCGAGCACCGAACCCTTGTGGCAGGCCAGCTCCTCGAGGTCGAGAACCTGTCCGCCACGGGCGGCGACCGCCTGCAGGATGCGGGTCTTGGCCGAGCCGGTCGGACCGTTGATGAGCTGGAAGCGGAAACGGCCGGGCAGGGTTTCCAGGCTGTCCAGCACATGGCTGCGGAAAGTCTTGTAGCCGCCGTCGAGCTGGCAGGCATCCCAGCCGATCGAGCGGAACACGGTGGTCATCGCGCCCGAGCGCATGCCGCCGCGCCAGCAAACGATCAGCGGGCGCCAGCCCTTGTCGCGGTCGAGAAAGCGCTCGCGCAGGTGGACGGCGATGTTGGCCGAAATGTAGGCGGCACCCAGCTTCTTGGCGACGAAGGGCGACACCTGCTTGTACAGGGTGCCGATCTCGGCGCGCTGCGCATCGTCGAGCACCGGGCAGGAAATGGCGCCGGGAATGTGATCGTCGGCGAACTCGGACGGTGAGCGAACATCGATGATGGTGTCGAAATCACCCAGTTCGTCCAGCGTGGCGACGCCCTTGCGGCGCCGCACCGAATCGGCTGCGCCCATCGATCAGCCAGCCTTGTTGCCCATCGCTTCGCCCATGCGGATGGCGCGGGCGGGCGCCCAGTCGGGGTTGAAGGCAAGCGTGTTCTTCGGAAACAGCATGACCACGGTGGACCCGAGCAGGAAACGGCCCATTTCCTCACCCTTCTTCAGCCTGACCACGGTTTCCCCGTCATAACGCCATTCGCGGACGACACCCGGACGCGGCGGATTGACGGTGCCATGCCAGACGGTGGCCATGCTGCCGACGATGGTGGCGCCGACCAGCACCAGCACGAAGGGACCGCTGGCGGTGTCGAAGACGCAGACGACGCGCTCGTTGCGCGCGAACAAGCCGGGCACGCCGCGGGCGGTGGTCGGGTTGACCGAGAACAGCGCGCCGGGAACGTGGATCATCCGCGTCAACTGGCCGTCGCAGGGCATGTGGATGCGGTGGTAGTCGCGCGGGCTGAGGTAAAGCGTGGCGAAACTGCCGTTCTCGAACTGTGCGGCCAGTTCGCGGTCGCCACCGACCAGGGCGGTAGTCGAATAACTGTGGCCCTTGGCCTGGAACACCTGGTCGCGCTCGATCGCGCCAAACTGGCTGATCGCCCCATCCACCGGGCAGAGGAAGTCGGCAGCTGCCGGCAGGCGGGCGTTGTCCTTGAGCGGCCGGGTGAAAAACTCGTTGAAGCTCTTGTAGCTGGCGACGTCCGGATTGGCTGCCTCGGCCATGTTCACCCCGTAGCGCCCGACAAACCAGCGGATCACCGCGGTTGTCAGCCCACCGGCTTCAGCCGAAGCCAGCCAGCCGGCGAGGCGGGTCAGTGCAAGTTTGGGCAGGAGGTATTGAGGGAGGACGGCAAGACGGTCGGACACAGGCATATTTCCAGTACAAAACCGGGCGATTATACGGGGTCGACCAAGTTAACCGGTGTTGCCTCCATGGTGGAGGCAATTGACTAATACAATCGATGCGGGATACTGGTCGTTGCGTGCTTAACATTACATGCGGGGGAGATGAAAATGAAAGCCGCCAGATACATGCACCGTGGACATTCGGTTGCGGTCGAGGCGAGAGCGGCGGTGGCGGAGCTTCATGCGCAGGTGGCGCGGCCGGGGCTGGAAATGCTGCTGTTTTTCTGTTCGTCGGCGTACGATCTGGATGCGCTGGCCGACGAAATCAATCGCTGTTTTGCCGGGGTGCTGGTAGTCGGTTGCACTTCCGCCGGTGAAATCGGACCGTCGGGTTATCTGGCCCATTCCCTGGTGGGCGTTGGCTTTTCGGCACAGGCATTTGCTGCCGAGGCGGGCCGTATCGATACTCTGAGTACTTTCGATATCGCTGCCGGACGCGCTTTTGCCGAAGGCCTGCTTGACCGCCTTGAGGCGCGTCGGTACGGCGGAAAGGCATTCGGGCTGATGTTGATCGACGGCTTGTCCTTGCGCGAGGAGCCGGTGGCCCATGCGTTCCAGGACGGGCTCGGGGCGGTGCCGATGTTCGGCGGTTCGGCCGGCGACGATCTGAAATTTCAGCGTACCTGGGTATTTCACGAAGGGCGTTTTCATACCGACAGTGCGCTCTTGTTGCTGATGTCCACAGCGCTGCCTTTCCGCATCCTGCGCAGTCAGCATTTTGTTGCTGATAGCGAACGTATGGTGGTTACCGAAGTCGATGCGCCACGACGCATCGTTCGCGAAATCAATGGCCGGCGAGCGGTGGAAGAATATGCCCGGCTGATTGGTGTCGCCCCCGGACAGCTGACCCCCAGGCATTTCGCCAGCCGGCCGGTGGTCGTGATGATCGAAGGCGACGAATTCGTGCGTTCCATTCAACACGCCAATCCGGACGGTAGCCTGAGTTTTTATTGTGCGATCGACGAAGGGGTCGTCTTGCGTGTGGCTCACGGCGTCGATCTGCTGGCCAGGATGGAGACGGCGTTTGCCGAAGCCGAGCGGGAGCTCGGAAATATCGAGGGTGCGCTGGTCTGCGACTGTATCCTGCGCAAACTGGAAATGTCGCGCAACGGCAGGAAGGCCGCAGCAAGTGCCTTGTTTCAGCGTTTTCGGGCTCTCGGTTTCAGCACCTATGGCGAACAGATCGGCGGCGTGCATATCAACCAGACCTTGACCGGCATCGTCATTGGTTGCGCGGAGGCCGATCATGACTGAATCGGCACTTCCTGGCAGTGAAGCCGAGTTGCGGGCGGAAATCGTTCGCTTGAACAAGATCGTTACTGCGTTGATGAATCATGCCGAACGCGAGGCCGGTGCGCGGCGGAGTAACTTCGGCCTGTTTCAGAACGCGGTGACGCTGGAAAACCAGGTTCGTCGCCGCACTGCCGAGCTGCAAGCGGCCTTGCGCGAGAACGAGCGCATCAATCGCGACCTGACCCGGGAGCGCGAGGAACAGCGTGTTCTGATCAAGCAGCTGGAAGAGGCGCACAATCAGCTCCTGCAAGCCGAGAAACTGGCTTCCATCGGCCAGTTGGCCGCAGGTGTGGCGCATGAGGTGAATAATCCGATCGGCTTCGTCAATTCCAACCTCGGCACCCTGAAACAGTACATTGGCGATCTGTTCGAGCTGATCGATGCTTACCAGCATCTGGAGCCTGAACTGCCGGTGAGCTCGCGCGAAGGGATCAAGGCACTCAGGGACAGGATCGAACTGCCTTTCCTGCGTGAAGACCTGCCATCATTGATTACCGAGTCGATCGACGGAACCGCGCGCGTCCGGCGCATCGTTCAGGATCTGCGCGATTTCTCGCGGGAGGGGGATGCCGACTGGCATACGGTAGACATCCATACCGGCCTCGAAAGCACCCTCAACGTGGTGTCGAGCGAAATCAGGTACAAGGCCGATATCGAACGCGATTATGGCCAGTTGCCGGAGATTTACTGCCTGCCATCACAGTTGAACCAGGTGTTCCTCAACCTGCTGCTCAACGCTGCGCAGGCCATTCCCGAGCACGGCACCATCACGCTGCGCACGCGTTGTCAGGACGGCCAGGTGTTCATCAGTGTAAGCGACACCGGTGCCGGCATCGCGCCCGAACACCTGGACCGGATTTTCGATCCGTTTTTTACCACCAAGCCGGTAGGCAAGGGGGTAGGTCTGGGCTTGTCGGTCACTTACGGCATCGTCGAGAAACACGGCGGTCGCATCGAGGTCGACAGCGTGCCGGGTAAGGGCAGCACGTTTACGATTTGCTTGCCGGTTCGGCAGGGGGCGTAGGAACTTCGCCAGCTGGCTCGGCAGCATCGAAAGCCGGTGTCGACAACCACCGCTCCCGCCGCCATTTCTCCCGTTCGCCGTTGGCGCAGAAGGTCCAGGCGACGATGCGGCTTTGTTTCTGGCCCTGGGTCATCGGCAGGATGCGCGATTCGACGACTTTCGCCTTTTTCAGCGCGGCTTCGATGTGTACCAGGTTGTCGGCTTTCGAGAGCAGCGAGGTGAACCACAGCACGCGCTTGGGAATCTGCGTGCTTTGCTCGATCATCGATTTGACGAAGGCGCGCTCGCCGCCGTTGCACCAGAGTTCGGTGCCGCCGCCGCCGAAGTTGAGGCGCGGCTGGGTGCTGCCCTTTTTGGCGCCGGGTTTGCCCAGGTTGTTCCATTTGCGCTGGCTGACGGCGAGGACTTCGTCGGGCGAGTTGTGGAAGGGCGGGTTGCACAGCGAGACGTCGAAGCTTTCGCCGCTACGCAGCATGCCGGTGAAGATGTTGTCCCAGACCGTTTGGTGGCGCAGTTCGATGCTGCCGGCGAGTTCCGGGTTCTTGGCGAGGATTTTCTGCGCGTTGGCGAGCGCCGCTTCGTCGATGTCGACGCCGAGGAAGGACCAGCCGTATTCGGCGTGGCCGATCAGCGGATAGACCAGGTTGGCGCCGGTGCCGATGTCGAGCGCGCGCACGCCGGGGCCGGTCGGAACGGTTTTCTTGTTGCAGGTGGCGAGCAGGTCGGCCAGCGCGTGCAGGTAGTCGGCGCGGCCGGGGATCGGCGGGCACAGGTAGCCTTCCGGAATCTCCCAGCCCTTGACGCCGTAGTGGTGCATGAGCAGCGCGCGGTTGAGCGCCTTGACCGCCGCCGGGTTGGCGAAGTCGATGGTCGGCTCGCCGGCCGGCGTGGTCTTCAGGTATTTGGCGAGCGCGGCCGAGGTCGCGGTGAGGGCGGCGAGGTCGTAGCCGTCGGCATTCTTGTTGCGCGGGTGCATGGTGATCTTTCCGGGAACGGGGCGCGATTGTCCCACGTGTTGCAGGTGCGACAAAATCGTCGGCGCGCAAGCGCATGATTTTTCTAGTGTTTGGCGGGCGAGCGGCAAGGCATGAAACTGGCTTGACGAAGCGACAAGCCAATCTCCGGGGAATCCGCCGATGAAGTTGTCGATCGAACGCCGCCATATCGAACCGCTGCTCGCAGCCTTTCCGCGCCTGGTGCACTTGCGCGAGCAATTGCGTTTCGGCAACCGGGTCGAGGTTTCCTTCGCCCAACTGGAAGCTGCCGAACTGGATATGTTGCAGGAGCAGTACGCGGCTGGCGACCGCGAGTTGCGCGCGCAGGCGGCGCAGATTGCGACGCTGCGCGCGGCGCTGGCCGAGACCGGGCATCGCTTTGAGGCCGAAGAGCTGGAAATGGCGGTGCCGGCCATCGCGCGCTACCTGGCCGACGGCAGCGAACGCGGCTGGCTGTTCTCGGCGGCGATCACCGGCAAGCCGCTGGCCTGGGTGGTGGCGCGGCTCGATTACACGCCGCCGTCGGAGGAAGAAACGGGCAAGATCTTCCTTGAACTGCGGGCCAATTCGCGGGCGAAGATGGCGACGGCGACCTTGCGCATTTCCGGCCCCGACATCGCCGGCCACACGGTGGCCGAAATCCTCGCCGGCAAGGGTTTCGTCAAGGAGACGCCGGCCTTGCTGGCGGCTTACGAGGAGGGCGCGGCGCGTTATTTCGAGTGGCGGGCGCAGTATGGCGCGCAGTTTTCCGGCAGCGGCACCGGCTGGTTCGCCGAGAACCCGACGGCGACGCACCGCGACACCGATTATTCGCGCAAGGATCAGATCGTCCTTTCGTCCACCGGCTCGCCGGCGCGCCTGGTCAACGACGAGGGCATCCTCGGCGAGCGCGTGCTGGCGATGGACGCCACCGGCGACATCCTGGCCAAGTTCGTGCGTCGCGTGCAGCGCAACTCGCGCCTGTCCGGCAAGGAAGAGGCGGAAGTCGAGGAAACCCGCGATGGCATCGCCAAGGGCTTGTTCACCGAGCTGCCGGTGCATTTCTTCATCCTGATGTTCCACCTCGACCTGCACCATTACGTCTGGGTCCATGTGGACGACATCGCGCCCTACGCCTACCAGCCGGAACTCAAGGACAAGCTGGTTCTGCCGCCGGAACAGACCGACCTGATCGATATCCTGACCGCCGAGATGGATGTGCTGATGGACGATATCGTCGCCGGCAAGTCGGGCGGCACGACGGTGCTCTGCGCCGGGCCACCGGGCGTGGGCAAGACGCTGACCGCCGAGGTGTACTCGGAGATCATCCGTCGCCCGCTCTACCGCGTGCATTCCGGCCAGCTCGGCCTGAACGTGGCGGAGATGGAAAAGACGCTGAAGGAAGTGCTGACCCGCGCCCAGCGCTGGGGCGCGGTGATGCTGATCGACGAGGCCGACGTCTACATCAAGCGGCGCGACGACAACATCACGATGAACGCCGTGGTCGGCGTCTTCCTGCGCGTGCTGGAGTATTTCAACGGGCTGTTGTTCCTGACGACCAACCGGGTGGACGACATCGACGAGGCGATCGTCTCGCGCTGCATCGCGCTGATCCGCTTCCATCCGCCGAGCCGCGACGACCGCCGGAAAATCTGGGGGGTGATGGCTGCGCAGTTCGGGCTCGTTGTTGCGCCGGAACTGCTCGATCGCCTGCCCGACATCTTCCCGCAGGCGTCGGGGCGCGACATCAAGGGGCTGGCCAAGCTGGTCGCCAAGTACTGCAGCCAGAAACAGGTGGCGGCGGGCGAGGACGTGTTCCGCCGCTGCTCGATGTTCCGGGCGCTGGAGCAGGCGCCCTGAGCGATCAGTGCTCCCGACCGTCGATGCGCGGCTTCAACAGCATCGGCGCATAGCGCCAGCCGAGCAGTCCGAAGGCCAGCAGCCAGCAGGTGGCGGCAGCGTGGATGCAGGCCAGGTAGAGTTCGGGCGCGAACTGCGGAACGACAACGCGAATGAGCAGTGCCGCCAGCATGATGTACAGAATGCCGCGGTCGAAGGGCGAAAACACCACCTTTCTGCCGGTGTGGCCGTTGGCAATGCGCACGATCATCGCCGGGATGATGCAACCCATGGCGCCGAAGGTGAACAGGTGGGTGCTCACCGAACCAACCCAGCCCGGTTCGGTAAATTTGGCCACCGCGCTCAGTAACAGTTGGCCGACGATGGCCAGGTAGCCGACGTACATGATGCCGATGTCGATGCGGCGGAAAGCCAGTGTCGGCTTCCAGAAAGCGAAGCGGACGAGCAGGAGCGCTGCCAGGGTCAGCGACAGGGCAGCATCGACGCTCGCGGGCAACAGGAAGGCGCCGACCAGCGTCAGGCCGAGCAGCTTGATCGGCATGTCCAGCACCGGCTGGCGCAGGAGCTGCGCCTGGAAGGCGGCTTTCATGAACTGGGTCAGCGTGCGTTCCAGCATGACCAGGAAGGCCAGCCGGAACAGCGCCAGCGCCATGCTGCTGCCAGTGGCAAAGTCACCGTGCAGCATCAGTTGTTTGGCGACGATGAATGTGGGTAGCAGGACGACGAAGAAGGCGTTGTCGCGGTAGCTGTCCTGCTGGCGGTGGCGGATCAGCGTCCACTGCAGCATGGCGACGATGCTGCCGAGAAAGAGGTTGTTCGAGAGCAGGAACAACAGTTTCGGCCAGTTGCCGCCAAAGGCCATGCCCAGGCGTTCGAGGAGCCAGGCGGCGGCGAGACAGGCGAGGGCGGCGCCGTGGTGGCCGCGGATGTTGACCCAGTTCTTGGTCGAAGTCAGCAGGAAGCCGCCGAGTATGGCCCAGCCGAAGCCGAAGTACATTTCGTGGGCGTGCCAGCGCAGGGGATCGACCGGACTGGCAGTGAGTGTACCGGTTCCGGAATAGAGCAGGGCCCAGACAGCGGGCAACAAGGCGCCGGCAATACAGCCGAGCAGGAAGAATGGGCGAAAGCCGACCAGCCAGAGCGGGTGATCCAGGAAACGCATGCCGCGACCGTTTTTTCGTGGTGGAGAACGTGGCAACTTTACCAAGCGGCAGATGCCGAATATTTGATTTATCCGATGGTGGCGAGCAGTCGCCGGGACATTGGCGTAAAATTACGTCCTTGCCCGGGCTTGGAGAGAGACGTCGGCCCGGCAGCTTGACTAAGGACAAAGATGAAGCGTGTTGATGATTTCCGCTTGCGTTTCGGCAAGCACGAGCTGGTTCCGATCATGATCGGCGGCATGGGGGTCGATATTTCGACGGCCGACCTGGCACTGGAGGCGGCGCGCCTCGGCGGCGTCGGCCATATTTCCGATGCGATGATCAACACGGTCTCCGACCGGCGTTACGAAACCAAGCACGTCAAGGAAAAGCTCGCGCTCTACAAGTACAACGTCAACAACGAGGACAAGTCGCCGGTCAAGTTCGATCTTGGCCGTCTGGAGGAAGCGACCCGCCTGCACGTCGAGGCGACCATGGCGCGCAAGCAGGGCAGCGGCATGGTCTTCATCAACTGCATGGAAAAGCTGACCATGAATGCGCCGCGCGAGACCCTCAAGGTCCGCATGTCGGCCGCGCTTGATGCCGGCATCGACGGCATCACCCTGGCCGCCGGTCTGCATCTCGGTTCCTTCGGCCTGATCGAAGAGCATCCGCGTTTCCGCGACGCCAAGCTGGGCATCATCGTTTCCTCGGTGCGCGCCCTGCAGCTCTTCCTGAAGAAGAGCGCACGCACCAACCGCATGCCCGATTACGTCGTCGTCGAAGGCCCGCTCGCTGGCGGTCACCTCGGCTTTGGCATGGACTGGGCGCAGTACGACCTAGCGACCATCGTCGCCGAAGTGATGCAGTACCTGCGGGACGAACATCTCGACATTCCCGTGATTCCGGCCGGCGGCATCTTCACCGGCACCGATGCGACCCAGTTCCTCGAAGCCGGTGCAGCCGCCGTCCAGGTGGCGACGCGCTTCACCGTGGCCGCCGAATGCGGCTTGCCCGACGCCGCCAAGCAGGAATACTTCAAGGCGACCGAGGACGACATCGAGGTCAACCAGATCTCGCCGACCGGTTACCCGATGCGCATGATCAAATCCAGCCCCGGCATCGGCGACGGCATCCGGCCGAATTGCGAAGCCTACGGCTATCTGCTCGACGCCAGCGGCAAGTGCTCCTACATCACCTCCTACAACCGTGAGGTGGCGGCGCATCCCGAAGCGCGCAAAATCAAGGTGATGGACAAGACCTGTTTGTGCACCCACATGCGCAACTTCGATATCTGGACTTGCGGTCAATTGACCTGGCGGCTCAAGGACACGACCCACAAACTGTCTGACGGCAGCTACCAGATTCTCAGTGCCGAGCACATTTTCAAGGATTATCAGTTCAGTACCGATCAGAAACTGGCGCTGCCGGAGCCGCTGACGCGCTGATATAACGGGGGACTGGGTCATGCTCAGCTATGAGGGGGGCGTATCGTGGCGCGGTCGCCGGTTGCGCATTGTTGTCCTGATGCTGTGCAGTCTGCTTGCTGCCGGTGGTGTTGCCGCCGATGCCGGGGATTCGTTCAGCATCAATGGCTTCGGTACGCTGGGGGCAGTCCGCACGACCACTGATGACGTGGAATTCGTCCGCGACCTGTCGCAAGCCCGAGGTGCGACCGATCACTGGACTGCCAAGACGGACAGCGTGCTCGGTCTGCAGGCCAACTGGCAGGTCAATCCGCAGTGGCAGGCCGTCGCCCAGGTACTCAGCCGTTATCGCTATGACCGTACCTTTCGCCCCGAAATGGCCTGGGCCTTCGTCAAGTATGATCCTTCGCCCAACATCAGCTTGCGCGCCGGTCGCCTGGGCACCGAATTCTTCATGCTGGCGGATTCCCGCTGGGTCGGCTATTCCATTCTGACCGTCCGGCCGCCGGGCGATTACTTCTGGCATCTGCCTTTCTACAGCATTCACGGTGCCGATGCCGCGCTGGCGCTGCCGCTCGGCGAAGGGGTGTTGCGCGGCAAGGTCTTCTACGGCCTGTCAAGGGGGAATATTCCGCTGGCCAGGGAGCAATGGGACATCCGTCGCTCTCCCATGGCCGGAACCTACCTGGAGTACCAGTGGGGTGGTTTGCAGGTGCGTGCCAGCTACGCGAACATCCGCTTTCGCAACGATCTGCCACTGGCCTCGGTTCTGGCCCGGGAGAAGGGCGTAGTCCTGCCGGCGGTCGCTGCCGATTACCTGAAAACACGTGGTACTCGTACCCATTACTATTCGCTGGGCATGGTCTACGACAAGGGGCCATTCCAGGCGCAGTTGATGTTGAATCACATTGACCAGGGCACCAATGCACTGAGTGATTCGAATGCAGGTTACCTGTTGCTGGGCTATCGCCTGGGTGAAGTGACGCCATTCGTTGGTTACTCTCGCGTGCGCTCGCGCAACATCGCCAATCCTTCGCTCGGCAACGCCGCCGCGGATGCTGTGGCCACCTACGTGATCGAGGACTCCAGGGCCGAGCAGAGTACGGTTTTTGCCGGCGCTCGATGGGATGTTGCTCGTAATGTTGCCATCAAGGCCCAGTGGGACGGCATTCGCGGCGAGTCCTCGTCCCTTTTCCCTTATCGCAAGGATGAACGTGCGCGCTGGGGGGGGCGGATGGACGTCTTCTCCGTCAGCATGGATTTCATATTCTGACGAACATGTTCAGGCCCCTGATCAAAGCGCTGATCATACTCTTCGCCTTTTTGGGGGCGGGGGTGGCGAGTGCCGAACTGGTGGTCATCGTCAATGCCCGAAGCGGTGTCGCTGCGATGACACGCAACGAGGTCATCAACATCTTCTTTGGCCGCAACCGCCAGTTCTTCAACGGTGTTGAGGCTCGACCTGTTGACCTTGAAGATGAGGACCCGGTGCGTGCGAGGTTCTATCGCCTGCTGGTTGGCAAGGAGCTCTCCGAAATCAACGCCTACTGGTCGCGCCAAGTGTTCACCGGGCGCATGCAGGCACCGCTGCGTCTCGGATCCACCGAAGAAATCGTCCGCTGGGTCGCCGCCAATCCCGGGGGGATCGGTTTTGTCGAATTGCCCCGTGCCGATGCCCGGGTGCGTGTGGTGTACGAGCTGCGCCGCTGACCGTACAGCCGCCGAGGTTGTGCTCGTCGTCATAAAGCTACAATATACGGCTGTCAGGCTATTGCCTGTCCAATAACGACAAGGAGACAAATCATGCCCAAGAGATTGATTCGTGACGTGCTGGCCGGTCGCGTGCTGGTTACCACTACCCCTGAAACGACTGTCCGCGCTGCCAGCAAGTTGATGGCCGAGAAGCGCATCGGCGCTCTGTTGGTCCTCGATGGTGGCGCCATCGCCGGTATCTTTACCGAGCGCGATGCCCTGAACAAGGTTCTGGCTGGCGACCTGGATCCGGATAGCACCCCGCTGTCGGCCGTGATGGTTGCCGATCCGCTGACCATCCGTGAGGACAAGCCCCTGTCGCATGCCCTGCTCATGATGGCTGACGGCGGCTTCCGCCATGTGCCGGTGATCGATGCCAGCGGTCGGGCAATCGGCATGGTGTCGGCACGCGACGCGTTGGGCCGTGACATGGTCGAGCTTGAGGACGACATGCGCCGCATGGAGGCGCTGGAGTCGTCAATCGGCTACTGAACCTCGCCCCAGCCAAAACGCTTGAGCAGGGCGGCGAAGCTGTCGCCCGGCGGGCATTTCAGATCGATGCTCCGGCCATCCAGTGGGTGGCTGAATCCCAGTTGCGTACACGCCAGCAGCAGCCGATCGCAGCCCAGGTTTTCGGCAAAATAGCGGTTGTGCCTGCCTTTGCCGTAAGTGGCGTCACCGATGATCGGGTGGGCGATGTGCTTGAGGTGGCGCCGCAACTGGTGCTTGCGGCCGGTCACCGGCTCCAGTTCGAGCAGCGCGTAGCGGCTGACCGGGTAGCGGTCGACCTCGACCGGTAGTTCGATGCTCGCCAGACGGCGAAAATGGGTCAGCGCGGCCTGGGCTTCCTGGCTGCTGCGCTCGCCCTGGAATTCGTAATCGTCACGCTGGCGCGTCAGCGGGTGGTCGATGCTGCCGCTTGCCGGCGGATGGCCGCGAACGACGGCGAGATAGCGTTTGCTGACCTGACCCTCGGCAAACTGCCGACCGAGCAGGCTGGCGATTTCCGAACTCAAACCGAACAGCAGGATGCCCGAGGTGCCCCGGTCGAGCCGGTGCGCCGGCCAGACTTTCCGGCCGATCTGGTCGCGCAGGATCTGGATCGCGAAACGCGTTTCGTGGCGGTCGATCTCTGAGCGGTGGACGAGCAGCTTGGCCGGCTTGTCGATGGCGACGATATGCTCGTCGCGGTAGAGAATGGGCAGGGTTTCAGGCAAAGAAACGCTGCTTCGTTGCGTCGGGAAGGTCCATGCCGGTGACGTGGGCACGGTCGAGCAACTCCCAGTAATAGCGGTAGGAGGCGCGGTCGTGCAGCTTGCCGGCGTGCTGGATCGGTCCCCAGTCCTTGTCCTGAGCGGCGATCAGGATTTCGCTGGCGGCCTGGACTTCGGAAAAATCCGGGCGCATGGCTTCGACGATGGGCTGGATCTGGTTGGGGTGGATGCTCCACATGCGCAGGTAGCCGAATTCGCGGCGGGCGCGCAGCGCGTCGTTGCGGATGTATTCAATGTCCTTGAGTTCGGTGGTCACATTGTGCGACGGCACCACGCCGCAGGCCAGCGCGGCGGCGCTGATTTCGCATTTGGCGCGGGCGACCAGCGGATGGTCGAACTGGCCGGGGCTCTTCATGGCGCTGCCGGGAATCGCGCCGTGGTGACCGGAAACGAAGTCCATCAGGCCGAAGTCGAGCGATTCGACACCGGGCAGGGCAGCGATCTGCCAGACTTCGCGCAGGGCGCCGTGAGTTTCGATCAGGACGTGAACGGGAATCGGCTGGGCGATGCCGCAGCGCTGCTCGATTTCGCGCAGGGCGGCGATCTGCGTCTGCACATCGGCGGCGCTGCAGGGCTTAGGCAGGGTGATGAAGGGCAGGCGACGGCCGGCGATACCGACCAGGATTTCCAGGTCCTGGCGCCAGTGGGCGTGCGTTACATCGTGGATGCGGGCGCCGACCCGGTTGAAGCGATTGTCGTCGGACAGGATCAGCGCCGCGGCCATTTCGGCGTGCTCGCGCTCGGCGCCGGCATGGGCGCCGTCCTCGCAGTCGCAGGTGATGTCGAAGATCGGGCCGAGTTCCTGCTGCAGTTGCAGCGCCTTCTTCATCAGCTTTTCCGAACCGGCGTAGTGGTCTACGGCAGGCAGGATGGGGAAGGGCTTTTCACCCGCGAACAGGACGTGCTTGGGATGGCGCATGGAATATCGTCGGACAAATGAAAAAAGGCCGCGGTATTTTACCGCGGCCTTTCCGGGTGCTGAAAAGGATTACAGCATGCTGGCGACGGCAGCGCGCTCGTCTTCCAGTTCCTTCAGGGTGATGGCGATCTTGCTCTTGGCGTAATCGTCGATCTCCAGGCCCTTGATCAGGGTGAACTTGCCGCCCTTGCACTCACAGGGGAAACCGAAGACGATGCCTTCAGGAATGCCGTAGCCGTTGTCGGCTGGTGCAGGAATACCCATGGTGACCCACTGGTCTGAACCCAGGTGCCAGTCGTGGATGT
>Ga0209794_1000952_pt1 | contig 28581 bp, 22 predicted proteins | sample EBPBio232013_DNA_FD_185869 | JGI IMG/M metagenome (GOLD analysis project Ga0209794, IMG submission 185869) | Wastewater treatment Type I Accumulibacter community from EBPR Bioreactor in Madison, WI, USA - Reactor 1_5/23/2013_ DNA (SPAdes)... | ecosystem: Engineered > Bioreactor > EBPR >... | reverse complement strand
CAGGTTAACGGCGTTGTCGGGATCGGCACCGTCGCGGTCGACCTTGTTGACCAGCACGATCGGACGCAGGCCCTGGGCCAGCGCCTTCTTGGTCACGAAACGGGTTTGCGGCATCGGGCCTTCGGCGGCATCGACCAGCAGCACCACGCCATCGACCATGCCGAGCACGCGCTCGACTTCACCGCCGAAGTCCGCGTGGCCCGGGGTGTCGACGATGTTGATATGAATGCCTTCGTACTCGACGGCGGTGTTCTTGGAGAGGATGGTGATGCCGCGTTCCTTTTCCAGGTCATTCGAATCCATCACGCACTCGACCAGTTGCTGGTGGGCGGCAAAAGTACCGGATTGACGGAGGAGCTGGTCGACCAGCGTGGTCTTGCCATGGTCGACGTGAGCGATGATGGCGATGTTGCGGATGGGGCGTGCGGACATGGATATAGGAATAGTCAGGAAAATCAAGGGCGTGATTGTAGCACCCCATGCTGCGTCGCAGCATCGTCCGACCGACGACGCCGGCAAATAAATTTAAATTTGGCAACAACTCCGATTGGACAGCCCGAACAGCCTTGCCTATGCTCGCGGCAAGACCTGACGGAGCCCTCACCATGCTGTATCGCGCCCTGATCCTGTGCCTGGCCGCCCTGCTCGGCGCCCCTGCCGGCGCCGCCTGGCGCGATGACAAAGACGAAGCGAAAATCGTCGACCTTCGCCATGGCGGTGAGAAGCGCCGCTATGCCCTCTACATCCCGCCCGGCCTCGATCCCGGCAAGCCGGCAGCGCTGGTGCTGGCCTTTCACGGTGGTGGCGGCCACGCCGAATTCATGGCCGACGACGCGCGCTACGGATTGATCGGCAAGGCGCGCGAGACCGGTTTCGTGGTCGCTTTTCCCAACGGCCACAGCCGCTTTCCGCGCGGCCGACTGGCCACCTGGAACGCCGGTGGCTGCTGCGGTAACGCCCGCGACAGCAACAGCGACGACGTCGGTTTCAGCCGTGCGGTGGTCGCCGACATCGCCCGTCAGGTGGCAATCGACCGCCAGCGCGTCTTCGCCACCGGCATGTCGAATGGCGCCATGATGGCCTACCGGCTGGCCTGCGAGGCCGCCGACCTGGTCCGCGCGGTGGCCGCCGTTGCCGGCACCGAGGCCGTCGCCGACTGCAGGCCGGCGCGGCCGGTGCCGATCCTGCACATCCACGCCCGCAACGACACGCATGTACTGTTCGACGGCGGCGCCGGTCCTGACGCCTTTCGCGACGCGAGCAAGGTCATGGATTTCGTGTCGGTACCGCAAACGATCAGCCGCTGGGTCGCCCGCAACGCCTGCCAGCGCGGACCGGAACGCACGCTGGAGCGCCCCGGCGCCTGGTGTGAGCGTTACAGCGCTTGTCGCGAGGGAGCCTCGGTCCAGCTGTGCGTGACCAGCAACGGTGGCCATTCCTGGCCCGGCGCCGAAACCGTGCGCCGCGGCAAGGAAGGCGCTTCGCAGGCACTCGCGGCCAACGACACGATCTGGGCCTTCTTCAGCGAGGTCGCCGGTGAACGGCGCTGACGCTCAACCTTCCTTGTTGCGCATGAAGTCGGCGGTGTTGAAGAAGTTGTTCAGCAAGACCTTGCGGATGTCTTCCTCGATGCCGACGTCTTCCATCGCCAGCACCATGCAGGCGACCCACTGGTCGCGTTCCTGCGTGCCGATGGAAAACGGCATGTGGCGGGCACGCAGGCGCGGGTGGCCGTATTCCTCGACGAACAGGTCGGGACCGCCGAACCAGCCGGAGAGGAACTTGAACAGCTTGTCGCGCGAGCCGGCCAGGCTGGGCGGGTGCATCGCGCGCAGTTCTGCAAACTGGGGAACGGTGTCCATCAGTTCGTAGAAGCGGTCGGCCAGTTTACCGACTGTCGCTTCGCCGCCGATCTTCTCGTAGGTGGTGGCCTGTTTTTCTTCCATGCGGTTCTCCCTGGTTTCTTATCGTGACGAATTCTTCTTGCGCGGCGCGGGACGCGATGCGGTCGCCGGACGGGCGCCCGAGGCAGAATGAGCGGTGCGCGGCTTGCCGTGGGTCGAGCCACCCGGTCTGCCAGGCGCAGATTTTCCGCCCGGCGTCGCTCTTGAGGCTGCGGCAACGGCCGCCGCAGCCTTCATGCCAGTACCAGCCGGTTGCCAGGCTGGCACCAGCTGCTTCTTGCCGTTGCCGATCAGGTCGGCGCGACCCATTTCCTTCAAGGCTTCGCGCAGCAGCGGCCAGTTTTCCGGGTCGTGATAACGCAGGAAAGCCTTGTGCAGCTTGCGCTGGCGCGCGCCGCGTACGGCGCCGACGGTTTCCCCGCCCTGCCGGTGCAGCTTCTTCAGCGGGTTCTTCTCGGTGTGGTACATGGTCGTGGCCAGGGCCATCGGCGTCGGCAGGAAGGTCTGCACCTGATCGAGGCGGAAGTTGTTCTTCTTCAGCCACAGCGCCAGGTTGACCATGTCGTTATCGTTAGTCCCCGGGTGAGCGGCAATGAAGTAAGGAATCAGGTACTGCTCCTTGCCGGCTTCGCGGGAGAAGCGGTCGAACAATTGCTTGAAGCGGTCGTAGCTGCCGATGCCGGGCTTCATCATCTTCGATAGCGGGCCATCCTCGGTGTGTTCAGGAGCGATCTTCAGATAGCCGCCGACGTGGTGCTGGACCAGTTCCTTAATGTACTCGGGCGAGCGGACCGCCAGGTCGTAGCGCAGGCCGGAGCCGATCAGCACTTTCTTGACGCCCTTCAGGCTGCGCGCCCGGCGGTAGAGCGAAATCAGCGGCGTGTGGTCGGTACCGAGGTTCTCGCAGATGTCGGGATAGACACAGGACAGCCGGCGGCAGGCCGCTTCGATCTTCTCGTCCTTGCACTTCAAGTGGTACATGTTGGCGGTCGGTCCGCCAAGATCGGAGACGATGCCGGTGAAGCCCGGCGTCTTGTCGCGCATTTCCTCGATCTCGCGGATCACCGAATCCTCGGAGCGGCTCTGGATGATGCGCCCTTCGTGCTCGGTGATCGAGCAAAAGGTGCAGCCACCGAAGCAGCCGCGCATGATGTTTACCGAGAAGCGGATCATTTCCCAGGCCGGAATCTTGGCTTCGCCATAGGCCGGATGCGGCCGCCGCGCGTAGGGCAGCTCGTAGACGCCGTCGAGTTCCTCGGTGGAGAGCGGTACCGGCGGCGGATTCAGCCAGACGTCGCGCTCGCCGTGTGCCTGGCGCAGCGCGCGGGCGTTGCCCGGATTGGATTCGAGGTGGAAGGTGCGCGAGGCGTGCGCGTAGAGCACCGGATCGTCCTTGACCTGCTCGTAGGCCGGCAGGCGGACGACGGTATGGGCGCGGCGCTCGCGGCGGGCGGCCAGGCGCTCGGCGCGCGAGACGATGCGCACCGGTTGGGCACCGTCACCGGCAGCCGGTGTGGCGCAGGCGCTTGTCTCGGCGCTATCGTCCATCGCGTAGGGATCGGCGTGTTTGGCCAGCGGCCCGGGAGTATCGACTTCGGTCGAGTCCATCTCTTCCCACTCAGCCGACGGCAGCCAGTCGCGCCCGACCATGAAGGCGGTGCCGCGCAGGTCGCGGATTTCCGAAACCTTCTCGCCTTTGGCCAGGCGATGCGCCAGCTCGACGATGGCGCGTTCGGCATTGCCGAAGACCAGCAGGTCGGCCTTGGAGTCAGGCAGCACCGAGCGACGCACCTTGTCCGACCAGTAGTCGTAGTGGGCGATGCGCCGCAGGCTGGCCTCAATCGAGCCGATCACCACGGCCGAGCCGGGAAAGGCCTCGCGGCAGCGCTGGGCGTATACGGTGACGGCGCGGTCCGGGCGCTTGTTGGCCTCGCCGTGCGGCGTGTAGGCGTCGTCCGAGCGCGGTTTGCGGTCCGAGGTATAGCGGTTGACCATCGAATCCATGTTGCCGGCGGTGACGCCGAAGAACAGGTTGGGTTTGCCGAGCCGGCGGAAATCGGCCGCCGAATTCCAGTCCGGCTGGCTGATGATGCCGACGCGAAAGCCCTGGGCCTCGAGCAGGCGCCCGATCAACGCCATGCCGAAGCTTGGGTGATCGATATAGGCGTCGCCGGTAATCAGGATGATGTCGCAGGAATCCCAGCCGAGCTGGTCCATCTCGGCCCGCGACATGGGGAGGAAGGGTGCCGGGCCGAAACGGTGGGCCCAGAACTTGCGCCAGGCAAAAAGCGGGCGGACTACGGAAGCGGATTGAATCGTGTGCATGCAATATTTTACCTAAGAGCGCGTAGGGGCATGGCATACTTGGCCCTCGTCGTCGCCCGTAACTACTGTCTGACCATGATGAAATTACCAACCCGCGAGCAGTCAGGCGTGTTGATCGCCGAGGTCAGCGGCCGCATAGACCACACCATCGCCGAAGAGTTCACCCGGGCGCTGGCGCCCCTGCTGAGTAATTGCGCCCTGGGCCGTGCGCCGTTGTTGCTCGATTTTTCCGGAGTCATCTACATCAGCAGCGCCGGCTTGCGCGTGCTGATGATGGCCTCGCGTCAGGCCAAGGCACAGCAGGGCAGTTTCGCCATCGCCGCGCTGACACCCCTGGTTCAGGAAGTTTTCACCATCAGTCGCTTCAACCTGATCGTTCCCTGTTACGCCAACGTCGACGCCGCCTGTCAGGCCCTCGCCCAATGAAGCAGGTGCGTTTCTGGGGAACCCGGGGTTCCCTGCCGACGGCATTGACCTCGCCGGACATCCGGGAAAAGATCGTTTCCGCGCTGGTGGCCGCGAACGGCCGCAGTTTCCGCAACCGCGCCGCCATCGACGAATTCGTGGACAGCCTTCCCTTCTCCGTCGGCGGCACCTTCGGCGGCAATTCCTCGTGTGTGGAGATCCTCACCGATCGTCCCGAGCACCTGATCTGCGACATGGGCAGTGGCGCCCGACCGCTCGGTCAGGCCAAGCTGGCCCGTTTCGGCGTTCCCAATCCGCAGACCTACCACATCTTCATTTCGCATCTGCACTGGGATCACCTGATGGGTTTCCCCTTCTTCGCGCCGATGTACATCCCGGGCAACCGGATCATCATCCACGGCTGCCACGAGCAGTTGGAAGACGCCATCCGCCTGCAGATGCGGGCCCCCTGCTTTCCCGTCGATTATTCCCAGGCCGGCGCCAGCATCGAGTTCGACCGGATGACCCCGGGCAAGCCGCATGACATCTGCGGCCTGACCGTCACCCCGAAACTGCAACTGCACGCTGGCGACTCCTACGGCTACCGCTTCGATGGTAACGGGAAATCGGTGGTGTACAGCACGGACTCCGAACACAAGCTCGACGACAACGAGGCTTTCAGAGAATTCGCCCGCTTCTTCAGCCAGGCCGACCTGGTCATCTTCGACGCGATGTACTCGCTGGCCGAAGCGGCCTCGGTCAAGTCGGACTGGGGCCACTCAAGCAACGTGGTCGGCGTCGAACTGTGCCAGGCTGCGGCAGCCCGGCGGCTGGCCCTGTTTCACCACGAGCCGGTCCACGACGACAAGCAACTCGCCCGCCTGCTCGCCGAAACCCGCCGCCTGGAACAGATCACGCGTGGCGACCGGCCGGCGCTGGAAATCATTTCCGCCTACGACGGCCTGATCGTCGACCTGTGAATCGCCTACCGGCCCTAGTCCCGGCCTTGCTGCGCGCCGGCCGGGGGCGCCTGTTGCCGCTGTTGTTGCTGGCGCTGGCGGCAGTGCTCCTGGGCAACATCGAGCGTACCCCGCTGCACAATCTGCAAACCAGCCAGTTCGACCGCTACCAGCGCCTGCAGCCGCGCGCGCGCCACCACGAACCGGTGGTCGTGGTCGGCATCGACAGCCAGAGCCTGGTCAGCCACGGTCAATGGCCGTGGCCACGCGACCTGATCGGCGAACTGCTCGCCCGCATCCAGGTAGGCCAACCGCTGGCGATCGGGGTGGATATCATTTTCGCCGAACGCGACCAGCATGCCCCGGCGCTGATCGCCCGCCGGCTGCCCCCGAACCAGGCCACCCTGCTGAGCGAACTCCCCGACCCCGATGCCACGCTGGCGGCAGTGATGGCGCGCGCTCCAACCGTTCTGGCGGTGGTCGGCCTGCCTCGCGAACTGCCCGGCGCCCGCCTGCCGACTCACCCGCTGCCGAACATCCGGCTCGATCCGGTCAGCGCTGCCAAATTGCCGCGCTTTGCCAGCGCGCTCGCCAGTCGGCCTGAACTCCAGGCTGCAGCGGCTGGCGAAGGCTTCATCAACGCCGGCCCGGAAGAAGCGCGCGCGCAGAGCGAGCAAGGCATCCAGCGCCGGGTTCCCAGCCTGGTGCTGATCGGCGAGCAACCCTACCTGTCGCTTCCCCTGGAAATGGTGCGCCAGGCCCTCGGCAGCGGCGAAGTTACAGCTGAAACCGGCGCCGCCGGCATGCAGGCGATCCGCATCGGCGACTACCGTCTGCCGACGCAAGCCAACGGCGAGGTGCTGCTCCATTTCGGTCAGGCCAGCGCCAACTACTACCTGTCGGCCGCCGATATCCTGGCCGGCCGTCACCCGCCGGAAATTTTCGCCGCGCGCTTCGTCATCGTCGGCATCAACAGCATCGGCCTGCAGGACCGGGTGATCAGCCCGCTCGGCGACAGCCTGCCCGGCGTCGACATCCACGTCCAGATGATCGAGAGCCTGCTCGAACAGGCCGCCCTGCGCCGGCCACACTGGATGCCGTGGCTGGAGATGGGCGCGCTGCTCGTCGGCGGCTTGCTGCTGATCATGGCGGTACCGGCATGGCGCCCGCGTTACGCGGTACTCGCCTTCGCCGCCGTCGGCCTGATGCTGGTGGGCAGCGGCCACCTCGCTTTCATCGCCGGCCGCTGGCTGTTCGACGGCAGCTCGCTGACACTGCTGCTGGTGCCGTCGTTCATGGCCCTGCTCGGGAACACGCTGATCGCCGCCGACACCCGACGACGCGATGCCGAACGCCAGCTGCAGGAAAGCCGGGTGGAAGCCGCCCGCACTGCCGGCGAACTCGATGCCGCCAGGCACATCCAGATGGGCCTGCTGCCCGACCCCGAGCAGCTCTTCGCCGGCGAGCGCCGCTTTGCCGTGGGCGCCGTACTCGAACCGGCCCTGGCCGTCGGCGGCGATTACTACGATTGCTTCATGCGCGATGACCGGCACCTCTGCCTGGCCATCGGCGATGTTTCCGGCAAGGGAGTGCCGGCCAGTCTGTTTATGGCCATCTCGAAAACCCTGGGCAGCACCCTCAGCCGCCGCCACCCGTCGCTCGACGCCGCGGTATGCGACATCGACCGCGAACTCGGCCGCAGCAATTCCGCCCAGTTGTTCGTCACCGCCTTCATCGCCGTCCTCGATGTCGATCGCGGCACGCTTGATTATGTCTGCGCCGGCCACGACGCGCCGATGATCCGTCGCGGCGAAACGATCCTGCGCGTCGATACCGATGCAATCGCCGGGCCGCCACTGTGCGCACTGCCCGATTTCCCCTACCGCAGCGGCCGCATGAGCCTGTTGCCGGGCGACCTGCTCTGCCTGTTCACGGATGGCGTCAGCGAAGCCAGCAACGGTCAGGCGCTGTTCGGCGGGCAAGGTCTGGCCGATTGCCTGGCCGGACTGCCGGCAACTTCGCCGGCGACGCAGTGCCGGCTGATCCGCGACGCGGTTCGGCGCTTCGAGGCCGGCGCCGCCCCGGCCGACGATCTGACCCTGCTGCTCCTGCGCTGGGACGGACCGCTCAACGAATGCTGACTTCGACCCGCCGGTTGCGCGCTTCGTCGACCTCGTCGGCCGTCGGCACCAGCAGCTCGCGTTCGCCACGCCCGGCCACTTCGATTTTCCCGCCGAGCAGGCCTTCGGCCACCAGCAGATCGCGCATGGTCTGGGCCCGCTGCATCGACAGCGCATCGTTGTCGGCCCGCGTACCAACGCGGTCGGTGTGCCCGATGACCATCACTTCCGGTGCCGGCCGCGCGGTCACTTCGTGCTTGATGCGCGCGAACTGGGCCCGGGATTCCGGCGTCAGCCGATCGCTGCCGCTCTCGAAATAGAGGGTGAAGCTGAACGGCGGCAAGGGTCGCGCCTGCAGGACCGGCGCGTAGCGCGACTGGGTCTGGTCGACGCCTTCCTGGTAAAGCCGGTTGCTCCCCAGGCTGCGGACGGTGGCGGCATAAGGCCGTTCAAGCAGCAGCTCGCTGCCATCGAGATCACGAACCACTACCGCCGACGGCCGGCCATCGGCCGAGGGCAGCAGGATGACCCGCTCGCTGGCGCAGGCACCGAGCAGGAGTGCGGCCAGCAGGGCGAGTGCGGATTTACTCTTCATTGCCGTCAACCTCGACGATGAATTCCGTGCCGCGTACGCCAAGCACCGAGGTCGGCGTCCGGAAATCGACCGATTCCGGCGTCTGTTTGGCGATCTTGCCGGTCGCCACCGACAGCGTTCCCTTGCGTACGCCGATTGACATTCGACCGTCCAGCGTCGAGCTGTTGAAGGCAAAGTTGTCGATCACCACCAGCGAATCCGGCCCTGCGGAAAGCAGGGTGTTGTCGCGCAGGGTCACGCCGACGGCACCATCGCGCCCGGTACGCAGACGGTCGGCGACCAGCACCGGCGTGCCCACTACCGCCGGCAACACTTCGCCCTGACGTTCGATGACGACCTGCCCCCGGCTGACCTTCACCATCCCGGCAGTTTCAGCCGCCAGCGCCGGGCAAACGCCGCCGATGCCGGCAACGATCATGGCTGCGATCCAGTGTGATCTAGTCATTGGCCTGATGTCCTGTCTTTGTCATAAGCGCGCATTCTACGGAAATTTCCCTGCCAGCGTCGCCCGGGAGCCTTTCAGCCCCCTTGCCGCAATGCAGCCAGGGGCGGCACGACGAGCAGGCGACGCAGGGTCAGCCAGCCGAGGAGCGTGGTCGCCAGCGAACAGCACAGACCGGCCAACAGCGGCGCCACCCACGAGAATTCCGGCTCGAGCTGGAACACCTGGCGCGCCAGCAACTGGCCGACAGCCGCGGCCCCCAGCGCGGCGATCAGCCCGGCCAGACCGCCGACGGTGGCCAACTCGACCAGCAACGCCGCCCGCAGTTGCGCCCGGCGCGCACCGAGCGCCCGCATCACCGCCAGATCGAAGCGACGCTCGTCGATGGCGGTCAGCAAGGTCGCATAAAGCACCGCGGCGCCCGCCGCCAGGGTGAACAGGAAGACAAACTGCACCGCCGCCACCACCTGCCCGACCACCGACTGAATCTGAGCCAGGATGGCGTCGATGTCGATCACCGTCAGGTTGGGGAATTCCTCGACCAGACGCGCGGCGGCCGGACGCTGCTCGGCGGCCAGGTGAAAGCTGGTGATGTAGCTGGCCGGCGCCGCTTCGAGCACGCCAGGCGGCGTCAGGACGAAGAAATTGACGCGCATCGAATCCCAGTCGAGTTTGCGCAGGCTGGTCACCTCGACCGCCTTGTCCACGCCGGCTACCGAAAATACCAGGCGGTCGCCGAGGGCGATGCCCAGAGTTTTTGCCAGCCCGGCTTCGACCGAAGCTTCGCCTGCCTTGCCGGAGAACCAGCGGCCGCTGACCAGTTCGTTGCCGGGCGGCAGCTCGCTACGCCAGGAGAGGTTGAATTCGCGTTCGATCAGCCGTTGGGCCCGGTCGTCGTCGGGAAAATCGCTGGCACTGATCGCGCGACCGTTGACGCTCAACAGCCGGGCGCGAACCATGGGCGACAGTTCGGCAGCGACCCCTTGAGCGGCAAACCAGTCGGCCACTGCCTGCCGTTGTTCGGGCTGGATGTTGATGACGAAGCGGTTCGGCGCGTCAGCCGGCACCGATTTCTGCCAGGCCTCGACCAATTCCAGACGCGTCACGCCGAGCAGCAGCAACGCCATCAGCCCGACGCCAAGGGCGACGATCTTGAGCGTATTGGCCGGGCCATGCCGGGCCAGCGTCGCCAGGCCCTGACGCCAGCCGAAGCCGACACCACCACGCAACTTCCCGGCCAGCCGCACTGCCAGCCAGGCAATCCCCCAGAACACCGCCAGCGCCCCCACGAAACCGCCGACTGCAAACAGGCCGAGACGCAATTCGCCGGCTGCCCGCACCACCTGCACCGCCAGCAGCAGGAAGCCGAACAGGTAGCCGAGCACAGCCAGCGGCGCCGGCGGCCCCAGTTCCCGGCGCAGGACGCGCAGGGTAGGCACCCGCGCCAGTTGTAGCAGGGGCGGCATGGCGAAGCCAAACAGCAGCACACCGGCAACCAGCAGACCCTCGACCACCGGTCGCCCCCCCGGGATCGGCAAGGGGGCACCGAGCAGCCCGCTCATCGCCGACACCAGGACGAAGTGGGCGCCAAAACCGAGCACGACTCCCAGCGCGGCCGCCAGCAAGCTCATCATCAGGAAGCCGAGGGCATGCAGGCGCAACAGCCCCCGCTGGGTCATTCCCAGACAACGCAGGACGGCACAGGCATCGAGATGGCGCTGCATGTAGCGACGGGCCGCCAGCGCCACGGCAATGGCCGACAGGATCACCGTGAGCAAGGTTGCCAGGCCGAGGAAACGCTGCGCCCGATCAAGCGCATTGCGCACTTCCGGCCGCGCATCGGCGATTCCCTCCAGGCGTTGCCCACGCCCCAGGCGCTGCTCCGCCCAAGCGCGCCAGCCGGCCAAATCGGCGTCGTTGCCCGCCAGCAATAGCCGGTAACGGACGCGGGCACCGAACTGGATCAGTCCGCTGGCGTCCACATCGTCGATGTGCATCAACAGGCGCGGGGCAACCGAGAACAGGTTGAAGCTGCGATCCGGCTCCTGCGTCAGGACGCCATTGACCGGCAACTGCAACTGACCGACCCCCAGCGGCGCGCCCGGTGTCAGCGCCAGCAGGGTGAACAAGCGGGCTTCGCCCCAGGCACTGCCGGCGGCCGGACCCTTGGCAATCGGACGGTCTTCGCCTTCCGGTTGGGTGGCCAGACGCAATTGCCCGCGCAGGGGATAGGCGCTGCCGACGGCCTTGATCTCCACCAACTGTGCGCGCCCCCCCGCGAAAACCATGCTCGGAAAAACCACCGTGCGCGCCGTGCGCAGACCGCGCGCTTCGGCTTCGCGTACAAATTCCTCGTCAATCGCCTGGTCGGCCACCAGCACCAGGTCGGCGCCCAGCATCTGGCGCGCCTCGGTTTCCAGGGCCCGGCCGACGCGATCGGCGAGAAAGCCGACCGCAGCCACGGAAGCGACGGCAATGCACAGGGCAACGAAGAGCAGGCGCAACTCACCGGAGCGCAATTCGCGCTTGAGCATGCGCCAGGCCAGGCCGAACATCACTGCAACTCCCGGATGCGCTGGACAGCTTCCTCGACGCGCTTGACGGCGATCACTTCCATCCCCGGAATTGCCTGGCGCGGCCGGTTGGCTTCCGGAATCAGCGCCCGCGTGAAGCCGAGCTTGGCGGCTTCCTTCAAACGTTCCTGGCCGCGCGGTGCCGGGCGGATTTCGCCGGCCAGGCCAACTTCGCCGAAGACGATGAGCTTCTCCGGCAGAGCCTTGTTCTTCAGCGACGAGGTGATGGCCATGATCACCGCCAGGTCGCCCGCCGGCTCGCCGATCTTGACCCCGCCAACGGCATTGACGAAGACATCCTGATCGAAACAGACGATGCCGGCGTGGCGGTGCAGCACCGCCAGCAACATGGCCAAACGCTGCGCATCCAGCCCCACCGTCAACCGGCGCGGGTTGCCATGCGCGGTATCGACCAGCGCCTGGATTTCCACCAGCAGTGGCCGCGTGCCTTCCTGGGTCACCATCACGCACGAGCCGGCAACCTCCTGGCCGTGCTGCGACAGGAACATCGCCGACGGATTGCTGACGCCCTTGAGGCCGGTCTCGGTCATGGCGAAGACGCCGAGTTCATTGACCGCACCAAAGCGGTTCTTGACCGCGCGCACCAGGCGGAAGCTCGAATGCGTGTCGCCCTCGAAATAGAGCACGGTGTCGACCACGTGTTCGAGCACGCGCGGCCCGGCCAGTGCCCCCTCCTTGGTCACGTGGCCGACCAGGATGACGGTGATGCCTGCCTGCTTGGCCAGGCGGGTCAGTTGCGCCGCGCATTCGCGCACCTGGGCGACCGAACCGGGGGCACTGGAGAGCTGATCCGACCACAGGGTCTGGATCGAATCGATCACCGCCACCTGCGGCTGCTCGGCCTGCAAGGTGGCCAGGATGCGCTCGAGGTTGATCTCGGCCATCAGCGGCAGATTGCCGGTATCGAGGTTGAGCCGACGCGCACGTAGCGCCACCTGCTGCCCCGACTCCTCACCGGTGACATAGAGCACCTTGTGCGCCTGGGCGAGGTGCGCCAGCGCCTGCAGGAGCAAGGTACTTTTGCCGATGCCCGGATCACCACCGATCAGCACCACGCCGCCGCCCACTAGGCCGCCGCCCAGCGCCCGGTCGAACTCGCCGATGCCGGTCGGGATGCGGTCGGCCTCGCGCGCCTCGATGTCGGCCAGGTTCTGCAGTTTCGCGGCCGGCGCCAGCGACTCGAAACGGTGATTGCCAGGCTTCTCGGCGATCGTCTCGACCAGGGTGTTCCAGGCGTTGCAACCCGGGCACTGGCCCTGCCATTTCGGGCTGGTCGCGCCGCATTCAGTGCAGCTGTAGAGCGTCCTGGCTTTGGCCATTTATTGTCCGTCGATGGTTACCGGCACGCGCGGCGCCAGTGCACAGAAGAGTTCGTAGGCGATGGTGCCGGCAGCAGCAGCGACGGCGTCGGCCGGCACATAACCGGCCTCGCCCGGCCCCCACAGGGTCACCGGACTGCCGATGCCAGCCTCGGGGATATCGTTGAGATCACAGGCCAGCATGTCCATCGACACCCGGCCGACGGTGCGCGTCAGCTTGCCGGCCACAGCAATCGGCGTGCCGGTCGGCGCATGGCGCGGATAACCGTCGGCGTAGCCACAGGCGACGATGCCGATGCGCATCGGCCGCTCGGCGACATAGGTGCCGCCGTAGCCGATGCGTTCGCCGGTTTCTACCGTCTGCACGGCGATGATCCGGCTTTCCAGCACCATCGCCGGCTGCAGTCCGAATTCCTCGGCCGTCTGGTCGACAAAGGGCGAGGCGCCGTAGAGCATGATCCCGGGCCGCACCCAGTCACCCAGAGCCAGCGGATGGCGCAGGATGGCGGCGGAATTACCCAGGCTGACCGGCCCGTGCCATTCGCCGGCCATTTCCTGGAAGCGTTGCAGTTGCCAGAGCACACCGCGCTCGCCATCGGCTTCGGCGAAATGCGTCATGAGGGTGAGGTTAAGCGCCGGGATCCGCTTCAGGGCCTCCAGGGCTGCGGGCAGCGAGCCGGGGGTAAAACCGAGGCGGTTCATGCCGGTGTTGAGCTTCAGATAGACGCTCAGCGGCCGGTCGCTTCGCGCATGCGCAGCCAGCATGTCGATCTGTTCCAGACAATGGACCACGCTATGCAGACCGTGCTCGACAACCTGCCTGGCATCGCGCTCGCCGAAGATGCCTTCGAGCAGCAGGATGGGCTGACGGATCCCGCGCTCACGCATGGCAACGGCGTTTTCGCATTCGAGCAGGGCAAAACCGTCGGCCTCGCCCTGAAGCGCGTCCACCGCCCGCATCTGACCGTGGCCGTAGGCATCGGCCTTGACCACCGCCCATGCCCAGGAGTCGGGGGCATGCAGCTTGGCTTGACGATAGTTGTTGCGAATGGCCGCCGGCCGGATGCGGGCACGTATCGGTCGGGATGTATTCATGAAGCTTGTTCCTTGAGTTTGCGCCGGGCAAAGTCGATGAAAGTAGCCAGCAGCTTCGACTGGAAGCGTTCCTGCGGATGCACCAGATACAGACCGCGCTTGAGCGGCGGATCCAGGGGAATACCGCGCAGTTCACCCAGTTCGATTTCCTTGGCAGCGACGGCGCGCGACACGATGGCAAAGCCCAGCCCGGTGGCAACCACACCTTTGAGGGCTTCCGGACTGCCCAGTTCCATCTGCGCCTTCAGGGTTTCCGGGGCGATCCCGTGCTCGGCAAAATAACTGTCGGTGATTGCCCGCGTTCCCGAACCCGGTTCGCGCGAGATGAACTCATAATCGACTAGGTCGCCGGGACGCAGGGCCGCAAATTCGGCCAGGGGGTAATCCGGTACGCAGATCACCTGCAACTCGTCCTCACAGCAATTGAGGCTACTCAGCCCCGACTGTTTCGCCGGCGCCTCGATCAGGCCGACATCGAGGGCATGATCGGCAACCTGACTCTCAATGCTGACCGAATTACCGACGATCAGCCGCGCCCTCACCTGCGGATAAAGCGCGTTGAATTCACCCAGCACCCGCGGCAGCATGAATTCGGCAATCGTCGTACTGGCACCGACGAGCAGGGGCCCGCGCATTTCCCCGGTCAGTTCGGCAACACGGATGTCCATCTCGTCGGACAGGGCAAGAATCCGCCGGGCGTAGTCGAGCACCAGCTCGCCGGCCGGCGTCAGCGTGATGCTGCCGTGCCGGCGATCGAACAGGCGCGTCCCATACTGGTCTTCCAGCTGTTTGATCTGGAAGGTCACCGCCGGCTGGGTCATGAACAAGGCATCGGCAGCGCGCGTGAAACTGCCATGCTTGGCTACGGCATGAAAAACCTGCAATCGCCGATCAGCCATGGTTTGACTCCGTTTTTGGGCAAAGGCTGCTATTCAACCACAGTCGCCCCCGGAATGAACAATCCCGCCAGGGACTGCACTGTCCTTGGCGGGATTGTTTACCGATGCTGCCGGACAGCGGGCAGTCCGCCACCGGCTCCGGAGACAGGCTTGGCTTACTGCAGGGGAACCCCATGGGCAGCTTGCTGACGGGTCTGCTCGCGTTGCTGCAGGAACACCGCCTCAAAATCGACCGGCTGAATCATTACCGGCGAAAAACCGGCACGGGTACTGAGGTCGGCCAGCATTTCCCGGGCGTAAGGCAGCAGAATATTCGGGCAGGCAACGCCCAGAATGGCATCGCGCTGGTCAAGTTTGACATTGCGGATGACGAAGGAACCGCCCTCGGCGACCACCCCCTTGAATACCTCTGTCTCCCCTTGTTTGGCTGTCGCCACCACGGTCAGCACCACCTCGAACAACTCGGCAGTAATCTGCCGGCTGGCGCTGTTGATGTTCAAGCCGACATCGTAACGACGACTATCCGAATAGACCTCCGGCGCGTTGCAGACCTGGAAGGAGATGTCCTTCAAATAGATACGCTCAATGCCGAATTGCGGTTGCAAATTGCCCTGCTCCATCTGTGTTCCCCATTCATGATGCAATTCATCGTCCGCAGAATGCGGACGATGTCTGGTAATACCGACGCACGAGGCGCCGCCTTGAATCAGCGATTCTTGAATGCCTTGAAAAAGTTGTCCATCATTTCGTTCGGGAAACCGGCGGCATTCGTCGGACGCAGGTCGTCCATGTTGGCATTGAACTGCTGCGTGGTTTCGCTCTTCTGCATCGCCTGGTGAGCATCCAGTTGATCGTCGATTGAACGCTTGATGTTGTTCATGTTCTCGACCATCGAATTGACGGCACCCTGCACGCCACCGATGACCAGGCTGGCGTTGGTGGGACCGGAAATGTTGTAGCCCGGCACACCTTCGTTGAAGCTGGCGGTCGACGACGACTGCATGGTGTTGCAGCTATCCAGGCTTTGCTGGATTGACGCGATGATTTCCTTGGGATCAAGCATGATTCACCTCCATTAATTTCAAAAAAGCCGTTAAAGAAACATCTTTACCACCAGCGGGGACGAACCCCGCCGGCTTACTTCGAAGGACAGTAAAACTGGGCCAATGTCCTCGACCACAGCGGGAAATCGCTGCTGGTTGCCTGGAACTCCAGCGAAATCGCACCCAACGCAGTCTTGTAGCGTACCACCCGTTTGTCATCTGCAAGTGTCAGCGGGTCGCCGGCATCGAAGAACCTGAAGATCGCCCACGGCCCGGTGAACTCCATTTGCTGCGTCCGTCCGTCGACCGAACGCATGTGCAGACGGACCACCATGCTTGAACGTTGCGGCGACCAGTCGATCTTCTTCGGCGCTGACGCGCCGTGGGCATAGCGTAACTGCTCGCCGCCGATGTCGAACAGGGCTTCGGTGACGCTGGCATCCATATCCACGGCACGCACGATCACCGAGAAACCGAGCTGCCCGGCTTCGTTGAAGAAATTGTCGCGGATCGCACGGGCCATTTCGTAGGAACGGATGATGCCGGGATTGACGAGGCTGCCAGCCAGACCGTCGACCTTGCGGGCACGCCAGGGAACGCTGGTGGTATCGACATACTGGGCCAACTCTTCATTGAAGTAACTGTCCATCACCCCGCGCGGACCAAACAGCCGGCGGAAGTCCTCGGAGCCGACATCCTTGGCCGAACTACGGACCAGCGGATAGCGGGAAACCGTCTGCGGACAGACCGACTTGGAAGCACCAGAGGCGCCCTTGTTCAGTTCGGCACTCGACTTCTGCGCGGTAGCATTGCTGCCGGACTCGATCAGGTCGAGCATGATCCCGCGAATCGGTTCCGGCTGCCGCGACGCGTCGGCGCGCATACGGCGGAAGGCATCGTACTCGGGCATCAACTGACCGACCTGCATCGCCCCGTTAACCAGCGAAATCTGCCGGTAGAGGGGTTCGAACAGGCGGCTCAGCGGACTGGCCGCAGTCTCCACCCCGGAATTCGGCGTCAGGCTGACCGCCATGCGGCGCAGGGAATTGAAGTAGTCATCGACCACATGCTCGGGCAGCACACGGTAACGGAAGTGCTGACCGCTGATCTCACCCACCACGGCGCGCCGGGTGCGTTCGAGGTTCAACTTCTGGCGATCGATCCAGCTATCGACATCACCTTCGTAGTTTCCGGTCAGCGAGGTTTCCCGGCCGATGAAACGGATCAATTGCCCCAACGCGGACTGCGGATCCATCATCGCCTTGGCCAGCCAGGCGGCATCGTCCATGCTGCTGTAACGGCGCACGGTGATGTCGTTGATGAAGCCACGCCACTGCTGGATGTAATCCTGCAGGAACTGGCGGCGTGCTGCGTCGGCCATGTCCTGCACACTCTTTTCGACGTCGAAGGCATTGCCTTTGGCACCCGCTTCGTCGCGCAGCACCCAGTTCTCTTCATCGAAGATGTTGCGAGCACTCTTCAGGAGCCTGGGCATGAAAACGTCGTGGTAACCGGCACGGGTGTACCAGCCGCTGATGATCGGCGAGGTGGTCGGGGTATCGCTACGCATGCGCAACAGCATCGGCGCATTGAGCCCCCCGGCGCGCGACAGGGAAACATCCTCGACGTTCTCCGGCAGCCCCAGTTCACGGACGTTCTCGATCACCCGGATGGCGCTGGGCAAACCACTGGCCAAGGCCCGGGCCTGGGTCACCAGCCCCTGGTCGATCGGTGCCGCTGGCAGAAGCGGTGGCGAGAACGCAGCGGCGACATGGCCGAGGAAAGCATTCTTTTCCTCCTCGCTGGAGTTCGCCGGGGCGATCTTGTCCCAACGCTTGTCGAACCAGCGAACAGCAACCGCCGGGTCACGACGCTCGGGTTTGACCAGCATCAGGTACAGGCGCAGCGTTTCGTACACGTCACCGGTTCCGCCGTCCATTTCGCCCTTGAGCTGCACGGTCACGTACTTGAACATTTCCGGCATGAAAGTCTTGAAAAGGTGACGCCGGTAGGTTTCATCGGCGACATTGCGGATGCGCACATGCTCGAAGAAAGTGGAGGGAATCATGGAGAAATTCCGCCCCAGCTGGCTGCCGGCGTAACGCATCTGACCGGAAACGTCCATCAGTGCGATGTCGGCGCTCGGCGTGTCCGCCAATTGCTGCGCCAGACGTTTACCTTCATCGAATTGCGCCCAGGTCAGGTCAATGTAGCTGCGTTGATCGAAATAGGTCAGCACCAGCCACCCCGACAGCAGGCACAGGCCGACGATGCTGACCCCCCAGCGGAACATCCGCTTGCTGCGGGTGGCCAGCGACTTGTCGCCGTAACGCAGGATGTTGCGTTCCTCGATGGCCTGCCCGATCGGTGCCTGGAAGGTCTTGGCAAAGGAACGGAAAGCCGGAGATTCGTTGGGCTCGTCGAGCTGAACCAGGTTGGCCGCTTCGTCAGTCGCCATCAGGTACACCGAGGTGCCGAACCACATCCCGCGCAATTGTCCGCCCCGCGACGAGCTGGCATGAATGATCACCGACTTGACGAACTCCAGCAGTGGCGCACGCAAACGCCCCAGGCTCTCGGTGAAATGCAGCAACTGCTGGCTTTCCCCGGCATCCGCCATTTGCGGAATGACGAACTGGACCACCCGCTGAACCCGATGCTCGAAACGCTCATACCAAGCATCCACATCACCGTCGGCCAGCGCCTCAAAACCCATGCCATCGGTCAGCGTCTCGTCCTCAAGCGCCGCTAGCATGGCACCGCCGCCGGGCAGGGTGTCGACGTGGGTCAGGATGACATAAACCGGCAACTCGGCATCGAACCAGTCGGCCAGTTCCAGGACCCGGCCACGCAGGGTGTCGGCGAGCCGTTTGCGTTGTTCCGAACTGGCTTTAAGCATCCAGTCGAGATCCACGCACACCACCAAGCCATCGATTCCGGCTGAACCGCGCATGCGACGGACGCCAGCGAGCAGCTTTTTCCAGGCGCTGAAACCGGACTCACCCAGCGCCTCGCGCTCGGACCATTGACCGGTGCTATCGATCCACACCGCCTTGTCGTTGACCCAGAAGCCACAATCCTCGGTTTGTCCAAGCGACTCACCCAAGCGAGGCATGCCGGCAATGTCACCGGGCAGGGCATTTTGCCCCGTGTGATTGAGCATGCTGGTTTTGCCCGACCCGGACGGGCCCAGCAGCATGAACCAGGGTTGTTCGCGCAGATGTTGCTTGCGCAGACGGTAGGCTAGGCGACGGAAAAAGCCCTTCTGGCGATCAACCCAGATCTTGCGCAGGGTCAGTTCAAGATCGGCCAGTCGGCTGCTGATTCGGTCATTCTCGGTCAGTGGCGCCTTTTGCTTGCGCCGGCGGAACAAGGAGAAAAACTTGCCCACAAACCAGCGCAGCAAGGGATAGAAGCCCCACAACAGCAGCAAGACAACCAGCAATTGCCGCAACCACAGCCAGCCGAAGGGATGGTAGCGACCAATCGCGACCATCGGCCCGATCCACCAGACGACAGCGGCAAGAACAACGGCAAGGACGATACGTAACGAACTTCTCAACATTTCTGATGCTCCCAACCCGGGGCTTCCGCCAGCGAAAACCCCGTGCTGATCAACTTGAATGAACCTCGATCCGTTGCCGGACCGGAATCTGCAATCACTCTCCAGCCCGCTCAGCGGATGATTTCAGTCACCACGCGCCGGGTTGCTGCCACTTTCCACAGGACCTCGACCCGACGGTTCTTCAGATTGGCCGCCGGATTGATTTCATTGATCACCGGCGCCTTCTCACCCATGCCGGACGATGTCACCTGCCGTTGCACCTTGCTGCCAAGCACCTGCTGCTGGATCAGCTTGGCCACTTCACGGGCACGCGCTTCCGAAAGCGCCTGATTGGAGGGGAATTTGCTCGCCAGAATCGGCGTCAGGTCGGTATGACCTATGATTTCAAGATCTCCCGGCCAGGGCGCGAAAGCAGCACCGAGACGAGTGAGGTTGGGCAGGAACTCCGGCCGGATTTCTGCCTTGCCAGGCTCGAACGCTCCGTCTGCGCGGAAAATCAGCAGCCAGCCATTCTCACGCCGCTCCGCGGTCAGCCAGCCTTCGGCGATCAGCTCCGGCAAGGGCGGTGGCAGCGTTTCCGAGATGTTGATTTCGCGTACCGGTGGCTCGTAGGCCGCCAGCGCCTCGCGCAAAGGGCTGCCACGCATGGAGATGTCGAAAACACCAGCCAGGTAGGCAATCGAAAGCAAGGCAGCGCCAATCAGGAAGAGTCGGAAGGGTGTCAGCCAGCTTTGCTTGAACACTTTCGGCAAACCGGAACGCAGGGCCAGCCCTTCCGGCGCACGATGCCAGATCATGCGATGCAATTTGCTGCGCAAATCCTGCAACAGGACATCGCCACGATCAATCACCTGGTAACGCCCCTGGAAGCCCAGTCCGAGGATGATCTCGTACAGTTCGAGCAGGGCAATCGGCGGCCGCTCCTGATTCATCGCTGTTTCCAGCTTCAGGAAGCAGTCCTCGCCCCCCCAGGCATCGCCGTGGAATTCGACGAGCAGGGACTTTTCCGGCAAGGGCAGATCGTGCTTGCGGCAGGCCTCGTTGAGCAGTTCGTCAATGTGGGTGCACAACAAGTAGGAGGCATCGTCGATCCACTGCGACTCCTCACCGCTGCTGGCCAGTTTTTCGCGGAACATCCGCAGTTCGAGCCCGAGCTGGCCGCGCAAGGACGGATCGAAGGAGAACGACTGATCTTCAAGACGATGCAACAGCAGCAAGGGCGGAATGGCCGCCGAGACATAGGGATTCTGCCATTTCGAGGCAGCCACGCCGGGACGGGCAATCGAGGTCCGCATGCCCAGCATGGCCACTGCGCCCACCGAGCGATCGACCGGCTTTTCCTTGCTGACCGGCAGGTCGACGGGGGCCTGGGCAGCCTCCTTTTCGTCAGGGTGCTCCAGCAGATTGCCGAACGGCTGAGGATTATCGGCGCCACGCGGCATCGAACTGGAGATGCGCTGGGCGATGTCGCCCAGCGCCCCCATTGACGAAACACCACCGGAGGTCGGGATGTTGCGCAGCGCGCTCATGATTTCATTGATGCCTCTCATGCCACTTTCCCTTCACGCAGGCCCCAGGCCTCGAACTTCAGTTGCGGGAAATCGCCGACCACACGCAGTGCCATCGCCGCCCCGCGCGTCGTTTCCTTCCAGTAGGGATCAACCGATTCGACCTCGAAATAGACGCTCTGCGCATAGAAGGGCAGATTGCGCGGCACCGCCGACACCGGCACCAGTCGCGCACCCGGCAGTTGCAGATCGACCAGCTTGTTGATGTGCTCGACCGGACCGAACTTGACCTGAGTCGGCAGCATGCGACGCAGGTTCTCGCCCGGCATGGCGGAGGAAAAGGCAAAGACCATCTTCTGCAGCTTCCACTGCGGATCGTTGATGCACAGATAGACCTGATCGCCACGGTCCTCAAAGCGCAAGGGAATGACCGGCGACTCGATGATCAGCGCCAGCGCCCGGCGTAGCGCATGGGCCAGCGCACTGAAACAGGCCTGCAGGTCGTCGTGCTGGTAGCGCCATTTCTGTGCAGCCAGCATCGGTTCGACGCTGGGCAGCACGGAAAGCCGTCCGAGCAGGCCGGTCAGTTCGAGGTAAAGATCGGCCGGATGCAGAGGGTCGTAGGCTTCCAGGTGATCGAGGCGCATCCGGTATTCGGAGATCGCCTGCGTCGCCAGCATCTCGATCAGATCGGCCAGACCGCCGCCGCTGGCGAGCAGACGCTGGCCGGCGGAGGCACTCAAACGGTGCTGTAGCAGCCCCTGGAACTCGTTGCAGATGGCCAGCAGCCGGATATGCGCGCGGACGTCGAGCATGGCCGGAATGAAATCGCTGTCGAGAACGATGCCACGGTTGCCCTGGCGCGCGGCCAGGCGGGCGATCGGCTGCCAGGTTTCGTTGGCGCCGACGTGATCCTCGCGGCACAGACGGGTGCGCAACTGCCCGACCTGCATGTGGATGCGCAGCGGCGAGCCTTCCGGATCAAGACCAACATTGGCATCCTGGATTTCCGCCTCGACCACCTTGTAGCGGGCAGCCGATTCGGCCTCGCCAAAACCGACCGAGCTGTTGACCACATCGCTGCGCACGGTCGCCAGACAGATCTTCGTACCGATCGGCGCGTCTGAAAGATCCAGGGCTTCGGGAATCGCATCGCAGGTCGGAATCGAGAAGGGCGTACCGTCGTCGAATATCCCACGCGCCCGGATGATGGCCAGCAAGCCCTGCTGCAACAAATCCTGGTCGATCTCCAGTTCGCTGAATCCCCAACCCAGGTTGGTGATCTGCGACAGGCGGCTGTTTACCTGATGCTCGATATAGCGTTCCTGCTGCTGAAAATGTTGCGCTTCGACCAATAATCCATCGGTCCACACCACCCGGTTTATATTGTGTGTTGCCATGAAAATGAATGCCCCTATTTGCATGTGGGCTGATTGCCCGCACTATTTTTCTTGACTTCGTGAATCTGATTACGATCGATACTCACCCAGTGACAGCTATCGACGTCGGCAGGTGACTTGATCTTGAGAATGCCTTTGCCCTTTTCTCCCTGATCTGCAAAATCTCCGGTAATCGTTATCCAGTAGGCATCCTGATAAGCCACGGATTCGCTGATATAGGCAACCCGGTCTGCCACCAGGGTCATCTTCATCGACTTGTTCAGCCGTGAGTCCTGCTCGACGCAGGATGCCGACAGGTCAAGTGGCGGATTCCAGTCTTCGCTCTTGTGGAAATAGACGCACAAACGCAAGGGACGCGCGACATCCCCCTCGAATTTGGCGTTCAGCTTGGCGCCGCCGAGGATCGTCAGCGAGATGCTGCGTTTCTCGGGAATCACCCGATCCGGCATTCCCCTGAACAACACCCGCGTCGCGTCAACGATCGTGCACCCCTGGATACCCGCTGCGAGGCAGGCAGCAATCAGTACAGCTTTCCAGGACATGGGTCAGATAACCAGAATCTTCAACTGACTGGGCACCAGGCGGACGCCCAGGGTATTCAAGGTGTTTGGCAGGTTGATGCTGGTCATCCGGGTGATCGGTGCGCCGCCGACCAGGAAGTTCAGCTTGGCCGTGCAGTGGATGGAAAGCCCCTTGACGGTGCCAGAGATGATGCCGCCACAGGCACCGGGTTCGTCGCAAAAGGTGACCGGAATGATGGTCGCCAGGTTGTGCACCGGTCCACCGCAATACAGGATGTTCGGCACGTTCGGAATGGCCATCGAACCAAAGGCCAGATTGGGATAAGGAATCGGAATGCACAAGGGCGGCGTCTTGCACACATCGGCCGGAGAAATATCGATACCACCTGCGGAGCTATTGGCAAACATACGAGCCTCTTCCTAAAACAATATTGAACATCCCAACAAGCAACAGTCCGAGCCGTTGCCTGCCCAAAATCACCCGAAATGCATCTGTGTGCCGTCGATCTTCAACAACGCGCTGGCCTGGATGGCGCCAAGACGGGTATGCATGGTCAGGCTCTGCTTGCCGTCCATCGCAATTGAGGTGGCATTGAGCATGCTGACCCCGCTGACGTTGACCACCTGCGTGGAAGCGTTCTGCACCGACAGTTCGGCGTTGAGCCTGAAGTTTTCCGCCTGCAGGTCCAGATTGCGCTCAACCTCGACAACGACATTGGCTGCCTTGAGGTGCAACTCGCCACCACCGAGGTCGATATCAATCCGGTTACCTTGTTGCCACTCCCGTTCGAGCACCGCAAGGACGTAGCAAACGCCATTGAGCACGGCAACCAGCACCTGGTCGCCATCAAGGGGCGCAACCAGGCAACTGACGGCAACCCGCACCGGCACAGACGCGTCGCCTTCAATTTGCCAGCCCTGCTCGGCGCGCCGGATTCGGGTCATGTAGCTGGCGCCGGGCATCAGGCTCGGGTAACTGCCGGCCGCAGGCCGCTGAGCAACGGGAGAAACGGGGCTTGAGGAAACGGGTTCCAGCAATTTCATGGATTGCTCCTTTTGACACCGGGACGACAGCTCTGCCACCAGTCCACGTCCTGCAATTCTTCGGGAACTTCGAAACGCGCCAGGTCCAGATCGGCGCCGCGCCAGTCTTCCGGCTTTTGTCCAGCGACATTGGCATCGATGAACCGCGCACCGTTGACCGTCGTTCCTTGCATGACACAACCGCGAGCATCGAGGTCACTGCCAGTCATGCCGTTCAGGTCGCAGGAGGTCAGACTGGCATTGCGCAAGGACAGGTGGGAAACCTCGCGCTCCCTGAACACGCAGTCGGTCAACGCCGAACGGTCGAAGGCCAGAACGTAAATGGCATTGCCTTTGAATACCAGGCCACGCAGCTGACCATTATCGAAATGGGCTATTTTCAATACGTTCGACTGGTACTCACCGCCATCGATTTCGCAGGCGGACCAGGCGGCCTGCTCGAAATTGCAGGATTGATAGTTCAGCCGCCTAGCCTTGATCGCCATCCAGCGGTTATTCACCCCCTGACAACCCAGCCACAGCCCGCTATCGAAGGTTGAATTGGCCGAAATCACGCGCTCCATCACGCATTCCTGCCAACGCTGCTCCTGGACCTTGCTTTCGACCAGTGACAGGTCGCGGATCAGTGAACTCTCCAGGCTCAGGCTCGCCAACGACAGCAACGACAAGGTCGTGAAGGACAGGTCGCAAACCTTGAATTCCCATGCTCCGCCGCGCACCGCGTTGACCATCTGGCGCGCCAGCCGGCATTCCAGCCACAGGCAGCTGCCCCACTCGCCGCTTTCCCAATGGCATTCAGTTGTCAGAGTACGCCGGAAGCTGGCACTGCTCGCAGTACATTCGTAAAAGCGGACAGTTCTGAGGATACAGCCCAGGAACTGGGCGCCACTGAAATTACAGCGCGTAAACAGGTGACCGTCGAGCGTAACGCCTTCCCAGCAGGTTCCGGAAAAATCGCAATCGACGAAATGCGTTCCCGAGGGAGGAGCGAAGAAACGCTCTCCGGAAAAATTCTTTTCCTTGATCGGCATTCCGCTGATCGACGAAACATCGAAGGCTGGCATGCCACCGAGATTATCGAACATCAGTCCGGCCTCCTCGGAACCTCAATGACCCGGCCCATCAGATTGTCCTTCCATTTTTTCTGCCAGTTCTTCTCGCGTCTCACGAAACCCAGATTGGCACCGATCAGGTTGCAGGAATGAACTTCGCTGGCACGCAGGTCAGCACCGTAAAGGTTGGCCTCGCGCAAGGCAGTGGCCTCAATACGGGTCCCCGAAAAATTCGCGTGCATCAGATTACCCTGGCGCAGATCGCAGGCGATCCACTGGCTACCTGCTGCCTGGAACGCATTCATGGTCGCCTCAACCCAAGTGCAGCGCTCGCAAATCCCGCCGTCGAATTTGGCCGCACCAAAAAACACTTTTTCAAACAGGCATTGCGTCCAGCGAGCCCCGGAAATATCGCAAGCATCGGCGAGAACGGCGGTGGAAAACTGGCTGTTCTCGAAAGTGCTGCCGACCAGTTTGCACGCCACCCAGCTGCTCTTGCGCCAGACCGACTGGTCAATCTTCAACGAGGGCAGTTCGCTATCGAGGAATACATGCCCGTCAAACGTGCTGTCGATGAAGGACAAAGCCGGGAACTTGCATTTCTGCATCTGCACGCTGTCGAAGGCCACCCTGGCAAAACCAAGACCGCTGCCCCGGGATTCGCTGAAGAAGGTCGTCTTCCACTTGCTGTCCTGAACCGTGCTGGCCGCGAAATCGCATTCAATGAACTGGACTGTCGCCAGCTGGGTCGCCTTCCAGCGCGTCTTGGTCAGAGTGCACTCGCTGAGATGACAGCTATCGAAAACCGCGTTCTCGAAACTGGCGCCGTCAAGCTTGCAGCCGAGGAACAGCATGTTGCGCAAATCGACGTCGACAAAACGGCAAGCGCTGAGATCGACATTGATCAACTGCGACCCTTGCCAGCTTTGACCGGAGAAATCCATCCCGGACAGATCGGCATTGCGGATCAGCAGGTCGTCGCGGCGCTTCTCCCGGGGCCAGCTTTCAAGCTGCCGGCGCCAATCCATCTTGTCGGCTTCCGTCTCCGGCAGGCCTTCACCCCGGATCAGCGCCCGGGTCTGCTCCTTGACCTGAGCGATGTTCTGCTCCTTGGCCTTCTCGCTCGCCTGCGCCGCTGCGGTAACCATGCCGAGATAATGCTGCATGCGCTCGCGCACTCGGGCATAGGGACGTACCGGCTGGGCGACGCGAGGATGGTCCTCGGGCAGCAACAGGTATTCCCAGGCCCAGCCGTGTGCCGCCGGGGGCAGCAGGACCTCGTCACGCATGCCCTCGATCATGTTGCAGCTGGTGTCCTCGCGCCGACGGGCAATGGCCGCCAGGTAGTCCAATGGATAAGGCGCGCCGAACTCCGACAAGGCCACCAGGAGATGATCGATTTCGTCGGCCAGCATGTCCTCGATGTCGATCAGGCCAGAGAACAACACCGCGCCAACATCGCGATCCGGGAAAAACCACAGGGTCTGGCGGGTGAGTGGCAGCACCGAGAAGTCCTTGCTGCCGGCCCGCCGGAAGATTGCCTGCGCTTCCAGCGGCGGCGTTTGCCCTACGAAGCCAGTCCCACCCTCACCCACCCCCTGCAAGGAATAGGCACAAGTCGCCGGCCAGCTTTCCCCGCTGGCCCACTGATCGCGAGGTGCCATCTGGAAGAAGCGGCGGTCCATCGTTTCCGGCCAGCCGAGATGCGAGCGATGGTCGGTATCCAGAGTCAGATCCTTCTTCTTGCGCGATACGTAGGCCGCACGCTGCGCCCAGCGCGTGTCGAGCGGCCCGGTTGCGGCCAGGAATTCGTTCTCCTGACCGTAACGATCGGGCAGTCGCAGCAAAGGCTTTTCGTCCCGCGGCGCAGAGTCGTGCCCTTTGCCCACTGGATTCGGAGCAAAATCCGGCCCGCCAAAGGCATTGACATAATCAAGGGCGATTTCCGGCGCCTCCGTAGCTGCGTCGCCGGAAGGCAAATGACAGAGGATCTCCTTATGGCAATCGCCAACCGAAACCTGAACCCGCCATTTGCCGTCGGCATCCGCCTTCACCGGCCGTCGGGCATGCCCGGCCATCATCCATTCGGCAAAAGCCTTGGGCATTGCCTCGTCAAGCGCCTTGAACGACATCGGGGCGCTTTCCATGGCGCTCCAGATTTCCGTCTCGTGCGCCAGGATGCGGGAATCGCTCAAACGGAAGCCGAAACCGACGGTCACCCCGAGGTGGGATGACCGCCCGAACTTGACCGGTGCCGTAAGAACGGTGAGTTGCTGCGGTTTCGAAAATTTCATGATGCCTTCCGGGTACAACCGTCCTACATGTAGATGCTGAGGCCGCGGATGGCGAGCTTGAGCAGACCGATTTCCAGGTCGACCGCGGTGATCTTGGCCCACAGGTTGGTGACCCGCGCTTCCACGCCGGTCGCCTTGATCGCCAGCGAGGTTGCCTCGATCGTCACCCCCTTCAGTTCCAGGTGCATACCGAAAGCGATGATCGCCATGCCGGTCAGGGCCAGGGCAATACCGGTAGCGTCGATCGACATGCCGGTGATGCGACCCCAGAGACCGGTGAGATCGATACAGGCACCGGTGATACGCAGCCAGACCAGGGTGATGTCCAGACGCACGCCAGTCATCTGTGCCGAGATACCGGTGACGCCGATCGATTCGCCGGTCAGCTTGAGCGTGATGCCGGTCATGTGGGTCTGGATACCGGTAGCGACGATCTCGTTACCGATGAAGGCAGTCTCGCTGCCGATCATCTTGATGTCCTGGCCGATGAACTGGGCGTTCAGACCGATCGCCTCGATATTCGCACCGACGAAGGAAGCGCAGATGCCGGTGAAATTGAGCTGGGCACCGGTAAACAGCGCACGCACACCGGTGATGTCGATCAGCGCAGCCTGCATCACGATCTGCGTGGTCGAGGTCTGAGTGATGGTGCGCGTCACCATCATGTAGCGATCCTGGCCGATGCTGGTCGAGGAATTGCGTTCCACCGTCTGTTGATAATCGCGCTCGGCGTGGATCATCACGCGTTCGGCGCCGCGCAGGTCGTCGAAGGTGATCGAACTGGCGTTCTCAGGTCCGCCGTAGCTGAGCGACCGGGAAACCAGGCCGGTGTAGCGGATGTCCTTGGGCAAATCGTAAGGCGGCGGCAGGTCGCCGTTGTAGACGATACCGGTCATCAACGGACGGTCGAGGTCGCCATCGACGTAGGTGATCACAACTTCCTGACCAACCCGCGGCATGGCGATGACGCCCCAGCCCTTGCCGGCCCAGGCCTGCGAGACGCGCAGCCAGCACGAGGAATCCTCTTCCTTGGTGGTGTAGCGGTCCCAGTGGAAGTGCACACGAATCCGGCTGAGCTCGTCGGTATGCACTTCGACGCCTTCCGGACCAACCACCGTCGCGCTCTGGATCCCCGGAACGGTCGGCTTCTTGTAGCGACGCAACGGGTGGAACTCGACATCGTCGGGCAGCGCAGTAAAGGTACAGACCGCGCTTTCGCCCTTGGAGGAGCTGTCGAGGTCGTTGATGTATTCGTACTTGGTGCTGAGGATGAAGTAACGGCGGTTACGGGCATTGTCCGGGTGCAATTGCAGCGAGAAGGCTTCGCCTACCGTCACCCCCTTGGCGTTGGCCTTGCCGCTGAGGATGCGCGCTTCCGCCTGCCAGGCCAACAGACGCATCTTGGCCAGGAACTCGCCGCGCTGCGATTCGCCGTATCCGGCGGCGTAGTCGTAATGCTCAAGCTGGACGCCGGCCAGGGTGGCCTGCTCTTCCTGG
>Ga0209794_1000948_pt1 | contig 28703 bp, 27 predicted proteins | sample EBPBio232013_DNA_FD_185869 | JGI IMG/M metagenome (GOLD analysis project Ga0209794, IMG submission 185869) | Wastewater treatment Type I Accumulibacter community from EBPR Bioreactor in Madison, WI, USA - Reactor 1_5/23/2013_ DNA (SPAdes)... | ecosystem: Engineered > Bioreactor > EBPR >... | reverse complement strand
TGAGAGATCACTCGAAGGATCCACCCGGTGGCCGCGCCTACGTTGGAGGCGCGCACTCACTCAGGTCCGTCGTACACCACTCTGCTGGACTCCACTCTCTGTGGTCGGAGCATCTGACTGACGGTGCAGTTGTGCGTGGAGGTCAAGACAGTGTTGCTATTGGCCAGGACGATGACCCCCGCGCGGGCCTGCGGCACCAGGGCCACCCGCGCGCCGAAGCCCGGATCCATCCCGGCGTGATGAACCAGGCGGTGGGCGCGATGGCGGCCGAGCATCCACCCCATACCGACGCCGTCCTCCCACGGGAGATCCCCCGGGGTCGCCACTGGCGTCCCACAGCTGGTCGCGTGTCGCCTGGGGCACTGGTCCGTCCGGGTCCAGCAGGGCGTCAACGGCCGCCACGAGATCGTCCAGACTCGCGTGCAGGCTGGAACTCGGCGCGTGTCGACGCGTGTACGGGTAGACCCCCTCAGGCGTCCGCAGCGGCATCCCGGTGTGGGGTGCCGCGCCTTCGGTGAGCGGCCGACGAAAGTCGCTGTGCGACATACCAAGTGGGCGCAGCACGCGCTCTCGTATGCCGTCCTCGAAGGTCCCCCCGAACGCTCGCCCGAGGACTGTTTAGACGGTGCTCGGCATGAAGCATCGGTACCCATCAAAACACTTCTACTATGGACGTGAGTACAAACAAGTGCTTGTGCTAGTTTGAGGTTGTTCGAGCGAGGAGGGTCGTGATGAGTGCCGAAGCCATAGTTGACCTTGACCTGGCCTTGCGTGCGCTGGCTGACGGCAATCGGCGCGCGATCCTGCGAGTGATCCGTTCCGCGCCGCAGCCAGTCGGGGCGATCGCGGAGGACGTCGGGCTCTCGCAGCAGACCACTTCGCACCATCTCGGAGTGCTGCGCAAGGCGGGGCTCGCGGTCGGCACCCGCGAGGGCACCCGACATCTGTTCGCGGTCGATACCGATGGCCTCGCGGCGGTGCGCTCGTATCTGGATGATTTTTGGCCGGGCAAACTGGCCGACCTCAAGACCGTCATTGAGTCGCGGCAGGAAAATTCCCATGGCTGAGTTTCGAGACTCCATCGACATCAAGGCTCCACCGGAGACGGTGTTCGAGTATCTGATTACCAACGACGGCATGACGGACTGGATGGGGCAGTACGCCGACCTCGACCCGACGCCCGGCGGCAAGTTCGCCGTCGACATAGCTGGCCATCCCGTGCGGGGCGAGTACCTTCACGTCGAGCCACCGAGTCGCGTCGTGGTGAGTTGGGGTTTCGCGGGGAGCGAGGACCTTCCGGTAGGAGCATCGACGGTCGAGTTCCGCCTCACCCCGATCATTGGCGGGACCAGAGTCGATCTGCGCCATTCCGATCTGCCCGACGCCGAGGTGCGCGGACACGCCGACGGCTGGGCTAACTTCCTGCCCCGTCTTGCCATCGTCGGAGCCGGCGGAGACGCCGGGCCCGACGGCTGGCAGCCGCTCCCGGACTGACCAACCACGCCGCAACCGCGGCACGAACGAAGGAGGACCTCGTGACCCACGACAACGCGTACGACACCGTACAGAAGTATCACCGCACTTGGACGAGCGGTGACATCGACACAGCGATGAGCTACGTCTCCGACGACATCACTTGCCGAGCTCCCGGCGTCGACCTGGACGGCAAGGATGCTTACCGCGAGTTCATCCGCGGCTTCGCCCCGATGCTCACCGGCATCGGCGACATCGCCGAGTTCTTCGACGGAGACCGCGTGGCACTGTTCTACTACCCGCAGACCGCGGCAACCTCCACCACTCCAGCGGCAGAGTTCTTCACCGTCAAGGACGCGAAGATCACCGAGAGCGTACTCATCTTCGACAGGCTCTCCTACGGCCCGCCCGAGCAGGCCTGAACCGGATCAGATCATGACTCCCGGCCAGACCGTCCTCATTGAACGCGTCCGAGCCCTGATCGCCGAGGAACCAGTGGTGCGTGAGGTCTCCATGTTCGGCGGCAGATCCGTGATGGTGAACGAGAAGATGATCGTCAGCGCCCTGAAGGGCGGCGGACTTCTCGTCCGCGTCGACGCCGACCAGCACGACGAACTCCTGAGCAGACCGGGGGCGGTGCAGGCGGAAATGGGGCGGGGCCGCGACATGGGGCCTGGCTGGATCGAAGTCGCAGCCGATGTGATCAGCGACGACGAACAGCTGGCCTCCTGGATCGCGATCGCGATGGACTACAACCGGGCTGTGACCGGCGGGCACCCATGAGCACGTTTCAGGGCCTTCCACGAGGTCTGTTCGAGTTCTTCGCCGAGCTGCAGGCCGACAACTCGAAAGCGTTCTGGCAGGCGAACAAGCCCCGCTACGAACACGACGTTCGCACCCCAGTGCGAGCGCGTCGGTGCCGTAGCTGTGCCAGGCCAATTCCTCGACAATCGGGGCGGCGGTGAGGATGAGCCAGGCCGGCAGGAGTCCGGAGCTGAAGAAGATGCCGTTGGCGAGGCGGAACTGGTCCGGCGAATAGCCCAGCGGCAGCGAGAATCGCCGTCGCCAGCATCAACGCCCCCATCGGCAGCAGCAGCATCAGGAGTGCGCGAGGCAGGGTGACGTCACGTGTGGCGAGCAGTCGCTCGCGCACGTCGCGCACCAGAGCCGGGTCTCGCCATACGAGGACGGCGGCAACGGCCATCGGGGCGAGCAAGCCGATGATGCCCAGGGTCGCGGTGAGTCCTTGGACCGCCGTTGTTTGGGACGGTCGGTGGCTCAGGTAGCCGGCGATTCCCCAGGTCACCCAGGGGATTGCCGTGGCGAGTCCATAGAAGAGGACGGGGTGTCGCTAGCGCTCGATCGCCATCGCCACGTCTGGTGAATGTCGGTGATGTTCTACGGTGTAGACCATGGTTTTGAGTGTCCGCCCTTAAGCAGGGCCGGGAGCAGTGCCTCCTCGTGCACGGCCCGGCCACGGTGCGCCATCGCGGCGGCGAGTTCCGGGTCCCAGCTCGCGTCGACCCGGCTGCCCTTCAGGGCGAGCGATGCGGGCGCCGCCAGATAGTCATCGACGTCCATCCGCCACGGCTGCACGCCGCATCGCGCGCGCAGATGATTCGCCATCGCGACACCGGCCCAGTCGAAGTCGCCGTGATAGAGCAGCTGGCCGCCCGCGGACTGGATGCGGTCCAGGAGTTCAATCGTCGCGAGGTTTGCTCGCCCACTGGTGCAGACGACGCCGACCGTGACCCCGATCTCGGCGGCGGCCTCCAGCACGCGGGGGTTCTCGCAGACCAATACGGTCTGGCCCGGCGCTGGCTCGAGGCCCTCATCGAGGTCACGCCAGGTCAGGTGCAGGACGGCCCTCTCGAGGGTGTATGCCGAGGCGCGCGCCCCCGCCGCGCCGGCGGCCCAGCGCAACCCGAACGTTAGGCAGGTTGACGAGATCCGGTCCGAGAGCACCCCGAGCCGCTCCCATGAGGCCCGTTGGGTGGTGCCTTCGCCGCCATCAGGGACCGCGCGCAGGATCGCGCGTGTCAGCAATCGGTCGTCGTCCAGTGCATGCGCGTCCCCGAAAAGTCGCGCTGCGAGCTCGGTCCGGGCGATCGGCGGAGACAGACCGACACCGGTCAGGTGCTCGGCGCGGTGGGCGAGCACGTCGAGGGCAGCAGTCACCAAAGCGGCTGGATCGCCGCCCCGCCGGCCGAGTAGCCCGTCGCGGCGAAGTCCGTCCAGCCACTCCGCCAGCGGCGGCAGGCCAGCATCGGGATGCGCTTGGTGCCAGGCGGCGAAAGCTCGTGTAGGGGCCTCGTGGCGCTCACGGTTATCCGCCCTCCGGGCCGGGCGATCGACCAGGACCTGGCCGGTGACGGTGGCGGCGGCGTCAATGAGGTCGATGCCCGCGCGGGAGCGGAGCCGGTCATCGAGCGAGGCCAAGTCCACCTCCACGCTGGACGTGACGATGCTGCGGCCGAGCAGACCGGAGAGGGCCTGCTGCTCGTCGCGATGCAGGTCGCGCAGGCGCACGCGGCCCTGCGCGACCAGTCCCGCCCGCTCAAGGCGATCGGCGACGGCCAGCCACGACCGCTCCAGGGCGGGCGCGCTCCACCAGCCGTCAGGCACGAGCCCCGACCGCTGTCAGCTGGCGCCCGTCCCAGCGGTGCTCGTACTGGGCGATCCCGCGTTCGGCTGGATTGCGAAGCGCTTCATAGATCGCCAGCGATGGCACGGTCGCGTGGGTGCCCCACAAGCGTTCGCTCGTCACGACGAAATCGAGGTCGAGATCGACGAGCAAGCCGAAGAGCAGGGGATGGGTCCGGGCATCGACTTTGGGGAAGGCGTCGTCAAGGAGCACGAAGCGGGGAGCATGCGGTGCGGCCCCGGCCAGGGACGTGAAATGTGCAGCCGCGGCGGCAAAGAGCGGAAGATAGCACAACACCTTTTGCTCGCCCTGGGACAATGGACTCTTGCGGTGCAGGTCGCGCCAGTCGCCGGACTCGGTGCGCTGATATTGGACTGTGAAGGCGAACCATTGACGGTAGTCCAGCGCCCGGGTGAGGTGCTCGGTGTAGGACTCCTCGGGCGCCTCGACCCGGGAGGTGTCAATGAGCCGGTGCAGCGCATCGCGTAGCTCGGTGCGCTCCCCTGGCAGAAGAGCCCCGCTGGCCTCGCCGAGTAGCTGGACCGCGCGTCGGGCATCCGAGGGGATGTCGTCGCGGAGCCGCCAGCGCAGCCGCACCCGGATTCCCTGGGAGGTGGAGACTCGCCCGAGCTGCACGTTCATGGCCGCGACCAGCTCGTCGGCCTGCCGGCGGACGCCGCGAAGGGTGTCGCCGAGCTGGCCGAGCACGTGCGTCTCGAAGAGGTGTCGCTCCCGGTCGGTCAACAGCTCACGGTCGGCTGCGACCTGTGCAGCCAGGCGGTTGGCGAGTTCGGAGAGGGCGATATCGCCCGCCGACTCGTCCCGTCCGAGTGCCGCGAAAGTGCCGTCGAGCTCGGCCAACCGCGGCTCGACGATGGAGGCCGGCCCGGTTTGAAGGCCGGTCAGGGCCGCAAGGACCGCGTTGGCGCCCGCCTGCGTACCGGCCGCTGCTCGCTCGTGCAGGGAGATGATCTCGTCCCGCTCCGTCGGCGGGCGTGCCGGATCGGCCCCGACGTCGGCCGCGCTAATCAAGCCGGGAACCGCATGCAGTGCGCGAACGGCGTCGTATGCCGCGTCCCGCGCCGGCTCGGCCCCGGCGAGGGCCGCGCGGTGACCGTCCGCCTCTTGCCGCAGCTGCCCCTGCCGGACGAGCAGGTGATCGTGTTCGCCGCGGTGTCGGCGCTGTGCCTCGACGGCCTCCTGGCGCAGCGTGCGCTGCTCCGCGAGGCGCCGCTCCAGGTCCTCGACACTTTTGCCGCGAGCCGCCACCAACTCGTTGTGGGCGGCGCGTCGGCTGGCGGCTTCACTCCCGGCGATGCGCGCCCGGGTGCCCCCCAGGTCGGCCTCGGCGGCGTCGTCGGTCGCGCGGGCGACGACGCCGCGCCATACGTCCAAGGCGGTGTCGAGAGCGCGTCGGGCGGACCTGACCCGGTCCAGGTCCTTCCCTGCGGTCGCCACCAGTTCGCGGCGAGCGGCGAGCCCCTCGTGCGTGATGGGCAGGCCGTGTCGTGCCGCGGTCGCCGTGAGGTCGCTCAGCGCGGCGGCCTCCTGCGACCGGGCATCCCGGGCGAGGTCCCGCGCACCCATGGCTTCGGCGGAGGCGCGCTCCGCGACGGCGGTTCGCGCGGCTTCGGTGGCCCAGGCCGTCAGGACGGCGTCGTGTCGAGGCCGCGCGCGCAGCCACGCCATCAGTGCGGTGAGCGCCTGCTGTGCCGCGGCAGCGGCCTGCTTGGCCGTGTCGCGCGCCTGCTCTTCCTGCCGGATGCGCTCGTCCAGCTCGGCGAGGCGGCGGGCACGCTCCTGCGCCCGGGCGGAGGCGCCGACGTACTGCGCAACCGACTTTGCTGTGCGGCCCTGCGCTGGTCCGAGGCGCCACGACCCGTCCGCCGCGACGACGGCGGCGACCTCGTCCCGTGCGCCGTGTTGTCCGGCACCAGCCGAGGCGAACGCGATCGAGCCGAGCAGGTCGGTGACGACCCGCGCCGGCACGGCTTCGTGGGCCGAGGGGTCTGCGCCCAGGATGTTCAGGAGACTGGCATCTGCCGCTACCGGCACCGGGTCTGCGGTGAGGACGACATCGTGGCAGGTGGGATCGAGCAGGGTGCCGTCCGGGGTCACCCAGGCATCGAGCAGGCCCGAGCCTTCCAGGGCGGCTTCCACCGCGGCGCGCACCGGACCGTCGACCTCCGGGCGGAAGTCCACCAGGCGCCACAAGGGCGCGCCGGGGAGGTCGCGCCGGTCGTCTCGAAGCCATGCCGGGGCGGCTGGAGCGGGGTCTTGCTCCGCCTCGATCGTGGCGCGCTCGCTGGTGAGTCGGACGAGGCCGGCCACAATCTGCGTATGCCGTGCTCTCGCCTCCGCGACCTGCGTCGCCAGCCGCTCTTGGTCCGGCGCGGCTGCCTCCGCGACGATGGACTCCAGGTGCGCCAAACCGTCCGCGTCCAGCGTCGGAAGGACGACCGCCACGGCGCCCGGGGCGCCCTGCCACGTCTGCAAGGCCTCGGTCAGCTCACGCTCGCGAGCTTGCGTCCGCGCCCGTGCCGTCTCCAGCTCAGCCAGGGCGGCGGTCTCCGCGGCTTCAGCGCGATCGACCCCGGCCTCGGCTCGCCGGGTGGTCTCCTGAGCACGCGCATGGGTGCTGCGTGCCTCCTCCACCACGGTGATGGCCGCGCCCACCTGACCCGCGGCGCGAGTGCCAGTCTCGGCCCACTCGGCGTGTGTGTGCCCCGCGTGCGCGACCGCCGATTCCACGGCCCTGGCCGCGTCGGCATCCCCCCAGTCTGGTCGTCTGAGCACCTGGGCCGCGGTCGGACCGGGGGGAACCTCGGCCCCACACGCGGCCAGGGCAGCCTCCGCGCGCTTGCTCGCGTCGTGCAGTTCACCAGCCCGGTCCATCAGTCGGTCGGTGGCCGCTGATGCCTCGCGGGCACTGGCCTGCGCCCGGACGTGGGCCTTGTCGGCCACAGCTCGCAGGTCGCTGGCCGCTTTCTCGAGGGTTTGCACCAGCTCGGCAGATTGCGCGAGATCGGTTCGCGCCTGCGCTTCCGGGCTCTGTTCGAGGGCGGCAATCCGCGATGCGGCTTCCCGCTGCGCTTGCTCGGCCGCGTCGATCGCCACCGCCGCCGCCGAGAGACCCTCGGTGACGTCCGTGAGCGAGCCCTCGGTCCGCCGCAGTCGTCGTCGGGCGGTGCCGACCGCCGTCGCGGCCTCCAGGGCGACTCGGGTGCGGTCGGTCACGACGGAGCGGGCGTACGCGGCATACGTCTCGACAAAGGTGGCGAGCGCGGCCGCGGCGCGTTCGCGACGGTCGATGTCCTCGCCGTACGCCTCGAGTTCATCGAATGTCGTGCCTGCTGCGCTCACGGTGTCGCCATCCAGGGTGGGCAGGGCATGGACGAGTTGCTCGGCCAGGCGCCTCGGATCGATGTCCTCCCCGACTTGCGGTTGCCGCAGCCAGTAAAGGAGCCGGAGCAAGGATTCATATTGGTCCAGGGGCAGGCCGAAGAGCAGCGCGCCCACGTGCTCGCGGTAGTGCCGGGGGTTGTCGAAGACGCGGCTCGCCCCCGACTCGTCCTCGAGCGCTGCGGAGAGCGCAGGTTGGCTCAGCGGGCCCGCCGCGTTCTCCAGGGCTAGGTCATGCCCGACCCGGCGGGGGGTCGTGAAGAACCACGACGTGGCGGCTCGTGCCTTCTCGGTGGCCCGTAAGCCCACGCCGCACGTGATGACGTCCGTGGTGCCGTCGGCGTTGTCGCGGCCGAACTCGACCCACACGTAGCCCGTGCGGGCGGACCCCTCGTAGCCGTCGAGGAGCAGCCAGAGCAGGCTGGTGTGGTGGCGACCCGATGAGGTGAGCCGGGCCTTGTCCCCGTCGATGACAAAGGGCAGCAGCATCTCCATGGTCTTGGATTTGCCGGCGCCATTGGCCCCGCGCAGCAGTAGCCGGCCGTCGGAGAAGTCGAAGATTTGCTCGTCGTATTGCCAGACATTGAGCACACCTGCGCGCCGCATCCGGAAGCGGCTGCCCACGATTGGCATCTCAGTCCTCGCCGTCGGTTAGGTCGTCGAAAAGGGAGGTCTCACCGGTCGCACTTTGGGCGAGCAGCGCTACTCGGGGTGCGTAGCGGGTGGCGGCGGCGTGGACCAACACGGCCCCGTCTTCGCGGCGGATGAGCCCGAACCGAGCAAGGACGCTGAGGGCCTCGCGGAGGGCGCGGTCGGGGTCCTCGCGTTGGTCTCGGCGCAGCCGATCTCGCCACCTGGCATGGACGTCCTGAGCACAGCGCTCGACCGTGGTGAGCGAGAGTTCGCGCCACGGGGTGCCAGCGCCAGCGGGCGCGCTGCGCTGGACCTCGTCGGCCACGGCCTCGAGGACCAGGAGAGCAAGTTGTCGAGTCTTGTCGGTGCCTGGAAAGCGTTCGTCGCTCAGGTCGTCGTCCGGGTCGATCACCGCGGCTCCCTCGGCGCGCAACTCCAGCTCTAGCCCGAAGTGCGTGTCATACCAATCGCGTTCGCGATTGCGATTGCGCCGCCACCACTCGGCGTGCTCAGGTGTCAGGTCGTCGGTGGTGAGCAGAGGGCGTTCCAGCAGGGCGCGCCGGGTGGCGATGCGCGCACCGCCGACGGCCGAGGGCAGAGCCGCGAGGGTCAGCAGATCGGCGGCCGAGGAAGCGGCGGTCAGCGGGGCCGCCACCAGGAGGGAGAGCAGGTCACGTCGGACGTCGAGGAGGGATTGGGTGCGCTGATCGGCCCAGTGCTCCAAGTCGCCATCGCGCTCACGCAGGACCCCAAGATCGACCAGGACGACGATCGCCGCATGAAGCGCTCGTCGATCGCCAATTGCGTCCAGGTCGATGTCAAGGCCGGCGTCGACCGCAGCCGCCCGGACCTGGGCAACGAGTTCGTCGACCAAAAGTTGCGTGCGTGCACGCGTTAGGGCGGCGACCGTGAGACACAGCAGGGCATACGCGCGCGGCGTGAAGGAAGCGCCGCTGCGCCGTCGCAGCGGTCGCGTGGAGTCGGTGCCGAGTCCGGTCTTGAAGAGCCGGGCTGAGGTGGGATCAACTTGGAGGCGATAGCCCAGCCCGTCGGCAAAGAGCCGGATCAGCTCACTTTGGTGGCGGCGGACAAGCCGGAGGTCGTCGGGGTCCGTGCTGCCGCTGGCGAGCAGTGGGCGTTTGAGGAGCGCCCGAGCCGCCCGGCGGCGTTCGGCGAGGTCCTGCGGGTCGGCGGTCGCGGCGATCCGATCGGCGGTGGTCGTCACTGCGCCACCTTGTGATCGGTGCGGACAGCCTGTTCGGCACGCACTTCAAGAGTGCGGCCGACGAGGGTGAGGCGGCCGGCGGGGCTCGTCACGGCGGTCCCGTCACCCGGGGTTTCGTGGACGAACAGGACTGCGGCGGTGCCTGGGACGGCCACGACGGGAGCATCGCCGTCGATCGCGGTGGCCAGCGCACCGGCATACAACTCCAGCAGGAGCTCGCGCGCGAGGTCGGAGACACGGACTCGTCCGAGTCGCCCCTCGTGGGCGACGATCTCCGCGAAGGCCGCCGCCCGGTCTCGCTCGGCACGCGTGCGCTCGGCCAGCCGTGCCGCCTTGGCAACGGCAAAGTCTTCGCGGCGCCCGGATCGCCCGGCGATGGTGCGTTCGCCCTGCTCCCTGAGCATGACCGGCACGTCGGCGCGTGGACCGGTCCACCAAGACGTCATCGGAGAGGCCGGCTGCTCCGGGTCGTCGCTGATAAAGCCGAGATGGCGGGCGGAGTAGAGCCCGAAGACACTGGCAAAGAGGGCGTGTGCGGTGTCGTCGTCAGCATCGTCGAACCATCGCGCGACGCGAACCAGATCGGCATACCGCCCATGCTCACGCTCGGCAGACGTGGCAATCCGCCGCAGATTGGTCAGGAGGGAACGCATCGCCGATGTCGCGAGATTGCGCACCCCGTCGGCGTCGCTGCCGCGGCCTCCCTCACCGGTGAACCAGGCTCGGAGACTCCGCCAGTCGAGCGGGTCGAGCCCCGCCGAGCGCCGGGCCAGGTGGCCACCGGTGTCGAGCAAACGTTCGCCGGCGTTGGCCCGAGCAACAAGGTCGGGCACAGCTGGGTCGAGGGTGGCCAAGATGTCCGCGATCTGCGGCATGTGTCGGGAGATCTCATCGACGAAGCGCTGGAGATAGTCGATCAGCGCGACCTTGAACAGCTGGAACTCGGACCGGTCGAGGTCGAAGCGCGAGAGGACTTGGGTCAGATAGGTGTAGAACTCGCGCGTGCTGTGCACGAGTTCATCGAACTGGGCGAAGACGGTGGTGATGTCGCGGGCAAGTCGGTCCGGCTCGACGCCTTCGAGATGGGTCGCATCCAGCGCCGCGAGAGCGGTCAGGCCGACGAGGATGCCGCCTAGCATCTGGCTCGACACCTCGCGCGCGGACTCACTGTGACCGAGCAACTCCTCGACCTGTCGGTGGACCAGCTCACCTCGTTGCGTCAACTGGTAGCGGGCCCGGTTGCGCAGATAGTCGGCCAGCGTGCGGGCCTCGGTCTCGCGGGGGCTTCGCGCGATATTGCCGTGCTCTACGAGATAGGAGAGGCGGGCGTCGACCGTGTCGAGGTCGAGCGACACCCCCTGCGCAGTCAGCGCCTCCCGCACGTCCACGGCGGACTGATCCGAGAGCAGGCCCGCGAGCCCGGTCGTGAAGACTCGCATGATGGCGATGTACTGGCCCGACTCCTCGTTGACGGCATAGCGCAGCGCCTCCAGCCGCTGGCGATCGACCGGCGGAGACGTTGGCAGTGCGGGCCCTTGCAGGCCTGCCAGCGTCTCTTCGGGGTCCATATGGAGAACCCTACGAGGGGCCACCGACAACGGGTCAGGGCAGCATCATTTCTGCATCAACGCCGCGTATGCCGCCCTGGCCGAGCAACTGGGGGCACCCTCGGTCACCCTGGATCGCCGGATTGCGCGGGCGCCCGGCGTGCGATGCCGGGTCATGGTGCCGGGCGACCTGCTGGGCTAGGCGGCGGTGGCCTCGCGCAGAAGAGCTACCTCGTGCAGGAGTTGGACGGCGCGGACGACTGCCCTTCGCGGCGCGGCCCCTTCGCTCACGAAGCCGACGATGCGGCGGCGTGGCGCGGCCTCCCCGGAGACCGGTCGTTGGACCAGGCCATCGTCAAGCCGTCCCATCGCCAGTCGCGGAAGCAGCGTGATTCCTAGTCCCGCCGCGACGAGACCGAGGGCGGCGTGGTGGTCACTGGACCGCGCGACATACCGAGGGCTGGCGCCGGAGGCGGCGTAGGCGCGGCGCAGGATCCCCGAGCACGTGGTGTCGGCCATGCCCTCGGCGATCAGACGCTCGCCGGCCAGGTCGGTCAGCGCGACCTGACTTTGCGACGCGAGCGGATGGGCTGCCGGGAGGACCGCGACATACGGCTCCTCCAGCAGCTCGAACCGCCGGTGTCCCTCGACATGGGTCGGGCCGAGTGACGGGTCCTCTGCCCGAAGCTCGATGTCGTATGGCGAGCGCGGGCCGTCGATGACATCGATCAGATCGAGGTTTAAGAGGAGGGAAGGGAACTCGGCGGACAGGGTCCGGGCGACCTCGGGGACCCAATACTGGCCCGCGGAGGGGAAGGTGCCGATGGACAGGCTTCCCGTGCGACCCTCGCGCAGGTCGTCGACCAAGCCCTCGAGACGCCCGGCGGCCTCGATGACGTCCTCACTCCCAGTCACCAGCGCAATGCCGGCCGGGGTGGGGCTAATTCCCCGCCCCGACTTCTCGAACAGCCTCAGCCCGGTTTCGCGCTGCAGGGCGGTGATGTGCTGGCTCACCGCGCTTGGCGAGTAGCCGAGATTGGCCGCGGCCGCGTGGACAGTTCCGGAGTGGACAACGGCACGGAAGACGCGGAGGCGGTTGAGGTCGATCATGGTCGAATTGTACGTTCTGACTGAATGATTGTGAAGAAACATTCGCTTGTGCTGACGGTTTCGCTGTTGCACTGTTGAGGCATGACGAACTACAGCCGCTACGCATCAGTCCCAGTCGACCGCGACCTCGAGCGCCTCAACGACGAACTTCGCGCCCTGCCCCGCCCCGAGCGCGCGGCGCAAAGCGCGCGGCGCGATGGGCTCGCGTGGCTGCGTCCTCGGCGCTTCGCTCACCTCCGGCACGCCTGACCCGAGACGCTAGACGTTGCCGGATTTGGGCGAGGCGAGATAGTCCTCAGCCAAGGTCGGGAGGTCGCGCCCGCGGTGGAACCCGCGCTCGACGATGATTCGCGTCAGCCGCCGCACTTCCGTCTTGTCCGACTGAGTCAAGATTGGCCGGAGTGACGCGAGGTCTGCCCTGTCGTGCGGGGGCGTGGAGTCATCGCGCGCCAGGAGCTTGAGGACCACGAGGTGGGCTGGCCTGGCCACGGGCACGGTAAGCCCGGGGACGAGTTGCATCTGGTCGGCCTCGCGGGTGATCTCGGGCTCGAGGCCCGACGAGGCGAACAAAACGTCCACGAGCATGCCCTCGGACACGGGTGGGCGCAGCCGCACGGTCGCAAGGCGCTCGAGATATTCATGCTCCACCAGCGAATCCAGGGAGTATCCCCGCTGGAAGAACGACGCGATGACCGCCTCGGCGTCGGCGTCAGCGTCGACGAGGACACATATGTCGATGTCCCGTGTGAAGCGGGGTTCGGCGCGTGCGGACACGGCCATCCCGCCGATCACGGCCCAACGCAAACCCAGATCCGCCGCGTCGTTGGTGAGCCGACCAAGTGACTCCCAGATCGGCGAGTTCATCCTGTTATCCGCTGGATCCGTTCCGGCGACGCGAGTCGGCCGACGCAGTCGCCGAGTTCGGCACCTGGTCGGTCCCGGAGCCACGCGGCCACTCCCTCCTGAACCTGCTCGGGCGCCCAGTCCGGGTGCTCGCGCATCAATCGCGCCCGCGTCATCTCGACACCCAGGTCGAACAGATCCAACGCGATGCGCAGGCGCTCGGCGGGGGTGCTGTCCGGCATGCCCAGCAGTTTAGGCATTGGCTCGTCGCCGAGGATGCAGGCGCCGTTCCCGTCGAGTTCGGGAAACACGCCGATCGCCGGGCCGTTGCGTCGGCGTGTTTCCCGAACTCGACCTGATGGCGGGTGGGCCGTCGGCTGCATTTGATACGGTAACAATCGTGAAAAAGCAGCCGAGGGCGAAGGGACCGGTGCCAACCCGATCGGCACCGCCGACCCATGCCCAGGCTCAGGTGCTCGCCCTCCTCGACCGAGCGGGCGCGCCGCTCACCGTGGCCGAGCTGGCCGAGGCGATCGACCAGCACGGCAATACAGTCCGCGAGCACCTCGACGGCCTCCTGGACCTCGGCCTCGTTGAGCGCATCAAGGGCGACGCCGCAGGGCGTGGCCGACCCTCTTATCGGTATGCCGTGGTCACGCCCACCATCGCCCGCCCCGCGCTCGTGCTCATCGCCGCCCTGGCCGGAGAGTTGCGCCGCACTGCCCCCGACCCGGCCGCCGCAGCCCGCGAGCTTGGCCGGTCGGTTCAACCCGAGGTGTTGGTCGAGCGCCCGAGTGGGTGGGTTGCTCCCACCTCGTATCCAGCGGACGACGGTGAGCTATCGCCTCTCGAGCGGCACCTAACGGATCTCGGATTCGCGCCCGAGGACGGAGCGGACGACACCATCCGGCTCCACACCTGCCCGCTCGTCACCGTCGCGCGGGCAGACGCCGATGTCGTCTGCAGCTTCCATGCCGGTCTCATCGACCGCTGGGCTGCCGACCACGATCTCGGCGACTTCGACCTCCATCCGTTCGCCGAACCCGGCGCCTGCACCATCACCCGCACCACCCAACCCCGAAAGGCCTGAGATGACCCAGGACACCCCGCTCAATACCATCCCGCTCACCGAGGCGCAGCACGGCCACGACTGCGGCTGCCACGAGGCGGACTCCGGGCTACCGGAGCTCGACGCACGGGCCATCCCGCACGCGATCCGCCACGGCGCCGTCTTCGGCGCCTTCGGCCAGCTCCGCCCGGGTGCCGCCATGGTTCTCGTGGCCCCGCACAACCCCCTGCCCCTGCTTAAGCAGCTCAATGACCGCGAGGGCGACGCCATCGAGGTGAGCTACCTCCAAGAGGGCCCCGACGCCTGGCGCCTGAAGCTCGCCCGCGTCCGCTGAGGCGGCATACCGCTCGATGTCCGTGCCCACGACGGCGGGCGCTCGCCTGCCGTTCTTCCTTCCTGCCGCGCTCAGCCTCCTCGCCGGTCTGTATGCCGCCACTCGCCTCGTCCTCGATGAGGCCACGACGGATCGGGTCGCCGGGGTGCACGGCATTCTCATGGTGCTGGGCTTCCTCGGCACCCTGATCTCCTTGGAGCGATCGGTCGCGCTCCGCGCTGCCTGGGGGTATGCCGCGCCCGCCCTCCTCGGGGCGGGCGGGCTCGCGCTCGTCGCGCCGTCGCCGCGGCTGGTCGCCCAGGTGCTGTTGGTGGCAGGTTGCGCGCTGGCCACCGCGGTGCTGGTCGCGCTGTGGCGGCGCGCGCACGATGACACGACGATCACTCAGGTGCTCGCCGCCTCGCTCGCGCTGGGCGCGGCGGTGCTGTGGCTGCGGCTCGATGTGGCGGATCTGCTGCCGTGGCTGGTCGGCTTCGTCGTGCTCACCGTCTGTGCCGAGCGCGTCGAACTCGCCCGGCTGACCCTGCCGGCGACGGCCGGGCTGTGGCTGCTTGCCTTAGCGACGACAGTCCACGCCGGGGTCATCGCGGCGACCCTCTGGCCGCGCGTGGGCACGCGGCTGTTCGGCGCCTCCCTGGTGGTCTTGGTGCTGTGGCTGGTCCGCCACGATGTCGCTCGGCGCACCATCCGCAGCCGCGGCCTGCCGCGGTATGCCGCGGTGGCCATGCTCGCGGGCTACGCCTGGCTCGGCGTCGCCGGGCTCGGGTGGCTGATTGGCGGGCCGCCGGCGTCGCCCGAACGTTATGACCTGCTCGTCCACACGTGCTTCTTGGGATTCGGCATGTCCATGGTGATGGCGCACGCGCCGGTGATCCTGCCGGCGGTGCTGCGCGTGGCACTGCCATACCGACCCGTGCTCTGGATTCCGTTGGTGCTCTTGCACATTGGGCTCCTGATTCGTGTCGTCGCGGGGCTCGTGGACGGGCATGCCACGCCCTGGCAGTTCGGCGCCTTCGTCACGATCGCCGCCCTCCTTGCCTTGCCGGTGGCCGCGATCGCGTGCGTTGTCGCTGGGCGCCGAACTTCCGCTGTCCGCCCACAGGCGTCTGAGCCGGCCCAGGTCAGCGCATGACCACCGGTATCGGTCGCCCCGAGGCGGCGCGGACGGCATACCCAAACAAGGGGTTGGAGAGGCAGCGCCGACCCGGCCGCCAGGGCTTTTGGCCCTGGCGCGACCTGCCCGCGGTGCTCTGGCTGGTCGCCGAGGCGGCGGTGACGCTCGTCCACCCATTCCTCGAACACGCACGCTGGCTGATGGTCCACCTCGTGCTGCTTGGCGCGCTGACCCATTCGGCGATGGTCTGGAGCACCCACTTCAGTCAGGCGCTGCTCAAGACCGGCCCCGATCTGGACTCGCGCGCCACGCAGGACCGCCGCGCCATGCTCCTCTTCATCGGCGTCGCCGCGGTCGCGACTGGCGTGGTTGGCGAGTTCTGGTGGATCGCCGTCATCGGCGCCACCGCCGTCGCCTGCGCGCTCCTGTGGCATGGCTGGCAACTCTGGCGACGCCTCCGCGCGGCGATGGCGCCGCGCTTCAAGATCACGGTCCGCTACTACATCGCGTCCACCCTCTGCGTGCCCATCGGCGCGACGCTCGGCGTGCTGCTCGCGCGCGGCTACGCCGATGACATCCACGGCCGACTGCTCCTCGCGCACACCGCCGTCCTCGTCCTCGGCTGGATCGGGCTGACCGTCACCGGCACCCTCGTCACGCTCTGGCCGACGATGCTGCGCTCCCGGATGGACGACCGAGCCGAGCGCCTCGCGACCACGGCGCTTCCCCTTTTCCTCGCCTCCGTCACCGTTATCGTGGCCGGCGCCCTGCTCGGCCGTATGCCGCTCGCCGCCGCCGGCGTCCTCGCCTGGCTTTGCTCGGCGCTGTGGTGGGGACGTGCGCTGTGGGCGCCAGCGCGGCGCCGCCCGCCGCGTGAGTTCGCTTCCCTGTCAGTGCTTTTCGCGCTGCTGTGGCTGGTTGTGCTGCTCGTCTGGGTGAGCATCGTGCTACTGCGTGGCAGCAGTTGGGCCGACCTATCTGTCGCGCACGGGCGCGCGACCGCGGTCCTCGCCGCGGGCTTCGCACCGCAGCTGCTCCTCGGCGCTTTGTCCTATCTCGTGCCGGTCGTCCTTGGCGGTGGCCCCGCGGCCGTGCGGGCCGCGACCGAGACGATGGGCCGGTATGCCGTGCTGCGCCTCGTCCTCATCAATGGCGGACTTCTGCTCAGCCTCCTCCCCGTGCCCTCCGTGGTTCGGGTGCTGACGACCACACTGGTGCTCGCGGCATATGTCAGCTTCTTGCCGTTGATGGGCCTGGGTCTGCGCGGTTCTCTTCGCGCGCGCCGCGCCGCGGGTGACGAGGGTTTGCCCCCGCCCCAGCCACCCGGCATACCCGCCCGTGGGTCACGCTCGGTCTGGTCCGGCGGGCAATTGGTTGCGGGCCTGATCGCCCTGGGTATGGCCGTTGCCGTCGGGGTGGTCGTCGACCCCACATCGGCCGGCTTGCCGCTGGCCGGGAGCCGGGATGCCTCAGCCGGCGTCGTCGCGACCGGCCAGACCACCACGGTCAAGGTGGTGATGAAGGGCATGCGTTTCGAGCCGGCCAGCGTCACCGTGCCGGCCGGCAATCGGCTCGTCATTGACCTCACCAACACCGACCCGACGACAACCCACGACCTCGTCCTCGCCAATGGCGCGCGCACCAATCGCCTGCGCCCTGGCACGTCGACCACCCTCGACGTCGGCGTCGTCGGCGCCAGTCTGAAGGGGTGGTGCTCCGTCGTCGGACACCGCCAGATGGGCATGGTCTTCGCTGTCGAGGTGACCGGCGCGACAGCGGGCGGGACGGCGAGCGCCGGGCACGACGGCCATACGACGAGCAATCCGGCGACCACCACGGCACCCCTCGATCTGCACGCCGCCTTCGGACCAGGCTTCACCGCCGTCGACCCCGATCTCCCACCCGCCCCGAGCGCCACCGTCCACCGCGTCACCCTCACCGTGCGCGAACTCGAGTTGGAGGTCGCGCCGGGTGTATGGCAGCGCCGCTGGACCTTTAACGGCGCCGTCCCCGGGCCTACCCTGCGCGGCAAGGTCGGCGACCGTTTCATCATTACCTTGGTCAATGACGGGTCGATGGGGCACTCGATCGACTTCCACGCTGGGGCGCTGGCGCCCGACCGGCCGATGCGCACCATCGCGCCCGGCGCCTCGCTGACCTACACCTTCACCGCCACGAAGTCCGGCATGTGGATGTATCACTGCTCCTCGATGCCGATGTCCGCGCACATCGCGGCGGGCATGCACGGCGCCGTCATCATCGACCCGCCCAACCTTCCCAAGGTCGATCGCGAGTTCGTGCTCGTTCAGTCCGAGCTCTACCTCGGTGCCAACCGGGCCAAGGGCAGCGCCGACGAGATCTCGGCCGATGCTGTCCTCGCCGAGCAGCCGACGGGGATGACCTTCAATGGCATCGCCGGGCAGTACGACCAGCGCCCCCTCACCGCCCAGGTCGGCGATCGGGTGCGCATTTGGGTGCTCGACGCTGGCCCTAATGGTCCGTCGTCCTTCCACGTCGTCGGTGGCCAGTTCGACACGGTGTATGCCGAGGGCGCCTGGCTGCTTCGACCCGGCCCGGATGCTGGTGGCTCGCAGGTGCTCGGGCTGATGCCCGGCCAGGGCGGTTTCGTCGAATTGGTCATGCCCGAGGCAGGCAACTATCCGCTCGTCTCACACCTGATGGTCGACGCCGAACGCGGCGCGCATGGGCTGATCCACGTCACCCCGAAGTGACAGCCGGGCGCGAGGGAACCCAAACATGCACATGCCAATGTATGTGTATGGCAGTCCTGGAGCGGCGATCCCAAATCCTCCTCGATGAGGCCCGCTATCAACGCGTGGCCGACGAGGCGGAGCGAAGCAATCGGAGCGTCGCCGCGGTCATCCGCGAGGCGGTCGATCTGCGCTTTCCGGACAGTGGTGATCGCGACCGCGCCTCGGCCGCTGCGGCTCTCCTCGATCTGATCCGGGTTCCCAGCGCCGATGTAGGCGAGGGCCCGGGCCAGCTCAAAGAGGCGTATGCCGCGGTGCTCGCCGCCAAGGCGGGCGCGTGATGCCCCTCTTTGTCGACCCGTCGGTGCTCTTGGTCGCGAGCGGCGGTGAGAACCCCTGGCGCGATCCCTGCCGTGCTGTCTTAGCGGCGGTCGCGATGGGCCGGGCGCGCTTGCATCTCAGCGTGGAAGGCGGCCAGGAGTATCTCTTCCATCGGCTACGCCGCGTCGAGGGCGCCCAGGCGGTTGCCGAGTTCGAGCAACTCGATCGGCTAGCGCATTGGCACGACTTTGACGCTGACATCTTGCGCGCTTCGGCAGACCTGGTGCTGCGTGGTCACGCCCGCGGTCGTGATGCCGTGCATGCGGCGACGGCCCTTAGCAGCATCGTCAGTTGCGATGCCGACTTTGACGGCATTCCGGGCCTGGTCCGCCGCGACCCGGTGACCGAGGTTGTCGCCTGAGGAGCGGTCGAGGACCTGCGGGTGCTGGTGCGGGACGGACGCGACGTCAGTCGAGTAGTGGCGGTGCGACGGAGCGGTACCTGTGGCCGGTTGGGGTGGTCACCTCCGTCACGTGGGTATGCGGACCGACCCCGTGCCCTTGTCGCGGTTCAACGACTCGGGTGCTGAAGCCGGGGAGTTCTTTGGTGTAGTTGCATCGGGCGCAGAGTCCTTGCCCGTTGATCAGGCTCGTGGGTCCGCCGTCGGCTGCTGGTTGTATGTGGTCGGCGTGGCGGATGGTGGCGTCGCAGTATGGCGTGCGGCAGGTGTCGTCGCGCAGGATCAGGGCGGCGCGGAGTCGGGGTGGGAAGAGCCGGGCGGTTGCGTCCAGGGCGAGCAGGTCGCGGCCGTCGGGGCTGGTGAAGACTCTGGTCAGGAAGACCTGCGCCGGCTCGGTCATTCGAGTACCGCACGGGATGGCAGCCGGCGGTGGCGAATCATGTTGGGGTGACGCGGTTTTCACTGGGTCGGGTGGTTCGCACCCGTGGAGGAGCAGGCGCCTGGCGAGCGGGGCCGGGAGTATGCCGTGCCCCGGGATCCGGGCGGGTGTCTCGGTGCTGCGTGGCCCGCGCGGCGGGGCGTGTGCTGGCGTCGGTTGAGCGTGGTCCCTGTCTGCCGCGTGAGGCCGGATGCTGGCGTCGTCGAGGGTCTGGCCCTCCACGGTGTTCTCAATGCTCATCGCGGTCGCACCAGCGGCGACGGAGTCGATGGTCGTTGGGTCAGTGTTGGCGGGCTCCGTCGCAAAGAGGGATTCGGCGGGCATGACGAGGTTGAGGGCGACGGGGCAGGCTTGACCGGGTGTCAGTCCTGCGAGCCACCGCAGCGCGGCATCCGCCATGACCTGGGCGTGGGTCCGCTCATTCAGCGGGTCGGCAGGAGTATCACCGTCGTCGGTTTCGTGGTGGCCGGCCACGACGGCGGTGGCGTGCCGGTGCAGGGATGCGTACGCGCTGACGATCCCGGTCAGCGGCCCGAAGATCGACAGGTACGCCATGCCGTCGGGTGCGGGTCGGGTCCAGACACCGCGTTCGGTCAGGGCGCGTTCGTGTTTGGCGACCACAGCAGCAGGGTCGAGTTCCGCGGCGTACCGGGCTGCGGCACCGGTGAGTTGTTTCAGACTGGACGTGGCCAGGCGTGGCGCGAGCAGTTCATCGACCTGGGCCCGCAACTCGGGGGTCAGGACGTTGGTTTCGCGGACGATCGCGGTGGCGGACCGTTCGTCGATGACCCCGGCAGTCAAGGCGGCCCGCGTGTGCGGCATCCCGGGCAATGCCCGCGCGAGTCCGAGGTGCCGGTCTGCGGTGGCGGGGGAGCAGCGGCGGGCGAGCGCGATCTGGGGTGCGATGGAGGATCGGGCTTTCGGCAGCGAGGCCCGGTTCGCGAGCGCTTCCCGCACGGTGGCCCGCCCGAACTGCGCGGTCGCGCGGGCTTGCGCCGCGGCGATGGCGCCCTTGACCTGCTCTAGCCCGGCTATGAGGTCGATCAATTCCGCCAGACCCAGCTCCGGCCTGGGATTGCCCGCCCGGTCGGCAAGCTCGGGGTCGTCCTCCGGTGCAAGGGTGGCGACCCAGTCGACGAGGTCCCGGACCGCGGTGACCGGCGATGTCGCACCCGCGGAAGCCGCCGTCACGTCCCCGCGGTCGGCGGGCTCGGGCCCGCCCAATGACCCAGCATCGCCGGGCTGATCGTCGTCGGCGTGTGATGTGCACGCATGGCCGACGGGCTGGTCGCACCACCGCGGTTCGGTCGCGGCGAGTGCCCACGAGTCCCGCTCGTCGGCCTCGTCCACGTCATCCCAGCCGAGCTCGTCCTGCCACGCCTCAAAATCGGCGACCAACTCCTCGACATCAAGCGGCGGCCACCACGCGTCATCGAGCGGAGTCAACCCCTCACGAGCACCCGCGGGGCGCAGCCCGGCAACGGGCCCGAGGGGCCCGTCTGTGGGGTGCTGCGCCATCGCCGTCATCTTCAAATGGTACACCAGTTCGACCTCACAATCAAGCGTCGATTCGGCGAAAAACATTGATGAGCAAGAGAATTGGCCGACAGATGCCCCCCGTCAATACAGTTGAAGGCACCTTCCCCGCAGCCCAGCTGCCCGTGTCCTAAGGTCCCATCGCCCGACCCTGCGCCCATAGGGTCGGGCATCGTGACCCGTGACCACATGCAGCCCGGACAGGACTTCGCCGAGGGGCGAAACGTCATGGGATCAGACCCAGATCTGGACACCGCGGCAGTGAGGCGAGCAGCTCATGAGCCCTGCTGACTACGACGGATTCGCCGCGGCATACACCGCGCAGAACGACACCAGTCTCTTCAACGCCCACTACAACCGCCCCGAGCTGGTTCGAATGGCGGGCGAGATCCGGGGGCAGCGCATCCTCGACGCCGGTTGCGGGGCCGGGCAGATCATGAGCGACCTACTCCTCCGTGGCGCGCGGGTCTCCGGCTTCGACGTGAGCCCGGCCATGATCGAGATCGCTCGGGGCCGGCTCGGCGACGAGGTTGACTTGCGCGTCGCCGACCTCGGCGAGCCACTGCCTTACTCCGACAACGCTTTTGACGTCGTCATTGCCTCGCTCGCACTGCACTATGTCGAGGACTGGGCCAGCACGCTCGCGGAACTGCGCCGGGTGCTCGTCCCGAGTGGGCGACTGCTCGTCTCGATCATCCACCCGACGGTCTATGCGGTGGTCTACCCCGAAGCCGACTACTTCACCCTCACCCAATACTCCGAGGACTACACCTTCGGCGACCAGAAGGTGTGGATGACTTACTGGCACAGGCCACTTCAGGCCGTCATCAATTCTTTCATCGGCGGCGGCTTCGCCATTCGCGCGGTCACCGAGCCACCACCGGCGCCGGACACCCCGCGCGAACTCCTCCCGAACCAAGACGGCCGGTCGTTCATCTGCTTCCTCTTCTTTGACCTGCAGGCGCCCTGACGGAGTCAGCGACCGTCGAGGCGCGCCAACTCGCGCATCACCGCGTCAGCGAACGCTGCATGCAGCGCCTCGCTCGGGTGAAGACCGTCCGGTCCGAACATCTCCGTCTCCAAGGGCTCATGCGTCTCGATCCGCAGCGTGCGGGGTCGCCGCGCCAGCTCCTCCGCCGCGATCGCGTCGAAAGCCCTTCCGCGCCAACCGAGTACGTCAGCTAGAGGTCGAGGAAAGGCGGGAAAATGGTCGAGGGGAGGTATGCCGAGCAGGCACACCCGCGCCCTCGGCGCCGCCGCGAGAACCGCGTCAAGCAGGGCGCCCAGGTCCTGCCGGTAGCGCCGCGCCGAGTGCCCATTCTTCAGATCGTTGACCCCGACGGAGACGAAGATCAGGTCCGCGTCGGCGAGTGCCGCCACGTCGACCAAGTCCAGGGCGTCGTATGCCGTGGCCCCGCTCTTCGCGCACACCCGCCATGTGACCGTGGCATCGTCGCGGGCGGCGAGGCGGGCCGCGAGTTGTCCGGCGACGCTCGCGCGGTGGTGGGGCACGGCATACCCCGCCGTGACACTGTCCCCGAGCGCGACGACCGTGCGGCGCCCCGGCCCGGTGCCCACCGTTCCGGCGCGGCCGTCGGCATCGACATACCGCACCATCGTCCGGGTTAGCCAGATTCCTTGGAACGGCGCAATCGGCAACGCCAACAAGGCCAGACGGCTCCGCCGCCGCGTCATACTCGCGGCTCGGTGTGGCCAGTGTGCCGGCGCGCTCGGGTGCTGCCGCAGAGGCACACGATGCGCGGGCGGCCGGTTTCGGGAGCGGGCATACCCGCATTCTGTCCGCACGACTACCCTCGCGGCATGGTCCAGGTCCTCACGCATCTCACCTTTCAGCACCACCGCGCCGGCGAGGCCATCGAGTTCTATGTCGGGTTGATCCCGGACTCACGCATCGACGAGCGGGTCCCCGTCGGCGAGGGGCGCGAGATGATCCGGTTCACCCTGGCCGGCCGACCGTTCATCGCCGCCGACAGCCCACCGGTGCACGCCTGGGATTTCACGCCGGCCGTCTCGATCTTCCTCGAGTGCGGCACCGCCGCCGAGGTGGACCGTCTCTTCACGGCTCTCGCCGAGAGCGGCTTCGTCTTCATGCCCCTCGCGGACTACGGCTTCAACCCGCGCTTCGGCTGGGTCGCCGACCGCTTCGGCGTGAGTTGGCAACTGGCGCAGTAGCTTTCGAGATCTCAGGCTGGCGCGACATCCCTGAACATCACGCAGTTCTTCAGACCCTTTGGTCGGTCATAGGTGAACCCGAGCCGCTCATACAGCCGGCGCGTCCCGTTGTAGAGGAAGGAAGAGGACATCTTCTTCGCCTGCTCAGTGAGGTCGTGCGGGTAGCTCTCGACGCGCCCGCCGCCAGCGCGCGCAATCTGATCCAGCGCGCCCTGGATCGCCATCTCGGTCACCCCCTGCCGGCGGTGCCGCTTGTCGACGAAGACGCAGGTGATCCGGTAGTCCGGTTCGGCCTCCTTCGTCGCGTCGTACTCCTTGCGGTGGTGGATCGTCGGCAGTTCCTCGGGCGTCCCGTATTCCGCCCAGGCCACCGCCTCCTCGCCGGCCATCACCAGCGCCGCGTGCGCGACACCTTCGTCGACGAGCCGCTTCTTCACCGCACGGTTGCCCTCATAGGTCTCCCCGCGCCCCTCGCAACTCGGGTGCCCGTCGTGGAACCACGTGCACCAGCACCCGCCGAAGATCCCGTTGTGCCGCATCACCAACGCCTCGAAGGCCGGCCAGGTCTGCGGGGTCAGTGCCTCGATCCGGTATGCCGTGTCGTCGCCCATCCCTGGACTGTATGTCGCTCGCCCGCCCAAGTTGCCTAAGTGCTGCTAACAGAGGTTGGTCGAATCTGCACACCCTGCAAGGTGTGCAGATTCGACCAACCTGTGCTGAGTTGGCCCGGTTCGGGTCAGAGTTCGACGATCGGGGCGTCTTCGTCCTTGGCCGGGTCCTTGCCGAGCAGTCCCTTGGCCATGGTCAGCAGGAACCCGACGCTGCCGGGCGACTTCCACAGCTGAGCCGTATTGCCCGTGACCTTGAGCAGGGCGCTGTTCGGGTCGTCCGGTCCGCCCGACATGAACGCCGAGGCCGACGGATCCCACAGCTCCTCAAGCTTGGCTCGATCGCGGCTCAGTTCAGCCGTCCCCGAGACGGAGACCCAGCCCTTGTCCGAGGCGTATGCCACGTTCACGCGCGCGTCCGCGCCGATCGCGAGGACCTTGTCGCTGTCGGCTTCGGTGATGAACCACAGCGTGCCTGGATCCTCCGTGTCCTGTGTGCCCATCGGCGTCGAAACCAGGCGCCCCTCCTGGTCGACATAGGTCAGGAAGGCGATCCGCGTGGCCTGAATGACTTCCAGGATTTCGGCGAGGACGTCGTCGTGCTCAGTACTCATGGCTTCCTCCGAAGCTCTTCGATTGTCTAAGGTTTGTCAAAGGTAGGTCATCCGACCGCCTGATGGGCCTTTACCAGTCGATGTCTTTCGGACGACAAGGTCCCTTGGCCTACGGTGGGAGTTGCGGCCGCCATTCGAGCGGACGACATCCAGCCGATCGGAGGTCACCATGGCCGAACGCAAGACCACCAGCGAGAGCGGCCGAGCGGAAGGCCGTCAAGCAGGCCGCGGCTGAGGGCCGCCGCACCAAGGCGGGCAAGAACACCGAGCAGGACGTCCTCGACGCGATCACGGCCATGGACGGCTCCGATCGCGAGATCGCGGAAGGGATGCACCAGCTCGTCCGTCGGGTCACGCCCGACCTGGTGCCGCGCACGTGGTACGGCTTCCCCGCATACGCCAAGTGGTACTCCCACGACCCAGACCCTCCTCACCGCCAGCAAGGTCGTCGAGCACAGCGAAGCTCAGGTGCTCGCCCAACTCCTGAACTCCGGTCGCTGAACGCGCTGCCCAGCGCGACTAGGGAGTCCTTGTGATGCCTCGGCGCTGACTTCCTCATTCCGCTGCGGAGTTGGCCGGGCGGATGGGATCGTTGCGCGATGGGCTATCTCTTGCACACCGACCGCCTCACGGTCCGCCTCATGCGCAGCACGGACATCGAGACTCAGTGCGCCTACCGCAACGATCCCGAGGTCGCGGAACTTCAGGACTGGGAACTGCCGTACACACCCGAGCGCGCCGCTTGGCTTACCACCCAGGATGCCCTCGACGACCTTGAGCCGACGGGCTGGACGGAACTCGCCATCGACCTCGACGGCACGCACATCGGTGAGATCCCCGTAGGCCGTGATGAGTCGGGTCAGCAAGCCTCGGTTGGTTTTTCGCTCGCCCGCGCGCACTGGGGCCGCGGATATGCCCAGGAGGCGGCGCGCGCGGTGGTCGAGGATCTGGTCGAACGGCTTGGTGTCGTCCGGGTCACCGGTGAAGCCGACCCCCGCAATATCGCCTCGCAGCGCGCCCTCGAAGCGATCGGCTTGGTCCACGAGCACGAGGGCAAGCAGAGCTACCTCTGGCGGGGCGCGTGGACTGACACGACCTATTACGCCAGCACCGCGGACGACTGGCGTGCTTGGCGTGACCGGCCGACCGGACCGCCGGCCGAGGTCACCATCGAACCCGTCGACAGCCACAACGTGTGGGACTGGCGTCGCCTCGAAACCCATTGGACGCAAAGACGATTCGTCGCACCGATGGACATTTCGTATGCCGATGCCCTCCGCCCCGACATCTGGCTCGGCGGGCGCCTCGTGCCCGTCCTGCGCGGCATCCGCGCCGACGGCGAGCCCGCCGGCTTCCTGATGTATGCCGATCGCTCCCCGACGATGGCCGTTCCCTACCTTTGGCGAATGCTCATCGACCGGCGCTTCCAGGGGCGCGGGATCGGTCGCCGGGCGTTGGCGCTGCTGGCGGAAGATCTCCTGGCGCAGGGAAACTCGCGGCTGTGGTCCAGCTTCACCGAGGGCGCTGGCGGGCCGCGCGACTTCTATCTCGGCCTGGGCGCGCGCCTCACGGGCGAGATCATCGATGACGAGACGGCCTTCGAGTTCGACCTCGCCGACCTCGCCGACCTCGCGTCCTGCGGCTCGGGCGTTACGGCCGCCGCGACGCCACCACACGCAGTTTCCGCGTCAACGCACGGCCTCGCCAACACCATCGACGAGGCCGCCGAACGCACCGGCTTCTCCGGGGTGGTGCGGGTGGACCAGGCCGGGGAGCGGGTGGTGGACACCGCATACGGCCTGGCGGACCGAGCCCACTCGATCCGCAACACCATGCAAACTCGCTTCGGAATCGCCAGTGGGACAAAGACATTCACCGCCGTGACCGTCCTGCGTTTGATCGAGCGCGGCATCCTGGCGCTCGACACTCCGGCCCGTTCGCTGCTCCGCGACGACCTGCCGCTCATCGACGACGCGGTCACCATCGGGCACTTGCTCGCGCATCGCTCAGGCATCGGCGACTACCTCGATGAGTCGGCGATCGACGACATGACCAGCTATGTCATGACCGTCCCGGTGCATCGCCTTGCCACGACCGAGGACTACCTCCCGGCCCTCGACGGAAACCCAACCCAGTTCGCCCCCGGGGAGCGTGGCACCTACAACAACGCCGGCTATGTCGTCCTCGCGCTGCTGGCCGAGCGCGCGTCCGGCCGCGCCTTCCCCGACCTGATCGAGGAAGAGGTATGCCGACCAGCCGGCCTCACCGCGACCGCATTTGAGCGGATGGACCAACTCCCCGGCTCCGCGGCCATTGGCTACCTAGAGCGCGACGGCCTGCGCACCAACGCCCTACACTTGCCCGTTCACGGCAGCGGTGATGGCGGAATCTATTCCACGACAGCCGATTTGGCGCGCTTCTGGGACGAACTGACGGCCGGCAACATCCTCGGCCCCGGCCTCCTGGCCGAGGCGCTGCGCCCGCACAGCGACTGGCCCGAGGAGTCGAGGCGGTACGGCCTGGGCTTCCATCGGCATACGTCCAGCGAGCGAGTCTGGATGGAGGGTTATGACGCGGGCGTCTCCATGACCAGCTTGCACGACCCGGCTACCCAGACCACGATCACGGTCCTCGGCAACTGGACCGATGCGGCCTGGCCGATGGTTCGACTGCTCACCGACTGGCTCGACGCCTAGCCATCGACGGTTGAGCGATAGCGCAGAACCACTGCGCCCGAGCGGAATTCGCGCCGGTCGAGCAGCTCCAAGTGCAGGCGTTGGCGAAGCCCGGTCAGCAAGTGCGGCCCATGGCCGGCGAGCACCGGCTGCACGACGAACTCGTATTCGTCGATCAATCCCAGGTCGGCCAGCGCCACCGGAAGGGTCACGCCGCCCATCCACAGGGGGCCGCCCGGCTCGGCCTTGAGTCGCCGGATCGCTGACCCAACATCTCCCGTCAGCAGTTCGGCGTTCCAGTCGACGGCATCGAGGGTGCTCGACACGACATACTTCCGAGCGGTGTCGATGGCCTCGGCGAACGGGAGGTCTTGGGCGGTCATCCAGTCGGGCCACTCCCCACTGGCCGGCCGCCGCCACGCCGACTCCATCATCGAATAGGTCACGCGCCCGAAGATCAGAGCGTCGAACTGCGTCATCTGGTCTGTCCAGTAGCGCATCGACTCCTCATCGGGCGCGAGCCCGGCCTCGTGGTGCACGCAACCGTCCAGCGTGACATTGATCGAGTAGCGCAGCGGTCGCATGCGTGCCTCCTCAGGTGCTCTGGGACAAGGGCGTCGTGGCCAGTATGTGCGCTTCTTGTGGCGCCACGCCCAACAAGCACAGCACCCGCTCGTTTACGGTGTCTGTCGCCGAGATGCCGTCGATGGTGCGGTCGTGGCTGAGCAGCCGGATCAGGCCGAGCAGGGCGCCGCCCGCGCTAGCCTCGCGACCCTCGACGGGATGCTCGCGGCATACGAGCGAGTCATCGCCACCGGCTTCCACATGCAATGGAATGTCGGCCAGCACACCAACGACCGCGAGCTCTCCTTCTACTGCGTCACCCCCAGCGGCTTCGAGTGGGAGCTCGGCTGGAACCCCATCGTCGTCACCCCCGACCTGGAGCAGACCTGGGCGCCCAAGACCTACGACGGCATCTCGATCTGGGGCCACACCCCCATCGCTGTTTCAGGCCGCGGGACCTGTCGCACGACCGACCGTTCACCGATAGTTATGCACAATCTTGTCCACAACTGCCCACTGTCTCGAACGACACGTGCTCGCCCCAACGAGCTCGCTCTGTTTGGCACCGCTCGGTGAGCGCGTCGCTGCGGCGTCCTCGGCGAGGACGACGACAGCTGCTGGGCGGCGTCATCATCGACGCGACCCACCAGGGCCGCGGCCGGGGCCGGGCGGCGGTGCTCGCCGCCCTCGACCGGTTGTCGGACCACGGGTCGACGGCCGGTTTCGCCCTGTTCTACGAGGACGAGAACACCGCGGCGGCACGGCTCTACGGTTCGCTGGGGTTCGCCCCGACCGGCGAGAGGGTGGACGACGAGGTCGTGACCCGCCGTCCCCCTCAGGTCTGGGCGCCTGACCGCCGGGCGGTCACCGCGGGACGGGCGGCAGGTCCCACTCGTCGTCCGGGGTCCGCAGGACGGCGCGGGCGACGAGGGCGTAGCCGAGGGTCGTGGCGCCCCAGCCGAGGACGACGTCGAGCATCCGGCTGGGGACGACGACGGCCGAGACCACGTGAACCGGTTGGGCCACGGCGATGACGAGCCCGACCCACAGCGGAACGATGTGCGCCCGGACGACGGCGACGGCGACGAGCACCATCCCGACGAGGTGGCCGAGGACGAAGGACAGGGCGCCGGCGAGCATGACCGGGGTGTCCATGAGGAGCTGGGCGGTGGCGGCCACCGAGGCCTC
>Ga0209794_1000946_pt1 | contig 28763 bp, 23 predicted proteins | sample EBPBio232013_DNA_FD_185869 | JGI IMG/M metagenome (GOLD analysis project Ga0209794, IMG submission 185869) | Wastewater treatment Type I Accumulibacter community from EBPR Bioreactor in Madison, WI, USA - Reactor 1_5/23/2013_ DNA (SPAdes)... | ecosystem: Engineered > Bioreactor > EBPR >... | reverse complement strand
CGCTCCTGAAGGACCCCATGATCACGGCGCCGCCGTGCCGACCTGCCCCCGCTGAACACGAAGTTCAGAGAACAAACGCGGGTACGGGTTCCACCCGTTGTGCGCGTTCGTCGACCACGGCCCCGACGGGACCGGCGAACCCCTCGCCATGCTCCTGCGGGCCGGGAACGCCGGCTCGAACACGGCCGCCGACCACGAGACTGTCATCAAACAGGCGTTGAAGGCGCTTCCGGGGATCGACCCGTCCCGGCCGGGCAAGAAGGTGTTGATCAGGACCGATGGCGCGGGCGGCAGCCGGGAACTCCTGCAGTTCCTGCACCGCCGGGGCCTGTCGTATTCGATCGGGTGGACCCTGCCCGCGAACACCCCCGACCTGTACCGGCTCGTCCCCGAACAGGTCTGGCAAAGCGCCTACAACGCCGACGGTCAGGCCCGACCCGGCGCGGACGTCGCCGAGTTCACCGACCTGCTGACGTTGGAGGGCTATCCGCCGGGAATGCGGGTCATCGTCCGCCGCGAACGCCCGCACCCCGGCGCCCAACTGCGGTTCGACGATGTCGAGGGCTACCGGCTGACCGCGTTTGTCACCAACACGGTCAAGGCCAGCTCGCCGACCTCGAAATGCGCCACCGCCGCCGGGCCCGCTGCGAAGACCGCATTCGGATCGCGAAGGACACCGGGCTGAACAACCTCCCGCTGCAGGGCTTCGACCACAACCGCGTCTGGCTCCTCATCGTCCAACTCGCGAACGACCTCCTGGCGTGGATGGGACTGCTCGCCCTGACCGGGCACGACGCCCGCCGGTGGGAACCCAAGACCCTTCGCCACCGCCTCTTCACCACCGCGGCAACGCTCGCGCGCACCGCCCGGCAACGGGTCCTTCACGTCAAGAACACCGGGCCGTGGGCGGCCCTGATCAACACCGCGTGGACGGCGTTGGCCAAGCTCTCACCGCCCTGACCAGGCAGCACTCCGTCCCGACCACCACAGCAGCACCCCTGTTCGCGCGTGGAACACGACGCCCACCGGAGCGACCTCCGGACCACTGTCGTACCCACCTGCCAGAATTCACCCTCCACACACGGCAACGGCGCCGGCCAAGCCGACGCCGCCACCCGATGAAACATCGAGGTTAGGGCCCCGCCGTGGCCTCTACTATTACGGGTTCATGATGGTCGACATCTTCTCCCGACTGATGCCGGCCGCACGGTCCTATCCCGGCCCTCGCGAGGAATACACCGACGAGTTCATCACGGCGTGTATCGAGGGTTTCGGGGGGTGTCATCCCCGACGTCATTCACTCCGACAACGGATCGGCGATGATCGCCGGCACCGTCGCCGAGCTGTACGAACGGCTGGGCGTGACCAGGTCCCTGTCCCGGCCCCGCGTCTCCAACGACAACCCTTACTCCGAGGCGCTGTTCAAGACCACCAAATACTGCCCGGCCTATCCTGGCTCGTTCGACAGCCTCGCCGACTCACAAGAATTCCTCGACGACCTCCGACACTACTACAACAATCATCACTACCACTCCGGGCTGAAGTTCTACACACCGATCAGCGTGCATAACGGCACCTGGCCCCACATTCAGGCCCTTCGACAAGCCACCCTGGACGCTGCATACCGCGCCAATCCACACCGATTCACCCGCCCGCCCATCGCGCCCGGACCCCCGACCGAGGCCTGGATCAACCAGCCCCGCGCCACCACCGACCCGCAGCAGCCCTTGACACAGAAATCCTGAGCAGTGGTCTCAAAGCCGTTGACAATCACCGACCTACCGCGCAAGACGGGGGAGTTGACCCAAGAACAGGCACGTGTCGTTGCCCGAGCGACGGCCCTGATAGCCGGGATGCTCCTGGATGAACTCTGACTCGAACAAATCGCATATGCGCCTCACATAACGCCTGAGGTGCAACACGCCCGGGATGCATAACGTCAGCTAATTCTTAGAATCGCTGGCCGTTCTTACAAGATTCAGTGCATCTCGACATCAGTACATCTCGACAGCAGGTGGCATCTCGACAGCAGAGCGCATGTCGAGATGCAGCGGAATTCGCACGGCGCCGTGCGGAGCACTTTGCACGGATCGGGCCTCAGGGACGAGCTCGCACAAAGTCCAGGTTGATTGGCGGGACGCGACGGCCGTCGCCCGCTCAGCTTCGTTGCGAGGCTGAGCGGCCAGTCAGTCGGTGCTCACGATGTGGTGGATGAAGCTGACCGCAGACTCGACGCGCGTGCGGAGCGCCGTCAGCTCCGTGATGCTGAAGCGTCCGGCGTGACCGTGCGTTCCGTCATTGAACGTGCGAAAAAGGGAAAGGACGTTGTCAACGTCCTCAGCCACGAGCTCAGTGATCTCTGGGGCCGCCACGTTGTGACGGCCCATGAGGTACTTGATCTTTGCCCTGCGAGTCGGAGCACCCCGATCCGTCAGCTCACACTCGGGGTTGGCCACCAGCACCACCTTGTCCGGGGCTGAGGTGTCAAGCATCGTGATGACAACCTCGCGGGCGCTCGTGCAGAAGTGGCGCGCGGCGTCCGGATTGGCAGGGCTGAGAGCGAAGAGCGCCCCGGTCCAGCGATCAACCAAATCCTGACTGAACAAGCTCAGTTCGGCGGTAAGGCTGGGGGCCCGGAGATGGTCTTCACTCAGATCTTCCTCTGGTGAGCCATCTCCATCAAAGGCGTTCAACAAGTACGCGCTGTTGGCAGCCTCGTCGCTGGCGAGATCAAGGAACAGGCGGTCCTGAGTCCCCAGAGTCCGTCCAGCGAGCGTGGTCTCGACGCCCTCATATCGTTGGACGAACGTCTGCGTGGACGTGCGGACTGCGACAAATGTGTTGGCAGCCGGACGTGCGTTCAGGCGCTGGATCTCTTGCTGAACGCGACGCCGCTGGCTCTCGACCTTCCGTTTGTGAGCGCGGGCACGTGAGTTGTAGTTGCGCACCTCGCGGTTGTACTTGCTCACGGCCTGCTTCACCGCTGCGTTGTGCTTGCGGACTTCTCGGTTGTAGTTGTCGATAGCCCGCTTCTGGTCACGCTGGGCCTTCTGAACTGCGGCTCGGAATTGAGCCGGGGTCACTCGTCGCACCATGAACGTGATTATGGAGGTCCAGACTGACAGTCTCCACTAGCGCCCTTGTCAGCGAGCCGACCACTTCCAATGGGGGAGCCCGTTCAGATCAGACGACTCGACCACCCGTCGCCACTGTTCGAGCCAAGTCACGATTCTCGGGGACCTCGACCACAAAATCCTTCAGCCCACGCCCCCGCGAGTCGTGCTCACACCACCCTCAGGTATCAAGAGCCGCCAATCCGGTGCTCAGGATCCACACTCGCATCCTCAGGTTGGCCGCGTCCGTGTGATACGTCGTCTGGATGCCAGCGGATCTCGCACGAATCGAGGAGCCGCGCGAGGTAGCTGTAAGCGGCCAGCCGTTCCAATCCTTCTTGCTCCGAGAGTTCGCTGCCTGTGTGCGTCGAGACGTTGCGAATCGCCAAGGTTGTACCCACAGCAAGGTCGGTCAGCGCCTTCGCGATGGAACGGGCACCGCCACGAGTGCTCCTGACAGTCTTGTCTGCGTCATCACCTGGCCAGACGAGCTTTGGGCGACCTACTTCGGGCGGGCCGCCCGAAAGAGTCTGCTCCCAGAAGGCTGTCCCCTCGATGTCGTGTCGTCGAAGGCGCCCGCGCCAGTGGTTGGTCAGTGTCTCCGCAGCTTCTCGCACTGCGACTCGCCTCTTGTGTGTGGTCCAGTGATCGGCCGCCGCAGCCCAGATCACGGGGTGCAGTTGGGATGGCACGAAGCCGGGCGTCCCGTACTCATCCGCCGCCTCTGCTTCTGCAAGCATTGTCGCAAGGCGACCTCGAACATTGGCCGCAGTGGTGCGCACGAGGTGGGGCTCGATCAGCGACTTCGGCATTGACATAAGCGCCCAATTGGCGATGGGGTCGATTGGTTGCGGCAAGCCGCTCACCATGACGTAGGCGCCTGTCACCTGGACCGCCCGGGCAGCCGCGCCCGCAGCAGCGGCCACATCCAGTTCCAAGGACCGCACATTCGTGGCGTCAGCGTCGTCCCGTGTCCGGACCGTCGGCCACAGACCCCTTGCATCCATCATGGTGAACTCATGCTGCGTGGCGATCCACGCTTCGAAGGCTCCCTCGAAGACTTCGATGGCCTCGACGAGGCGTCGAAGGTAGTCCACGCTGTAGTCACTCACCTGCGGCTCGCATCGCTGCTGCGCCGGGATTAGGCCGGTAGTCCACCATCAGCACGGCGATCTCGTCGCCGCGCAGGACGATCCGGCTCCATCCGGTGACTGCTTCGAGCGGCTTTCCGGGAGCAGCTGACCACAGTGGCGGGACGAGTACGAGTTCGCGACCGGAGACCTCAAGGTTGGGGGTGTAGCTCCCGACAAAGCCCGTGTATGTCGAGCCGCTAGCGGTCTTGACACGTACGTACGGGGCCGACCCAGATGGGGCGTCGGTGCGGAACACCTGACTCCAGGCGGATGTCTGACGCAGCGCCGAGGCGCCCCGGGAGAGATGCCAATGGGTGGCCCAAGCCAGGGCGCAGGCGACCGTCGCCACGGCGAGCATTGTCGCCAGGACCGTGGGTTGGGTGGCGCTGACATCTACCCGGCCCCATAGCCAGCTGTAGATCCAGCGGCGCGTGGGAGGAAGACCGAGGCCGGGCAATGCAAGCAGGGCAACGGCGAGACCGCTGAAGGCAGTCGATGCAAGCACTACTCTGCTGACTTCTCGAAACGTAGTCTCCGGAACCCCAGCCTTCCGCCGCGCGGCCAGGAGGTCAAAGAGAAGACCGGGTGCCACGAACAGGAAGAAGGCAAGGACGGCGCCCGTCGTGCTGGGAATCACGGAAGGTGGGACCTAGTCACTGACCTCAGCCGGCGGCGTTCCTTGCGTCCCCGGATCTGACGTCGGGGCGACGGGCTCGTTGGTCATCTGAGCCGGAGCCGACACGACTACGTCCAGGCTCTTGTTCTCGCTGGCAGTCTGCCGCTCCGTGGTGCGCACGGGTTCCGCCATCGACTGGTCCGTCATCATGGCTCCTCTCATCCCAGCGAACGTATCTCACGGCACCGACAGTCCGACTCAGGCGCGCTTGTGGAGGGCGTACGCGAGCTCAAACTGTTGATGGTCGTCGAGAGACTCCTCGAACTGACGGTAGTGGGCTCGCTCCTTGGCGGTGGGCCGCTTGCCGCGCCAGGCTGGTGAGAGGTCAAGGTGGGCGTGGGCTACGTGTACCCATTGCCAGGTCAGGCCGTGCTGAACGCTGCTGTAGTGCGTGCCGGGCCGGAACTGGCGGGCCCACTCGTGGAACCAACGGCTCATCAGGAGTCTGTGCTCGATCTTGGCTTCAGTGGCGCGGTAGTCGCGTCGGCGGGTGTCCTCGAGGGCCCGGAGGATCCGGGCCTCCCATTCGCCCACAGTGACGAGCATGGTCGACGAGCACGCGCGGGCGCAACGGACGCCCATCGGTCCGGGTATGCCCAAGGCTTCGGCGGCCGCAGCCCAGGACTTCACGTCCGGGTGCAGCCTCGCTAGCGACAGGGACGCGAACAAGCGCACGGTGCCCTCGCTGGAGTCGCTGGCATCGTCGAGGTAGTCGAGGTACTGCCGGTGCGGGATGACTTGGGGGATTCCTCGGGTTTCGACCAGCATCGGATGCTCCTGGGTGTCGAGGTGGTGGGACAGGCGCCGGTGCGGTGCGCGGGCGGCCAGGACGAGCCGGGTGAGGGTGGGGGTCATGACGGTGCGGTCCGCGAGCCACCCGAGCGGACCGTCCGGCGTGGTCGGGGTGAGCGCAACCCACGGGATGAAGATGTTCACCGAGGTGTCGAGATCGGGTGCTGCGAGGACGGCGTCAGCTGCGGCGAGAGCGTGGCCGCGGATGCCGGGTTCGTCGGGTGGGCGGATCCCCCACCTTCGCGTGCCGGTGGAGGCTGGGAGGCCGGCAGCCCAGTCGACGAGCTTGTCGGCGCCGGGTTGGCGGGCGAGGTGGAGCAGCAGGGTGGTCAGGTGCCTCAGGTCACTCAGGTATGCCGCGGCATCCGTCACCTCCCCGAGCACCGGGACTGGCGCTCGGCCAAGGGCGGTGTCGACGCGGCTCTGCATCGCGAGGACTCCCGGGGACGCGGGGGTCTGGGTGATGGTGGTGAGGTCGTGTTGGCACTGCCTGGTCGGTCCGGCGCCGAGGGGGTTCCCGCAGACCGGGACGGCACCGACTCGGCGCAAGTGGGAGTGGCGTTGGTCGCGGAACGGCCGCCGACAGGACGGGCACCGAGCGACGAGCAGCGACCGGTGCCGAGTGCAGGCGGTGACGATGAGGAGCCGCCACGCGCTGTGCCAGGTGTTGGTGTCGGCGAGGCAGTCGGGGCAGATCTGGGTGCCGTGGGCGGGTGCCCAGCCGCGGGCGGCGACCTGCCGGTAGGAGTGCCGGTCATCGACGTGCAGGCCGGTGAGGTCCAGTGCTGTGCCGTCGTACGCGGCGAGCGTGGTCGCGGCGACGGCATCCGGGTCGACTCGGGCCAGGGCGGCGAGGTGGGTGATCGTGCCTGGGGCGGGTGCGAGGGTGAGGTAGCGCGTGCTGGCCCCGTCGCGCCGGAGGAGGGTGAGGAGTTGGGCGGTGGTCAGGCCGTTGGCGTCGGCGAGGTGCTCGAGCCAGGATTCGATGGACTCGCCCGGGCGTGGGCTGATGCTGACTGGCAGGGGTGCGCTCACGCTGGCTTCTTGGCGCGGGTGAACGGGTCGCGGGTGCGGTAGGTGTCGGGGGCGCCGTTGCGGTAGCCGATCCCGGCGGCGATGCCGGTGTACCGGGACATTTGCGCGAGGTCGGCGCATTCGGTGGTGATGGGGCACTGGGCGCAGACGGTGGCGGGTTCGATGAGCTGTCGGGCTCGGTCGGCGATGGCCTGGGCGGCGAGGTAGGCGTCCTCCCACGCAGCCCACCGCTGGGTGAGCTCTTTGCAGTTGCCGTCGTCCAGAGTCCAGGCGGCGTCTCGGGCGAGGACCTCCTGGCTGATGCCTCTCATCACGGCTCCGTTGAGCTACCGGGTGGGCACGGCTCGGCCGTCCAGCGTGCAAGCAGTTCGTCGATGGCCGAGGGCCAGAGGGCATAGGGCGTGAATGTGAGGTCAGGGGTGCCGGCGGTCAGCGCGGTGGCGGTGGTGGTCGTGCACAGCCCGACCAGGAGTCCGTCGCGGGTGATGACCCACGTCTGGTCCGGCAGGGTCGGGCAGTGGCTCGTGGTGGCGGTCAGCCATTCCTGCGTCAGGAGCCGGAGCTCTTCGTAGTAGTGCTGGTAGAACGTCGCATCCATCTGCGGGATGGGGGTGTCGTCAATCGCGGCGAGCATCTGCGTGGAGCGCTGGCGCAGGTTCTCCACGGCGGGGTTGTCGATCGGTTTCATCCGTACCTCCTGTCGACCGTGGCCCAGGTCATCTGGGTGGAGTGGACTGCGTCGGCGTCGGCGAGTAGCTGATGGGCGGTTTCAGCGAGGACGAGCTTGCTCTCGGGGTCCAGTCGTGTGTCGAAGGCGGCGATGTCGCGGTCGGGGGTGGTGGGCCACGGGCCCGAGCGCATGGGGCCGCGGGTGTACCTGGTCCAGATCCATCCGAGCGCAAGCGTCTCGCCGGTGCGGTCCCGCACGAGGGGGTTGGTGAGCCGCCGGCGTGCCGAGGCCGGCATCCGGATGACGGGGCGCAGGGTGTCGCGGCGGCGCTGGTAGTCGACGAGCCCCTCCGCGATCAGCTGGTCGAGGGCGGCACTGAGGAGGTCGGCGTCGCGATCGCGCAGACCGTGAGCGGTGTGGACAGCGTCGATGAGCGCGCAGGTTGGGATGCCGGTCACGCCGAGAGCGGCCATCGCCGCCTCGGGTGCGACACGGCTCCCGCTGGCATGGGTGATGAGCAGGTACAGCGCCGTTGCCGCTCGGGTCCGCGACAGCCACGCACCCGGCCCTGGTGCCGGCGCGCCCATCGGTGGGGGGAGCATGCTCGGCACGTGCTCGGGTCGCAGCCCGTCGTGGTGCACGTGGTGGCGAAGGCAGGTGAGCATCCACTCGAGCCGCTCCTGGTCGGTGCCGGTGAACTCGCCTTCCTGGTGGGGGCGGGCCGCGCGGCGCGTGGTGTAGGAGCGTGTTCGGGGGCTGGTGAGGAGCAGCAGGGCGGCGACGGTGGTGGGGTCAGGGCTGGGGTAGGAGCCCCAGCTGCGCGCTGCGGGGACATCAATGGGCGGCAGGGTGACGCCACGAGCTGAGGCGTCGCGGGTAATGGTCGCGGCTCGGGCTTGGCAGCGGCGACGCAACCGGTAGAGGACAGTCCGGGCTCGCGGGTTGCCGATGGCGTCCTCGGCGAGCTCGGCGAGGGTCCCGGCCAGCTCGAGCACGCCAGCCGGTGCCGGGCGGACGGCATCCGAGGTGCCTGCCCGCACGAGGTAGCAGCCGCAGCTCAGGCAGACCGGCATCAGCGCGGTCTGCCAGAGCAGGTCTCGGCGACCGGTCGTCGGGGTGCAGGACGGGCAGATCCACGTCACGGCGTGGTGCAGGCGCCACCCGCGGCGGCGTTGGGGGCCGTGGCCTCGGATGATCAGCGGGTACCGGTTCATCGTCAGTCGCGTGGCGGTGCCTTGATCCAGACCGCCGAGGGTGTCGATGGCCGCGAGTTCCCCGTCGGGGACGTCGACGTCGTGCCGCCACGGCCGCAGGACCCGAGACGGGGTGAGGCCGTTGGCGTCGGCGAGGCGAACGGCATACGAACTCAGCGACTCCCTCGGCCAAGGCGCAGGTCGGACCGGGAGCGGCGCCGTCATGGCCGGCCTTTCTTTGCCGCGGCCGCGACGTCGATCTGGCCGTCGACGGACCGCTCGCTCAACTTGACGGCATCGAGATCGTCATGGGTGATGACACTTCGACGGTCGTGGACGGCATCCAGCACTGACCCGGCAACGAGCTTGGCAACCTCCCCGACAAAGCCCTGGGTCCGCCGCCAGATGTGCGGCGCCAACTGCGTGATGAATAGGTCCGGGGCGGCATCGGGGAGGTGCTGAAGCGGCCGGTCAGTGGCCGTCGCGAGGAGGTCCTGCCACGCGGCCTTCTTCTCAATGGTGCTGATTTGGAAGGCGTCCACCGTCATCGTGGTCAGCCGTGCGCGGATCTGTGGGTCGTCAACGATGGCGGTGCTCTGCAGGTTGGCGCCTACGAGGATCACGGTGCCGTAGTTGACCTCGCCCAGCTCGGTATTGAGGAACTTGATGTAGTCCAGAACCGCGCGACCTTGCGCGTTCGTCGATCGGAGCATGTGCGCGTCGTCCAGGATCACGACATGCACCCCGTGCATCCGCAACGCATGCAGGACGCGGGTTGTCGTGGTTCGGGCGAGGCCCTCTGGCGGGTAGCCCAAGTAGAGCAGGATCAGTGCGTTGATCTCCTTGATCGAGCTCGACGCCATCAGCGTCACGAAGACGACTGGCACAAAATCCGCGATCACCCCGGGCTGGGGCGACCATGTGGGCCGCGCCTCGTTGACCTGATCGCGGAGGACGCGGCGGTGCACTCCGAATCCCCACTGCTTGAGCAGCGTGGACTTGCCCGCGGAGAAGGGCGCCGTGACTGCGACCATGGGCATCGCGCCCGGCTGTCGGAGCCGGTTGGTCTCGACGATGTCATCGAGGTGGGCTTGGACCGCTTGCATCGGCTTCGAGACGACGATCGTCGCATTCATCGCCACGCTCAGACGACGGAAGTACTCCTCTCGGGCGGCTCGGGACGTGCTCTCGTACTCTGTGATCGAGAGAGGATCCGGCCATTCGGGGGCCGTGGTCGTAGCCTGACGATGCCAGTCGTGAGCGTCCACCTCACACCATCTCTCGGTAGTCGGGCCAAGGCTCGTCGTCAGTCTCTTGTGCCGGTTCAGAGGCTGAGGAATCGTCGGTTGGGTTGGATGCCGACAACCTGGGAGACGGGAATCGGAGAACGCCATGGCGCGACTCCTCGATGGTGCGCGCAGCTGACGCAGCCTCTGCGTGATCGAAGAGCGCCTTCTCGTGGCGCAGGCGGGCGGCGGTGAGTTTGGCGCGCCACTCGTCCATGTCGGAGGCCGCCGTGAGCTGGGTGAGTTGGTCGACGAGCTCGAGCATGACTTTGCGCTTAGACAAGGCGCCGTTGCCTCCTCGTTCGCGCAGGAGTCGGCGGGCCTCGTCGATGACGACGTCGGTCAGGGGTGCGTGGACCAGGTGGGATTCGCGCCATTCGAGTTGGTGGACGCGGTCGGTGAGTGGGTGCCTGATCCACAGGTTTTGCCGTTGCCGGTGGTCGTAGAGGAAGGGCATCCGGTCGTCGCCGGCCCGGAAGGTACCCGGCCTGAGCTGGCGAAGTTCGTCGAGGATCTCCCCGTCGTAGGTCAGGCCGCGGTACTCAACGCCCGCGTTGCCGATCTTGAGCCAGCGAGTCGGAAGGAACTGATAGATGAGATCGGGCCGTTGCGGGACGACGAGGTTGCCGGCCACGGGCAGCAGCATGTCGAACCGTTCGAGCGGGGTGAAGTGGCCTGCTTCCATGCCTGGCAGGCGTATGCCGTCGTGCGGGGATCGGTGGTAGTCCAAGGCGATGAACCGATGGAGATGCTCCTCGAGCTCCTGAGCGGTGAGAAGCGGCTTGTCCGCGATCATGACCGTGCTACCGCGCTCGGTGACCCGTCGACCTTTGAAACCAGGAATCTGTTGGCAGGCCCGCTGGAGACTCTCGTGCCAGCGCTCAACGTGCGCGTTGTCAATGGGGCGGCTTCCGCGCGAGGGGAGGAGGTCAATGCCGAAGTCGGTGAGCAGGGCGCGGAACTCGGCGGACAGGAAGATGGAGCCGTTGTCAGCGCGTACCGACATCGGCGTGACAGCGGGTTTGATGTGCTCGCCTCGGATGGCCCGGGTGGTGTTGGGTCTTGGGGATCGGTGTGCGTTGATGGGCCGCCCGTGGAAGTCCAGGCTGACGGGGAGGCCGCACCAGCGGAAGCTGTCGATCGTCACGTCATCGTCTCCGGCCACCAGCATCGACATGGGTCGCATGGCGTCGTAGAGGCAGAGGCTGGCTTCGAACGAGGTCGCGCTCCGAGGGACGACACGCAGCGCGACGATCACTCGGGTGGGTACGGAGATGACGGTGATGACCTCGACGGAGTAGACGCGTCCCGTCAGGGGGTCAATGACGAATCCGTCCCACCTGGTCACATCGATTGCCAGGTGACCTGGGTGGATCGCGGGGTAACTACGCCTGCCGGAACTCTTGCGAAGCTCCTTGCCTCGATTCTGCCGGGTGGTGTTACCGATGGCCCTCATGCGAGCCGAGAGGTACTCCTGAAGGAGCCGCTGTGGCAGATGGACGTCCCTGATCCCTTGCTGCTTCAACTGCACACGGATCTGACGTTCGACTTCCTTCTGGTTGTCGATGCTGATGTCCCCGTCGTAGCGCGAGAAGATCTCCTCGGCAATCCGGAGGAACCTTGGGTCGAGCGCGTCAAAGCCCTGGACCCCTTTGGTCTTGCGTCCATCAACGAGTCCACGGAGACCCTCGCGCTGCCACGCCTTGACCCAGATCCGAACGGTGCTCTCGGACACCGACTCGGAGATGAGTTCGCCTGCTTGGACTCGTCGCATGATGACCCGGTCGGCGCTTCTCTCCACGGACAGTTGGCGAGCCATCCGGCGGATGCGGACGGTCAAGCTCGCGCCGTAGCCATCACCGAAGGGGTGGAACGGTTCGCCTGGTCTGGCGAAGTCGGCGAGCCCGTCGCGGTAGCCGGTGAGGAGTTCCAAAACGACTTCGAGTCGTGCAAGGGCTTCGAGCCGGGCGGCCATGGGGAGGCTGCTCCACCAGGGTTCGAGTGCGAGATGGACACCTTGGACGCCCGTTTCGTCGGTCTCGCGTGCCTCGAGTTGGTCCCAGCGAACTTCTTCCTCATCCCCGACAACGGTCTTGACCCGTATGCCGTAGCGCTCGACGGCGAGCACAAGGACCGGTCCGTTGGGCATGAGTAGCCGCATGCCCTTGGCGATAACGACCTCTTGGCTCATGCCGTGGGCCCTTCCTGCGGCTGTGACAACGGCGTCGAGCGACTCAGGTGCTTGTCGAGGTCGCAGAGCAGGTCGCCGGCCCATACGGCGTGCCACATGGATGCTGTGACGTGGCCACCTTCGTCGTCCGCATCAAGCACAGCGCCGATGGTCCTGATGCGGGTGTCGCGCACGAGGATCGCCAACCTTGCGGCGTAATTCACGGGCTCGCGCCGGAAGCCGTGCAGCCACATGAGGTTAGCCCGACGAACACGAGTGAGCCCGGCGAAGACCTCGTACCGCCAGCCCATGCTCCGGCAGGCTGGGCCGGTGAGTTCGGCCTTGATCTTGAAGTCGTCATCCTGGCGTCGGGTGGCACGGACGTCCCACACAGTGACGAGCCCCGTGCGATCCACGCTCAGGAGGTCCGGAGTGTGCTCGAGCCGACGTTTCCCACGCTTCGCGGGCAGTCGCAGGCGCATCGGCTGCGAGACCAGCCACGTGACGTCTGGACGACGGTCAAGTTCGCGAAGGAGGTCATGCTCGAGCCCCGATTCGAGCCTGATATGGCGGCCAGTGGTGGTCGCGTAGGCGTACACCGGAACATGCCGGGACTTGGCCGTCGATTTGGGCGCTCTGACGCGCGCAAGCGAATGCGGGTCTGGAGGGTGCTCACCGTTCCAGGCTTGAGTCCCCTCGCCCACGTCAAACCACCAGTCGACGGGATCGTCGGTCAGCACCACAGGGGCTGGCTGCCTTTGGACAGGCGGAATAGACTTGGGCACGCGGCGGCACCTTCGTTTCTACGCAAGATTCATCGGGGCCGTCCACGGGGCACCTCCGTCGCAACCGGATGGTGCCCCACTTCATTGGCCTTGCCCCGAGCGTAGAACTGAGCCCAAATCGTTGTCGACGCGGTGGACGCCCGTGTCTTCCCGTCGATTATTTCGTTCCAACGGTTATCCACATGAGTCGTGCCGTCGTGCAGCCTGTGTTGAACTGACCTGCAGGAACGCAATAATCGACACCTCCTGAAGCCGGCCATTTGACCCCCTGGGAAGGATCTTCGCCATGACGAACTTCGGTCTCAGCTCCGTCGATTTCACGAACCTGATCCGAGAGATGGCGATGGAGGACGCCAAGTGCCTCAACCCGAAGTGCGACGCGAGACTGACCTACCGCGCGGCCAAGCGGGGCCGTCAGTCGCTCTACTGCGATGACGTGTGTCGCCGCTCGACGTGGCGCGCCAGGCAGAAGCTCAAGGCTGACCTTCAAGCCGTCCTCGAGGCACCCGAGATGCTCGAGCGACCTGCCACCGCGGAACAGTTGCGTGCCGCCGAGGCCAGGCTTCGATGGCTACTCGCGCGATACCCCACCGACCCAAGAGCGGATGACGAGACCGAAAGCCGCGATGTTGATCAGCTTCCGGCGGCGGTCATCTTCGCGAGGATGGACTACGACTGGACCGAGGAGGCTCTCGCTGAGGCAGGGCGATATGACGCGCGGATGCGAGTCAGGTACATGAACCGACGGAGGAGGCCGATGCCGGTGACTCCCACGATGGAGGAGCGGGGCAGGGCGGCGATCGCTCGTGAGCGACGCCTCGAGATGGAGCGTCTCCTGCTCGCCTTCGAGAGTTAGTGCGGTGCGGTTTGGTCGGACCGGTGATGACTGTCGGTGCTCTCGGTCAAACTGGGACCCGCCGCCCGGGTCGAGACAGCAGAGGGGGTGAGCAGCGATGTCGAGCGTCGCATCGAGCAGCACTGAGGAGTTGCTGCAGCACTTCCATGAGCTTCTCCACGCGCACTTCAGCGAAGTCCGGGACGCCAGGGCCGAGCTCGAGCCGGCGTCACCCGTCTTCGCCTTGGAGCACGACCTGTCGACCGATGACCTTGAACTCCTCACGCGCACTGTGCGTGACGCGATCAAGAGCCACCACATCACGCGATATCGCCGCAGTTGGCTGCCGTTCGTCGTCTACGCCGCCGAGATGGGATATGGGTATGCCGGTGATGAGTACTGGACTACCTTCTCGTCACTGACCCCGCGCTGGGAGAGTCAGGAGCGCTCGACTGTTCGCGACTGGTTCCTCCAGTTTTCCGATCATTTCGCCGGAGCGCGTCCGACAGGGGCTTGGGCAAACCACTTCACGATCATCTCTTGGCCGATCACTCACGCTGTTCTTCCGACCTACTTGCAGCGCTACCTCGCGCAGTTGCTGTTCGAATTCAGCGGCGCGCTTACCCCGGACCTCTTAGACGATCCGGAAGCCCTCGGCGTCCGTCTGGCTCGCCGCGCGTCCAACTACACCGAGCGCTTCCGCATCTTCTGCCAGAACACCACGCTCCTCGGTCAAGTCGCGGTCGCGCTGCTCTCGGGGGATAACGAACCGACACCATACTTGTCCGCATCGACCCTAACGCGCATCGTGAATGGGCTCTCAGAGGAGTCGCAGGCCCGCCACTGGTTGAAGTCGGCCAGGGCTTCGGCTCGTCGCGTACGCGGCTTTCGTTCTGGCGAGCGGGCACCAGCCGTCGCAACCACTTCGAAGCACCTGCCCCGAGCGACCGACCCCCGACTCTTCCTTCGCTACGACGAGGGGTGGAAGGCCTTTGCTGAGCTTCCGGACCTCACGGTGCTCGGAGCCGAGAGTCACGACATCTATAGCCAGCTCCGGATGTCCCGCGCCACGGTGAACGGAGGTACTCGTCCGATCCCCCCGAGCGGCTTGCTGTATGCGGGGCAGGAAGTGCGCCTCGCCCGCTGGCCCCGCCCAGACCAACCGTTCCTGCAGCTAGATCGGGGCGATGTCGCCACGAACGGAATCCTGGGGGCACAATGCGTCATCACGAAAGGACCTTGGTGGCTATTCCGACGCCAGGGCTCTGGTCTTGCGGTTGAGGTCAAGGGCAAGTTCGTCCGACCCGGACACCGCTACGTGCTCATCGGCGCCGAGACGCTCGGTGCCCCCGCGGTGCCGTGCGCCGAGACCACCATCGAGGCGGCCGATGTCAAGGCCTACGACTTCCAAGTTCCGCCGCAGCTCAGCGAAACCGAGGAATCCGCCCTGCTGACGGCCGGACTGTCCGTTGTATCGCACGTCGCGATCCGACCCGTGGGCATCGTGGCTAGTGCTTGGGATGGTGAAGGCGAGGTGGAGTGGCTGGCGGGAGAGCCGGCCATGCTCGGCATCCGCTCCGACCTGGTCCCGAAACGAGCACAAGTCGTCATCGCTGGCAGCGTCTACTTCCTTGAGTGGACGGCGGGCGAGGCCGAGTTGCTGTTCACGCTCGAGGGCCTGCCCATGGGCACGCACGAACTCAACGTGGCTCTGCTGGGTGAAGGTGATCGCCCACTCGCCTCGGGTGCGTTGGTCGTCACCATCCGTGATCCCCAGGTCCGTCCGGAAGGCGCCTCAATCGGGGAGGGCATCCGCCTGCTCGCTAACCCGAACCGGCCGACCATGGCCGAGCTTTGGGACGACCGAGCCGTCATCACCGTCGATGGACCAGTCGGTACTGAGGCTGACCTCAGGGTCACTTTGTTGGACGAGCGGTCTCAGTCGAAAGCCGAACTCAAGCGCTCCTTGCGTTTGCCGCTCGAGGAGGCTGACTGGCGCCTCGTAGCCAAGACTGTTCGGACCAACCAACGCTTCACCGATGCTTACGACAGCGCAGAGTCCTGCGTTGTCTCGGTGGTGCGTGACGGCGTCGGGTTTGCGACGCTGACATGCGAGCGAGGCTTCCAACCACTCAGGTGGCGGTTCGCTCGCAACCACGACGGACAGGTAACGGCGACCCTGATCGACCGTACGGATGGCGGCACGACGAGCCTCGACTTCTACGACGTTGAAGCACCTCTGAAGGCCATTCCGAAGGAAGCTGCAGGCACCCTCGCCGTGCCGCCTCGTGGTGGTCTCGCAGTCGCGACGGCGGGCGATGCGGTGGCCGCCGCGATTTTGCCGACCAACCCCAACGCCATGCTCCGGCTGCCGAGATCGCGCCCGGTTGTCACAGCGACGTCCCATTCACCTCGTGAGGTGCTGAGGCTAGCCGAAGGGCATCAACGGTGGCTCGGTGCGGACCTTCCGGCCGACCCGTTTGCCACCTACCAGAAGCAGTTGATCGGCGACGCCATCGCCGGGGCGATCGGCGCGCTCATCGGGGGCAGCCGCTGGGCCGCCGTCGAGCGAAAGCTGATTGGAGCGCCCGACGCCTGCGACTACCTCGACGGCATGCAGGACGCGGTGGGCATTTCGACCGAGCACAAGGCGCTTGCCTCGACCATCGCCTTTAGCCTTTACAGGTGGCTCAAGCCAGAGGATCTGCTTTCCGGATTCCACGAGGTCATCTCGCCTTACTTGGCCGGCTACGGCCTGAAGGGGCGACCCTCGACGCCACGCTTCCTTCTCATGCTCGCTGGGCGGCCGGGCTACATCACTGAGTGGGATTCGGGCGGGAGCATGTTCATTCTCGAACGGGTGCTCCAGTCGCCGGTGCTCTACCGCGCAGCTCGCTTCGCCGTCCTCGGTACGAGGGCACTCAACGACGCCGAAGGTGTGGAGCGCGGCTTCTGATGAAACTCACCAAGCTGACCGCAGACATAGCGTCCCATCTCGCCGTCGAGACACTTGGCCTCGATCCGGAAGCCGTCGCGCTGACGTCCACCGAGGGCATTGCCGTCTCGCTGCGCCGGGCCGCTTCGTTCATGTGCCCGACCAGCCCCGGCAGGCTGGTCGACGCCGTGCTCGGTGCCCTCGGGCCACTCGACAGGGATGACCTCCAGCGAGACGAGATCGTCCAGTTGCTCGACCAGCTAGTGGCCTCGGGTGACCTGCTGGAGTTGCGGCACGAGAGCGGTCGATCAACGCGATTGCTGTACCTCGCGCCGCCGTCGTTCATTGAGCGCGTGCCAGGCACCTACCTGCTCCTGGGTGTGCGTCCCTTCGGCGCCCCCTTGATCAGCGACGAGTTGGCGGGCGCGATCGAGTACGAGGGGCACACCCGAATCCTGACGTTGGACCTCGCCGACGCCGAGATCGAACTGCGTTCGCGCGGACTGCAGCAGGTGCCGAAAAGGCGATGGGTGAGTACTCCGAGTGTCGAGACGCCGGTCGACCTCATTGAACGGCACCGTGCCCGACTGAGCGTCGAGGCCGAAGCGGGTGAACTGGATGGCCTCCAACTGCTCGATCCGGAGCTGAAGGTGCGCTACTACCGAGGGCGTTGGCGGGCGCCTGCATCTACCGATACCGGCGACTTCGTGGCTCGTCGGCCACAGGCATACGGCGCCGACCTTTGGTGCCTGGTCCGTTTCGAGGCTGGTGTACCGATGCGCCTCATGGAGTTTCCGGTAGCCGATCCCGTCGTCCCCGGCCGCGACGAGGCCTGGCGCTACCAGGCGGCGATCGACGCCCAGCGCGGCACACCGCAGGAGTTCCGCATCAGGCGGGGTGCCCGCCCAACTGATCACGTGGCACTCGACTTCTTCTCACCGCTCCCCGGATTCGCTGAGCGCTACGTTCAGTTCGCGGGGCTCGCCCTGGCGAAGACCCCCGGAGCGCTGTTCTCCTTCCGCCTGCCCGCTGAGGCAGTGGACAACGTGACCAAGTTCCTGACTGACTTGCTTTGGATGACCTACCAGGAGGACAGCCGTGGCGACTGAAACGCCCACCATCGCGGAGACGATTGACGAGATCCAGGCCGCCCTGCGCGACTACATCGAGGCGACGTACCACGTCGGTCACCCGACGGTCGTTCAACAGCGACGACAACTCCTGACTCTTGAGGGCGTGCTGTTCAAGGCGCCGTACATCGAGAGCACGCCGCGCTACCAGACGAACCGACGGTTCAGCGAACTTGATGTCGACCCGGAGATCCACACCTTGTTTGGGATGCTCACCCAGAAGATGGGCGACCTCGACCGACTGCTCTACGACCCGCCCTACACCCACCAGGCCGAGGCGCTGGAGTGGACCTCGCGGGATGGCAAGAGCCTGGCCATCACGACGGGCACCGGTTCTGGCAAGACCGAGTCGTTCTTGCTCCCCATGCTCGCCAAGCTGGCGACAGAGGCGGCACACCGACCGACGTCGTTCTCCGCGCCTGCCGTCCGCGCCCTAATCCTCTACCCGATGAACGCCCTGGTGAACGACCAACTAGGTCGTCTACGCCTGCTCCTTGGTGATCCGCGCGTCACGACGCAGTTCAACGCGTGGGCTGGTCGTCCGGCACGGTTCGCTCGCTACACCAGCCGCACGCTCTACCCGGGCGTCCGCACCGTCAAGAAGGACCAGCAGCGCCTCGGCTCCATCGAGGACTTCTACATACTCTTGATCGACCAGGCTGCCAACCCGAGCGCGCCGGGGCACGCGCATGCGAAGGCGCTCAAGGCAAAGCTGGAGCAGCGGGGCAAGTGGCCCGCCAAGCCCGATCTCAAGAAGTGGTTCGGGCCGAAGGGTTCGCGCTGGAAAGACCCCAAGACCGACGAGTTCATCCGCGCCGTCATGCAGCCAGATGACCCGGAACTGCTGACCAGGCACGAGGTGCTGGCTGCACCGCCGGACGTACTCATCACCAACTACTCGATGTTGGAGTACATGCTCATGCGGCCGCTGGAGCGGCCGGTGTTCGACCACACCCGACAGTGGCTGGCCGACAACCCCGAAGAGAAGTTCCTCCTTGTGGTCGATGAAGCGCACCTGTATCGGGGGGCGGCTGGTGCCGAGGTAGCGCTGCTCTTGCGCCGGCTACGTTCGAGGCTTGGGATCACGCCGGAGCGGCTGCAGGTGATCACCACCAGCGCCTCCTTCACGACCCCGGAGTACGCACGCGGCTTTGCCGCCCAGCTCACGGGCAAGGACTCGGACGCCTTCCGTACCGTGACGAGCCAGTGGGCGCTTCGGTCCGGCGCCACGGCCGGAACGGCCGCTGACGCGTCGCTACTCGCGAACGTGCCGTTGGAGGACTTCTACTCAGGTGACTCAGACGCTGAGCGGGCAGTTGCCGTCGCTAGCCTGCTCGACAAGCGCGGCGTCGCGGCCCACGACCGCGGGATCGGCGAATTGCTGGACCAGGCACTTAGCTCGTACGGCCCGATGAATCTGCTCGTCAACGAGACGATGCTGAAGGCGCAGCCGGTCAGTGAGTTGGGGCAGGTGATCTTCCCAGGCATCGATGCGGAGCAGGCGGACAAGGCCGTGACCACACTGGTCGCGCTCGGCAGCGCAGCCCGAAAGACACCCGATGAGGCGGGTCTGCTCCCGTGCCGCGTGCACGCCTTCTTCCGGGGTCTGCCCGGGCTGTGGGCCTGTATCGATCCGGAGTGCGTTGCGGTCGACCGCAGCGAGCTTCCACCCGGCCTCGGCCCTATCGGCAAGCTGTACGCCCAGCCTCAAGCCACCTGTGACTGCGGTGCTCGGGTATTCGAGTTCTACACGTGCCGTCACTGCGGCTCGGCCTACGCCCGGGCGTACACCGACAACGTGCAGGACCCGGACTTCTTGTGGCATGAGCCGGGCGGTGCGTTCCAGACCACCAGTGGCTCGATCCCCGAACTGTTTCCGCTGGACATCCTCCTCGAGGAGCCCTCCGCGGTCCAGGTGGAGGTCGCCGAGATCGATCTTGTGACTGGTCGGCTCCGGACCGACCATCCGCCGACGCGCAGTCGCGTCGTATTCCTCCCGACGCTCAGAGCCGGCGAAACCGTCACCAGCGACGATGATGAGGACGACAGCGACGATCAGGCCGAGGCCAACGGCGAGTTCAAGCCGTGCGGCGTCTGCGGTCAGATGGCAGGCTTCGGACGCTCCTCGGTTCAGGACCACCAAACCAAGGGTGATCAACCGTTCCAGGCGCTGGTGACCCGGCAGATCGAGGTTCAGCCGCCGAGCGCTCCCTACTCGGACTTCGCCCCGCTCCGGGGCCGCAAGGTGCTGGCGTTCTCCGACTCGCGGCAGGTCGCCGCTCGTCTGGCGCCCAACCTGCAGGCCTACTCGATGCGCGATGTGATTCGTCCGCTCATCCTCAAGGGCTGGACCGACCTTGCCGCTCAGCCGGGTATCGGCGCGCAGATCAGTCTGGAGCGCCTCTACCTGGCGGTAATGGTCGGCGCCAAACAACTCAAGGTGCGATTGCGCCCTGAGTTGCGACAGTCCGAGTCCCTTCACGTCGTGGGCGACGTCGGAGAGGCTGTCGACAAGGGTGCGCTCACTGGCGACGTTGCCGCCGTGATGGAACTGCTCATGCTGACGGCACAGCCGCCGCAGGCCTTGCTGCGTGCCATGTACGCCACGCTGACGGACAAGTACTACGGCCTTGCATCGCTCGGCCTGGCATCTCTGCGCGAGAAGGCCAGCCTGACGGACGGACTACTCGCCAACTTGCCTGCTATTCCCGACGTGGCGACCACAGACGAGGAGCGCTTGGCCCTTCTTCGTCTGTGGCTCGCGCAGTGGGCAACCCCGGCACGCGGCATCTGGTTCCCGGGGATGACCCAGGAATGGTGGCGGCAGAAGGGCGGCGTCAAGCCGCACTCGGGCAAGTTCCAGACGATCGAGCGGTCGCTCGGCACTCCGGCCGCAAGGAAAGTCTTCAAGGACTCGTGGCTGCCGACGATCCTGCCGAAGTTCTGCGAGATGCAGGGCAACAAGTACCGGCTGCTTGCGGGCAACGTCGCGCTGGATGTCGGGGGGCTGTGGGGCTACTGCGAGCGCTGCCGCTTCACGCAGCGCCCGTTCCCCGGCTCGTTTACGTGCGTGAGCTGTGGCGCCGATAGGGTGCGCACGCTCGATCCTGAGGCGGACGAGGTCTTCCAGGCACGTAAGGGCTACTACCGGGAGAGTGCCGAGCGCGCCCTCAATACCCCCGACAAGCCGATCATGAGCATCATCGCAGCCGAGCACACCGCCCAACTCAACGCGGCGCAGTCCGACGCGGTCTTCTCCCGTGCCGAGGAGTACGAACTACTGTTCCAGGACGTCAACGTCGGGTTGCCTCGTCCGGGCGAGCAGGAGCGAGCGGCCATAGACGTGCTCTCCTGCACAACCACGATGGAGGTCGGTATCGACATCGGCAGCCTGTCCGGTGTCGCGCTCCGCAACATGCCGCCGTCGCGAGCCAATTACCAGCAACGAGCTGGTCGGGCTGGGCGTCGCGGCAACGCGGTTGCCACCGTCATCGCCTTCGGCAGTGCCGATACGCACGATGACCACTACTTCCGCAATCCCGATCTCATGATCCGCGGTGACGTGGACGACCCGATCCTGACGTTGGACAACGACGAGATCGCCCGTCGTCACGTCATCGCGTACCTGCTGCAGCGCTACAACCAGGCTCGGTTGCCGCAGATCGATCCCCAGGACCAGCCGCAGCTGTTCGAGGTGCTCGGCACAGTGCGAAGCTTCGTCGGCACGACGTCGCCCCTCAACCGCGCCGACTTCGAGGAGTGGCTGAACCAGAACGAGTCCGATCTCAGCCGGGATGTGGACTCGTGGCTACCGTCGGAACTGAAGCCCGAGGATCGCCTGACGATCCTCGACCAGTTGGTCACCAAGACCCTCAACGAGATCGACAAGGCCCTGGATCTGGAGCCTGACGGCAAGCTCCCGGAGCCAGAGGAAGGCGACGCCACTCCTGACGACGAGGAAGTCGAGGAGGGCGATTCAGGCGAGGACGGCGCGGCGCTTCCCAGCGAGCCGCGCAGTCAAACGAACCTTCTCGACCGCCTGCTCTACAAGGGCGTTCTGCCTCGCTACGCGTTCCCAACGGACGTCGTCGCCTTCCACGTCTTCGACCGCGACAAGTCTGAGCCGTTCCACACTGAGTTCCGGTACGCCCCGAGCCAGGGCCTGCCCATCGCCCTCAGCCAATATGCCCCGGGCAAGGTGGTCTGGATCGACAATAAGGAGTGGACCTCCGGGGCGATCTACGCTCCGATGCACAAGGAACGCTTCCAGGCATGGCGCGACAAGTGGCTGTACTTCGAGTGCCAGGTGTGCCACTACGCCAAGCACTTCCCGTACGAACAGGCAGAGCGCGGCGAGGAACGTGACTGTCCCGCGTGTGGAGCGGTCGACAAGTTCGGCAAGGCGATGAACTGGATGCGTCCGCCGGGGTTCGCTCACCGCGCCAACGATGAGCCCGGCACCAGTCCAGATGACGCGCCAGCAAACAGCTATGCGACGCGCGCCAAGTTGGTAGCGGAAGGTCCCGAGGAGGAAGAGGCTTGGGACCACGTCACGCCCCGTCTGGAGCAGACGTACCGCCGCGACACCCTTCTGGTCACCAATACCGGACCACGCAGCGAGGGCTACACCTACTGCACGCGGTGCGGCCTCATCGAGCCGACCAAGGGCGCGAGCGGCGTCGTGTCTGGAACCCACCCGAAGCCGTACCCGGACGAGCGGGAGCCAGACTGCCAGGGATCGGCCTCGACGCGCGGACTGGTGCTCGGCACTGATTTCATCTCGGACGTCCTTCTGGTCCGGCTGAAGGTCGAGGCGCCTCTGACGCTGCGCCCGGAACTGCTCTCGACCCAAGTGGCGCTGCGAACGATTGCAGAGGCGCTGACGATCGCGGCGACCGGCGAACTCGACGTCGACGCGAGCGAGTTGCAGGCCGAGTATCGGCCAGCGCTGACGCCGGCCGGTAACCGTGGCCTTGAGGCAGAGATCTACCTCTACGACACGCTGGCAGGTGGCGCAGGCTTCACGCGCCGAGTGCACGGGTATGGACTCTCGATCTTCAAGAAGGCGCTGGAGCGCCTGGAGACCTGCCCAGCTGACTGCGACGCGTCCTGCTACCGGTGCCTGCGAAGCTTCCGGAATCGCTTCGAGCACGGGCTGTTGGACCGCAAGGTCGGGGTAGCGCTCCTGCGGTACGTACTCGACGGCACGATGCCGAGCCTTGACGATGTGCGGGTGAGTCAGTCGATCGACAAGCTGCTGGCGGACCTCGACAGCCGTGACATCAACGGCTTTCAGTTCCTGAAGAACGAACCGGTTGAAATCGCCGGCTTGGGCACGATCACTGCACCGCTACTGGCCCGTGGCAAGGGCAAGGATCGCATTTTCTATATCCAGAGTCCGCTCACCCGGGACCGGCCGCCGACGCAGGAAATCTGGGACGCCAAGGAACTCGGCGGCGTCCCGGTGTATCCGGTCGATGACATGGTTGTGATGCGGAACCTGCCCGTGGCGAGTCAGCAGGTACTCAAGTGGCTGAGCTGAGCGAGCCGAGGGTGTACGAGACGGGGGTCGCCTCGGGGCGAGCACTCCTCTCCGATGCGCCCGCGATGTGGAGCTATTCGTCGCTCAAGGACGTTGAGGGATGCCCTCGTCGTTACGCCCTCTCCCGTGCGGACTATCCGGATCTGTGGGAGCAGCATGGCTATCCGCGCCTGCCGATTCCGGCGGCGATCCGCGGCGATGTCGTCCATAGCGCTCTGGAGATCATCGTCAAGGCGCTGGTCAAGGCGGGGTGCACGTCAACTCGCTCGGCCGAGGGCGTGGCGGTACTACGTGGACTCGGCGGCTACACAAAGGTCGCGGAGGACGTGCTCGCCAAGCAACTGGCCCGGTTCGACGGAAACCCCCGCCTCACCAGCGACCGGCGCGATCAACTCACCCGCCACCTCACGGATTTCGTGCCGCAAGCGCGTGAGCAGATCCAGACCTACCTGAACCGGATGGAACTCCACCCGTCAGCGGTGCCTGGGCCGAATGCGCCACCGAGCGACCCCGCAGTGCGCTATCGCGCGCGCACTGGTGACCACCCGGAGAAGGAACTGGTGGCGGAGTCACTTCGACTGAGGGGACGCATCGATCTGCTCAGCGTCGATGCGGACGGCGCCCAAATCACCGACTTCAAGACAGGCGCCAAAGACCCGGCGCATCAGGATCAGCTCCAGATATATGCCCTCCTCTGGAACGAGGACAACCTCGTCAACCCGGACGGACTCGCGGTGACCGAGCTTGTCGCAGCCTATCCGAGTCATAACGTCGCATCCGCAGCGCCGACTGCTGAGCAACTGTCCCGGCTCCGTACCGGAGTGGCGACCAGGGTCGAGGCGGCTGATGCTGCCGCTAGCGCCGACGATCCGGTGGCGATCCTTGGCGACCACTGTGGCCTGTGCAGCGTCCGAGGGCTGTGCGACACCTACTGGACAAGTGGCACCACTGCGACGACCAAGGTGCCTGAAGGAACCTGGTACGACCTCGCGGGGACCGTCGTGCGTGAGCACGGCGTCAGGAGCTTCGTGCTCCAAGAAGCGAAGACCAACGCCGAAGTGTTAGTTCGGACGCCGACACCTTCGTACACCGTCCCGATGGATCGAGATATCCGAATCCTCGGTGCTCGCCGGGTGGTGGATCCAGACGAAGAGGGAGCGCTCATCGCCGCGGTAGCCAGCGTCTCCGAGGTTCTCGAACTGGGCGAGTAGGGCGCTTACGCCTCGCGGACGGCGGTTCGGAGCGCGCCAATCGGCAACGCCTCTTCATCGATGGGCATGGGCACGCGAGCGCCGTGCCGAACGGGACGCACCAGGCGGTTCGCCCGCATCGACTCCCGGACATGTTCCTGCGCCGCACGCCGACGGGCCCAGCGCTCGAACCACCACCTCGCCACCGCCTCGCCGTTGTCAGAGCGCTCGAGGTCGAGCAGGTATGTCGGCTCCTCATCCACACCAAGCGAGTAGTCACGGACGTTCTCGACCAGAGGCACGCCGTACAGGATGCGCTCACGGCCGTGCTTCAGTAACTCGTTCGTCGGCCATCCGAGTGCCGCGAGACCCAGCCGCACCTTGCGCAGTCGTGGGCTGACGCCTTCGCCAAACAGGCTGTTGACGCGGACGAGACGACCACTGTGCACGCAGAGCCGCACAAGCGCGTCGACCGTGGCGTCCGAGAAATGCGACGTCCCGAACGAACGCGAACGCCCAAGCTCGTAGAAGCCCATCCGCGAGTCCTCGGCACCACCCATCGTCGAGGCGGGCCAGAACAGTCGGTTGTACTGGCTGGAGCCCGTGCCATAGAGCGACGTGGTGCCAACGAACGACAATCGGGCTTCACGGGTGATCGGTCGCCCGGCCATGGCCGAGGCGATCTCGCTGGGTCGCGCGTACTTCGTCCGGTAGGCAGCGAGCACCGTGGGAGACACAGCCATGGCGCCGACGAGCTTGCCCGCCGCCAGCGCGTTGTATGGCGCGACGGCACCGCAGACCGTCAGGTCCGCGATAACCGTACCCACCCGCTCACCACGAGCGCGTCTGGCCAGTCGCCCGATCTGCGTCCTGGCCTTGGGGTCAGCCAGCGCCCTCTTGAGTCCATCCAGGGTGGCTGTGGTGCCGAGGTAGCCGCCAACCAGCGCCTGGATCTCGAGCGTCTCGGCGAGTAGTTTCGACCGTTTCGACCGGAAGAGATGGGTCTCAGCTCGCGCCACCCATGCATCTGTCTCGATGTTGCGGACTTCGCGGACCACACCCGCGCGGTGGTGCTTCGCGCGGTGCCTTTCTGCATCCGCCTTGAGGCGAGCTACGACGTCCGGCGAGGGCTTCTTGAGGTCGCCTGGTTGCAGCACACCGTCGCGCAGGAGGTCGTCAACATAGATCTCGTCGCGCTGCGTCTCGATACGACGAGCCAGCCACTGCGCCACCCGGGCCGTCGGCTCCGCCTCGATGGCGCCGACGAACTGCTTGGTGTCCCATCCCATCCAGTTGTCGCGCTCGGCGATCTGGACCACCGGGCTGGAGATCGCGGCAATCCCGATCACCGCGTGGTACTCAGCAGCGGCGTCCCGGATCAGGATTGGCATGGAGCGGCCGGGCACTGTCGAGTAGGCGTTCGACCACGTGTGGCGGAAGTATCGCCAGATGTCGTGGAGCTTGAAGCCCGTCAGTTCACAGATGCTGTCACTGTCCACGACTTGCACGTACGGCTGGATGGTGTCGCTAGCCTCAGGGCGCTCAGTGAGCGCGTCGGCTAGTTCGCGGCCGTCGCGCATCAGGTTGAAGACCGACACCAGCCTGCCGTCGTGCTGATGGCTGCGCTCCATGCTGCTCACGAAGCGTCGCACGCTCGGTTGCCGCAGCTGGGCGTCGCGACGCAGGTGTTCCTGACGGCGGATGCGGGCCTTCTCCGTTTCCCGATCCGCCTGCGCATCGGGCTGGCTGAGCAGCGGACCGTACTTGTCGACCTGGACGGTCCAGCCCTGGTCGACGAGGTCAACGACAACGTGGGCAGCAGCGGTCAACGTCGGCTTGTTGTAGAGGTCCGTCAGCCCCGCAGCCGTGAACCAGAACGTGTGGTCGCGCGGTGTCTCGGGGTCAAATCGGACGCGGGCCAGAAGCGCGCACAGGCTGATGAAGCCGCGACGCTCCGCTGAGGTGGCGCCAGCGGGCAGAGTGAGGGGAACGTACTTCGCGTCTTCAGTCATGAGTTCTGCAGCATCCGTCCGTAGGTGCTGCTCCATGTGTGGACGAGGTCGTCGAGTGGCTGTCCGGCCCGCTCCAACTGCACCGCGCTGCGCGCGAAGGACAGCAGGAACAGTTCGAGCGAGGTGCGGAGTGCGGCTGCTGCCTCGCCCTCAATGGCCTGCAACGGCTGGTACAGCGCCGCGAATGCCGGGTGGTCAGCGTTCATTGTCAGGTCGAGTGTGCGATCGGCCAGGGCCGAGTGGAACATCGTCTCTATTGGCAGCGCCTCCGACCCCAACCGATACTGGATAGCACCGGGCCGGCCCGGCGCCGAGATCACCGGCAGATCCGGGTCGGCTGCCGCCGCGATACGGCAGGAGGCCTCAGCGGCTGCCTGGAACTTGACGTCCTCGAATGCCTGACGCACGCGGGCGTTGAGCATCCGAGCGATGGATTCCAACTCCGGCTCGATCGCCTCGCGAAGCGTCGCCGAGGGCCTGATCCCTTGCTTGTTGATCGTGATGCCGAAGTGCTCATCAAGGCGCGGGTCGAACTCGACCTCGCACCGCCACCAGTCGTCGTAGTTCTCCTTGCGCTTGCCGCCCATCAGGTACCACCCGCTGGCGATCTCTCTTCCGGCGCGCAAGATCGAGACGCCCCCACTGCCGACAATGCCAGCGCGACGCTTGGTGACGTTGTCGAGGTGGTGCCAGCGCTCGACCGGAAGCATGGCGAATCGAACCGTCACGATGGCAGTGCCGCCGCCTACTGTCTCTAACTCGTAGTGGAGTTGCTCGAAGGCGAGGCGCGCCGATGCTCCCTCGACCTCGGCGGTCAGCATGGTGGGGTCGACCGCCTCTACTGGCGTTCCGTTGATCGTCAGGCGCAGACCCGAGGCGATGAAGCGGCGGTACATCCGCCCTAGCTCACGATGCAGCGATCGATCCAGCCAGACCAGACGCCGATACTCTATCCGGTCGCACTGCATCCAGCGCACGCGGCAGCCCGACGCGGAAGTACCGCGTGGTCCGCGGTGCGCAACAAGTGTCGGATCGCTCCCCGCCACGATGGCATCCACATCGAGGGCGACTGTGCGCTCATAGCCGCCATGCCGCCACGCGGTCACCTCGACGCGACGTGCTTGGCTGAGACTCGCCGCTGGGAGCCCCATGCCGAACCGCCCAAACGATTGACGGGCGTCGAACCGAGATGAACCGCCAAACCGCAGGCAGATTTCCAACTCGGCCTTTGACATGCCACAGCCGTTGTCCTCGACAACAATCTCGGGGAGGGCATCCGCACCGTCGCGGCTAATCCGGATGGCCACCTCGGATGCCGACGCTTGTAATGAGTTGTCGACCAGTTCAGCAAGCGCAGTGGAGATGCTGACGTAACCGGACTCGCGCACCGCGCGGATGAAGTTCGAGGAGACCAGCAGGTCGTCGACTCGGGGAGCGTGTCGGCTCATGGTCCTCCTCAGGGCAAACTCCGTTGGTTCAGAGTAGCTCTCTGAAGGGCAGGATGTCATCCTGACGGCCCGCCCGAGTTGCCGCGCCACGTCCGAGTCGAGACGGTCACCGTGATCCGCTTGGTTTTTGCCGGTTCAGTGAGGTCGAGGCCCTGTCCGTTGGCGAGCACGAGGCGCACCGTCGGGCGAGCGGCGCCGGCTGCCATGACATACGGCTCCGCCTTGGCCAGCCAGACAAGTGTCCCGGTGCGCTGAAGATCGAATGCCACCTGGTGGCCCGTGGTCGTCATCGTGAACAGTCGATCCGAGACGGCCGAAGCTTCGATCGTGTCGCCCGCGAGGGAATCAGGCGTGGGCGAGAACGACTTCAGCGAGTTGATCCCGAGCACCTGCAGCGTGGCGATGTCTTCGCCTTCGAGGCGAGTCAGGATGGCCCGAATCTCGTCGGGGGTCTGAAATGCGGCCATGAGTCCTATGATTCCGCACCGATCCCTGGCCCTTGGCCTCCGGTGGCCAGAGAGGGTCCGCATCGCGCTCAGAAGCCGCTGATCAACCGATCTGCCGTCCAGATTCTCGTCTGCCACCAACTGGAAGGCGGGCGCGCGGGCGACCCGGGCGCGGCCGGACCGCATCCTGCGAGACCGAACGTAAAGTTCATCGGGCAAGAGTTCAATCTTGGCTGCATCTCGACAGCGCAACATCAGTACGTGGTGGCCATGTTGGTGAAGCGGCTGTAATGGCCCTGGAAGGCCACCGTGATGGTCTTCGTGGGGCCGTTACGGTGCTTGGCAACGATGATGTCGGCCTCGCCTTCGCGG
>Ga0209794_1000938_pt1 | contig 29038 bp, 32 predicted proteins | sample EBPBio232013_DNA_FD_185869 | JGI IMG/M metagenome (GOLD analysis project Ga0209794, IMG submission 185869) | Wastewater treatment Type I Accumulibacter community from EBPR Bioreactor in Madison, WI, USA - Reactor 1_5/23/2013_ DNA (SPAdes)... | ecosystem: Engineered > Bioreactor > EBPR >... | reverse complement strand
AAAGAGCATCGCCGCGCCAAATCAACACATCAATTCGTCTGCAGCAGAGAAGCGAGATTATGAATCAAACCCCCACCTCCGTCAAGCACTTCAGCAAAATTTCTTTCACCTCACCGCTTGCCTCACACCGCCGGAAACCCCGGCACCGCAAGGAAGGTGCGCATTCTACACACACCAAAAAAGGCGTCAACCCCTTTTTGAAAATTTCAGGGAATTGCTTCGTAGCGCACTTCGAGGATGTCGATTTCGCGCACGCCGACCGGGCTCTGGAAGCGGATGCTGTCGCCCTCGCGGGACTTGATCAGCGCACGTGCCAGCGGCGAGATCCAACTGATGCGCCCGGATGAGGCGTCGGCCTCGTCGATCCCGACAATCTGATAGGTGTTTTCACTACCGTCGGCTTCACCGATGGTTACCGTCGCCCCGAAGAAGACCTGATCGTTGTCGCCCTGACGCAGGGGATCGACCACTTCGGCAATATCCAGGCGCTTGCTCAGGAAACGGATGCGCCGATCGATTTCGCGCAGGCGACGCTTGCCATATATATAGTCGCCGTTTTCCGAGCGGTCGCCATTGGATGCAGCCCAGGCGACGATTTCGACCACATGCGGACGCTCGCGCTTGACCAGATGCTCAAGCTCGTCCTTCAGCCGGGCATGCCCGGCCGGGGTAATGTAATTGCGGGAACCGGGCGGGATGCGCAAGGCCGGTTGCAGATCCTCGTCATCCTCACCCTCGCTTTCACGTACGAAAGCCTTGTTCATCAATAACCGATACTGTACTGCTCGACATCCACGCGGATGAGCTCCCGGCCAAGGATGGCCGCCGTGTTGCGGGCGAACTGCTCGGCCCAGGAAGCCTGGTCGCGGAAGCGGGTTTCGCCAGCATATTTGGCAACACTGAGAATCCGGTCGACGGCCAGGATTTTTCCCGTCGGGGTTGCCACATCGCATTCCAGGGCAACGAACTCACGGTCAAACCACTGCCGCGCTTCGTCAGCAGCAGCGCCACCGGCAAGCTTGTACTCGAACTCGGTGTCTTTGCCGAACGAAACGATTACATGGTGCATCATGCTCTCCTCCTTTATATTGGTTCGGTTATTCTAAGCAAAACCATACATGCTGTCAGGAGCTAAGCCATGGCCCTTCGTCCGCTGACCGAGGCGGAAATTTCCGACATCCGGATTCAACTGCACGAGTTGCAGGTCGAACATCGCGACCTCGACCAGGTCATCCTGCATCTGATCGAGAACCCGCCGCCGGACGAACTGCTCATCCGCCGCCTGAAGAAACGCAAGCTGGTGCTCAAGGACCGTATCCTGCTGCTGGAGCAGATGCTCGTCCCCGACATTCCTGCCTGAGCCTCCTTATTGCTGTGGTTTTTTCCGACGACGCCTTCGGCGACCCTTTCGAATTGCATGCCCTGCCCCTGCGCCGCCCCGCTCAGGGATACGCGGTCCAGATGCTGGACACCGATACCTTGCTTGATCGCCATTGCGGCGATTTCCTGCCGGTCAGGTCGCGCCAGCTGGATGCCCTGTTCGACGATTTCGCTTCGGCCCACAGGGCCGCCGCCGCCTGGGTCCGGCAACATTGCCGGGATGCCAACGAACACCGGCTGGCAATCGTCCCCGCCAGTTTTGACACCATCCTCAATCGCCACGTGCTGATTTACGGCGTGCTGTGCGATCAACCCTGAGCCCACCGTTTTCCGGAGACACATCATGAGCCTGTTCAAACACCGACTGCTGGGCCGTAGCGAACTCAGCGTCCCCGACGTCTGCCTCGGCACGATGACCTTCGGCGAGCAGACCGGCGAAGCCGACGCCCATGCCCAGCTCGACTACGCGCTGGAACACGGCGTCAATTTCATCGATACCGCCGAGATGTACGCCGTGCCGCCGCGCGCCGAGACCTGCGGCGCCTCGGAAAGCATCGTCGGCCGCTGGCTGAAGCGGCAGGCGCGGGAAAAGATCATCGTCGCCACCAAGGTCGCCGGCCCCAGCCGCAACCTGGACTGGATCCGCGGCGGTCCGCCGGCGCTCGACCGCGCCAACATCCGCGCCGCCATCGAGGGCTCGCTGCAGCGCCTGCAGACCGACTACATCGACCTCTATCAATTGCACTGGCCGGAGCGCAACCAGCCGATGTTCGGCCAATGGCAATACAACCCGGACAAGGAACGCGAATGCACGCCGATCCGCGCCCAGCTCGAAGCGCTGGCCGAACTGGTGGCCGAGGGCAAGGTACGGCATGTCGCGGTTTCGAACGAGCATCCCTGGGGCATCATGGCCTTCACCCGGCTCGCCGACGAGTTCGGCCTGCCGCGCATCGTGTCGACGCAAAACGCCTACAGCCTGCTCAACCGCACCCACGAAACGGCGATGACGGAAACCTGCCATCGCGAAGGGGTCGGCCTGCTCGCCTACTCGCCGCTCGCCTTTGGCCACCTGACCGGCAAGTATCTGGCCGACCCGGCGGCAGCGGGCCGCCTCACGCAATGGCCGAATTTCGGCCAGCGCTACACCAAGCCCAACGTCGCCCCGGCGGTCGCCGCCTACGTCGAACTGGCGCGCAGCCATGCCATGACGCCGACGCAACTGGCGCTCGGCTTCGTCCGCTCGCGCTGGTTCGTCGCCAGCACCATCATCGGCGCCTCGTCGCTGGCCCAGCTCAAGGAAACGCTGCCAGCGACGCTGACGCCGATGCACGGCGAACTGCTCGAAGCGATCGACGCCATCCACCTGCGCTACACCAACCCGGCACCGTGAGCGGGTCGCTGTTCCCTCGCCTGGCCGCGGCTCTGGCGGCCACGGAAATCGACGAGAAGCTGGCGCTGACCGCCGGCATCGCAGCCGACTGGCGCACCGGCCGGCTCGACTGGCAGGACGAGACGCCGCTCGAACTGCGCTGCGGCAGGCCGGCACGGCCCGAGATCGTGCCGCCGAAAGCCGTGCCGCAACGCAGCCCGACGACGCCGGAAGGGCGCGCCCGGCTGCTGCACGCGATCGTCCATATCGAATTCACCGCGATCAACCTGGCGCTCGACCACGCCGCCCGCTTCCGCGGCCTGCCGCAAGCCTATTACGCCGACTGGATCGGCGTCGCCGCCGAGGAAGCCGAGCACTTCTCGCTGCTACGCGAACGGCTCGCCAGCTACGGCCACGATTACGGCGATTTCCCGGCCCACGCCGGCCTCTGGGAAATGGCCGAGAAAACTGCCCACGACCCGCTCGCCCGCATGGCGCTGGTGCCGCGCCTGCTCGAAGCGCGCGGCCTCGACGCGACGCCGCCGATCCAGCGCCGCCTGGCCGAGAACGGCGACGAGGCAAGCGCCCGCGCCCTCGATATCATCCTGCGCGACGAAATCGGTCACGTCGGCCTCGGCAACCGCTGGTTCCGGACCTTCTGCGAGCAGCGTGGAGGCAATGCCGAAACCACCTACCGCGAGCTGCTGCATACCTACAAGGCACCGCGCCCGGCCACGCCGATGAACGAAAAAGCCCGCCTGCAGGCCGGTTTCAGCGCCGCCGAACTGGCAGCACTGGCAAAAAAAAGGTAGAATAATCAGTTCAATGCGTTGATGCATCGCCCGCAGTAACTCCGAGCAGCCCCCGGTTTTTCAGGTTCTTGTGCAGGATTCACCCCATTGATTTATTCCCCGGCATGGCTGCGTCGGGGTCACCCAGGCCGCCCGCGATACGGGCGAATACCGCTGCCCGTCGCGAACCGGCAGCGCGGAAAGGAACAGCATCATGACGTCTACCGTCGACAGCTTTGCCGAACTCGGCTTGAGCGAATCCCTGCTCAAGACCCTGAGCGAGATCGGTTACGAAACCCCCTCCCCCATCCAGGCCCAGTGCATTCCCGTCCTGCTCGACGGCCGCGACATGATCGGCATGGCGCAGACCGGCACCGGCAAGACCGCCGCCTTCGCGCTGCCCTTGATGGAAACCATCGACATCAAGGTGAGCAAGCCGCAGGCGCTGATCCTGACGCCGACGCGCGAACTGGCGATCCAGGTCGCCGAGGCGCTGCAGAGCTACGCCAAGAACCTGCCCGGCTTCCACGTGCTGCCGATCTACGGCGGCCAGAGCTACACCATCCAGCTCAAGCAACTGGCGCGCGGCGCCCACGTCATCGTCGGCACGCCGGGCCGGGTCATGGACCATCTGGAGCGCAAGACGCTCAATCTCGACAATCTGAAGACCCTGGTCCTCGACGAAGCCGACGAAATGCTGCGCATGGGCTTCATCGACGACGTCGAATGGATTCTCGAGCGCACCCCGGAACAGCACCAGACCGCGCTGTTCTCGGCGACGATGCCGGAACAGATCCGCCGCGTCGCCCAGAAATACCTGGTCGATCCCAAGGAAATCAAGATCAAGTCGGCCACCGCCACGGTTGCCGCGATCCGCCAGGTGTACTGGCAGGTTTCCGGCATGCACAAGCTCGACGCGCTGACCCGCATCCTCGAAGTCGAAGAAGACTTCGACGCCGCCATCATCTTCGTGCGTACCAAGACCGCCACCGTCGAACTCGCCGACAAGCTCAACGCCCGCGGCTACGCGGCTGCCGCGCTGAACGGCGACCTCAACCAGCAGATGCGCGAACGCGTCATCGAACAGTTGAAATCCGGCGCCCTGGACATCGTCATTGCCACCGACGTTGCCGCCCGCGGCATCGACGTGCCGCGCGTCAGCCACGTCATCAACTACGACATTCCCTACGACACCGAAGCCTACGTGCACCGCATCGGCCGCACCGGTCGCGCCGGGCGCACCGGCAACGCGATTCTCTTCGTCGCACCGCGCGAAATCCGCATGCTGCGCACCATCGAGCGTGCCACCCGGCAGCCGATCGCACCGCTGACCCTGCCCAGCCGCGCCGACGTCACCAACAAGCGGGTCGCCGACTTCAAGGCCAGGGTTGCTGAAGTCCTCGATGCCGAAGGCCTCGATTTCTTCGCCAACATCGTCTCGCAACTGTGCGAGGAAAAAGAGGTCGGCGCCGAGGAAGTCGCCGCCGCGCTGGCCATGATGGCCCAGGAAGGCAAGCCGCTGCAGATCGTCGGCGAAGACCCGCCGCCGCGCCAGTTCCGCGACGAGCAGAGCGAGCGCCGCCCGGCCAGCTTCGCCGACCGCGAACGCAAGCCGCGCTTCGAGGAGCGTGGCGAACGCAGCGAACGGCCGCGTTTTGAAGAGCGCAGCGAGCGCCCGCGTTTCGAGGACCGCCCGCCGCGTAGCGAACGCCCGGCCCGGCCGGCGCCGGCCGGCGACATGGTGCGCTACCGCATCGATGTCGGCCGTGACCACGGCGTCGAAGTGCGCGACATCGTCGGGGCGATTGCCAACGAAGCCGGCATCGAGAGCCGTTTCATCGGCCGCATCGGCCTCTACGACGAATCGAGCACGGTCGAACTGCCCGCCGGCATGCCCGCCGAAGCCGCCAACGCGCTGAAGCGCACCCGAATCCGCGGCGTGCCGATCAACCTGCGCCAGGACGAAGGCCGTCCGGCCAGCAGCTTCGGTGGCGAACGCAAGTTCGACGGCGAGCGCAAGTTCAAGAAAAAGCCGTTCGCGGAGCGCTGATCCTCACCAACAACCGATCAGGCCAGGGCAAAACCCTGGCCTTTTTCTTTACTGCTTCGAGAATCCGTGAAACAATAACGATTCTTATTTGTAGTAGCCAGCCACCCAGCCAGCCCATTTCGGGCGCATCGCCCGGTAGCCAGCCAGACGTGTAATCGATCATGTTTGGAGGTTTCCATGCACCGCATCCAGTGGCCCGGCTTACGCGCCATTCCTTGTGCACTTCTGTGCGCCTTCTCGGCAACGACTGCCCTTGCCGAAACCGCTCTCGACGAAACCATCGTCTCCGCCAACCGGCGCGAGGCCAGCGTTGATGAGGCCACCGTCACGGTAAGCAAAGTCAGCCGGGAGCAGATGGATCGTCGTCTGCCGGCCGATGACGCAGACCTCTTCCGCGACGAACCCGATGTCGCCATGGCGCGCGATCTCCGCCGTTTCGGGGCAACCCGCGTCAACATCCGCGGCATTGAGGACAATCGCGTCATTCAACTGGTTGACGGCTATCGCCAGCCCGATTTCTACAACGGCGGCGGCGCCACCAACTTCACGATGAGCGCCACGCCCGGGGTCATGCCCGACTTCCTGCGCCAGGCCGAAGTCGTTCGCGGCCCGGCCTCCAGTCTCTATGGTTCGGATGCGTTGGGCGGTGTGGTCGGTTTCGTCACCCTGGACCCCAGCGACATCGCACCGGGCGACAAGAAAGCCGGCCTGCGTCTGCGCGGCACCTGGGCAAACGCCAGCGATACCCTGAATGGCACCATCCTCGGCGCCCTCAGGGGAGAAATCACCGAACTGCTGCTCGGGATCAGCCAGGGTAAAGGCGAAGAAACGGAAAACTTCGGCAAGCTCGACATCACCGGCCCGGCTCGCAGCAAGGCAAACCCGACCAAAACCAGTGACCAGGGCGGCATCGCCAAACTGATCTGGCGCCCCCTCGCCGGACACAAGCTCACGGCGACCCTGGAAAGCCGTGAGCAGGACAGCAAGACCGACATCCTGAGGATTCCTTCGTCGCTCTCGCGCGTCAGCCAGATGCTGGGCGACGACAGCTCCGATCGGCTGCGCACCAGCATCGAATACGAACATCGCCCGAGCAACCTCTTTTACGACCGCATGATCCTGCGCGCACATCATCAGGAATCGAACACCCACAACAACAACCGACAGATTCGCAGCAACACCACGGCCGGCTGCTCCGGAGTCACCGCCGGCGTCAACAACTGCGCCATCGAGCAGGATTTTCATTTTTCCCAGACCAGTATGGGCCTGGGGGCCCAGTTCGAATCGGCCTTCAGTCTCGGCGGACACGATCATCTGCTGACCTACGGCCTCGACCTGAGCCGCCAGGAAGTCTCGACCAAGCGCGACGCGACCATCCGCAACCTGACCACCGGCACGGTCACCAAGACGCTGGCCGGAGAAACCTACCCGTTGCGCGACTTCGCTGACGGACGCACCGATACGATCGGCCTCTTCATCCAGGACGAAATTGCGCTGGCCAACAGCCGCTGGACGCTCGTCCCCGGCCTGCGCTATGACCGCACCGAGATCACCCCTGAGGTCGACGAACTCGCCCAGCACGCCTTGACCGCCATTGGCCGGCAAGCCGTCAAGCAGTCGAACGAGGCAGTTTCGCCCAAGCTCGGCGCACGCTGGGCTATCACCGAGCAGGTGACTCTGTTCGGGCAGATCGCTTCCGGCTTCCGCGCACCGAACTACAGCGAATTGAACGGCGCTTTCCGCAACACAACCCAGATGTACGGTTCAAGCCCCAACCCCGATCTGAAACCGGAAACCAGCGTTGGCGTCGAAATCGGCGCCCGCTTCCGGCATGAAGGGATGCGCGGCCAATTCACCGTCTACGACAACCGCTACAAGGACTTCATCGAGAACGTCCGCCTGAGCTGCCCGGCCGATCCGTTGTGCATTCCCGGCATCAGCACCTATAGCTCGGTCAACCTGAACAAGGTCCGGATTTACGGCGCTGAATTCAAGGGCAACTGGGATTTCGCCCCGGGCTGGCGGGTTGATGCCGGCCTGGCCTACGCGCACGGCAGCAACGAGGAAACCGGGCAGCCGCTGAACAGTGTCGAGCCGATACGCCTGTCGTCCGGAATCAGCTACGACACCGGCAACTGGGGCGGCGAAACCCGCCTGCGTGCCGCCCAACGCAAGAAGCGCACGGATGAGACCGGTGGCACCTGGTTCCAGCCTGCCGGTTACGGCGTGACCGATATCTCGGTCTGGTACCGGCCGACCAAGGACACGCGCATCGTGGCCACGGTCAACAACCTGTTCGACAAGAAATACTGGTTGTGGAGCGACATCCGTCAGGCCGACGCCAGAAACCCGCTCGGCGTCGACTTCTACTCGCAACCGGGTCGCAGCTTCCGTCTCTCGCTACAGGCCGATTTCTAACCCTGCCCGCCGGCGCCCATCCGGGCGCCGGCCCAACGTTTCATCGCCAGGCCAGACATGACCCAGCTCCGCACAATCCTGCTCGCCGCCCTGTTGCTCTTCTCAGGCGCCGCCTTCGCCCAATCCATCCTGTTCATCGCCACTTCCCCGGTACCGCCGGGCAAGTTCAAGGCCATCGCCGAGTTGGCTGACAAGCATGGCCTGAAGATCGAGGCGCACTTTGCCGAACGGATTCACGCCGAGCGCCAAGGCGACATCTTCGCCGGCCACGATTTCGTGATCTTCGACGCCGCGCGCGCCCACATGCAGGAAGCGGTCAAGCGCCGGCTGGAAAAACCGCTGGCGCAACTGAAAACCCCGCACATCTGGATGCAGGACAACGGCCCGCAAGCCAGCGGCCTGGGCAAGGCCCTGGCCGAGAAACTGCACGCCTACTACACCAACGGCGGCATGGCCAATTTTGACGGCTTCCTCGCCACGCTCGCCGCCCATCTGCGCGGCACCACGGTCAAGAACGTCGCCCCGCCCTTCGTTTTCCCCAAGTCGGCCATTTACCATCCGGACGCCCCCGGGCAGATCTTCGCCACGCCGGCCGACTACTTCCGCTGGAAGGGCGTCGATCCGGCCAGACGGCCGCCGACGGTGGCCATCAACTTCTTTCAGATTCACATTGGCGCCCGCCAGACCGGCTTCATCGACGACATGATCCGCCGCATCGAGGCCGCCGGCGCACTGCCGCTGGCCTATTACGGGCCGGTCATGGAAACGCACGATGACATGCTGCGCCTGAACGGCAAACCGGTTGCCGACGTGCTGATCAACAGCCATATCACGCTCAATCCCGAGGGCAAGCGCAAGGAATTCGAGGCACTGGGCATTCCCGTGATCCAGGCCCTTTCCTACCGTAAAGGCGAGGAGGCCGAATGGCGCGCCGACCCGCAGGGCATTCCGCTGATGGACGTCCCCTTCTACCTGGCCCAGGCCGAATACGCCGGGATGTTTGACGCCGTGGTTGCCTTCACGACCCGCAAGGCCGATGGCGAGATCATGGTGATCCCCGAACAAAGCGCCGCGCTGGCGGCCAAGGCGATCAAGCTGACCCGCCTGCAGCGCCTGCCCAACGCCGAGAAAAAGGTCGCCGTGCTGTTCTGGAACTACCCCCCCGGCGAAAAGAACTTCTCCGCCTCCTACCTCAACGTCCCGCGCAGCCTGGAAGCCATGCTCAAGGTCATGAAACGCGCCGGCTACGACGTCCAGGAGAACGAGGAAATCCAGTTGATCAACACCCTGCAGCGTCTGCTCAGCCCCTTCTACCGCGACGGCCAGCTGGATGCGCTGCTTCGCGACGGGCTGGCCGAACGCCTGCCGGTCAAGGCTTACCGCGCCTGGTTCGAACGCCAGCCGGCGCAAGCTCGCGCCGACATGGAAGCGCGCTGGGGCAAGCCGGAGAAATCGTCGATGGTAGTGTATGACCGTGGCGAGGCCTACTTCGTGATGCCGCGCTACCAGATCGGCAAGCTCCTGCTCAGCCCCCAGGCACCGCGCGGCGAGCGCTGGGAAGACAAGGAAAAGGCGCTCTACCACTCGTCGGTGGCAGCACCATCTCACTATTACATGGCGCATTACCTGTGGTTGCGCGAAGCTTTCAAGGCCGACGCCATCGTGCACTACGGCACCCACGGCTCGCAGGAATGGCTGCCGGGCAAGGAACGCGGGCTGCCCGTAACCGATTATCCGATGGCCGCCATCGGCGATGTGCCGGTGATCTACCCCTACATCGTCGACAACATCGGCGAGGCCCTGCAGACCAAGCGCCGTGGCCGCGCCGTCAACGTCACCCACCAGACACCGCCGTTCGCGCCAGCCGGGCTGCACGCCTCGCTCAACGAAATCCACAACCTGCTGCACGCCTGGCAGCAGCAGGGCGAAGGTTCGGTGAAGGAAAAAATCGCCGCTGACCTGATGAAAAAGGTCAAAAAAGAACGCATGGACAAAGACATGGGCTGGGACAACAAACGGATTGCCGCCGACTTCCGCAGCTTCGTCAACGAACTGCACGACCACCTGCACGAACTGGCCCAGACCGCGCAGCCGCTCGGCCTGCACACGCTGGGCACGGCATCGGCGGAAAAATTCCGCCTGGGCACGGTGCTGCTGATGCTCGGCAAACCTTACTGGGAAGCTGCTGCCAAGTCAGCCGGCGTGCCCGACGAAGATCTCGACGAAGCCTTCGTCGGCGATTACGAGAAAATGGCCGAAACGCCGCCCTTCCGCCTGCTGCGCGACTTCCTCGACGGCCGGCCGGTGGTCGCCAACGCCACGTTGAAAGCCCAGCTCGAACAGGGCCGCAAGTGGTACGCCGACCTCGGCGCCGCTGCCGAAATGGACGGCCTGCTGTCGGCACTGGCCGGTCAGCACCGACCAACCTCCTACGGCGGCGACCCGATGAAGAACCCGGACGCGCTGCCGACCGGGCGCAATCTCTACGGTTTCGACCCTTCACGCGTACCCACCAAACAAGCCTGGGAGGCTGGCAAGGAAGCCGCCGAGGCACTGATTAGCGCGCATCGCGCCAAGACCGGGCAAGCCCCGAAGAAGCTGACATTCACGCTGTGGTCGGTCGAAACCATGCGCCACCTGGGCTTGCTCGAGGCGCAGGCACTGGCGGCAATGGGCGTCGAGCCGGTATGGGACGCCGGCGGCCGGGTCATCGACGTCAAGCTGATCCCGCGCGAACAGCTTGGCCGCGCCCGCGTCGACATCGTGCTGTCGGCCACCGGACTCTACCGCGACCACTTCCCGAATGTGATGAAACAACTGGCCAAGGCAGCCGAACTCGCCGCCCGCGCCAAAGAAGCCGACAACCCGGTGTACGCCAACAGCCAGCGCATCGCCGCCAGCCTCAGGCAGCGCGGCGTGCCGGAAGCGGCCGCACAACGAGCAGCGGAAACGCGCATCTTCTCCAACGCATCCGGCCGCTACGGCACAGGGCTCGACGACGCAGCGCTGGCCACCGACACCTGGAAGAACAAGGCCGAAGGCGACCGCAAGCTGGCCCAGCTCTACCTGCGCAACATGCAGTACGCATTCGGCAGCGACGAATCGACCTGGGGCAGCAAGGGCACCAACGGCGGCGAAGACATCAACCTCTACGCCGAGCACCTCAAGGGCACCGAGGGCGCCGTACTGTCGCGCACTTCCAACCTCTACGGCATGCTCACCACCGACGACCCCTTCCAGTACCTCGGCGGCATCGGCAGCGCCGTCCGTTATCTCGACGGCAAGGCGCCGGAGCTGTACATCTCCAACCTGCGCGCCAGCGGTGCTGGCAAGATCGAAGGCGCTGACAAATTCCTGGCCAAGGAACTCGCCACCCGCAATTTTCACCCTGGCTACATCAAGGGGCTGATGGCCGAAGGTTATTCCGGCACCCTTCAGGTGCTCGACTCGATGAACAACTTCACCGGCTGGACCACGGTCGCCCGCGAAATCGTCCGCGACGACCAGTGGCAGGAATTCGTCGACGTCTATGTCCGCGACAAGCACCAGCTCGGCCTCAAGGACTGGTTCGAGAAGAACAACCCGCACGCGCTGGCACAAACCATGGAGAAGATGCTGGAGATGGCCCGCCACGGCTACTGGCAGGCCGACGCGAAGACGGTTGCCGAACTCAAGGAGCGCTACAACGATCTGGCCCGCCGCTTCGACGTCAAGAGCGACAACGCCGCCTTCGAGAAATTCGTCGCCCCCGGTTTCGGCCTGGCCGCCATGCAGCCCGCCGCGCCCAGCCCGACCCGCCCGCAAAGCGCCACCGACCTGACGCCACCGCCCGAACCGGTGGCCCCGCCGCCGATCCAGGGCATGCTGCTGAAGAAAGTCGAAATCAAGGAGCCGGCGGCACCGCCGCTCGCCCTGTTCGGCGCCGGCCTGCTGCTCCTCGCCAGTCTCGGCGGCGCCGCCTCGGGCTGGCGTCTGACAGCCCCGCGCGGCGGCGCGCACTGAGCCGCAACCCATTGATCAACCGAACGGAGACACCATGTCCAATCTCGTCGAACTCACCATGTACCAGATCTCGCAGATCTTTCTGCTGCCGACACTGGCCCTGATTAGCGCCCTCTTTCTCTACGCATTCTGGGTACTCGGCGAATTCGCCGTGCTCGCCTGGCGGCGCCGTAGCGGCCACGGCCGTTTTCTTCTGACCCGCTTCCGCAGCCAGCCGACATTGTCCGACGACCAACTCGACCTGCTCGCACACAAGGCGCTGGAGAATCCGCGCATCGCCAGCAGGGTGACGCCCATGCTCGGCCTCGTTGCCACCATGATCCCCATGGGGCCGGCGCTCAAGTCGCTATCCGACGGCAACTTGGCCGAGGTTTCGCACAACCTGACGATCGCCTTTGCCGCCGTCATCCTGGCCCTGATCGCCGCCTCGATCACCTACTGGGTGGTCAACGTCCGCCGCCGCTGGCTGGCCGAAGAAATCCTGGAAATCCAGGCGCTGCGCGGAGCCCACGCATGAGCCTCAAGCTACTTCACGAACCGGAAACCGAAGACCCGATCCTGTCGGTGGTCAACCTGATCGACATCTTCCTGGTCATCATCGCCGCGCTGCTCATCACCGTCGCCCAGAACCCGCTGATCAACCCGTTCACCAAGCAGGACGTAACGGTGATCACCGACGCTGGCAAACCGACCATGGAAGTGTTGGTCAAGAAGGGCGAGAAGATCGAGAAGTACAAGGCCAGCGGCGAAATCGGCGGCGGTAACGGCGAGAAGGCCGGCGTTGCCTACAAGATGAAGGACGGCTCGATGGTCTATGTCCCTGAAGGCGGCGAAGCGGCACGGTGACGCGGATTGGCCGATAATCGCGGGCGGCGACCAAGTCCAGTCGCCATTTTCCCCTGGAAGGAAACCCATGTTCCGCATCTGGATCACCCTGACCGGCCTGCTCGGTGCCATTGGCGTCGGCCTGGCCGCCTGGAGTTCGCACGGCCTGTCCAGCTTCGTCCCGGCCGATCAGCTCCCGCTTGCCCTCGAACGCGCCCGCGCCGCCAACCTGCACCACATGCTGCACACCGTCGCCCTGTTCGGCGTCGCGCTGTGGTCGCGCCAGCATGCCGGCTTCTTCCTGAACCTTGCCGGCACCCTCTTCGTGCTCGGCATCGTCGGCTTCTCCGGCGGCATCTACCTGCTGCGCATCGTCGCCGGCATCCACGAAGGCGCCATCATCAACGTCGTCCCCTTCGGCGGCTTCTGCCTGATGTTCGGCTGGCTGGCGCTGGCACTGGCCGGCTGGCAGCGGGAAAGAAGCGGAGAGTTCCGCTAGGCGACGGACGCGCGCCCGCTCACGGCGCCGGCACGATGCCCCAGAAGCGCGCAATCTGCTCGCTGGAACAGATGCCCACGTCGAACAGGTGCTCGCCCTTGCGCCCGCACTGGCCGTCGATGATCGGCGTGCCGTGCCCCATGCCGGCGATGCGATGCACTTCGAGTTGAATCCTGCCCTGGCCGTCGCGGTACACGCTGTGCCGGTGCCTGGCGTCGGGCTGCGGCGAGGTGCTGGCAGCCACCCGGTCGAGGCCGAGCACGTTCCGCCATTGTTTTTCCAGTTCGTCGGCACTGGCGGCAACCACCGTGCCATCGGCCGTGCCGTGCCAGATCGACAGCCGCGGCCACGGGCCGCGGAAAGTCCGGTTGGCGTCGCGCACCTTGTCGCCCCAGAGCGCAGGCGGCAGCGACTTGATCCGGGCATTGCCGGTCTTGCTGGTGTAATCCAGTCCGCACTCGCTGGGTGACAGCGCCGCGTAGGGATCGGTCGCGCACTTGTACGGCACCCCGGCGAGCACCGCGCCGCCGGCAAACAGCTCCGGATAACTGGCCAGCATCACTGCGGTCATCGCGCCGCCCCCGGACAGGCCGGTGACGAAAACCTGGCGCGCATCGAGCCGGTGCGACTGGATCGCGGTCCTCAGCATGGAGACGATGGACGCGGCTTCACCGCTGTCGCGGTCGATGTCGCTGCCGAACCAGGCGTAGTTCCAGGGGAAATAGTCGCTCCAGGCGTGACCGTTGAACCAGTTGAAGCAGCGGTTCGGATTATTGCCTTCCTGCTGTTCCGGCAGCACCAGCGCAAAACCGTGGCGATCCGCCAGGTCCACCCAGCCGGCGCCCCGACCGTAGAGTTCCGCGTTCTGCCCGCAGCCGTGCAGGACCACGACCAGCGGCGCGCCGGCCTTGAGACCGGACGGCAGGTACTCGTACATTCTGAGATTGCCGGGATTGTTGCCGAAGGCTTCGACCTGCACGAGATTCGCCGCCTGCCCGGTGAATGCCGAGAACAGGCCGAGCAACAGGCCCAGCACGGTCACCGATTGTCTGATTCGCTTGTGCATCTGCATGGTTGTTCGCTCCCGCATCCGGCAGCCGGCGCACGCCGACAATTCCGACAGCATGCACCGAAAACTGCGCAATTGCATCACTCCCAAAGCAAGTCCGGGGGTGCAACGGGTAAAATTCCGGCCATGAGCCAAGCCACCGACCCCAGCATCCTCTCCCCCCTCGGCAAACCGACCGAGTATCGCAGCACCTACGCGCCGGAACTGCTTTATCCGATTCCGCGCCAGATCAAGCGCGACGAAATCGGCGTGATCGCCGGTCAGCTGCCTTTCGTCGGCGAAGACCTGTGGAACGCCTACGAATTGTCGTGGCTCAATCCCAAAGGCAAGCCGGTGGTTGCCGTGGCCTGTTTCCGCGTACCGGCGGACAGCCCCTGTCTGATCGAATCGAAATCCTTCAAGCTTTACCTGAACTCCTTCAACCAGACGGTATTTGCCGACCTGGCGGCGGTCCGCGCCTGCCTGGCCAGCGACCTGAGTGCAGCGGCCGGTGCCCCGGTCGGGGTGGACATCGCCGACCTGCGCGACCGCCCGCCGGCCTGCATCGCCTATCCGGAGGCCGTCCTCCTTGACGATCTCGACATCGTCTGCGACCGCTACCAGCCGGCGCCTGAACTACTCGGCACGGTGGCTGGCGACGTGGTCGAGGAAACCCTGGTTTCCCACCTGCTCAAATCCAATTGCCTGGTCACCGGCCAGCCGGACTGGGCCATGCTCGTCGTCCGCTACCGCGGCCGCCCCATCGACCGGGCAGGCCTGTTGCGCTACATCGTTTCCTTCCGCAATCACAACGAGTTTCACGAGCAGTGCGTGGAGCGCATCTATTGCGACATCCGCCGTCACTGCGCACCGACGGCGCTGGCCGTGCACGCCCGCTACACCCGCCGTGGTGGCCTGGACATCAATCCCTTCCGCAGCAGCGGCGAATTCGCAGCACCGGACAACACGCGGGAAATCCGGCAGTAAGTCGTTTCAGCGACCGATGAAGCCCATCGCGTCGCTGAGGCGCATCAACTGTGGCTGCTGGTCGAGCCAGTCGCGGGCCTCGGCCAGCGTCGGCTTCACCTCGCACTCGTAGGAAGCCAGGTCAACCGCGCCGAGCACCCGGCCAACGGCAGCGGCCAGTTGCGGATCGGCACTGACGAATACGACCCGGCAATTGGGCGACGAGGCCCAGGCGCCAAAATGCATGATCGCCAGTTCGGTCAGCGTTTCGTTGCTGATGTCGTGCTCGCCGACCGCGGAAAAATCGTGGATCACGTAGCGCGCCTCGTCAAAGCGCGGATCGCTCTGGATCGCGCGCACGCAGTCGATGAATGCTTCCGAGGTGAGGCGGCGGGCATGAATCGCCAACACGCCCTCCGGCTCCCAAACCAGCCTGCAATTCATTGCCAACTCCCAAACTGCTTCATATTACCGATGCATTGCCGTGAGCATCTTCAGATGCTGCCAATGCTAACCCACAATCCCGAGGGAATAGGCCTAGGGCATTACCCGGCCGCTGGTGCGGTGTAGCGAAGACGCACCATCCTGACCCCCCAATCATGTGCGCCACCCCGATTTGGGGCAGTGCTGCAATCTTGCACAGCCAAGAAGAAACAGAACTTTATTCATTAGAAACAGATATATAAGCAAGCATTAACCGATCATTCCGCCACTGGCACGCGGCGTGCTTTAAAGCCTTCACCGGTCTGACCGGTCTGAACGGAAAAGCCCATGCCCAGCGTCTCCAACATCGCCGCCCAAACCCTGCAACGCCGCATCCTCGACGGCGATTACGCGCCCGGCGCCGCCCTGCCCGGCCAGCGCGAACTGGCCGAGAACCTGGGCATCAGCCGCGCCTCCTTGCGCGAGGCGATCTCCATGCTGGAAGCCCTCGGCCTGCTCCGCTCCTTCGTTGGCAAGGGGGTTTTCGTCACCGCCGGCGCGCCGGCCGACGTTGCCAACCTGCCAAGCGGACCGAACGCGATGCCGCCGGACGCCATCTTCCAGATGCGTTTCGTCATCGAGCCGGCCAACGCCGCCCTCGCCGCCCGCCGCCGCGACGCCGACGGCATCGCCGCCCTGCGCGAGTGCCAGAGCGAGATGCAGCGCGCGCTCGGCGCCAGCGACCTGGTCACCGCCGCCGACTGCGACCTGCGCTTTCACCTGGCGCTCGCCGAGCTTTCCGGCAACCCGGCGCTGGCGGCGATCACCCAGCATTTCCAGGCCCAGCTCGCCTACAGCCTGCGCCTGCCTTTCGCCGACAGCAGCCACATCTGGCAGCCGGCCGACGAACACGCCGCCATCCTCGCCGCCGTCGCCGCCGGCAACGCCGCCAGCGCGCGCAAGGCGATGCAGCAGCACCTCCTTTCCGCCGCCGGCCGTGTCGGCATCCGTTTCGTCCAACCCTGATTTCCCACCCATCCAGGAGCTTCGTCATGCAGAAACGTCAATTCCTCAAGTCCCTCGTCGCCGCCTCGCTGCTCGCCGGCGGCATCGGCCTCGCCCAGGCCGATGTCCTGGCTGATGCCGTCAAGCGCGGCACCCTGCGCGTCGCCGTGCCGCAGGACTTCCCGCCCTTCGGCACCGTTGGTCCCGACCTCAAGCCGCGCGGCTACGACATCGACGTTGCCAACCTGATCGGCCGCGAACTCGGCCTAAAGGTCGAACTGATCCCGGTCAGCAGCACCAACCGCATTCCCTACCTGACCACCGGCAAGGCCGACCTGGTCATCTCCAGCCTGGGCAAGAACCCGGACCGCGAGAAGGTGATCGACTTCTCGATTGCCTACGCGCCGTTCTTCAACGGCATCTTCGGGCCGGCCGACGTCGCCATCAAGGCGGCCGCCGACACTGCCGGCAAGACCGTCGGCGTCACCCGCGGCTCGGTCGAGGACCTGGAATTCAGCAAGATCGCGCCGGCCAGCGCGACGATCAAGCGCTTCGAGGACAACAACTCGACCATCTCGGCCTACCTGTCCGGCCAGGTGCAACTGATCGCCACCGGCAACGTCGTCGCCGCCGCGGTCAATGAGCGCACCAAGATCCGCCGTCTGGACACCAAGTTCCTGATCAAGAACTCGCCCTGCTACGTCGGCGTGAACAAGGGCGAAGCGGCGCTGCTGGCCAAGGTCAACGAGATCATCGGCAAGCTCAAGGCCAACGGCGAACTCAACCAGGTTTCGCAACGCTGGCTGCAAGCCCCGCTGCCGGCCGGTCTCTGATAAACCACTGGGCGCCGCCCGCGGGCGGCGCCGGAGGATAGCCGATGGCTTACGCATTCGATTTTGCTTCCGTGCTCGAATACCGCGAGGTACTCGTCGACGGCACCCTGAAGACGCTGGCGCTGACCGCCATTGGCACCGTCTGCGGGCTCGCCGTCGGCATTCTCGGCGCGGTGTCGCGGGCCTGGAAGCTCGCCCCTTTCGACCGGCTGTTCGCGGTCTATGTCGAGGCGATCCGCAACACCCCCTTCCTCGTCCAACTCTTCTTCATCTTCTTCGGCCTGCCCTCGCTCGGCGTGCAGATCAACGAATGGCAGGCGGCGATCCTCGCCGTCGTCGTCAATCTCGGCGCCTACACCACCGAGATCATCCGCGCCGGCATCGAAGCGACGCCCAAGGGGCAGATCGAGGCGGCACAGTCGCTGGCAATGAGCCGAGCGCAGATCTTCCGCCACGTCGTCCTGCCACCAGCGCTGCTCAAGGTCTGGCCGGCGATCTGCAGCCAGGTGGTGATCGTCATGCTCGGCACCTCGGTCTGCTCGCAGATCGCCGCCGAGGAACTGACCTTCGCCGCCAACTTCATCCAGTCGCGCAATTTCCGCGCCTTCGAAACCTACTTCGTCGTCACCGCGATCTACTTCCTGCTCGCCATCGCCGTCCGTCAGGTGCTGATTCAGGCCGGCCAGCGACTGATCGCCCGGAGAACGAAATGAACGACATCTCGACCTGGGACATCGCCCGCAACCTGCTCGACGGCGCGCTATGGACCATCGGCCTCTCGCTGACCGCCTTCGTCCTCGGCGGCATCGCCGGCCTGGCCGTGCTCTTCGCCCGCATCGCCAAGGCCCCGCTGCCGCGCCGGTTGGCCAAAGGCTATATCGAGGTCTTCCAGGGCACGCCGCTGCTGATGCAACTGTTCATCATCTTCTTCGGCGGCAGCCTGATCGGCCTCGAAATCTCGCCGTGGATCGCCGCCGCCATCGGCCTGACGTTGTTCACCAGCGCCTACCTCGGCGAAATCTGGCGCGGCTGCGTCGAATCGATCCCGAAAGGCCAGTGGGAAGCCTCGGCCAGCCTGGCGCTGACCCACGTCGAACAGATGCGCTACGTGATCCTGCCGCAGGCGCTGCGCATCGCCATCGCGCCGACCGTCGGCTTCTCGGTGCAGGTGGTCAAGGGCACCGCCGTCACCTCGATCATCGGCTTCGTCGAGCTGACCAAGACCGGTTCCATGCTCGCCAACGCCACCTATCAGCCCTTCCTCGTTTTCGGCCTCGTCGCGCTCGGCTACTTCGCCCTGTGCTACCCGCTCTCCGCCTATTCCCGTATCCTCGAAAGGAAAATCCATGGCTCTCGTGCGCATTGACGCCCTGCACAAGCATTTCGGCAGCAACCACGTGCTGCGCGGCATCGACCTCGACATCGAGGAAGGCCAGGTGATCGCCCTGATCGGCCGCAGCGGCTCGGGCAAGAGCACGCTGCTGCGCACCATCAACGGCCTGGAAAGCTTCGACGACGGCTGCATCGAAGTCGACGGCGAACGCATCCACCCGCACGAAACCGACCTGCGCGCGCTGCGCCAGAAGGTCGGCATGGTCTTCCAGCAGTTCAACCTCTTCCCGCACCTGACCGCCGGCCAGAACGTCATGCTCGCCACCCGCGTGGTCAAGAAGATGCCCGAATCCGAATCCCGCGACCTGGCCAAGGCGATGCTGCTCAAGGTCGGCCTGCAGGACAAGTTCGACGCCTACCCCGACCAGCTTTCCGGCGGCCAGCAGCAGCGCGTGGCGATTGCCCGCGCGCTGGCCATGCAACCGCGCGTCCTGCTCTGCGACGAAATCACCTCGGCGCTCGACCCGGAACTGGTCAACGAAGTGCTCGCCGTGGTCAAGAACCTCGCCGCCGAAGGCATCACGCTGATCATGGTGACCCACGAAATGCGCTTCGCGCGCGAAGTCGGCGACAAACTGGTCTTCATGTACCAGGGCCGCATCCACGAAGCCGGCGACCCGCAGGAATTGTTCGCCAACCCGCAGACGGCTGAACTGGCCAGCTTCATCGGCTCGATCAACTGAGCGCCGATGGTGCGCCAGGGGCGGCCGACGCGCGAATGCGGTGCGCCGAAAGCCGCCCAAACGCCGGAAAACGGAGGTTTTCCGGGCAACCGGCAAAGGCGCGCTTATTGCTACGAAGAACCGACAACAATTTCGACTAGGGGAAAAGCATGGCCGCGAGTTGTTCCTGGGAATCGATCGACGTGCATCTGCTGCAGGTGCTGCACGCGCTGCTCACCGAATGCAGCGTCTCCAACGCCGCCCGCCGCCTCAACCAGTCGCAGCCGGCGGTGAGCACCGCGCTGCGCCGGCTGCGCGACATCACCGGCGACCAGTTGCTGGTGCGCAGCCGCAACGGCATGACGCCGACCGAGCGCGGCCAGTCGCTGCTCGAACCGGTGCGCATCGCACTCGCGCAGATCGAGGCCATTGGCCTGCAGCAGGTGCGTTTCGACCCGATGAAGACGAAGCGCGTGTTCAACATCGCCACGCCGGATTACCTGAACGCCATCCTGATCGGCAACATCGTCGCCCACCTGCGGCAGCACGCGCCGCATTCGCAGGTCGTGCTGCATTCCTTCGGCCCCGAGCACGACTACACCAAGGCGCTGGAAACCGGCGAGCTCGACATCGTCATCGGCAACTGGCCGCAGCCGCCCGAGCACCTGCGCCTGGCGCCGCTGTTCGAGGACGACGTCGTCTGCCTGATGCGCAAGCGCCATCCGCTGGCCGGCCACCGGCTGACCGCCGACGACTACCAGAACGCCGAACACCTGGTGCCGACGCCCTACGCCGTCGGCCAGCGCGGCGTCATCGACATGCAACTGGCGCGCGACCGGATCAAGCGCAACGTCGTCGCCAGCGTGCCCTACTTCAATCTGGTGCCTTATGTGTTGCAGCAAGCCGACCTGATCTTCTCGGCGCCGCGTATCTTCGCCGAGCACTGCTGCGCGCTGGGCGATCTCTGCTACGCCGAATCGCCGGTCGAGTTTCCGAAGATGCAGTTCTACCTGCTCTGGCACGACCGCACGCACCACGCCGAGGAATGCCGCTGGTTCCGCGAGCAGATCGGCGAAGTGATCCGCCGCCGGATCAACCCGGAGGCTGCCGACAGCGCTACGCGTCAGCGCCTGCGCGCCTGAGTTCAGGCGGCGAGCAGCGGGTCGAGACGCAGCTCGGCGATGCGCAGGATCTGCGCCCGCGCTTCGGCGAATTCCTCGTCGTCGCTGCGCTGCAGGCGGCGGCGCATGGCGACGATGATGTCCTGGCGGCTCAACCCGCGCACGGCGACGATGAAAGGCCAGCCGAAGCGGGCGCGATAGGCGTCGTTGAGGCGGCGGATTTCCGCCAGTTCTTCGGGAGTACAGGCGTCGAGCCCGGCACCGGCCTGCTCGCGCGCCGAATCGGCGGTCAGCTCGCCGCGCAGCGCCGCCTTGCTAGCCAGCTCCGGGTGGGCGAGGATCAGGGCGAGCATCTCGGCACGCGCCGCCTCGGCCAGCACCGCCTGCATCGCCTCGCGCAGCGCCGCGCGGTCGGCGAAAGGACGGCGCTCCCAGACCCGCGCCATGACCCAGGGCGTATGCTCGAACACCGCGCCGACGGCGGCGACGAAGCCGTCCCGATCGAGTTGCGACAAGGTGGCGAGGGGCAAGGGCGAGGTCATCGTGCGATCCATGAAGTCAATCCGGAACCAAGCTTACGGACCCGCCGCTCGGCCAGCAAGCTGCCCGACGCGTATAAGCCTCCTGCCTCGCGGCAGATAGCGGGCGCCTCATCCGAAAACACCGATAGCCTTTATAAGCCCGCCGCGGGCCGCAGCTTCCTATAATCGACACATCGACAACGCTGCCGGAAATCCGCCATGGGACGCCTCTCCACCCACGTACTCGACACCGCCAGCGGCCGCCCGGCCGCCGGCATGGCCTACACCCTGAGCCGCCTCGACGGCGCGACGCCAGTCGTCCTCGCCAGCGGCACGACCAACGCCGACGGCCGCACCGACGCCCCGCTGCTCAGCGGCGCCGACCTGCTGCCGGGCATCTACGAACTGGTCTTCGACGCCGCCGCCTACTTCCGCGCCGCCGGCGCCGAACTGCCCGAGCCGCCCTTCCTCGACCGCATCGCGCTGCGTTTCGGCGTCGCCGACGCGAACGGCCACTACCACGTGCCGCTACTCGTCTCGCCCTGGGCCTATTCCACCTACCGGGGCAGCTGATGGACTTCAACTACCTGATCGAAGTCGGCTCGCTGCTGCTGCGCTGGCTGCACCTGATCGTCGGCATCGCCTGGATCGGCTCGTCGTTCTACTTCGTGTGGCTCGACAACTCGCTGAAGCCGCCCACCGACCCGGCGCTGAAGGACAAAGGCGTCGGCGGCGAACTGTGGGCGGTGCATGGCGGCGGCTTCTACAACCCGCAGAAATACCTGGTCGCGCCGGCCCATTTGCCGAGCGAACTGCACTGGTTCAAATGGGAGTCGTACTCGACCTTCCTGACCGGCTTCTTCCTGCTCGGCGTGCTCTATTACGCGCAGGCCGCCAGCTACATGGTCGATCCGGCCAAGGCCGACCTCTCGCCCGCCGCCGCCATCGGCATCGGCCTGGCCACGCTGGTCGTCGGCTGGCTGGTCTATGACGTGCTCTGCCGCGTCCTGCTGCGCCGCAACCTGCTGCTTTTCGCGGCGCTCTATTTCATTTTCGTGGTCGCTGTTGCCTGGGGGCTGACCCACCTGCTCTCCGGCCGCGCCGCCTTCCTGCATATCGGCGCCATGATCGCCACGACGATGAGCGCCAACGTCTTCTTCTGGATCATTCCCGGCCAGAAGAAAACCATCGCCATGATGCAGCGCGGCGAAACGCCGGACCCGATCCACGGCCTGCGGGCCAAACAGCGCAGCGTGCATAACAACTACCTGACGCTGCCGGTGCTGTTCTGCATGATCTCCAACCACTACGCCTTCACCTACAACCACCCGCAGGCCTGGCTGGTGCTGGCGCTGATCCTGCTCGCCTCGGTCCTCATCCGCCACTTCTTCAACCTGCGCCACAAGGGCGTCTTCGCCTGGCAGTATCCGGCCGCCGGTGGCGCCCTGCTGCTCGGTGTCTTCGTCTGGCTGGCCCCGGCGCCGCTTGCCGTTTCCGCCAGCGGCGCGCCGAGCGTGGCCGAAATTCAACCCGTGCTCACCGCCCGCTGCGTCGCCTGCCACTCGGCCACGCCAACCCTGATGCCGGCTGCGCCGGCCGGCGTCGTCCTCGACACCCCGGCGCAAATCCGCGCCCTCGGCCCGCGCATCCTGGCGCAGACGGTGCAACTGAAAGCGATGCCGCTCGGCAACGTCACCGCGATGACCGACGCCGAGCGCCAGCAGATCGCCGCCTGGGCCGGCGGCGGTTATCGCTGATCAGGCCTTGTCGAGCTTCTTCTTGATCGGCGCGACAAACTGGTAGTCGATGTCCCAGGGGAAGTAGATCCACTTGTCCTGGGCAAACTGCTTGACGCACAGATCGACCACCTCAAGCCCCTGCGGCTTGGCGTAGATCGTCGCGAAGAAGGCCTTGGGCAGCAGCTTGCGGATGACGCGCGCGGTGTTGCCGGTATCGACCAGATCGTCGATCAGCAGATAGCCCTCGCCATCGCCTTCCACACCCTTGAGTATCCTCACTTCCTTGCGCATGGTCTGCGCGCTGTCGTCGTCGGCTGCTTCATAACTGGAAGCGCAGATCGTATCGACCAGCCGGATTTCCAGCTCACGCGCCACCAGCGCCGCCGGAATCAACCCGCCCCGGGCAATCGCAATGATCCCCTTGAACGGCCCCTTCTCGACCAGTTGATGGCAGAGCAAGCGGGTATCCCGATGCAGCTCCGGCCAGGAAATCACGATGTCGTCACGGTAGGGGCTGGCGGGGGCGTTTTCCATGGTGCGGTCCTGAGTTGGGCAAAGGGGGGATTATAGGGGAGCGGCGGGATTACCCGGTCGCTGCCCGGTTTGACGATATGCAGCCATCCAGCGCCGCATTGCCACGAAAGCACTTGCGGAGGCCTCAGGCATAATGACGCAGTCTTATCCACCGTCTGGCGGCTCAGAAAGGAGAAGGAACATGGCCAAGATCGACGTGAAAGGCACGTCAATCACCGTCTATGCCGAAAACGACATGGACTTCATCTCCCTGACCGACATGCTCAAGGCCAAAGATGGCGATTTCTTCATCGCCGACTGGCTGCGCAACCGCAATACCGTGGAGTTCCTGGGCATCTGGGAACAAGTGCACAACCCCGCTTTTAATTATGGCGGATTCGCCGCAATTGAAAGACAGGCCGGGCTCAACAACTACAAGCTCAGCGTCAAGGAATGGGTAGCCCAAACCAATGCCATCGGCCTGGTCGCCAAGGCCGGGCGCTATGGCGGCACCTACGCCCACAAGGACATCGCCTTTGAATTCGGCATGTGGATCAGCGCCGAATTCAAGATTTACCTGATCAAGGAATTCCAGCGCCTCAAGGAGACGGAATTCCAGCAACTCGGCTGGGACATTCGCCGCAATCTGGCCAGGATCAACTACCGCATCCACACCGACGCCATCAAGGCCGAACTGATTCCGCCACAACTGACGCCACAGCAGACCAGCCTCATCTACGCCAGCGAGGCGGACTTGCTGAACATGGCACTGTTCGGCAAAACCGCCAAACAATGGCGTGACGAAAATCCGGATAACAAGGGCAATATTCGCGACGAAGCCAATGCCGCGCAACTGGTCTGCCTGGCCAACCTGGAAACGCTCAACGCCCACTTCATCCACCAGAAGCTGGCGCAGGCCGAACGGCTGGCACTGCTCAACCAAACCGCCATCCAGCAAATGAAACTACTGCTGGCGGATGCGGGCACCCGGCGACTGGAAGGGAAGCGGCCATGAATGTAGCGGCGGAAGCCTTGAGCCCCTTGGCCAGCCTCGGCTTGCACATGCGCAATCTGAATGTACTGACCTCCATCGCCACCTTCTCGGAGAGCACGGCTTCTGAGAACAATGGACCGCAAATAAAACCGTGGTCTGTCCCCTATTATTATCATCGGCCAAGGCCACTCCCTTCGGGCGCTGGGCGCTGGGCGATAATGCGCCGCGCAGCGGCCCTTATCTACAACCTTATACATAAGAGCACCTCTATGACAGCCAAGCAGTTCGCAGCACAGATGAAAATTGCCATTGAGGAAATTAAGGCGAAAGGCAATCCTGCAATCCCTTGCGACAACCTCATCTCATACCTTGAGAAAGTACAAAGTTCAGCAGAACCTGATCCGTCACCGGTTGAAATCGAACGGTTCAAAGCAGATCTGCAAAATCGGATCGAGACCAATAAAATGAAACATGAGAGCGATCTCGAAATGTTCCGGTCGGTCATTGCCTCAGGACAAGCTGCGATAAAATCGTCTTTTTTACTTAACGGTGGTGCCGCAGTAGCAATGCTCGCTTTTATTGGACACCTTGCTCAATTCAAGGCAGAAAAGGTAGCTGCATTCGCAGCTTGTCTTGTGCCATTCGCCTATGGGGTATTGGCAATCGCGGTGACATCAGGAGTTACCTACTTAACTCAATGGTTCTACGCTAGCGATCAGTCATGGGCACAAAAAGTTGGGTTTTGGCTCAACCTGCTGTGCATCATTCTGGGCTTGGCATCCTATGCTTTGTTTGCTTGGGGATTGCTCGACACCTACCGCTCGTTCGTCAACTATGCTTAATATCCCGGTCAACACCGCACCCTGCGGGCGCTTGGACATGCTGCAAGCGGCAGGCCATTTGCTTTGAATGTTATCTATTTAACGAAAGATGAGCGAGTTTATGAATGAAATATTAATCAGCTTGCAAATTTTAATTTTTTTGGGTATAGGCTGTATTTTTCTGTTAAGAAATTATTTGTTCTCGTACTCCTCGGGAAAAGGCAAGAACTTGGCTACAAAAGAAGATATAGAAGAAATTACAAGAAAAGTTGAAGACGTGAAGTCGGTGTATGTTGCCGAAATAGAAAGACTAAAAATGGACTTGTCGCTCTTGGCAAGGAAACACAACATCCTTTTAGATGAAAAAATAAGAGTATTTAAAAAACTCCAAAAGAGATTGGTTGACTTTAAGAAATATTGTGAGGCCGCACTTGGTTCTTATGGGGAACGTAGCGAATTCCACCCAAACCTTGAGGTACTTTCAAAAAGGATCGAAAAAACCACACTACGCCACCTTACAGCATTGCACAACATTGAACAGGAAGATTTTATATTCTTATCAAAGAAATCAAGATCAATCCTCTCCAAACTGCACGACAGCTGTTCAATTATGTGTAGCATGGAAATAGCTGTCCACGGAGAAGAAACAGGAACTGTAATGGCGTTAAGTACAATACCTGTATACGAGTCAGCTATTATTAATATTGACAACTGCTTGGAAAGCTTATACGAAGAGCTTGAATTTCCTGAAAATAAAAAATAGACAATACAGAGTTCAAATGGACGCCAATTCCGATACGCTCCATGGGCGCCCTTTAACTCGGCGTTGAACGTCCGCTTTCGCAAACAACCAACTCCCGCTTTGGATCGATAGCGACAATAGGGGGACAGACCAGGGATTCTGGGAACGTCTATTTTGTGCGCCCTCACGACCGCCGATTGTTATTCTCTCTCCCGACATTGCCGACCATCTCCCCATCGATCCCTCTTATTCTTGCACGCAGTGTGCAAATATAGGACATCAACGCCCCATGTTTGCGGGGACTGAAAGAGGTCAAGATGTCGAGGATGACTACAAAGGAAAGGATACTGTCGAGCATTCGTCGCTCGAAAGACTCTGCTTTCTTGCGGAAGGATTTCGACCGCTTCGGCGAATACAGACAGGTCAGTCGCGCGATCAGCGAACTCGTGGCGGAGGGCGTTCTGCTGCGCGTCGGCTATGGGACGTATGTGAAGACCAGACCCTCCTCCCTGTCAGGGAAACCCGTTCCAGCCGACACCTTGCTGAACGTCACTTTCGAGGTCATGAGGAAGCTGGGCGTCAAGGCTGACGTCGGGCGCGATGCGAAAGCCCTGCGCGAGGGACGCAGCACCCAGGTCCCGATGCTTCCTGTCGTGAACGTGGGGAAGGCCCGGGTGTCGAGAAAGATTTCCTACGGCGAAAAGACGGTGGTCTATGAAAAGAGTCGGTGAGGAAACCCGACTCCGCATCATGGACCTGATCTCGGAACGGGGGCTCAGGATCGCAGAGTTCGCCTTGGAGAAGGATTTCATCGTGTTCGACGTCCTTGGCGCCGTCCCTGCCTTGAGCCAGCCACTACGGCCTTGACGAAGCCGACGCGTAGCGCCTTCGATTCAGAGCAAACCAAAAACCCACCCATTTACACCCATTCAGATGCTGCGCGACCTCCAGAAAACGGGGAACGCTTATCCATATTTGCCCGCCTCGCTCGCAACAACCCGAACATCAGGCAAATGCGCGAAACATGGCCGCCCATAACCTCAGGCAGCCTCTGTCAGCGATAGATGAGGCGGGCTAACGCCCGCGCCGCACTTCCTTGACCAGCTCCGAACTGGCAATTTCCTCCAGCGGGCGGAAGGCTGAGGTCAGCTGGTCGATCAGCAGACCGGGCGCGCCGAAGGTCTCGAAGACGGTTTTCCATTGCCGGATTTCGCCCCAGACGCGGCGGATGATGGCGATGGCTGCGGCGCGGTCGGCCAGGAAGGCGGTGGCGTGGCTGAGCGCGTTGTCGAGGGTGGCGGTCTTGCCTGCGGCGCCGATGTGCAGATGGAGGCGTCGTTCGAACGCCAGCCCGGGGCGGGGAACGACGTCGTACAGCGGGCTCAGTTGCCAGCCGCCGAGGCGCGGGTCGCGGATGAAGCCGTGGTTGCGCAAGTGGTCGTCGTCGTTGCTGACGAAGATGTTGAAGACCATGCGGGCGAAGAGTTCTTCGTTGTCGCGGGCGATGCGCTCGGGGTGCACGTAGCGACGGATGGCGCGCGCCAGGTCGCCATAGCTTTTGTCGGGGGATTCGTATTCCGAGCAGCCAACCAAGGTCAGCCCGCTGACGAATGGCAGGCGTGACTCGATCAACTGCCGGCCGGGACGGGTCTCGTGCAGCGGGCCGGCAGCCGGGTACTGGCCGGCCGGCGCCCAGAAACGGTCGAAGCGGCGAATGAGCATGACCGAGCGCTGGCCGATGTCGCAGTGGCGGACCTCGGGCACGGTCAGGCCGCAATTGCGCGCGAGCTCCAGGGTACAGGCTTCGGCGCGGGCCACGTCGAAGGTATCGTTGCGGGCGGGGAACTTGGCGAGCCACAGGCCGCCTTCGTCGTCGCGGACGGTGGCCTTCGGCCGGGCGCCGCCGGCAGATGAACCGGCGCCGAGGATGTCCATCAACTGGGCCGGAACGGGCAGCCCGGCCTCGACGGCTTCGGCGGCCTGCAGCAGATATTCCAGCGAGCGCAAGTCACTGGCGGACGGACGCGGCGGCGCATCCAGCGCTGCCCGAACATCCAGCGCGCCGACACGGTCGCCCCCGGCTTCCAGCAGATAATCGGCCTCGGTCAGGGTATTGGCCGGCACCCGGCGCCGGGCCTCGATGACGCGCCGGCCCCAGGCATCGGGCGCGGCGTCGCGCAGGCCACCAAATTCCGGCAGGGCATTGACGGGATAGAGGAGCTGACCGCGCACGGCAGCGCGGTCAGCCAGGCTCAGGCTGACGGGGTCCAGCTCGAAACTGTCCGGCCGCTCCAGATAGCGGGTGCCATAGGCGAAGGCCGAGGCAAGCTCACGCGCCGCCGGGTTGGGGCTGGGCGTTTCGGTGAGCGTCAGCCGGCCGGCCGGCACGAAGCGGTTTTCAGCGCCGGCCAGGTAGGCGAAAACGATGAGGTCGCGGACGCTCGCCATCAGAAATCGAGATCCTTGAGTTCAGCCGGGCTCAGCGGCCGGGCGCGGCGAGTGGTTTCGCGCGCGGCAAGGGCGCGCAGCGCGGGGTCTTCTTCCTGCAGCAGGGCAAGAAGGCTGAGCCCCGGGGCGACGGCCTCAAGGTAACGCAGGACCTGGGCCAGGGTACGCCCCGGGTCGCCTTTCTCGATCAGGGCGGCGGTCGACCGCGAGAGGCCGGCGCGCGCCGCCGCATCCGCCTGGCGAATCCGGCGCGCCAGACGCAGCCGGGCGAGCTTCTCGCCGATGGACTTTGCTTCGGCGGCTTGCTCTGGGGTCATCAAGGGGATTTCATCGCGCTTCATGTCTGCAATCCTGGTCATTAATCAGATAATGCCTGTGATTACGGACAAAATACTGCGCCAAGCAGCTTGCGTCAAGAACAGCGTCCGCAATCCTGGACATTAAACGTTTAATGCCTGCGATTACGGACATTTCCT
>Ga0209794_1000937_pt1 | contig 29041 bp, 29 predicted proteins | sample EBPBio232013_DNA_FD_185869 | JGI IMG/M metagenome (GOLD analysis project Ga0209794, IMG submission 185869) | Wastewater treatment Type I Accumulibacter community from EBPR Bioreactor in Madison, WI, USA - Reactor 1_5/23/2013_ DNA (SPAdes)... | ecosystem: Engineered > Bioreactor > EBPR >... | reverse complement strand
CTGCGGTTCAGCATTCTACCCCGAACCGGCAGTTGATGAGCGGGTGTAGCTCAGGGGTAGAGCACAACCTTGCCAAGGTTGGGGTCGAGGGTTCGAATCCCTTCGCCCGCTCCAAATCTTCCAGACGACCAAGCCTCGGATTGACCGAGGCTTTTTTTGTTTTTGGCCGATCGATATTTGCGTTGTTATGCAAGGCGGTCATTACCGGATCAACATACGCATTGACCTGAGTGACATGGGCCTCAAAACCGAAGGGAACTCAGGTTTGAGGTCATCAGGTTTAAAGAAGATCGAGACATTCAAGCCCGTCAAAATCATCAGTCTGGATTGATTACAGGCCCAAAAGATTCCTTCGTCGCTATGAGATAGCCCGCGCTGGCAAAGCGCCGACCTTCGTGCCGCAAGCGTGGCCCTGTCACACAGCAAGAGCGCCAAAGACGCAAGGCGCTGGCAAGCCGTTGGGCCAGCACATCACCAACACGTTCAATTATCAGGAAGATATGGCGGAGAGGGAGGGATTTGAACCCCCGATACGGTTGCCCGTATGCCGCATTTCGAGTGCGGTGCATTCAACCACTCTGCCACCTCTCCGCGTCATGGTTGGCGCTTTGGTAGCGCGGGCTGTCTCATAGCGACGAAAAATGCGCTTGGCAAGGCACTTTCTTCGTCTTTCCTGCGCATTCATCTTGACAGTCTGAGCCCTCTCGCGTATCGCCCCCGTCAGTTAGACATGGGGTTACTGTGTCCAGCCGCGCCCTGTGCGCCTTCACCCGTTTGGAAACGGGGGCGAAAGCCTCATTTTTCAAATATTCCGACTGACAAAAAGACGGCCGTTTCGCTTCTTTGGAAGCGAGCAGAGCTGGAAACGGACATGAAAGGTTAAAAAATGTTCGCAGTCATCAAGACCGGCGGTAAGCAGTACCGCGTAAGCGCCGACGACGTGCTGACCATCGAAAAGCTGGAAGCCGAAGCCGGTGCAACCATCGAATTCAACGAAGTCCTCGTTGTCGGCGAAGGCGCTGACGCGAAGATCGGCGCTCCCTTTGTTGCCGGTGCGGTCGTCAAGGCCGAAGTGGTTGAACACAACCGCGGCAAGAAGGTTCTGTCCTTCAAGAAGCGCCGCCGCCAGAATTCCAAGCGAATTCGCGGTCATCGTCAGCACCACACCGTCGTCCGCATCACGGCCATTTCGGCCTGATCGGAAGCGCAACAGGATTTAAAGGAGAACACCAATGGCACACAAAAAAGCTGGCGGTTCCTCGCGTAACGGTCGCGATTCCGAGTCCAAGCGCCTGGGCGTGAAGAAGTTCGGCGGCGAAGCCGTCGTTCCGGGCAACATCATCGTGCGTCAGCGCGGCACCAAGTGGCATCCGGGCGCCAATGTCGGCCTCGGCAAGGACCACACGATTTTCGCCCTCACGCCGGGCAACGTGTCCTTCGCCAAGAAGGGCAATGGCCGAGTCTACGTGTCTGTGGCGCCGAAAGCCGCAGAAGCAGCAGAATAAGCCGGTAACGCTCGAATGCAGCCGGTGTCTCATCGACCCGGCTGGCGCCTTCAAGCGGTTCAGCAAGAAAACAGGGGAGATGGGACACCATCTCCCCTTTTTCTTTCCAAACCCAACGGAGGTTAATGCCATGCAAGTCGAATTGTTGAGGGAGAGCCAATCACGGCCCCCCGAGGAGCGGTCGAGACAAGAGGCCGAGAGAAGATATTGCCCCGTTCTGCTGTCGCAGAGGCTCGTTCTGCGCGCGCCCCACACGGACGACATCGACGCACTTGCCCATCTCGCCAATAATGCCGCCATCGCCACGATGGTATCGCGCATGCCGCATCCTTACACGGCAGCCGACGCCGCCGATTTCGTGCGACGTACGAAAGAAGGCGCGATTGGCAAATGCGTCTATGCCATTACCCGTGCGGATAATGGTGCCTTTCTCGGTTGCTGCGGCCTTGAGGCCGATGAGCAGAACGAGCGGACGCTGGAAATCGGCTACTGGCTCGGTGAACCCTACTGGAACCAGGGCTATGTGACGGAAGCGGCCCACGCGCTGGTCGACATGGCCTTTCGCGCCCGCGATATCGACCAGATCGATGCCCGCGTCCGGGTCATGAATGTGGCCTCGCGCCGCGTCATCCAGAAGTGCGGCTTCCAGTTCCAAGGCTCGGGCATGGTTCCGTCTCTGGCTCTGGGCGGCATGGTTCCGGTGGAATGGTACCGGCTGGATCGCAAGACCTGGCTTTCCTTGAGAAGCTGGGGCGACGGCCGCTAAAACATGTCGCGCAAAAAGCGTGAAGCGGTTTTGCGCGTCATACCTCAAAATCAAAACCCCCGCCTGCATCGGACGGTGCAGGCGGGGTAAACCCTATTTCAGTTCAACCCACAGCGGATAATGGTCCGAGCCTTCCGCCGCCGTGTCGATGAACACGTGGGCGATGCGGGACACGAGATTGCAATGCACGAAGGCATAGTCGAACAGAGCTCTAATCGTGCCCTCGTCGGTGGGCAAGGCCCAGCTATGCGTATCGGGCGTCTGCCCCCCCAGCCGCGCAAGGGCATCGACAGGCCGGTCATAGCGCAGCGGCCGCCCGAACCCCGGCGTCGCGCGTCCGGCCAGCGCGTCATATTCCTCACTATCCGGCAGCATGTTGAAATCGCCGAGCAGAATATAGTCTTCCGGCACCGGCGGATCGGAAATGCCATATTCGATGCCGCCGGTCACCGCACCGCCCTCCAGCACGTGATGAAGAACACGGCTTTTGAGGAATTCGATCTGGGCAATCCGCTCGTCCGAACTCACATGGTCGAGATGCAGGCTGTAGACCCGCAAAGGTCCGCAAGGGGCTGCAATCACCGTTTCCAGCGCCACGCGCTGCATATTCATGCGCTCCATGGTCCGTCCACGTGGCAAAAGCAGCGCGCGCGAGGCCAGAATGGGGTAGCGCGACAGGATCATATTGCCAAACTGAAAGCGTCGCTCGACCAGAGTACCGCGTTCATCCATACCAGCATCGAGATGCATGTCGCAGCCCGCCGCAAAACGCCGGTAATAGCCGGGAAAGAGCGCGGCGAAAGCGGCAGGCATATCGGCGAAATCATTGCGGTGAAAGCCACGCGTCACTTCCTGAAGCGCAATGACATCCGCACCCCAGAGATTGGCGGCAATCCGCGCCGGATCATAATGTCCATCGAGTCCAAGCCCGAACTGGATATTGTAGCTGACCAGTTTCACGATAATCTTTGACCTCCGCTGCCAGCCTCTATATCGAGAACGGCGAACCATATTCCTGATAGTACAAGTACGAGCGACATTGACATGAAATTTCTCGACGAAGCGAAAGTCTATATCCGCTCGGGCGATGGCGGTGCAGGTGCCGTCTCGTTCCGGCGCGAGAAGTTTGTGGAGTTCGGCGGCCCGGATGGCGGCGACGGCGGACGCGGTGGCGATGTCTGGGTGGAGGCGGTCAACGGCCTCAACACGCTCATCGACTTTCGCTATCAGCAGCACTTCAAGGGCCAGACCGGCATCCACGGCATGGGTCGCAATCGCACCGGCGCGAACGGTGCGGGCGCGACGCTGAAAGTGCCGGTCGGCACACAGATCTTTGAAGAAGACAACGAAACGCTGATCTGCGACCTGACGATCGAGGGCCAGAAGTTCCGCCTGGCCAAGGGCGGCAATGGCGGTTTCGGCAATGCCTATTTCAAAAGCTCGACCAATCAGGCACCGGACTGGGCCAATCCCGGCCTGCCGGGTGAAGAAAAGACCATCTGGCTGCGCCTGAAGCTGATCGCTGACGCGGGTCTCGTTGGTCTGCCGAACGCGGGCAAGTCCACTTTCCTCGCCACCTGCACCCGCGCCCGTCCGAAGATCGCCAACTATCCCTTCACCACGCTCCACCCCAATCTGGGCGTGGCAACGGTGGATGGTCGCGAATTCGTGCTGGCTGATATTCCGGGCCTGATCGAAGGCGCGCATGAAGGCATCGGCCTTGGCGACCGCTTCCTCGGCCATGTCGAACGCACCCGCGTTCTGCTGCATCTGGTCTCCGCGCAGGAAGAAGCCGTCGGCAAGGCCTACAAGACCGTGAAGCACGAGCTTGAGACCTACGGCGCGGGCCTGACCGACAAGGCCGAGATCGTAGCCCTGTCGCAGATCGACGTTGTCGATGAAGACGAGCTCAAGAAGAAGAAAAAGGAACTCGAAAAGGCCTGCGGCAAGCCGATCTTCGTGATTTCCGCGGCCACAGGGCGCGGTATGACGGACGTTTTGCGTGCGCTGCGCGATGTCATTGCCGAAACCTCCCCACCACAGGAAACCCCACCGCCATCGGGCGGAAAGGAGGATTCTTTGGATGAAGGGGACGAGTTTTATGACGAAGAAGACTGATCAATCGAATGCCTTTGCCAGAACAAGCCGCGTCGTCATCAAGATCGGCTCGGCGCTTCTGGTGGACCGGACGACGGGTCTGAAAAAGGAATGGCTGGATTCGGTCTGCGCTGACATTGCCCGCCTGCGCGCGCGCGGCATCGAGGTTCTGGTGGTTTCCTCCGGGGCCATTGCGCTCGGCCGCTCGGTGCTGAAACTGCCCGCCGGTGCGCTGAAGCTTGAAGAAAGTCAGGCCTCCGCCGCCGTTGGCCAGATCGCGCTGGCGCGTGCCTGGTCGCAAAGCCTGGATCGCGACGGGATCGTTGCGGGTCAGGTGCTTCTGACGCTTGGCGATACGGAAGAACGCCGCCGCTATCTCAACGCCCGCGCCACGCTGAAGCAGCTCCTCAGCCTCAAGGCCGTGCCGATCATCAATGAAAACGACACGGTGGCGACAACCGAAATCCGCTATGGCGATAACGACCGTCTGGCCGCACGCGTCGCCACCATGATCGGGGCCGACCTTCTGGTGCTGCTGTCCGATATCGATGGCCTCTATACGGCACCGCCCCATCTGGACCCGGCCGCCGAATTCCTGCCCGTCATCCCGGAAATCACCCCGGAGATCGAGGCCATGGCAGGCGGCGCGGCCTCGGAACTGTCGCGTGGCGGCATGCGCACCAAGATCGAAGCGGGCAAGATTGCCACCGCGTCCGGCTGCGCCATGCTGATTGCCTCGGGCAAGGTTTTAAACCCGCTGGCCTCGATTGAAGATGGCGCGCGCTTTTCCCGTTTCGAGGCGGCCAAAAGCCCGGTCAATGCCCGCAAGACATGGATTGCCGGACAGTTGCATCCCGCGGGCGAACTTCATGTCGATACGGGTGCCGAAACGGCGCTTCTCTCCGGCAAGAGCCTTCTGCCCGCAGGCGTCCGCCGTATCGAGGGCCATTTCAGCCGCGGTGATACGGTGGCTGTTTATGGACCGGACGGGCTGGAAATTGCCCGCGGCCTTGCCGGATATGATGATGGCGACGCGCGCCAGATTGCCGGGCGCAAGTCCGGCGAGATCGAAAATATTCTCGGTTATGCCGGACGCTCCGCCATGGTGCATCGCGACGATCTCGTTTTGACGGGACATGCGGCACTGGATCGCGAGGCCAAGAAGGGAAGGAAGAACGCCCATGGCTGATCAGACCGTTGACCAGACCGCACTGGATGTCGAAGCTCTGATGCTGGACATGGGCCGCCGCGCCCGCTCTGCCGCGCGCCCGCTCGCCTTTGCCGATACGAACGCCAAGGACAAGGCCCTTCTGGCCATGGCCGATGCAATCGACGCCGCCAAGGCCGATATTCTGGCCGCCAATGCGCTCGACATGGAGCGCGCCCGCGAAAACGGCATTTCCGGCTCGTTTCTCGACCGCCTGCTGCTGAATGAAGCGCGCCTTAATGGCATTGCCGAAGGCATTCGCGCCATTGCCGCGCTGAAGGACCCGGTAGGCGAAACCATCGCCGCCTGGGATCGCCCGAACGGCCTGAAGATCGAAAGCGTGCGCACGCCGCTTGGCGTGATCGGCGTGATTTATGAAAGCCGCCCCAATGTCACGGCGGATGCGGGCGCACTCTGCCTCAAGGCGGGCAATGCCGTCATCCTGCGTGGCGGCACGGATTCGCTCCATTCGTCCCGCGCCATCCATGCCTGCCTGACGGCGGGCCTGAAGGCTGCCGGACTGCCGCAAGACGCCATCCAGCTGGTGCCGGTCGCAGACCGCGCTGCCGTCGGGGCCATGCTGACGGGGCTTGACGGTGCGATAGACGTGATCGTGCCGCGCGGCGGCAAGAGCCTCGTCGCCCGTGTCCAGTCGGAAGCGCGTGTTCCGGTCTTCGCCCATCTGGAAGGTCTCTGCCATATCTATGTCGATGCGACCGCCGACATCGAGATGGCGAAGAAGATCGTCGTCAACGCCAAGATGCGGCGTACCGGGGTCTGCGGTGCCGCCGAAACGCTGCTGATTGACAGTGCCGCCATCGCGACGCACCTCATGCCGCTGATGGAAGCCCTGACCGAAGCCGGTTGCGAAATTCGCGCCTCTGCCGCTGTGCTCAAGGTGCATCCGGGCTTCAAGCCCGCGACGGAAGAGGATTGGCGCACCGAATATCTCGACGCGATCATCTCGGTTGCCATCGTGGACGGCGTATCCGGAGCCATCGATCACATCGCGCATTATTCCTCGCACCACACGGAAGCAATCCTGTCCGAGGATGCCAAGGCGGTCGAACGCTTCTTCAATGAAGTGGACTCGGCCATATTGCTGCACAACGCCTCGACCCAGTTCGCCGATGGCGGCGAGTTCGGCATGGGCGCGGAAATCGGCATCGCCACCGGCAAGATGCACGCCCGAGGCCCGGTGGGCGTCGAGCAACTGACCTCGTTCAATTACCGGGTGCACGGCACCGGCCAGACAAGACCCTGACGCCCATGCAGGCCGCCGGGGAGGAGAAGATTGCGCGCCGCCACCTGATCATGCCCCCGACGGCACCGGGCATGGTCGTGGGCCTGTTTGGCGGCTCGTTCAATCCGCCCCATGCGGGCCATGAACTGGTCTCGGAAATCGCCCTTCGCCGCCTGAACCTCGACCAGCTTTGGTGGATGGTGACCCCCGGCAATCCGCTCAAGGACAAGCGTGCGCTGGCCCCGCTGGCCGAACGGCTTTCTCTTTGCGAAACGCTGATTCATGACCCGGCCATCAAGGTCACGGCCTTTGAGAAGACCTTGGGAACGGCCTATACCGCCCGCACGCTGAGCGCCGTCAAGGCTCGCAATCCGGATGTGCGCTTCATCTGGATCATGGGCGCGGACAATCTGAAAGGTTTCCACCGCTGGCAGAGCTGGAAGCGCATCGCCGAGACCTTCCCGATTGCCGTCATCGACCGCCCCGGCTCCACCCTGTCCTATCTGTCCTCGAAAATGGCCCGCACCTTTGACTATGCGCGCGTCGATGAAGATGACGCCGGTGTTCTCTGGAAGCACCAGGCCCCGGCCTGGACCTTCATCCATGGACCTCGCTCGACCCTGAGCTCCACCGCCCTCAGGGCGGCACGCGCCGCCTCCACCTGAAACTTTCCGACCGCATTCAGGTTCCCGTCAGGAAACTCGGGCAATGCCCTGCCAAATTCAGGCGAGGTATGACCGGAACGCGTGAACCATCGCGCCGGCTAGCCCTCTCTAAAGGCAGAAATGGAATAGACCCATGCAGGAACAAGCCCAGGATAAGCAGCGGAAAACCAGCACGCGCCCCACGCTGGGAGCGCCGACGCTCGCCATGTTGACCGCTGCCTACATTATCCTCGTGGCGAACCACAGCTTCTGGGCACGCGCCTTCAACTATTTTGAAGGAATGCTGCCGATTGTCGTTCTGGCAATCGGCCTGACCGCGCTGGCCTCTGCGATTTTCGTGGCGCTGTCCTTCCGCTTCATCACCAAGCCGGTCCTGATCTTTATGGTGCTCTCGGCGGCCGCGGCTTCCTGGTTCATGGATTCGTTTGGCGTCATCATCAACCGTGACATGGTGCGCAATGCCATGCAGACGACGCCGGCCGAAGCGGGCCACCTCATCACCTTCGGCTTCCTGCGTCACCTTCTGATTTTCGCAGTGATCCCCGTTGGCCTTCTTCTCTGGGTCAGAATCGAGCATCGCCCCTTCTTCAGCAAGCTGAAGCGCAATATCGGCCTCATCCTGCTCCTGCTGGTGATCACGGCCGCAGCCGGTCTGAGCCAGGCCCGCACGCTTTCAACCACCAGCCGCGCCCACCACGATCTGGTTGCCACGTTGAACCCCTTTGCGCCGATCGTGTCCGTCACCCGCTATTTCATCGGCACGGCCAAGGAGCGAAACATCGTTGTTGAAGCGCGTGGACTTGACGCCAAGGTGGTCCCGCCCGCTGAACCCGGCGCAAAGCCGCGTGTTCTCATTGTTGTTGCCGGCGAAACGGCCCGCGCCGAAAACTTCTCGCTGGGTAGCTATCAGCGCGAAACCAACCCCGAACTGTCAAAGCTCGACATTTCCTACTTCAAGGATACGTCGAGCTGCGGAACGGCGACGGCCGTTTCAATCCCCTGCATGTTCTCCTTCTTCGGGCGCGGTGGTTACTCGCACGAAAAGGGCCTCAGCACGGAAAATGTCGTGGACGTGGTGGCCCATGCGGGCCTGCGCATCGAATGGTGGGAAAACAACACCGGCGACAAGGATGTGGCAAAGCGCATTACGCAACGCAACTTCTCGGATGAAAACGATCCGCGCTTCTGCGTGAACCACGAGTGCCGCGATGAAGTCATGCTCGCCAATCTCGACAGCTGGCTCGACAGCGTCAAGTCGGATGCCGTTCTGGTCGTGCATCAGCTCGGCAGCCATGGACCGGCTTATTATCAGCGTTACGCCGATGAGCGCCGCAAGTTCACGCCCGATTGCCAGACCGCCGAGATTGCCAATTGCAGCCGTGAGGAAATCACCAACGCCTACGACAACACGATCCTCGAGACCGATCATTTCCTCTCGACGATCATCGGCAAGCTGAAGGCACGCGAAGGAAACCTCGCCACCTCGATGCTTTACATGTCGGACCATGGTGAATCGCTGGGCGAAAAGGGCATCTATCTGCACGGCGCGCCCTATTTCATCGCCCCCTCGCAGCAGACGCACATTCCCTTCGTTCTCTGGCTCGGATCTGACACCAAACAGACCATTGATACCGCCTGTCTGGCGGCCAAGACCGAAGAAGAAGCCTCGCATGACAATCTCTCGGCAACCGTGCTTGGTCTCATGAGCATCTCGACCAAGGAATATGTCAGCAATCTGGATGTGCTGGCGAGCTGCCGCAACGGCGCAAAATCCTGAACCGGAAAAGAGGGAGAACCGTCTGCGGCCTCCAACCTCGAGTTCTCCTTTCAACAGGGGCATGATCCTCAAAATGGGATCGGGCCCCTGTTCATGTCTGCCGACTGAGCGCACAACGCAAAAAGGCCGCCTGAAGGGGCGGCCTTTTTGATTTCGTTTCGATCCATAACGGATGAGGTCAGGCGATATCGCCCGGTTCAGCGGCGCGCTTGGAGCCGCGCAACATGGCGGCCACCAGGTTCTCCTTGTGGCGACGGCTGGCAAGCACCACGCCACCGACATGCAGAACCACCGAAGCGATGAGAAGATTGGCCAGTGCCTCGTGCAGTTCTTCCACCCACTCGATGCCCCAATAGGCATCCGTGGTCTGCAGCCAGCCGGTAAAGGCGATGCCGCTGACAAGTGCGAGAAGGAAGATCACCATGGCCGCACCCAGCGGATTGTGGCCGAGGTAACGCGCTTCATTGCCCTTGGCAACGCTAGCGGCGTAGGAAAGAACCGTGGACGGGCCTTTCACGAACTGGCGAAAGCGGGTGTAGTGCCCGCCCATAAATCCCATGACGACGCGGGACGCCACGAGAACGCTGGCTGTGTAGCCGACGAACTCGTGAACGCGCTGAACTTCATCCGCCGTGATCCATGCCGTCGCGATACAGATCACGAGGCTCCAGTGGAAAACCCGAACATAGGGCTCCCACACTTTCACGGTCGGTTCGCTCATCAATCATTGCTCTTCTTGTCAACGGCTTCGAGCGTCTTCGGGTTGAAGTAGGCTTCAACCTTCTTGCCGGCAGCGTCGATGGCATAAGCTTCGTAGCAGCCGTCTTCAGTCTTGACCGAGCGAACCTTCCAACCCTGCTTTTCAAGCTGGGCCTTCAGCGTGTCGATGGACTGCCACTCGCTCTTCGGCACATCGCACTTGTCAGCGGCGAGTGCAGCGCCGGAAGCGGCGAGCGAAAGAGCGAATGCGGACATAATCAGTTTCATGTTGGTCTCCTTTGGGCTGGTCATTATGACGCCCTTCTAGGCGCGCTCACTGACAGGATGCTGAATGGATTGGGCGAGGGACAGGCGGCGATGCCGCACCCTCTTCCATGACACAAGTCTTTGAATCACAAGGAAACCGGGGTATGATTGCGATGGATCAGCGGCTTGGCAATCAGTCGCGACAGCGGAGGAAGATGTGAGAGTTCTGCTTGTCGAAGATGACGAGATTCTGGGCGAAGCGGTGCGTGATCACATGGCGCTGGCAAGCCACGCCATCGACTGGATGCGAACGCTGGAAGACGCACGCGCCGCGCTCGAAACCACGCAATACAGCATGGTTCTTCTGGATTTGCGCCTGCCGGATGGCAGCGGAATTGACCTTTTGAAATCCTTCCGCGCCAAGGGAAATCTCACGCCCGTCATCATCCTCACGGCGCACGACCAGATTTCGGATCGTATCGAGGGGCTGAACAGCGGTGCCGACGATTATATCGTCAAGCCGTTTGATCTGGGCGAGCTGTCGGCCCGCGTTCAGGCCATTGCCCGGCGCATGAGCGGCCGCGCCCGCGCCGCCCTCCTGCTTGGTGATCTGGAGATCGACACGTCCGGGCGAACCATTCGCCAGAACGGGCAGGAAATCCTGCTATCGGGCCGCGAATGGGCCGTTCTCGATACACTCTTGTCGCGCCAGGGAACGGTGGTCTCGAAAGCCCGGATCGAGGAAGCCCTTTACGCCTTCGGCTCGGAGATCGAGAGTAACACGGTCGAGGTTTACATCAGCCGTTTGCGCAAGAAACTCGGCAAGGATGCGGTGCAGACCGTGCGTGGTGTCGGTTATCGGGCGGGAGATCACGATGGACAGTGAAATGCAATCCCATTCCATGATCCGCCGTCTTGTCATCGGCTTGATGGCCGGGCTCGCCGTTCTGTGGCTGTTTGCTGCCGGTTTCGGCCTGTCCGTCATGGAAGAAGAATATGGCGAGATGTTTGACGGCTCGCTTCAGGGCACGGCCGAGCGTCTGGTTCCGCTTGTGGTCGATGACATTCTGGGCAAGGGCGAGCGTCTGGTTCCGCTTGTGGTCGATGACATTCTGGGCAAGGGCGAAATGACGGCCCCGCAACGCCTGAAGAATGGCGATTCCTATGATGTCGAGGAAGCGGGCAAGGAGTATCTCGTCTATCAGGTGCGCAGCATTGACGGACGAATGCTCTTTCACTCGCAGGATTCCCCCAGCGAACCCTTCGACATACCTTTGAAGCGCGGCTTCTGGAGCGACGAAAACTTCCGCTACTACACGGCGACGGGCATGGGCGAGACGGTTTTCGTTCAGGTGGCCGATGCGTTGGAGAACCGCAGCGAAGCCCTGACCGAAAGCGGTCTGGCCCTGTTTCTGCCCATTCTGGCCCTGCTGCCGCTCAGCTTTGCGCTCATCTGGATCGTCGCCACGCGCACGCTCTCGCCGATTGAACGGCTGCGCGCCGGGATCGAGGAGAAGGACAGCGGCAATATGGAACCGCTGCCAAGTAACAACCTGCCGGACGAGCTGGAGCCGATTGCCACCTCGGTCAACAACCTTCTGGAACGCCTGCGCAAGGCTCTCACCGCCGAGCGCGAGTTCACCGCCAATAGCGCCCACGAACTGCGCACGCCGATTGCTGGCGCGCTGGCCCAGACCCAGATGCTGATTGCCGAAATCGGCGATCAACCGGCGCTGCACAGGGCTACGCAAATCGAGACATCGCTGCGCAAGCTGCATCATCTGGCTGAAAAGCTGCTCCAGCTTTCCCGCGCCGAGGCAGGGCTTGGCATTGCCGACCACGAAACGGATCTCGTTCCGGTTCTCGAAATGATGGTCGAGGATATCCGGCGCGGTGAAAACGGATCACGCCTTGCGGTTCGGCTCGATCCGAATGTGCAGATCACCGGCTTTTACAACGCCGATGCCTTTGCCATTGCCCTGCGTAATCTGGTGGAGAATGCCTTCGTGCATGGCGATCCCGCCGCCCCTGTCGAACTGGTGCTGGCTGCGGATGGCAGCATCTCGGTGGCCAATGGCGGCCCGGTCTATGGCGCGGCGGAACTTGCCAAATTCAAGGGGCGGTTCCAGCGCGGCAGAACCGATGCCAATGGCTCCGGCCTCGGGCTGTCGATTGCCTCCAACTTCCTGAACTCCATGAACGCGGAACTGGATCTCCACTCACCGGCACGGGGCAAGGCAGATGGTTTTGAGGCGGTCATCCGCTTTCAAAAACGTGGAATCCGGGGAAACTGAGGTCGGTCGCGGCAAGGATCAGCGGTTGGCAAGATCGAGCGGCTGAACCAGCATCTTTCCATCGACCGAACCGATTTCGGCAGTAATGCCATAAACCGTGCGCAGCCATTCCGCCGTCAACACATGATCGGGCGGACCTTTAACGACGATCTGCCCCCGGTCCATCAGCACCAGACGAGAGCACCAGCGCGCAGCAAGGCCAAGGTCGTGCATCGAAACGATGACGCTACGCCCCTCATTGGCCAGCGAACGGAAAACCCGCATCAAGGTGATCTGGTGGGCGGGATCAAGCCCGGCTGCCGGTTCATCGGCCAGAAGCACCGGAGTATCCTGCGCAAGCGCGCGTGCGATCAGCACCCGCGCCTTCTCGCCGCCGGAAAGCGCCGTGGCCGGGCGCTTGGCGAATTTCTCCACGTCCATACGCTGCATCGCCGCCGCAACGATCTCGTGATCCCGAGACGAAAGCGCAAAACCGGAACGGTGCGGTCCGCGCCCAAGCGAGACGAGCGCCTCTACGGCAATCGGCCAGGCAATGTCATGCTCCTGCGGAACATAGGCAATATGACGGGCCCGGTCCTCGGCGCGAAGATCGGCCAGCGACGCGCCCCCGAGATGAACATCGCCCTGATCAGGCGTAATCAAACCGGCCAGCGTGCGCAAAAGCGTGGATTTTCCCGCCCCGTTCGGTCCGATCAGGCCGATGAAATCACCGGGCGCAACGCTCAGTGAAAGATCACGCACAACCGGCATGCCGCCAAGGGCAACGCTCAGTCCCGAGATTTTCAGGGGGCCATGTGCGCTCAAAGGAAGTCCTTCCGGCTTTTATAGACGAGGAAGAGGAAAAACGGTGCGCCAACAATCGCCGTCAGGACACCGAGTTTCAGGTCGCGGCCCGGCGCGACGAAGCGAACAAGAATATCCGCGGCCAGAATAACGCATGCTCCGCCCAGGGCACTGGCAGGCAGAAGCCGCGACGGCATGGCTCCCGTCAGCGGACGCAACAAATGCGGCACGACGAGACCGACAAAGCCGATGGCCCCGGCAACGGCGGTGGCGGCCCCCACCGAAAACGCCGTGCCGAAAATCGCAAGTCGCCGCACCCGCTGCAGGTCAACGCCCATGCTCGCCGCGACATCGCGCCCGAGCGTCAACGCATCGAGCGAGCGAGAGGTTGCGAAAAGCATGATCCAGCCGGCCACCATGAACGGTGCCGCCAGATAGACATGCGTCATGGAACGGTCGGTGAGCGAGCCCAGCATCCAGAACATGATTTCAAGCGCTGCAAACGGATTGGGCGACAGATTCAGCGCCAGCGAGGTCATGGCCGAGGAAAAGCTCGAAACCGCGACCCCCGCCAGAATGACCGTCAGCATGCCGCCACTTCCTGCCAGCGCCTGAACGGCGAGGACGGCAATCAGCGCCCCGGCCAGCGCCGCAAGCGGCAATCCGAGCGGCACAGCTGCCGACAGGCCGGTATAGATCGCCAGAACCGCCCCGAGCGACGCCGTAGACGAAACACCGATCAGGCCGGGTTCGGCGAGCGGATTGCGCAAGAATCCCTGCAGCACAGCCCCGGAAAGCCCCAGCGTCATGCCGGTCATCAGGCCGAGAAGCGCGCGCGGCAGACGAATTTCCTGCATGATGAGGGCAATCGCCCCGCCATCCCGGGAAAAGAGCGCGGCAAGGCTTTCGCTGAACCCGGTGCCTGCGGGGCCGAGCGCCAGCGAAAGAAAGAACAAAACAGCCGTCAGTCCGCTCAGGGAAAGGATCAGCAGGGGGTAGGACCGGCCAGCGCTCATCGGCGTGCGATATCCTGCCCGGCCGCAGTCCGCAGCATCCTGACGGCGGCCAGCGTGAAGGGACCACCACACACCGTATTGCGCACGGGCATGGATGCCTCACCGCTTTTCTGGATCAAAGCCTGAAACGCCGGATGGGAGAAATTCTGCTGAGCCAGTGCCGGGGCGGTGTAATCGCGGTCTCCGGCCACAACGACATCGGGCATGGCGAGTACCAGCGTTTCCAAGGGGATCGTCGCGGTCCCCTGAATGCCAAGCCGGGCGGCCAGATTTTCAAGCCCTGCCGCATCAATGGCCGCATGTGCCAGTGTGCCGCTGCCGGACGTATAGCTGTTGGCGTAATAGAGAGCCGCAACCTTGCCGCTTTTCGGCAGGTTCTGCAGGCGCTTCAAACCGGCGTCGAATTCGCCAATCAGTTCAGCGGCCCGCTCTTCGCGTCCCAGCAATTCACCCATGCGGCGCATGCTTTCGCGAACCCCGTCAAACGAGGTTTCCGGTGCAAACTGCGCGACCGGGATGCCGAGTTCCTTCAAGAGGCCAACGGTCGCCCGCGTCGTGTAGGTTCCGGCCAGCACGAGGTCGGGCTTCAGAAGAAAAATCTCCTCCGCCTGCCCCTGATTGATCGGAAAATGCATCGCCTCGTCCACCATGGCCGAGCTTTGCGGCTGCCGGGCAATGGCCGAGATGGACACGAGCTGGCCGGGCGCTGCAATCAGCATGGCCAGCTGGTCCGTGCAAAGGTTCATGGATACGACACGGGCAGGCTTTTCACCCGCCCATGCCGGGAAAAGACCAGCAAACAGGGCGCAACCAAGCGATGCGGCGAAAACCGCACCCCTTGCCATCGCACTCGCCCTGTTTGCCATGCCCAGATCCTCAGAACTTGCGCGTGAAGGAGAAAGTCACCGTACGCCCCGGCGCACGATAACCATCACGCGTTGCATAATCCTTGTCGAACAGATTCTCTGCCGCCAGCTTCACGCTCGACTGTTCATCGAACTTGTAGATGGCCGAGGTATCCACCGTCACGTAGGAGTCGAGACGGGCGGTATTGGCCGCATTGGTGAAGACGCCAGAGCCATAAATCGCCGAAACATCGATGGAAAGCGCTTCGGTTGCGGCAAAGGTGAAGCCCGCATTCGCCTTGAAGCGCTCGATATTGGCAATGTACTTGTTCGTCGATTCATCGCGCGGATCGCGCCAGTCAATCGCGCCATTGAGCGAGAGGCGGTCGTTCACCGTATGATTGACCGACACTTCAAGTCCCGTAACCTGCATGCGCGAGATGTTGTCCGGCTGCACCCAGCCCCAGACGATGCCGTCCTTCAGCCAGTTGCGATAGATCGAAACGTCGAGCTTCGTGCCATCGAGAACTTCCCAGGTCAGACCAGCCTCAAGGCTCTTGGAATGTTCCGGGCGCAGGTTCGGGTTGCCGTGCATACCCCAGCCATCGAGCGGATAGTAAAGATCGTTGAAGCTCGGGGCGCGGAAGCCCGTGCCCCAGCTGGTGCGCAGCGTCAGATCATCGGTCAGGTCATAGGCGGCACCGACATTGTAGGTCAGCGCATCACCGAACTGCTCGTTATAGTCATAGCGAAGGCCGGAATCGAAATGCAGGTCCTCGTAACCAAGAGAATACTGCGCGAAGGCGGAGGCAACATCGCGCTCGGTCGTGCCATAATTGGTCGGACGAACGACAACGTTTTCGCGGTAGAACTCACCGCCGAACAACAGCGTATGGTCAAGCGCGCCCGTTTCGAAGCTCTTCTCGGTCTGCGCCAGAACGCCGGTGCGGCGCGTCTGGTAAACCTCGCTGCCAGCGACATTGTCGCGGAAGCTCTTCGAACGATCGAAACCATGCGACACTTCCAGCGTCGTGAACCAGTCTTCGCTGTGATCGAGACGGGCACCCAGCTTGCCGTTGAACGTCGTCGCATCCGTCTGGTTGCTGCCAAGCGAATCGAACTGGCTGCGACCGCGCGAGAACTGACCATCGGCATAAAGCTTGCCCCAGTCAAAACGCTTGGCGAGATTGAAGTTGAACGAACCGCGCAGGAAGCCATCATCATCCGGCTCGTGACCCCAGGTGGTCGGATAGGTGAAGTCGTAACCGCGCGTGCCGATCAGGCTGCCGCCGATGGCAAAGGTTGTGCCGTCCTTTTCGCCGCGAACATCCGCATTGGTGAATGCACCCCAAGGATAGGACACACCCGCCGTTATGCTGCCGCACATGACCTTGCCATTGCCACAGCTGCCGCCTTCGCGGGTGATGATGTTGATGACACCGCCGATGGCGTCGGCACCATAGGCCGACGAATGCGGGCCCTTGGCGATTTCAACACGCTCGATGGATTCGAGCGGAATGTTGGAGAGCGTTGCCGTACCGCTGGTCGCGGAAGACACGCGAACACCGTTGACGAGAACCAGCGTGCGGGTGCTGCCCATGCCGCGCAGGCTGAGCGAAGACGATGCGCCCATGCCACCGTAGTTGACGACGGAAACGCCCGCATAGGAGCGAAGAAGCTGAAGAAGATCGAGCGTCGGCGCCTTCTCGATGGAGGCGCGGTCGATCACCGTAACCGATGCGGTCGCGCTTGCCAGCGCGCTTTCGCGGCGAAGCGGCGTCACAACAATGGTCGAAAGAACGGTTTCGTGCTTTGCCGGAGCGTCCTGTGCAACAGAAACGCCAGAGCCAGCCACCAGCGCAATGAGGCTGGTCGTGAAAAACAACTTATACATTCGGAACCCCCGATACGGTGCGCGAGAAGGCGCGAAACAACGACATACGAATGGCCGAAGTTTCGGAGGTCCTGCGAAAATAGCGGGAAGACTCCGTCAGCGGCAACTCAGTGGCTGTCACCGCAACGGATGTCCGCGCCTGGATGCGCCCCGCATCCCGACATGGGTGACTGAAACCGGCAGGTCTCCTGACTTCCGTGTCATCGCCTGATTTCCGCCTTCCCGGGACAAACCCAGTGGCATGTGTGGAAATAGGCTCAACGGCTACAGTTGCGGGGGCAGTTGCGGATTTGGGATGACTCCCGGACCGCATTCCCTTTTCATCCACCTTGTGGGTGGAACCAGTTCCAAGTCACCTGTTAACGGGCGCTTAACGTTCCGTCAACACCAGAGGCGGACGGGTCGCGCTAAAGTCGGATACGTTGCTTTTCGGCACGCCGTTTGCCATGCGTGAAATGCGCTCGGGATTGTATCCGGCCCAATGATCAAGACCGGCGACCACGACGGGCGCCCGCATGTAGCCAAGCGCCTCGACCCGCGCACGGGCGGCGGGATCTGTCGTGAGGTCAACCTCATCGAAGTCCAGCCCGTATCGCGAAAGCTCGCGCACCGTCGCAAGAGACCGCGCGCAAAAAGGCAGGACATAAACGGTAATCGGCACGCATGGCGTGACGTGTTGGGAATTGCGGTCGTCGTTCGACCGATTTGCATGTGCCATGGCTTCACCCCGAAGTTCGGCGTTTCAGGAAGGTGGGGTAGGCCATGGAAAGACCGCAGGGCGGAATTCGCCGCTCGAAGGTCATTCCGGACAACCCCGCCCGTGGACGTCTCGTCGGGCAGGTCTCCTGACTTGCGGGTCATCGCCTCTTTCCGGCCTTCCCGGAGACCAACGTCCCCAGTGGCTTTCCCGGTCATCCGGGTGGAAAGCGGCTCGCCGCTTACAGTTGCGGGGGCAGTTCCGGCCTTGAGCTTTCGCTCTCACCGGATTCCCTCTTAGCCATGACATTCGAAAACGCCATGGAACCACGACGAGAAACAGGTACGGCGCGCTTGAGGGAAAGTCAAACGCGCCGCCATGCACTTCCATCAGGTCAGCTATACGTGAGGTGATCGCCTCAGGCGGCCAGACCCTTCTTGGCCAGCATCGCATCGGGGCTCGGCAGCTTGCCGCGAAAAGCCTTGTAGGCATCTTCCGGATCGACCGAACCGCCGGTGGAATAGATGTTTTCCTTGAGCTTTTGCGCCATCACCGGATTGAAGGCATCGCCCGTTTCCTCAAAGGCGGCAAAGGCATCGGCATCCAGCACTTCCGACCACATGTAAGAATAGTAGCCGGCTGCATAGCCACCATTGAAGATATGCGAGAAATGCGGTGCGGAATGGCGCATGACGATGGACTTCGGCAGGCCGAGACCATCCAGCACCTGGGCCTGCTTGGCCATCGGGTCGTCCACGGCACCATCGCGATGAAACGCCATGTCGACCAGCGCGGATGCGGTGAATTCCACCGTTGAGAAACCGGAATTGAAGGTGCGGGCCGAAAGAACCTTATCGAGCAGGGCCTGCGGCATCGGCTCGCCTGTCTCGAAGTGAACGGCATAGGTCTTGAGGATCTGCGGCACCGTCAGCCAGTGCTCATAGAGCTGCGAGGGCAGTTCAACGAAATCACGTGAAACACCCGTGCCGGAGACCGACGGATAGATGACATTCGACAGCATGCCGTGCAGCGCATGACCGAACTCGTGGAAGAGCGTGCGCGCATCATCAAGCGACAAGAGCGCGGGTTTGCCCTCGGCGGGCTTTGCGAAGTTGCAGACATTGTAGATGATCGGCATTTCGCCGATGGCACCGTTCTTCAACGGCAGGCGATGCTGCGACTGGAAGGAACTCATCCACGCGCCGGAACGCTTGCTCGGTCGGGCAAAGTAATCGCCCATGAAGAGCGCGAACAGCTTGCCAGCCCGGTCGCGCATTTCAAAAACGCGCACATCCGGGTGATAGGCCGGGGCTGAAACCGGCGTGGCGGTGATGCCGAAGAGGCGCTGTGCCACGTCAAAGCAGGCGGCAATAATGCGCTCCAGCTGCAGATAGGGCTTCAACTCGGCCTCGGAGAAATTGAATTTGCGGGCGCGCAGCTTCTCGGCATAGTGACGCCAATCCCACGGCATGACGTCGTGGTTGCGCCCCTCTTCCGTCACCAATTCGGCCAGCGCCTTTTCTTCCTCGCGCGCCTTTTGAACGGCCTTCACCCACACCTTGCTGAGCAGTGCATCGACATTGGCAGGCGTCTTGGCCATCGTGTCGTCCAACTTGTAGTCGGCAAACGAAGCAAAGCCCAAAAGGTTGGCCAGTTCATGACGCAGCGCCAGCGTTTCGCGCATGATGTCGCGATTGTCGGTTTCACCACCGGAAAGCCCACGCGCCACCCAGGCCTTGAAGGCCTGTTCGCGAAGGTCGCGGCGGGTCGAGAAGGTCAGGAACGGTTCGATGATCGAACGGGAAAGGGTCACGGCAAACTGACCCTCAGCCCCGCGCTCGCGCGCCGCAGCCGCCATGGCGTCTTTGAGGAATTCCGGTAGCCCTTCCAGCTCATCGCCGCCCGAAAGCAGGAGCGACCAACTTTTCTCATCGGCCAGAACATTCTGCCCGAAGGTGGCGGAAAGCGTGGCCAATCGCTCGTTGATCGCCGCCAGACGTTCCTGATCGGCCCGCGGAAGCTTGGCGCCGGAGCGCACGAAACCCTTCCAGTGGCGCTCCAGAACACGGGTTTCCTCAAGCGTCAGGCCGAGATTGTCGCGCTCCTGCCACAGGGCATCGATACGGCGAAACAGCGCCTCATTCATGCCGATCTTGGAATAGTGGCGCGACATTTTCGGCGCGATCTCACGCTCAAGGGCCTGGATCGTATCGTTGGAATGGGCACCCGAACGGTTCCAGAAGAGAGACGAGACCCGGGAAAGATCGTCGCCCGCCACTTCAAGCGCAATGATCGTATTGGCGAAATCAGGCGCGGCCGTCTGGTTGGCCACCGCATCGATTTCCGCTTCATGGCGGGCCAGCGCCACCTCGAAAGCCGGCGCAAAATCCTCGTCAGCAACAAGGTCGAAGCGGGGCAAGCCATTCAGCCCGTTCCAGTCGAAAATGGCAGGATTGACGGTCTTGGTCTCGCTCATGGGGCCTCCGGGTGATGTTTTTGATTGTTAGCCTTCTCTATAGGCGAGAAGCCCGCGGGTGAATATCCGCTTTCTGGTCAATCCTGCCGTGCTGCAACGGCAGGGTCAGACCCGCCGCCAGCCGACAAGGCCCGGCACCGAATGCCACAACGCCTGCAGGGAAAAGCCCATGAAGAGCAGCCCGGAACCTTTGACGATGTAGCGTTCGTAACGGCGGTAAAAGCGGCGCACCACACCAGCCCCGATCACGCCGATCAGGATCACATCGGCCACCAGAAAGCCGAGGAAGGAAACCGCAAGCAGCATCGGCAAAGCCGAAAAATCAAGGGATTGGGCCGAACCGGCAATCAGCGCCGTGAAGGTGGCAAGCGCCACCGGATAGCCCTTCGGATTGGTCAGGCCGAAAATCAGCCCGCGCCGGAACGGCCGCTCCACCATCATCATCGACTGGCCATCGGGGCGCGGCTTGGCGGTAAATGCCTTCCAGCCGATCCATGCCAGATAAAGGCCGCACAGCAGACCGAGCACATCAAAAAGAGTGGTGCCGAGTGTCTTTGCCCCAATGATCGCGACGAGCGCCATGGCCGACCATACCGTATCACCGACCAGATGCCCGGACATGAACCACGCACCGGCAGCGCGTCCCTGCCCCGCGCCGATGCCGAGAAGCGCCAGAAAGGCAGGCCCGGGAATGAGCACGTAAAACAGTGCAGCCAGAAAGGCGCCGATAAGAAGAGCTTGCGGCATGATGGTCTCCAGTGGCGAGTGCTTCGCCGGATATTACCTGCCCTTGCCGCCACGTCGAGTACGCTTGCGGGTCTTTTCGTTCGCCCGAACGGCAAAATGACCGCTTTGCAAACATTCACCGCCGCTTGCGGCTGGACAAGCCGGATTCGGCCTGCCTATAGTGCTTCATCATTGATTTTCGTGAGGATTCGGGCGGACGAACGCGCGTGCGCGGTGTCCGGAAGCAGGGCGGTTTAGCAAGCACAAACCGTCAGCAAACAGGATTCGCCTCAGGTTTTCGAAGGATGCGTCTTCAAAACCCTGAAAGCGACAAAGGAGGCATGATTGTTACGACGGGAAAACCGGTTCGAACGCACCGCAAGCAGCCTTGCGCGCCTGCTTCCCTTCCTGATCGCCTTCTCCTGCCTCGTTTTCGTTCTGAATGCCCCCGCGGCCCAAGCCGCCCAGCGCGCGCGCGCCACCCTTTCGCCGACCACAAGGCTCTGCCCTGAATGGCATCTGGCCGCTGACCATTCAGCAGTCAAGGCCGCGCCATCGCTCTGCCGCCGGGCCTTGAAGATCACACAGGCGTTCTCTCATCCGGCGTCTGTCGATCCGGTGATGGTGCTCCATGAAACCGGCCACCATCAGGTTTCAGATCCCGCCACACCGGGTAGCGCACCCCAAGAGACTGCTTTAGCGAGCAAACGCCTGATCACGGTTCGGCTGCGCGGTCCTCCGGCCTGAAAGAGAGGACGACGCCTCACTGAGGGCACTTTCATCGTGTCCGCTCCGCAGATGCCAGAACCGAAAGCGAACCATACCAGCCCATGACCGGAGCCCTTCTCCCCATCCTCCTGCTCCTGCCCTTTCTGGGAAGCCTCGCTGCATCGTTCCTGCCGCGTCAGGGCAAGCATGTGCTTCCCGCTTGGCTCGCCGCCTCGGTTGCGGCAACGGGTCTTCTGATCACGGCAAGCCTTTTTCCCTTTGTGCGCAATGGCGATGTCGTTCGCTTCACGCTGGAATGGTTGCCGCAAGTCGGGCTGGATTTCGCGCTTCGCATGGATGGCTTTGCCTGGCTGTTTTCGCTGCTGATCACGCTGATCGGCCTGCTCGTCGTTGTCTATGCGCGTTATTACATCTCAGCCGAAGACCCCATCCCGCGCTTCTTTTCGCTGCTTCTCGCCTTCATGGGCGCTATGCTCGGCATCGTACTGTCGGGAAATCTCATTCTTCTGTCGATCTTCTGGGAGCTGACCAGCCTCTTCTCCTTCCTGCTCATCGGTTACTGGCACCACAATGCCACGGCACGTGATGGCGCACGCATGGCGCTCACCGTCACCGGCATCGGCGGCTTCTGCCTGCTGGCAGGCGTGCTGGTTCTCGGGCACATTGTCGGCTCCTACGATCTCGACAAGGTGCTGGCCTCGGGTGATCTGATCCGCAGCCATGACCTTTACCTGACGGCCCTCGTCCTGATCCTGATCGGAGCGTTGACGAAGAGCGCACAGTTTCCGTTCCATTTCTGGCTGCCCAACGCCATGGCCGCCCCGACCCCGGTTTCCGCCTACCTTCATTCGGCCACCATGGTGAAAGCGGGCGTGTTCCTGCTGGCCCGCCTGTGGCCCGCCCTTTCCGGCACCTATGAATGGTTCTTCCTGCTCGGGCTCGCTGGAATGACGACGCTTTTGATCGGTGCCTATTTCGCCATGTTCCAGCAGGACCTCAAAGGCTTGCTGGCCTATTCGACGATCAGCCATCTCGGCCTCATCACCACGCTTTTGAGCCTGGGCAGCCCGATTGCCGCCGTCGCCGCCATCTTCCACATGATGAACCACGCCACCTTCAAGGCATCGCTATTCATGGCGGCCGGCATTATCGACCACGAGACCGGAACACGCGACATGCGGCAATTATCCGGGCTCTACCGTTTCTTGCCGATCACCGCGACGCTCGCCATGGTCGCCAGCGCCGCCATGGCTGGCGTACCGCTTCTCAATGGGTTCATTTCCAAGGAAATGTTCTTTGCCGAAGCGGTGGCCACCCATGCCGATTCCATTCTCGACCGGGCGCTGCCCTATGTCGCCACACTGGCGGGTGCCTTTGCCGTGGCCTATTCGTTGCGCTTCATCCACACCGTGTTTTTCGGCCCGGCCCCCAAAAACCTGCCCAAGGAAAAGCCGCACGAACCGCCGCACTGGATGCGCTTTCCCATGGAGTTTCTGGTTCTGGCCTGCCTTGTGGTCGGCATCGCCCCGAATTACTCCATCGGCCCCTTGCTGCACACCGGCGTCGTCGGCGTTCTTGGCAGCGCCACGCCCTACTATTCGCTGGCGCTCTGGCACGGCGTCAACACGCCGCTGATCATGAGTATCGTCGCGCTGGTCGGCGGGGTGGTCCTCTACATCAGCCTGCAGCGCTATCTCGCCAGTTGCGACGATGGCACGCCGCTCTTTCGCCACCTGCGCGGCCAGCGCATCTTCGAGCGCGTTCTTGTCACCGTTTCGTGGAAATGGGCGCGCTGGCTGGAAAGCCGCTTCGGCACCCGTCAACTGCAGCCGCAATTGCGCATTCTGGCGGCGATCAGCTTCGTTTCAGCCTTCCTGCCGCTCTATTTTTCGGACTATGCGCCGGGGCTGCCCTCATCCATCGATAGTTTCGACCCGGTTTTTGCGGCCTTTTGGGCGATCGGCATGTTTTCAGCCGTCGGTGCGGCCTATCAGGCCAAATATCACCGCCTCGCAGCCCTCGTGCTTCTCGGCGGGGCGGGTCTTGCAACCTGCCTCACCTTTGTCTGGCTCTCCGCGCCTGATCTGGCCATCACCCAGTTGCTGGTCGAAATTGTCACCACGGTTCTGATCCTCTTGGGCTTGCGCTGGCTGCCGATCCGCCGCGAACAGATTGACGAAGCCGCAACCTTCTCCGCCCGCATGCGACGTTTTCGCGACTTTGCGCTGGCCGCGGCCTGCGGGCTTGGCATGGCGCTGATTGCCTATGAAGTCATGACGATTCCCGTTCCCAACACCATCGCCAACTATTTCCTGGAGCGTGCCTATTCCGAAGGCGGCGGGCGCAACGTCGTGAACGTCATTCTCGTGGATTTCCGCGGCTTCGACACGCTGGGCGAAATCACCGTTCTCGGCATTGTGGCGCTGACTGTTTTCGCCCTGCTTCGCCGTTTTCGACCGGCCCCGGATTCGATTGCAAAGCCTCTGCAGCAACGCCTGCAGGCAGCCTTCGACGACGCCCGCCCCAATCGCGAGACCGGCGACACGGCCCGCGATTACATGGTGATTGCCTCGGTCATCATGCAATGGCTCTTCCCGATCATTATCGTTCTGGCGATTTACCTCTTCATGCGCGGCCACGACAAACCGGGCGGCGGCTTCTCGGCTGGCATCACTCTGGCGATTGCCTTCCTGCTGCAATATCTGGCGGGCGGCACCCGCTGGGCGGAAGATCGCATCCGCATCCTGCCGCTACGCTGGATGGGCTTTGGCCTTTTGACCGCTGCCACCACCGGCATTGGTTCGCTCCTGTTTGGCTACCCGTTCCTCACGACCCATTCGCGCTATATGGAACTGCCGCTCATCGGCAAGGTTCCGGCCGCCACGGCCATGCTGTTTGACCTCGGCGTCTTCGCACTGGTGGTCGGCGCAACGGTCCTGATCCTCATCGCCCTCGCCCACCAGTCGATCCGCACCTACCGGGTGCGCAAGATCGAGCATTCCATGATGGAGGACGGCTGATGGAACTGGTCCTGTCTCTCGGCATCGGCATCCTGACCGCCTCGGGCGTCTGGCTTATCCTACGCCCTCGAACCTATCAGGTCATCATCGGCCTCTCCTTGCTGTCCTATGCCGTGAACCTGTTCATTTTCGGCGTCGGCGGCCTGAAAAAGAATGCGCCTCCGCTTTTGACCGACGGCGCCGACATCACCTCATTCGCCGATCCGGTTCCGCAATCACTCGTGCTGACGGCCATCGTCATCGGCTTTGCAACAACCGCTCTCTTCCTCGTGGTCATGCTCGCCTCCCGCGGGCTGACCGGCACCGACCATGTGGACGGTAAGGAGAAGGCGAAATGAGCGGCTTCTCCCATCACCTGATCGTTGCCCCCATTCTCATTCCCTTCGCGGCGGCAGCCATCATGCTGTTCATCGAGGAACGCAACCGCACGGCAAAGGCACTCATCAGCCTTGCCTCGACGGTGCTTCTCCTGACGGTCGCCATGTTTCTGATGCGCAGCGCCCACGGCATGGACAGTCCGAATGGCGAGGCGGGCGGCGTTTATCTGCTTGGCAACTGGCCGGCCCCCTTCGGCATCGTTCTTGTGCTTGACCGCCTGTCGGCGCTGATGGTGCTCTTGACCGCGACGCTCGCCATTCCGGCACTCGGCTTCTCGCTGGCCCGCTGGCACAATGCGGGCGCGCATTTTCACAGCCTGTTCCAGCTTCTGCTGATGGGCTTGAACGGGGCCTTCCTGACCGGCGATCTTTTCAATCTCTTCGTCTTCTTCGAGGTGATGCTGGCCGCCTCCTACGGCCTGTTGATGCACGGCTCCGGCCAGCAGCGCGTCAAGGCGGGGCTGCACTATCTGGTGATCAACCTTGCCTCGGCGCTCCTGTTCCTGATCGGCGTCAGCCTCGTTTACGGCACGTCCGGAACGCTCAACATGGCCGATCTGGCCTTGCGTCTCGCCGACCTGCCCGTCGAACGGCGCATCCTGCTGGAATCCGGCCTTGCCCTTCTCGGCATCGTCTTCCTGATCAAGGCTGGCATCTGGCCGCTGAATTTCTGGCTTCCCAACGCCTATAGCGCGGCCTCTGCCCCCGTCGCGGGCATCTTCGCCATCTTGAGCAAGCTCGGCATCTACATCATCCTGCGGCTCAGCATGCTTGTTCTTGGCAATGACACGCTGCCCATGGCAAGCATGGCCCGCGACGTGCTGCTCTATGCGGGCCTCGCAACCGTCGTGTTCGGAGCCATCGGCGTTCTCGCCTCGCAGGCGCTCGGGCGGCTTGCCGGATATTCCGTACTCGTCTCGTCTGGAACGCTCCTGGCTGTCATCGGCTTCGGCGGGGCAACGGCGTCCTCCGGCGCGCTGTTTTATCTGGTCAGTTCTACGCTCACCATGGGTGCCTTCTTCCTGTTGATCGAACTGGTGGAACGCGGGCAGGACGCCGGTGCCTCGATGCTCGCTGTGACCATGGAGGTTTACGGTGACGTGGATGAAGACGAGGCCGACGACGAAATCGGCGTCACCATGCCTGCCACCATGGCGGTGCTGTCCGTCTGCTTCTCGGCCTGCGCGATTCTCCTGTCCGGCTTGCCGCCGCTGTCCGGTTTCGTCGCCAAATTCACAATCCTGTCGGGAGTGATAGGTGCCAATGCCCCGACAGCCACGAGCGCGGCCTGGATCACGGCAACGCTGATCATCCTGTCCGGTCTCTGTGCCCTGATTGCCATGACCCGAACGGGCATGCGCACCTTCTGGGCCTCGATCGAGGGCACCGTCCCCCGCGTCCTCGTCATCGAAGTGGCTCCGGTTCTCATCCTGCTGACCATGACCCTTGCCCTCACCGCCGGGGCCGGGCCTGTGATGCGCTACATGGATGACACGATCACCATGCTGTCTGACCCGCGCAACTACATCAACGCGGTCTTCGAGGCCCGCCGCATTGCAGAGGGAGCCATCAAGCCATGACCGTGCTTCCCTACCCGCTGCTGTGGTTCTGCCTCACCGTTATGTGGCTGCTGCTGAACGGCCTGACGCTCGGCCACACTTTGCTGGGCGCCATCGTTTCGCTCTTTGCCTGCTGGTCCATGGCATCGCTGCGCCCCGTCAAACCCCACATCCACCGCTGGTATCTGCTGCCGAAACTCTTCGGCATCTTTCTCTATGACATCCTGCGGTCCAACATCAGCCTTGTGCGTATCATCCTCAGCAAAACCGGCGAGCGTCGCTCGGGCTTCGTCACCGTCATGCTTGAGCTTCGCGACCCGTCGGCCCTGTCCATGCTGGCCGTGATCGTGACCGCCACACCCGGCTCCGCCTGGATCGAGTATGAATCGCGTTCAGGAAAGCTCCTGCTGCATGTGCTCGATCTGGTGGACGAGGAAAGCTGGCAAGACCTGATCAAGAACAGGTACGAAAAATTGCTCATGGAGATTTTCGAATGAGCGGCGTCATTCTTTATTGGTCGATCCTGTCGGCCCAATTCATTCTGGTCCTGACCATGGCGCTGGTGCTTTACCGCGTCTTTCGCGGGCCACGCGCGCAGGACCGTGTTCTCGGCCTCGACACGCTCTATGTCACCGCCATGCTCATTCTTCTGACCTTCGGCATCGAAACCGGACGCGATGTCTATTTCGAAGCGGCCTTGATCATCGGTCTGCTCGGCTTTGTTTCAACCGCCGCCCTTGCGAAATTCATCATGCGTGGCGAGGTGATCGAATGACCGCCGCTGAGGACATGCCGCTCTGGGCGGCCATCATCGTTTCCGCCCTTGTCGTCATCGGAGCCCTTCTGGCGCTGGTGGGAGCAATCGGCTTCCTGCGCTTCCGCACGTTTTATGAGCGGCTTCATGCCCCGGCCATTGCCGCCAGCTGGGGGGCGGGTGCCATCGTCATCGCCTCCATGCTGTATTTCACGGTGAGCGGCGGCAGGCCGGTGGTGCACGAACTGCTGATCGGTCTTTTCATTACATTGACGACGCCGGTCACGGCCATGCTGCTCGGCCGCGCCGCACTGCATCGCGACCGCGCCGAAGGCAACGCCGGTATCCCGTCAGACCCCATTCCCTATCCGGTTCTCGATGACAAGGCGAAGGGGGATTCCCGCAACACCGCGCCATGATCCGCCCGCCGGGCAAGCCTTTCCCTTGAAATGCAGAACGTTTGATGCCACCTTTTTCCTGTCCGGCTGATTTGGTGCGGACATGTGCATCCCTGTTTACGAGAGAAAGGCAATCATCTGACAACAGTGCACACCAAGGGACGGGCTACGGCCCCTGCTCCCAAAAGCCAGGAACGCGGCGCTGATGCCGCTGCCCGTGCGCTTGAACTGGTCCTCGCAAGTCTCGAGGACTCCAAGGCGGAAGACGTCGTCTCCATCGACATAACCGGAAAATCGGCGCTGGGGGACCACATGGTTGTGGCATCCGGGCGATCGACAAGGCATGTCACCGCGATCTGCGAACACATCATCTCCGACCTGAAGGACGAAGGCTTTGGCAATGCCCGCGTCGAAGGGCTTGACGCCGGAGATTGGGTTCTGATCGATACGGGCGATATCATCGTTCACGTTTTCAGACCGGAAGTCCGGGCCTTCTACAACATCGAAAAGATGTGGTCCGCCCCGGAACTGGAAGGCGAAACGATCCACTGATACCGGGTTTGACAACCCGGGCAGGCGAATATGCGCATCCCGCACCGTTTCCGGATGGATATGGTTTGCGGTCAGGCATTTGCGGCGCGCCGTGAATGCTGTAACAGTCGCGCATGTGCCAGGACCGTGTGTCAGAAATGGCACCGGGATTTGACCGAGCGGACGGAGATGGAATGCGCCTGAGCCTCTTTGCCGTGGGACGGCTGAAAGCCGGACCGGAAAAGGAACTTGTCGCGCGCTATCTTGACCGCCTGACAAAGGCAGGTCCGGCGACGGGTCTGGAATTTGCGCGCGTCATCGAAGTGGCCGAAAGCCGCGCCTCCAACGCCGAAACCCGCAAACGCGAGGAAGCCGCCATGCTGGAGAAAGCGCTGCCGGACGGCGCGCTTTTGATGCTGCTTGACGAACGTGGCAAGGCGCTGGACAGCGAGGCCTTTGCGGGCCAGATCGGGACCTGGCGCGATCAGGGCAAGCGCGACCTGATGATAGCGATTGGCGGCGCGGATGGTCTTGATCCGGCGCTCCATGCCCGTGCCGATGCGGTCCTCAACCTCGGTCGCATGACCTGGCCGCACCAGATCGTGCGCATTCTGATTGCCGAGCAGCTTTACCGCGCCGTGACCATTCTCTCGGGCCACCCCTACCACCGTGTTTGAAAGCGTTTGGTGCTTGCCGCCAAATCAGCGTAAAGCGAT
>Ga0209794_1000935_pt1 | contig 29170 bp, 29 predicted proteins | sample EBPBio232013_DNA_FD_185869 | JGI IMG/M metagenome (GOLD analysis project Ga0209794, IMG submission 185869) | Wastewater treatment Type I Accumulibacter community from EBPR Bioreactor in Madison, WI, USA - Reactor 1_5/23/2013_ DNA (SPAdes)... | ecosystem: Engineered > Bioreactor > EBPR >... | reverse complement strand
AGGGCTTTCGCCGTCTGTTCGGAAAGAACCTTGCCGTCATGATCGGCGAGAAGAAGAATGGTCATGGTCTTTGCTCCTTGGCTGCCGATTAGAGAACGCCAGCGGTCTTCAGGCTGGAGACAAGCTCTGCCACCGAAGCCACCTTGATGCCGGCCTTGCGGCCTGCCGGTTCCTCGGTCTTCAGCACCGAAAGACGCGGGGTGATATCAACGCCGAGATCAGCCGGGCTCTTCTTGTCGAGCGGCTTCTTCTTGGCCTTCATGATGTTGGGCAGCGAGGCATAGCGCGGCTCGTTCAAACGCAGATCCGTCGTGATGACGGCGGGCAGCGACAGCGAAACGGTCTGCAGGCCGCCATCGACTTCGCGCGTCACGGACACGGCCCCATCGGCGACCACCACCTTCGAGGCAAACGTCGCCTGCGGATAGCCCGTCAGCGCCGACAGCATCTGGCCGGTCTGGTTCGAATCATCATCAATCGCCTGCTTGCCGAGGATCACGAGGCCCGGTTCTTCCGCCGTCACGACCTCCTTCAGGAGCTTGGCAACGGCCAGCGGCTCGACCGCCTCGTCGGTCTCGATCAGGATTGCCCGGTCAGCCCCCATGGCGAGCGCGGTTCTCAGCGTTTCTTCCGCCTTGGCCGGGCCGACCGACACGGCGATGATCTCGCTCGCCTGACCCGCTTCCTTCAGACGCAGCGCTTCTTCCACTGCAATCTCGTCAAACGGGTTCATCGACATCTTCACATTGGCAAGCTCAACGCCCGACCCATCCGCCTTCACACGGATCTTCACGTTGTAATCAACAACCCGCTTAACAGGTACGATAATCTTCATGGCTCTCTTCTCCCTCGTTTCACGCCTTTTCCAGAAGCAGGGCCGCCCCCTGCCCGACGCCGATGCATAGGCTGGCCAGAGCGTAACGCCCGGCCCCGCGGGCAAGCTCCAGCGCCGCCGTTCCGGCAATGCGCGCGCCGGACATGCCAAGCGGATGGCCAAGTGCAATCGCCCCGCCATTCGGGTTCACACGCGCATCGTCATCGGCAAGCCCAAGACCGCGCAGCACCGAAAGCGCCTGCGCCGCAAAGGCCTCGTTGAGTTCGATGACCGACAATTGCTCGAGCGTGACCCCCGTCAGCGCCGAAAGTTTCTCAATCGCAGGCACCGGGCCGATGCCCATGATGCGCGGCGCGACACCGGCGGAAGCGCCGGCCACAATGCGGGCAAGCGGTGTCAGCCCATGTTTTTTCACCGCCGCTTCCGAGGCGATCAGAAGGGCCGCCGCGCCATCATTGACGCCCGACGCATTACCCGCCGTCACCGTGCCATCGGGCCTCACAATCGGCTTCAGCTTGGCAAGATCGGCGGCACTTGTGTCGCGCGGATGTTCGTCCTTTGAAACCTCGACCGTCTGGCCCCGCCCGGCGGGAACGGCAACCGGAATGATTTCCGCCGCAAACCGGCCATTGGCCTGTGCGGCAAGCGCCTTTTTCTGAGAGGCCAGTGCGAAATCATCCTGATCATTGCGGTTGATGCCGCGTTCATCGGCCAGATTTTCCGCCGTTTCCGGCATGGAATCGACGCCATATTGCGCCTTCATCTTCGGGTTGATGAAGCGCCAGCCAATCGTCGTGTCATGAATTTCCGCCGCGCGGGAAAAGGCGCTCGTCGCCTTCGGCATGACAAACGGCGCGCGGCTCATGCTTTCAACGCCGCCTGCCACGGCCAGTTCGATCTCACCGGCCTTGATGGCGCGGGCCGCTGTTGCCAAAGCTTCCAGCCCTGATCCGCACAGGCGGTTGACGGTGACACCCGGCACGCTTTGCGGATAACCGGCAAGGAGGGATGCCATGCGCGCCACATTGCGGTTGTCCTCGCCTGCCTGATTGGCGCAGCCGAGCCAGACTTCCTCAATCAGCGCCGGATCGAGCGCCGGATTGCGGGCGAGAAGGGCGGCAATCGGCAAGGCGGCCAGATCATCGGCGCGCAAGGCCGACAAGGCCCCGCCATACCGGCCAATCGGGGTGCGGATATAATCGCAGATATAGGCTTCTCTCATTCAGGCTCTCCCGGACAATTCGAGAAGGGATTTCCCCTCGCTAACAGCGCGGCGAAGAAGGGGCGGCACGCGCCAGGACACGGGGTCTTGCGTCGAGAAACGTTCGATGCGCTCCAGCACGGCGCTGAGACCGTGCCGTTCGGCAGTCTGCATCGGCCCGCCACGCCAGCGCGGAAAGGCGTAGCCATGCACCAGCACGAGGTCGATATCGGCGGGCGTTTCGGCAATGCCCTCTTCGAGGATATGCAAACCCTCCTCGATCATGGCGGTGACGGCGTGCTCGACAATGTCGTCATCGCTGAAGGTGCGGCGCACGATGCCCGCCCGGTCGGAAGCTTCCATGACGATGCGTTCGATCAGCGGCGATGGCGTCGCCTTGCCATCGGCATAATCATACCAGCCCGCCCCCGTCTTGCGGCCAAGCCGCCCGGTCTCCTCGACGATGCGGTCGGCGATTGGCACGTAGCGAATGTCGGTGCGGGCCTTCCAGTTCAGCCGCTTGCGGTTGGCATAGGCAATGTCGAGGCCGGAAAGGTCCTGCACCTCATAGGGACCCATGGCCATACCGAAGCGGCGCATGGCGGTATCCACCTGCCAGGGCATGGCGCCGGCCATCAGGAGAAGGTCGGTAGTCTGGCGATAGCGCGTCAGGATGCGGTTGCCGATGAAGCCATCACAGACCCCGGCCAGAACGGAGATTTTCTTCAGCCGTGCGGCCAGCCTCAATGCCGTGGCCATGGTGGCATCGCTCGTTTCGCGGGCGCGCACCACCTCCAGAAGCTTCATCAGATGAGCCGGGCTGAAGAAATGCAAACCCAGCACCCGCGACGGATTGCGCACGCTGCCTGCAATGCGGTTCACATCGAGATAGGATGTGTTGGTGGCAAGGATCGTGCTGTCCGGCAGGGCTTCATCGAGTCTGGCAAAAATCGCCTGCTTGACCTCCATGTCCTCGAAGGCGGCTTCAATGGCGATTTCGGCAGGCGGAAGCGTTCCGTAACCAACATGGAAGGTGAAGCGCGCGGCGCGCTCACCACTGGCGGTTTCCGCCGTCATCTTGCCGCGCTTCACTGCCTCGGCGTAAAGCGCATCGACATTGGCGCGGGCGCGTTCAACGGCGCGCACATCCACTTCGACCAACGCCACCTGAATGCCGGTTCCAGCCAGCGCATAGGCAATCGAGGCACCCATGGTGCCGCCGCCGACGACAACGGCGCGGGTAATCTCCTCGCCGCCGCTTCTGCCACGCCCCAGTGCGGTACGTTCGGCAAAGAAGATATGGCGAAGGGCCGCCGCCTGATCGGAGGTCTTGAGGTCAAGGAACACGCGGCGTTCCTCAGCCAGACCCTCGGCAAGCGAAAGTCGTGACGTGGCGGCGACAAGTTCAATGGCCTTTTGCGGGGCGATCTGCCCCGGTGTGCGGCGCTTGGCCTGTGTGCGTGCGGCCTCAATGGTGGCGTCATCCGCCTGCGGTGCGGGCATCTCCCCCGTCACGGGGCGTTGCGGCAGGGCCATCGAGAAGGCCTTCTCCAATGGATCATGCGAGAGCGTATCGACAAGGCCAAGCTTTTCTGCCTCAAGCGCGGTGATGACCCGGCCCTCGGCAATGAGCGACAGCGCATTCGAAAGGCCGATGAGACGCGGCAGGCGCTGCGTGCCCCCTGCCCCTGGCACGACGCCAAGCGTGACTTCCGGCAGGCCAAGCGTGGCGGTGGGGGCCGCGACGCGTGCCCGGCAGGCAAGCGCCAGTTCCAGCCCGCCACCGAGGGCCGCGCCATTGATGGCAGCCACCACCGGCACGGGCGAGGCCTCAATGCGGGAAACGATATCGGGCATATGCGGCGGCACCGGCGCGGCGTCGAACTCTTTCGCATCCGCCCCGGCAATGAAAGTGCGCCCCGCCCCGGTGATAACGATGCGGGAAACGCCCGCCGCTTCAGCCTTGTCCAGCGCTTCCACAAGACCGGCGCGCACCGCCTGCGAGACGACATTGACGGGTGGATTATCGATGGTGATGAGGGCTCCGCCCTCGCGGATCTCGAACCTGACGCTCATGACTGAACCTCAAAGATGGGGATGGATGCCGCCGGAGACGGCGAGAATTTCGCCGGTCACGAAGCGGTTGGCGTCCTGACAGAAGAAGGCGACGGCTTCCGCGATTTCTTCCGGCTCGGCCATTCGGCGGTTGAAGGCCGCCGCCACCAGCTTGTCGCCCTCGGCTTTCGGCATGGCGGCTGTGACTGACGTGCGGGTGAGCCCCGGCGCGACCGCGTTGACGGTAATGGCGGGCGCGAACTCGGCGGCGAGGCTGCGCGTCATCGAGGCGACGGCAGCCTTGGCGGCGGCGTAATCCACTTGCCCCGCTTCGGCACCGAAGACGATGGAGGCAAGGTTGACGATCCGCCCCTCGCCACGTTCCAGCATGCCGGGCGCAAAGGCCTGCACCAGGTGGAAATTGCCCATCAGGTTGAGGTCGAAGGTCGCCCGCCACTGCTCGGCGCTCATGTCCAGAAAGGGCGTGTAGAGCCGTTGCGAACGGATGCCGCCCACCACATTGACCAGCATGTCGATGCCGCCGAGCACATCAAGCGCGGTGCCCGCAAAGGCTTTCGCCTCGCCCTCGACCGTCACGTCGCCGCGAAGACCGATAATCCTGACCGCCGGATAGATGGCGGAGAGCGCCTCCACCGTCGCGGAAAGCCGCGTGCCGGAAATATCCGTCAACGCCAGCCCTTCCAGCGAACCGGAGGCGAGCAGCCGGGCGGCAATCGCCCGGCCCATCGGCCCGCCCGCACCGGTCACGGCGGCACGGGTGCCCGCAAGACGCCCTGCCCCGCCCGTCACGATGCCTTGCCTTCCTCATATTCGGCTTTGAGAAGGTTGCGCAGCGCAAACTTCTGGATCTTGCCGGAGGCGGTGGCTGGCAGCTTGTCGCGGATTTCCAGCCGCTCGGGGAAATACTGCTGGGCGAGATGCAACTCCTTCAGGAAGCGCGTCATCTCGGCGAAATCGAAGCTCTTGTCGGGACGCGGCACCACGAAGGCGCAGGCGCGTTCGCCCAGACGCTCGTCCGGATAGCCGACAATCGCCACCTGCTGGATGGCCGGATGCTTGTAGAGGAGCGATTCCACTTCGATAACAGGAATATTTTCCGCGCCGCGAATGATGATGTCCTTGGAGCGTCCGCAGATGCGGATATAGCCGCGATCATCCATGCGGGCGATATCGCCCGTGTCAAACCAGCCCTCGGCATCCGTATTGTTCCATTCCGGGCGACGCAGATAGCCGCCGAAATTGGAGCAGCCACGCACGTAAAGTTCGCCCTCATGGCCAACGGGCACCGGCTTGCCATCGGTGCCGCGAATTTGCAGCTCCATGCCCGGCAGCACGAAACCATCGGTGTTGACCGAGCGTTCCGGGTCGTCTTCGGGGGCCACCAGCGTCACCGCGCCGTTTTCCGTCATGCCCCATGCGGAAATGATCTTGGTGCCGAGAACCTTGCCGGCGCGTTCCACCAGCGGGCCGGGAATGGCCGTTCCGGCACACAGGAAAATGCTGAGCGATGACGAATCCGTTCCCAGTTCCTCCACCGCATTGGTGAGGTCCATGAGGAAGGGCGTCGAGGCCATGGTGAAGGTGATCTTCTCCTGCTCGATGAGTTTGGCGGCCAGCGCCTTGTCCCAGACATCCATGAGGATCATGCGGGCACCGAGCTGCACCGGCAGCAGGAAGCCGTACATGAAGCCCGTCTGGTGGGCCATGGGCGAGGCCATGAGAAGCTGCGTGTCGGCGGAAAGATGCAGCCGCTCGCCATAGGGCACGAGGTTCGAATACATGGTGTTGGCCGTGTGCATCACGCCCTTCGGTTCGCCCGTCGTGCCGGAGGTGTAGATCAGCTGGCACACGTCGTTGCCGTCGCCGCGATCCACCGTCGTCAGGCGTTCGAGATCCGGCTCATCGGCAAAGGCGGGATCGAGCAACATGCGCTCGAAATCGCTTTCCGTGTCGGAACCGACCACGATGATGTGCTGCAGGGCAGGAAGCTGAGGCCGCATCCCCTCCGCCATTACCTCGTGATCGAAGTTGCGGAAGGTCTTCGGCACGACGAGCGCCTTCGCCTCGCCATGCTTCAGCATGAAGAGAAGCTCGTGCTCGCGGAAGATCGGCATCACCGGGTTGAACACAATGCCGAGCTTGCGGCAGGCGAGGTAAAGCACCACGAATTCCCAGCCATTGGGAAGCTGCGAGGACAGCACGTCATCCTTGCCAAGCCCCATGCGATGCAGGCCGACGGCGGCGAGATCGGACAGGCGCTCCAGCTCGGCATAGGTGAAATTGCGGGACGAACCATCCGCGCTCGTATAGGCGGAAAGCGCGATGCGGTCGGGATTGGCGGCAAGCTGGACCTCGAAATAATCGAGGAGCGTCATGCCGCGCCAATGGCCCTCGGCCTCCATTTTCGCCCGTCTCGGCTCGATCAGAACGGCGTCGAATTTCATGTGGGGTCCTCCTCCCTCGCGCCTATCTTTCATGAAAAGATGAGGCGTATCAAATGTCTATCGTGTGAATGCGGAAACGCTCCGGCTCCTCAACCGGTGGCGGCGCGTCCGGCCCGTTCGCGGGCGATGATGTTCTTCATGATGTTCGCGGTGCCATCGCCGATCTGCAGACCGAGCACGTCGCGCAGGCGCTGCTCGAAGGGCAGTTCCACCGAGTAACCGGCATGGCCATGCACCAGAAGGCAGGCGTGGATCGCCTCATAGGCGAGAAGCGGCGGCCACCACTTGGTCATGGCGGCTTCCGCCGTATGCGGCAGGCCCTGATCCTTCAGCCAAAGGGCGTTGTAGGAAAGAAGACGTGCCGCCTCCACCTTCGTGTCGAAGGCGGCCAGCTGATGCGTGATGCCCTGGAAGGCAGCCAGCGGTTTGCCGAAGGCCTTGCGTTCGCCAATATAGGCCCAGGTCTCGTCAAGGCTCTGGCGCGCCGTGCCCAGGCATTGCAGGCCGATGAGCGAGCGCGAAAAATCAAAGCCCTGCATGACCTGCACGAAGCCCTTGCCCTCTTCGCCCAGCAGATTTTCGACCGGCACGCGCACATTGTCGAAGAAGATCGAGCCGCGCCCGATGGCGTGCTGGCCGATATCGGTAAAGCGGGTTGTGGAAATACCCGGCAGGTCCATCGGCACGAAGAGGGCCGAAATGCCGCGCGCCTTTTCCTCCACCGTGCCGCTGCGGGCAAAAACCACCGCGCCTGCGGCCTGATCGGCCATGGAAATCGAGGTCTTTTCGCCGTTCAGGATATAATAGTCGCCATCGCGCTCCATCTTCAAAACGAGGTTGGCGGCATCCGATCCGCCGCGCGGTTCGGTGAGCGCGATGCAGACGATTTCCTCGCCGGAAATGATCTTCGGCAGCCAGTGACGGCGCAGGTCCTCATTGGCGAAATTGGCGATGATCTGGCCGTTCAGCGAGGCGAGAATGTTGATGTAGCCGACGTTGAAGTCGGCGCGCCCCACTTCCTCGATGATGACGCCGGAATAGATGCTGCCCGCACCCAGACCGCCATATTCTTCGGGAAGTTCAGGCGCGATGAGGCCGAGCGAGCCCATTTCGCGGATCAGCGCGCGGTCGAAATTACCTGCCCGTTCATGGGATTGGTAGAAGGGCGCGAGCCGCTCCGTCGAGAACTTGCGCGCCATGTCGCGCAGGGCGGAAAGTTCTTCGGTGTCGAAAATCATGTGGGTCATGTGTCCTCCAATGTCCTTAGCTGACCATCAGATATTTGCGTGCGATGTCTGGGTCGGCGTAAAAGCCGTCGACCGTTCCGGTCCAAACGGTCATGCCGCGATCGACCACGTAGACGCGGTCGGCACAGCGGCGAATGGTGTTGAGCGCCTGCTCCGAAATGATCATCGAAACGCCCTGCGCCTTGAGGGCAGCAATGGCGGTGACGACCTCTTCGGCGATCTTCGGCGCCAGCCCCTCATGCGGCTCGTCGAGCAGCAGAAGCTTCGGGCAGGTGATGAGCGAGCGGGCAATCGACAGCATCTGTTGTTCGCCACCGCTCATGACGCCCGCCTTGCGGTGGCGGTAATCGTAAAGCTGCGGAAACAGTTCAAAGACCTGTTCGATGGTCCAGGTGCGGCGGTCGGTGGCCGAGACCGCCCGCGGCACGCGCAGGTTTTCAAGAACCGAGAGCGAGGCAAAGACGCGTCGGTCTTCCGGCACATAGCCGACACCGCGACGCACGACCTCGTAGGGGCGAAGCCCGGCCAGCGAGGCACCGTCGAACAGGATTTCCCCGCCGGTCACGGTGATCTGGTCGCGCACGATGGATTTCATCGTTGACGATTTGCCGACGCCGTTTCGCCCGATGAGGCAGACGACTTCACCCGTCTCGACCGAAAGATCGATGCCGTGCAGCGCTTCGGCCTTGCCGTAGGAGGCGTGCAGCCCGGAAATGGAAAGCATGGTGGTCATCAGTGTCCGCCTCCGAGATAGATGGCCTGAACCTCCTCATTGGCGGCGATTTCGCCGGGCGTGCCAGCGGCCAGCACCGCGCCGCGCGCCATGACGGTGACGCGCTGGGCGATCTTCATCACCACGTCGATGTCGTGCTCGACAAAGAGGAGCGTCTTGTTCGTTTCCTCCATGCGGGTCGCGACCATTTCCATGAGGTAATGGCGTTCCTTGATGCTCATGCCCGCCGTCGGTTCATCAAGAAGCAGAAGGTCTGGATCATTGGCGAGCGCCATGCCGAATTCGAGACGCTTGCGATCCCCGAGTGACAGGTCGCCCACCCGGTCTGCGGCACGCTCGACCAACGCCACCGTTTCGAGAAGGTGGAATGCCTTGTCGAGGTTTTCGCGGTAAAGGCCGCGCGACAGGCTGGCCCAGCGGCCGGTGGAAATCACCACGGCAGCCATGATGTTTTCCATCACCGTCATGCCGAGAAAAGCACGGCTGATCTGGAACGTGCGGCCAATGCCCTTCTTGGCAAGGCTTGCAGGCGTGAGCGAGGTGATGTTGTGGCCCTTGAAGAGCAGTTCCCCCTCAACACCGGGAAGCTGTCCGGCCACGCAGGCGATGAAGGTGGACTTGCCAGCCCCGTTCGGGCCGATGAGCGCATGACGCTCGCCGCGCGGCAGGTCGAAGCTGATATCTTTCAGCGCGACAAAGGAGCCGTAGCATTTGCGGATATTGCGGGCAGACAGAATGGCGTCCATCACTTGGCCCCCTTGCGATCAAGGCCAAGGCGCGCGATCAGCCCGGCAAAGCCCTTGGGCATGGTCAGCACGATGGCGAGCAGGATGATGCCGAGCACCAGCTCCCATTCATGGATAAAGCTGGGGACGAAAGCGCCGAGCAGCTTGTAGACGATGGCACCCCAGATGCCGCCGGAAAAGCTGTTGAGGCCGCCCAGAACCACCATGATCAGGCTGTCGAGCGTGAGGCTGAGACCGGCGTAATCCGGGAAGGCCGCACCGTTCAGCACCGCATGAAGAGTGCCTGCAATGCCAGCGAAGAAGGCGGCGATGACGAAGGCGGAAAGCTGGACACGCCGAACCGTCAACCCCAGCGCTTCGGCGCGGAAACGGTCTTGTCCTGCAGCGCGGATCGACAGGCCAAGCGGCGAGCGCACGATCCACCAAAGCGCGAAGATGGAGAGTGTGACGACAACAAGCGTCAGGCTCGCGAAACCCTGTTCGCTGAGGCCAAAGCGCGGGGCCATGAAGCCGGTGATGCCCGTATCGCCGCCGGTGAAATCATACCACTGGAAGAGCACGGTATAGGTGATCTGGGCACAGGCCAGCGTCAGCATGGCAAAGTAGATTTCGGTGAGCCGCACGCACAGCGCGCCGAAAACGAGGCCGCCGAGAGCCGCAACCAGCGGCCCGAGGAAAACGGCGGCCTCGACCGGGAGGCCAGCCTTGACCACGCCCAGCGTGAAACCATAGGCCCCCAGCCCGAAATAGGCCGAATGCCCGAAGGACACCATGTGGCCGAAGCTCATGAGCAGGTTCAGCGAGGTGGCAAACAGCGCGAAAATCAGGATTTCGGTCAGAAGCGTGGTCGTGCTGGTGCCCATGCTGCGGTTGATGATTTCCGCAAGAACAAGTGCTGGAATGACCAGTTTCCAGTTGATGTCGATACCCGGCAGCGAGGACCAGCGGCGCGACAGGCGGGTGGGATGAGCAGTCTCTGTCATCGCGCGGAACCTCCCTGGCGACCGAGCGAGCGACCGATGAGGACCGCTGCCATGATGAGAAAGATGAGGACCATGGAAAGGCGCGGGAAGTACATCACGCCCATGGCCTTGGTGACGCCGACGACGAGCGCACCGGCCAGCGCGCCATAGAGGTTTCCAAGCCCGCCGATGACACAGACGATGAAGGCCGAGACGATGACAGTGGTATCCAGCAAGTGGTTCACTTCGCCGTAAGGGGCGGACAGGCCACCGGCGAGACCGGCGAGAAACGCACCGGCGGCAAAGACCGAGGTAAAGATCAGGCGCTCGTTGATGCCAAGCAGCGCCGCCATGCCGCGATCATCGGTTCCGGCGCGGAGCAGGATACCGGCGCGGGTGAAGTAGATGACCCAGATCATGGCCAGCACGATGACGAGACCGGCGGCAAACACGACGATGGGGAACATCGGGAAATAGTTTTCGCCCACCACGATGGCGCCCATCAGCGCATCGGGCATGGGAACGGTGATGCTGTTCGGACCCCAGACCATGCGCACCACATCGCGGATGATGAGTACGAGCGCGATGGTGACGATCAGCTGCATCAGCCCGTCGGCATGGTAGATACGGCGCAGCGCCGTGACTTCGAAGACAACGCCGATCAGCGAGACGACCGCCGCACCGATGATGACGCTGGCGAAGAAGCCGAGCAGCGTTCCAGGCGCGATCAGCGGCACGAGTTCATAGGTCAGGAACGCGCCGAGCATGTAGAGCGAGCCATGCGCGAAATTGATGATGCGCGACACGCCGAAAATCAGCGTCAGACCGGATGCGATCAGGAAAAGCGTCATGCCTTCCATGAGCCCGTTGACGAACTGGATCATAACCATTGCGAATATCTCCAGGCTGGGAACCCGGCGGATCAGCCCGCCGGGCCAGTCTTGCGGCCAACCCCGAAATGAGGGGGGCGCCATGGCGGCCTTACTTTTTGGCCGCCTTGCGCGCTTCGGCGATGGCGTCTTCCGGCATCATCAGTGCGGCACCATCAAACTTCTCGATCTCGGTGAGGATCGGGAAGTCGTAGTCCGCAACCTTGGCAGCCTTGCCGACGTAAGACGGTGCGTTCATCTGACCGTCGAAGGCGCGAACCTTCAGGCCCTTGCCGCGCAGACCGTCATAGGAGATTTCGCTGATCGCCTTGATGATGGCATCGGGGGCAACCGACTTGGCGTGTTCAGCCGCTGCCGCATAGAACATCAGGCCGTCATAACCGTTGATCGACCAGTCGGTGGGGTATTCCTTGTAGGCGGCGCGGTACTTCTCGACGAAGGCCTTGACCTCAGGCGTCTGTTCCAGCGCGAAGAACGGGGCGCGGGCAATGCCGTAGACGTTGGAGGCGGGCATGGCCGAACCCATGGACTGCAGCGTATCGACCGTCATCAGCGTCACGAGATTGGTGCGCTGGAAGAAGCCGAAGCCCTGCCCCTGCTTGATGAGGCTGCCGAGGCTGCCGCCGAAGAGGGCTGCGAAAACGGCATCCGGCTTGGTGTTGAGCGCGGTGGTGATGTAGGGCGCCATCGCCGTTTCACCGACCTTCGGGAAGATCGGCTCGATGATCGTCACGTCCGGGCGAAGCTTCTTCAGGCGTTCGGAGAAGGCGGCAACCGAGGTGTGGCCCCATTCATAGTCGGAGCCCATCGTGGCGATGGTCTTCCACTCGCTCTTCTTGGCGACATATTCCGCCGCCGCATAGGCTTCCATGGTGGCATTGGCCTGCGTCTGCCAGAAATAGGGCTGGTAAAGCTCGATATTGGCGCGCTGGGTGGAGCCGATGGTGGCGTAGAAGGGGATCTTGAATTCAGCGGAAACGGCGGATTCCGCCAGCATGACCGCTGACGAGCAAACGCCGGTCAGAACGTCCACCTTCTGGTCGACGATGAGTTCGCGGGCGACTTTCGCGCCTTCATCCGGCTTCGTCTGGCTGTCGCGCACGACGAGTTCCACCTTGCGGCCGAGAATGCCGCCCTTGGCGTTCAACTCGTCCACCGCAATCTTCACGGCATTCATTTCGTCTTCGGACAGGGCGGCGCACGCGCCGGTCAGGTCTGCGGCAAAGCCGATCTTCACCGGCTCTTCGGCGCGGGCAGTCTGCCCGGCAAAGGCCGTCATCAATGCAAGGCCAAGAGCGGCAAAGCCGCCGCGGTTCACTTCAAGCATGGTATCCTCCCTGATCAGTGCTTGAACGAAAAGCGCATCCGCCCTCTCCTCTAGGGCAGCCGCGCTCATGCTTCTCCGGCAGGAAGGACGTGCCGTCCTGCCGGAAAATCTCTGTTATTTCTGGTGTTTGCGGAAATCGGGCTTGCGCTTTTCCTTAAAGGCGCGGCCCCCTTCCTTGCTCTCTTCGGTGTCGTAGTAGAGCGAGAGCGCATACATGCCCATTCCGGCGATGCCGCGAATGTTTTCGCTGTCCATGTTGAACGAGCGCTTGGCAATCGCGATGGCGGTCGGAGACTTCTCCATGATCTCCGCGCACCACTTGTCGACTTCGGCGTCCAGTTCCTCATTCGGGACGACGGCGTTGACAAGGCCCATGGCGAGCGCTTCGGCTGCCGAATATTTGCGGCACATGTACCAGATTTCGCGGGCCTTTTTCTCGCCGACGATGCGGGCGAGGAAGGCGGTGCCAAAGCCCGGATCGACCGAGCCGACCTTGGGGCCGACCTGACCGAACACGGCCTTTTCACCGGCAATGGTGAAGTCGCATATGGTAGCGAGCACGTTGCCGCCGCCAATCGCAAAGCCCTGCACCTTGGCAATAACCGGCTTCGGCACATCGCGGATGATCGAATGCAGATCTTCCATCGGCAGGCCGATGGTGCCGCGCCCGTCATACTGGCCTTCATGGGCCGACTGGTCGCCGCCCGTGCAGAACGCCTTGTCGCCCGCGCCCGAAAGCACGATGACGCCGACGGACTTGTCCCAACCCGCCTTGTTGAAGGCGTGGATCAGTTCTTCGCAGGTCTTGCCGCGAAAGGCGTTGTACTTGTCAGGACGGTTGATGGTGATGCGGGCAACGCCGTCCGTCACATCGTAGAGAATATCTTCGTAAGACATGGTGGTTCCCCTTAGCCGTGCATGGTCAGGCCGCCGGACACGGAAATGACCTGTCCGGTGATGAAGGCGCTGTCGTCGCTGGCAAAAAACAGGATGGCGCCCGGCAGATCGTCGGGACGGCCCATGCGGCCCATCGGTACGGCCTTGGTGAAGGCGGAGCGCAGCTTTTCCTTGTCGCCCGCCGCTTCCATGAAGCTTTCCAGCATGGCGGTTTCGGTGACGCCGGGGCAGACCACGTTAAAGGTGATGCCGTTGCGGGCATGTTCGCGGGCGAGCGTCTTCGAAAAGGCAATGACGCCCGCCTTGCAGGCTGCATAGACCGCCTCGCCCGACGAGCCGACGCGGGCTGCATCCGAGCCGATGGAGACGATGCGACCGGCATGGCCGCGCGCCACCATCGAGGCCAGCACCGGCTTGGTGATGTTGAGAACGCTGCGCAGGTTGATGTCGATGAGCTTCGACCAGAAGTCCGGCACCGATTTCAGGAACGGCGTGAACACGTCCCAGCCTGCATTGTTGACCAGAATATCGATGGCGCCAAACGTAGCCTCGATCTCGGCCACAGCCTTTCCGGTCGCCTCGAAATCCGTGAGGTCGGCCACCATGGCAACCGCCTCGCCGCCATTTGCCTGAATGGCCGAAACCACCGCACCGGCAGCCGCCGCGTTGATATCGCACACGACGACGCGTGCGCCTTCTTCGGCAAACCGGCCGCAGGTCGCGGCACCAATTCCGCCGCCGCCACCAGTTACAACAACTACTTTACCTTTAAGTCCCTTCACGGGCGTCCTCCGCCAAATTGATGTCCATGAGAGACCGCTCGCGGAAATCGCTCATTCTGGCGACATTCCGCGTTCCTCCTGCAAATTCATTGCAGCCTCCCTGTTTTTGATACATATCGACGCATCATTTTTATGTCAACATGTTTACGTAATTATCCGCAAAGGTCTTGCTTGACCGATAGAGGCGGACAGGCGAAAGTGCGTTTCATGGGCAAAGAAGACGAAGAAACACGGGCAATGCAGGCGGCGCTGAGCAACAGGCTCTTTTTCCGTCTCTACCAATGCGCAAACATGCTGCATAAAACCGGCACGCGGGCGCTGGACCGGCACGGCATCACCACGCAGCAATGGGCTGTTCTCGGTGCCTTGACGCGACCGGCTTTCGAGCGAGGTGTGGCGGTGGGCGACCTTGCCACCTTCCTGCTTGTCAGCCGCCAGAATCTGGCCGGGCTGATTTCGCGGCTGGAGGCGCAAGGGCTTGTGGAAAAGGCGGTCGATGCAGCCGACAATCGCTCGCGCCTCATTCGCCTGACGGTCACGGGCCGCAAGCTCTGGCAGGACGACATGCAGGTGGAGATTTCCGGTTTCTACGCGGGCGCGCTGCAGGGATTTTCAACCGACGACCGCATCCATCTTATCCATTACCTCGACAAGATGCTGAAGAACTTCAAGGCGCTCGATCCGGAAGCCACAAGCGCCGAGGAAAAGCAGGCGGCGGAGTAAAAACCCCGCCGCGTATCAGGCGGGCGCAAAGACGCCGCAGCCGCGTGCCGTTCCCTGATGGGTCAGAAACAGCACCGAAAGGCCAAGCTTTTCGGCCAGCGCCAGACCTTGGACCTCACCCATCACCATCATGGCGGTCGCCCAGGCGTCGGCGCTCATGCTGTCGCGGGCAATGACCGTGACGGAGGCCGCAGACTGGCGAAGCGGCATGCCGCGGCGCGGGTCCATTGTGTGGGAAAGCTTGTGGCCCGCCACTTCCACGAAATGGCGATAATCGCCCGAGGTGGCAACGCCTGCGTCTGCCAGTTCGAGAATGGAATGCGCGCCGCGTTCTTCCCGGTCCGGTGCCTCGATGGCAATGGTCCAGCCGCGCCCGTCCGGCTGGTGGCCCGTTGCGCGCAGCTCACCATCAATCGCAAAAAGCCCTGCCGTCACACCCTGAGCGCGGGCGGCTTCGGAGAGACAATCGGCACCATAGCCTTTCGCGATGCCGTTGAGGTCAAAGCGCATCGGCGTGTGCTTGCGGGCGCGGGCGTTGGCAGCGTCGAGTTCCAGCATGTCGTGGGCCGGGCTGCGGGTGGCGAGACGCGCCGCCTTGATGTCGGCTTCGCTGGCCTCGCCGGGACCGAACCCCCAGGCGGTGACCGCATCGCCCATGCCGATGTCGAAAGCGCCATTCGAGGCGCGACCGATGGCAAGACCTGCCGCAAGTACGCCCATCAACGGTTCGGGAAGGCTCACCCAAACGCCGGGGGGCGCGGCGTTCAGGCGGTTGAGATCGCTCTCGGGCTTCCAGGTGGACATTTGCTGGTCGACCTGCTCGACGGCTTGGCGCATCGCCTCGCGCACCGGCTCCACCTCGAAATCCGGCGGCATGTGAAAGAGCGCTGACCAGCGCGTGCCCATGGTGGGGCCATTCAGCGCATGGCGGTGAAGATCAGTAAACGTCTTCGGCATAACGGCCTTCGGCTTTCAGCTGACCAAGGGTCATGCCCTTGGGAGAGAGAATATCGGCAAGCGCCATGGCAACACCATTGGCCATTTCGCGCCCGCCGCACACCAGAACCTGCGCTCCGGCGGCAATCAGGTCGCTGACGCGGGCGGCGTCCTTGCGCAGGATATCCTGCACATAGGCCGGATGGGCGGTGCGCGAAAAGGCGGTGGTGACGGCGGCAAGCTTGCCCTCGGACTGCCAGGCATCCAGCTCTTCGGCATAGAGCGCATCGCTGGAAGGGTGACGCGTGCCGAAATAGAGATGCATGGGGCGCGTCGCGCGATTGGCGCGGGCAAAGCCTGCCAGCGGACCAATGCCGGTGCCAGCCCCGATGAGGATCACCGGCTTGCGGCCCGCCATCGGGCGGAAGCCCGGATTGGGACGGATAAAGGCGCGGATCGTCTCGCCCGGTTCCAGTGCCGTCAACTGCCCGGAGCAAAGGCCACCGGCCTGCTTGCGCACGCAGATTTCCAGAAAGCCGTCGCGCGTGCCGGAGGCCAGCGAATAAAAGCGCGGCTGGTCGGAACCGGCAGGCAGAATGCCGACCAGATCCCCGGCGGCAAAGCGGGCAAAACCCTTGCCCGTCAGACGCTGCCAGAGCGAGGCCTTCGGCAGCGCAAAGCGCAGGATGGCGGTCATGGCTTGAACGCTCGCCCCGTAATCGCGGCGCGAGATCAGTGTCAGCTCCTGCGTGGCGGGGGCCACCGGCTGGTGGATGAGTTCCAGATCAAGGTTGAGGGCGGCGGCCAGATTGCGGCCCCAGCGGGCGAAATCCTGCGGCGACTGGCGATCAACCGTCTCGAAGGCAACAAGGCTGTTCCAGCCCTTGTCGTCGGCAAGGCGGGCGACCGCTTCGGCATAGCCGCAATAAGCCGGGAAGCTGCGATCCCCGAAGCCGAGGACGGCAAGCGAAAGGCCGGGCCGGGCCGCCGTCTTTTCAAAGCGTTCGTAAAAGCCCTTGGCCGAAGCGGGCGCTTCGCCATCGCCATAGGTGGCGGCGAGAAGAAAGAGGCGCTTGGCCTTCGGCCAGCGGGCCGGTTCAAACTCCGTCATGGCGCCGACATGGGCCACGAGGCCCTTGTCGCTCAGGGCTTTGCGGAGCGTTTCGGCAAAGCCGCGCGTCGTGCCGCCTTCGCTGCCGACAAGGATGATCGTATCGGCGTCAGCGGCCGGGGCATTCTGGCGACGCTCACGTGGGCGGCCGGTCAGCCAGACCTTGATGCCGGACCAGCCGAGAACCGGAATGGAAAGGGCAGAAAGGCCGAGCAGAACGCCAAGCCAGGCCATCCCCTGCCCCGTATGCAGGCGGGTGATGAAATGCGAGACGCGATCCGTCCACGGCGCATCCGCCCAGCCGATCAGCGCGCCGGTGCCCTGATCGAGATAACCTTCGCCATAGGCGGTTTTCAGCGTGAAAGCGTCGGTGGCGTCGCCGGCTGCGGGAAAGCTCAGCGAGCGCAGGTCGGAAAGCGGGGTCTTCTGAAGGGTGTCGATAGCGGTGACGGCAAGGCCGGTCTGGCCGCTGACATCGGTCGGGAACGGCGGTGCGCCCGCCTTTTCCGGCAGGATGCCGAAGGTTGCCGCCGTCATCCACAAAGCGGTGATCGACGACAGGAAAAGGCCCGGCATCGCCAGACGAGAGACAAGCGCATGCAGGCGGCTGTCACCCGTGCCGCGCACCGGCTTCAGGATGTAGCGGAAACCCCCTGCCCGGCGGGCGAGCAGGAACAGGCCGGAGACGGACAGGAGAAGCATGGCACCAGCGCCGATAGCGGCGATGATGCGGCCCGTATCGTCGAGGAAGAGCGAGCGGTGCAGGTTGGTCAGCCAGCGCTGCGTGGCGGATGTGTCGGCATTGCCGACCGGCGCGCCGGTCGCCGGATCGATGATCGCGGAGGCGGGTTGGTCGCCCTCGAAATAATAGGCGGTGATGCGCCCGGAAGGCGCACGCCGGATCTGCTCCACCGTCGGTTCGGCGGACTGAACGCGGGCGGCGAGTTCAGCCACACTGATGTCAGGTGCGGACGGGGTGTTGAACGCTTCGGTCAGGGGGAAGACCGAGAGCGCGGTGCCGCTGAGGGCCAGCACAACGATGAGTGCGGCGGCCATCAGTCCGAACCAGCGGTGGAGCGACCGGATCATGATATGCGTATCCTTGAACTTATTGCTTGTAGGTGAAATCGGCGATGTAGCGGGTGCCCTTCACGGCCTGACCCGAGCCTGCAGCCGTCAGCGGCACGACGATTTCGTTCGGGCTGTCGCGCATGTCTTCGACCGCAGCATCGATGTGAAGCTGGTAGCCCGCATCAAACAGCGCATCGGCGAGATCGACCGTCACTTTGAGCGAACGGCCGGCACCGACGCTGGCCCCGGTAATGCCGTTGACCTCGCCGGTATTGCCGCCGGTGGCGCGCGTCCAGCCGCTCAGGTGGTCGTAATACTTGGCCTTGCCGCCTGCCATCCACAGGCTGCCGACATATTTGCCCTGCGCATCGGTGACGTAATAGGCAAGATAGGCGCCGTCGCCGCCATAGTTGCGCATGTTGGTGGTGAAGGTCACTTCACGCGCCATGGCAAGGCCCGGAACGGTGAGCGCGGTGGTGACGGCCAGCATGGCCAGAAGGGATTTCATTCGCATTTCAAGTCTCCTGTCGGGAAATCATCAGTTCATCTGGGCGCGGGGCTTGCTGCCCGGCGTGAAAAGGCCGTTCTGGGGCGGAGTGGCGTCCTGCTGCATCATCATGCCGCCGCCCTGACCGCCATGGCCGCCGCGACCGCCGCAGCCTTCATCATCATCGCTATCGTCGTCATCTTCACCGCAGCCATTGGCGGCGTAACGGTCATGGTCTTCGCCGTGGCGGCCATGATGCTTGTTGCGGTGCTCGCCATATTCGCGGTCATCATCGTCGTCGCCATGTTCGCGATAACCGATGTCCGTGACGGCGGTGGAGCTGGCAAGGGCGGCTTCGCTGCGGGCGGTGATCGGCATGGCATAGCCGGAAACGGCGGTCATCAGGCCAGCGCCGAGCGAGGCGGCCAGAAGCAGGGTGCGCAGGATCATGGGTGTTCTCCGTTATGAGGGGCTTTTGGAAGGTTCAGGCTTCACTTGTGGTGGTGGTGGTTTTCGACCTCGATGACATCGAGGGTGACGGGATCGATCTTCGCTTCGAACCGGCGACCCTCCTGGTCCGTGCCGTAGATTTCGTAGCAGCCGTCATCGATCTTGATACGCTTCAGCGTCCAGCCGCGTTCGCTGGCCATGGCATGCACGGCTTCGCGCGATTTCCAGTTGCCAACCGGCTGGTTGCAGCTTTCTTCCGCCTGGGCGGCGGTTGCGGCCACAAGGGCAAGGGCTAAGGCCGGTAGGGTTGCGGGCTTCATCATCGTCTCCTGTCGTTGTCGGCATCATCAATCGCCTGCCAAACTGACGGATGCCTGACAGGCGACGCGACATTGCTTCAGCTTCCCGTAAGGTGGCGGGAGGAATAGGAATAAAGAGAACGAAGGAGACGGCTGGCCATGCGTGTGCTGCTGATCGAGGATGATACGGCGCTGGGCGCAGCCATTCGGGACCAGATTGTCGCCGATGGCCATTCGGTGGACTGGGTGACGCGGCTTGATCGCGCCGCCGATTCGCTGGCCGCTGCCGCTTACGGCCTGATCCTGCTCGATCTCATGCTGCCGGACGGGCTGGGCATTCCCTTCCTTCGCACCCTGCGGTCCAGGGGCGATGTCACCCCCGTCATCATTTTGACCGCGCTTGATCAGGTGAGCGACCGCATTGCCGGGCTGAATGCCGGGGCCGATGACTACATGGTCAAGCCGTTTGACCTTGCCGAGCTTTCGGCCCGCATCGGTTCGGTGGCGCGCCGCTACACCGGCAACCCGAACCCGATCATGACGCTCGGGGCGCTCGACATCGATCTGGCCGCCCGCAATGTGCGCATCAACGGCAAGCCGGTGGTGCTGACGGCGCGCGAATGGGTGCTGTTTGAAGCTTTTCTGCAAAGGCCGGGGCAATTGCTTTCCAAGACGCAGCTGGAAGAGCGGCTTTATTCCTTTGATACGGATGTCGACAGCAACGCCATCGAGGTCCACATCAGCCGTCTTCGCAAGAAGCTGGGCGCGCAGGTGATCGAAACCGAGCGTGGCCTTGGCTACAGGCTGGGCCGCGCATGAAAATGGCAACCTCGCTTCAGGCCCGCATCGCGCTTGCCGTCGGTCTTTCCGTCACGCTTCTGTGGCTTGCCGCCGCCGCTTTTACCGCGCACCGTCTGGGCGGCGAAATGGAGGAGGTGTTTGACGACGGCCTGAAGGCTACCGCCGAACGCATTCTGCCGATTGCCCGCCATGACCTGCGCGACGATCATCCCCGCAAGACGGGCAAGAATGGCCGCGATGATGAGCATGACGATGACGACGAGGAAGATAATGATCGCCGTGCCGCGCTGACCCGTCGCGATGCGCGCTATGGCGAGAATGTCGATTTCGTGGTGCGCGCGCCCGATGGCCGCGTTCTTCTCGCCTCCAAGGGGGCCGATCCGGCCCGTTTTCCCGCCTATGCGGGCGATGGCTATAGCCGCACCGAGACTGACCGGCTCTATTACGCGCAAAGCCCCGATGGCCGCATGACGATTGCCGTCTCGGAACCGCTGAGCCAGCGCACGGAACTGTCCCGCAAGATCCTTCTGGGACTGGCTCTGCCGCTGCTGGTGGTCATTCCCTTCAGTCTGGCGGCGATTATCTTTGCGGTCCGGCGCTCGCTTCGCCCCGTGCGCGGCCTGCGTGAGGAGCTTTCAAGCCGCAGCGCCCAAGACCTCTCGCCGCTGGCTGACCAGAACCTGCCCGGTGAATTGCGCCCCATTACTGCGGGCATCAACCAGCTTCTGGAACGGCTCAAAGCCGCCTTCAGCGCCGAGCGCACCTTTGCCGCCAATGCCGCGCATGAACTGCGCACGCCGGTCGCCGGGGCGATTGCGCAGGCGCAGCGCATCCGCAGTGAAACCAAGGAAGAACTGACCAGCCAGCGCGCCACGGAAATCGAAACGACCCTGAAGCGGCTGATGCGCATGTCGGAGAAACTGATGCAGCTGGCCCGTGCCGAGGGCAGCCGCCTTCGCAGCGACGAGGCCGCCGACCTTCGCCCCGTGTTGCGCATGATTGTTGGCAATTTCGAGCGCGCCGGTGAAGGCCGCATCGAGTTGACGCTTCCCGAGACGCCGGTGCTTTCGACGCTGGACCCGGATGCGCTGGGCATTCTCGCCCGTAATCTGATTGAAAACGCGCTGAAACATGGCTCTCAGGACGAAAATGTCGAGGTGGGCCTTGGTGAGGACGGGCTTCTGGCCGTTGCCAATGACGGCGCGACCCTGCCACCGGAGGCCATGGAGCGTCTGATGCGCCGTTTCGAGCGCGGCAATGGCAAGATCGACGGATCGGGTCTTGGCCTTTCCATCGTCAAGGTCATCTGCGACCGCGCCGGGGCGGACATCACCGTCGTCTCGCCGCGCCATCTGCGCGACGAGGGTGTGGAACTGCGCGTGCGCCTGCCGCTCGCTTAAAGCTTCGACTTCGCCTCTGCGACCAGTGCCTTGGCGATGACGATCTGCTGGATCTGCGTCGTGCCCTCATAGATGCGGAAGAGACGCGCATCGCGGAACAACTGTTCGGCGCGATATTCGCGGATATAGCCGTTACCGCCATGGATCTGCACATTGCGGTCGGCAATGCGCCCTACGGCTTCAGAGGCGAACATCTTGGCGCAGGATGCCTCGACGCTGACATTTTCGCCCGCATCGCGCTTGCGCGCCGCGTCCAGCACCATGCAGCGGGCCGCATAGGCTTCCGCCTTGGAATCGGCAAACATCGCCTGCAACAGCTGGAATTCGGCGAGCGGCTTGCCGAACTGGGTGCGCTGAACGGCATAGGCCAGCATGTCATCGATGATGCGTTCCGAAAGACCGACACAGGCTGCGGCAATGTGCAGTCGCCCCTTGTCCAGAACCTTCATGGCCGTCTTGAAGCCCTGCCCCTCGACGCCGCCGATAAGGGCCGACGCGGGCACGCGGCAATTGTCGAAAATCACGTCGCAGACATGCGCGCCCTGCTGGCCCATCTTCTTTTCCGGCTTGCCGAGCGACAGGCCGGGCGTGCCGCGCTCCACCGCGAAGGCCGAGACGCCGGACGCCCCTTTTTGCGCGGGATCGGTGCGGGCCATAACGGTGAACAGCCCGGCATGTGGGGCATTGGTGATGAAGCGCTTCGTGCCGTTGAGAATGTAATGGTCGCCGTCGCGCCGCGCCGTCGTCTTGACCGAGCCTGCATCCGAGCCGACATCCGGTTCGGTGAGCGCGAAGGAACCGATGATTTCGCCGGACGCCAGTCCCGGCAGGTATTTGGCTTTCTGTTCCGGCGTGCCGTCAATCGCGATGCCCTGCATGCCGATGCCGACATTGGTGGCAAACATCGAGCGGAAGGCCGGTGCCGCGCGGCCAAGCTCGAACACCGCCAGCACTTCCTCTTCCATTGTCAGGCCCAGCCCGCCGAAATCTTCAGGGGCCGTCAGGCCAAACAGGCCCAGTTCGCGCATTTCCGCGACGATCCGTTCAGGAATGGCGTCGGTTTCGGAAACTTCCGGTTCCGCCGGAATAAGCCGTTCATCCACGAAACGGCGAATGGTCGAGATCAGTTGATCCAGCGTGTCCTTGTCCAGTGCCATGATGTCCTCCTCACATCAAAATAGAAATATATTGACACATATAACGCGGAAGACGCGAAAATCAACGCCATAATAATGCGATAAAATCCATCTTGTGAGGCGATTAAATATCAATATATTGACATGAATGGGAGGAAGTCACATGAAAGCAATCGTCTTGCACGAGCGCGGGCCGGATGGCGTGCGCTGTGAGAAATTTGCCGAGCCGGAGCGCCCGGCAGGCTTTGCCAAGGTCCGTATGCTCGCCGCATCCGTCAATCGTGTCGACCTTTATATGCGCGACAGCGGTGCGGGGATCACCCACACATTGCCGCTCGTCATGGGGGTGGATGGCGTTGGCGAAGTGGCGGAGGCTGATGCCGATAGCGGGTTGCAGCCCGGCGACCGGGTGATTCTTTACCCTTATGAGTTCTGCGGACGGTGCCGCCATTGTCTGGCGGGCGACCAGCCGCTCTGCACGTCAGCGCGCATTCTGGGTGAGCATCGCCACGGCACGTTTGCGGAATGCGTGGCGCTTCCTGCCCGCTCCTGCGTCAAGCTGAAGAAGGAGACTGATCCGGTTGAGGCGGCGGTGCTGGGCGTTGCCTATCTCACCGCCTGGCGCATGGTGTTTGGCAAAGCGCCTGCCGGTCCGGGCTCGGTCGTTCTCATTCAGGGCGGCGGCGGCGGTGTTGCCTATGCCGCCATGCAACTCGCCCGCATGGCCGGGGCGCGGGTCATTGTCACCACCAGCGGCGCGGACAAGCTTGCGCATTTTGCAGCGTTGGGCGTCGAGGTCATCGATTACCGGGCCGAGGAAGTCGGCAAGGCCGTGATGCGGCTGACCGGCGGCGAAGGGGCCGATCTGGTGGTTGATAATGTCGGCGAGAAAACCTGGGCGTCGTCGCTGAAGTCCATGGCGCGCGGCGGCCATCTCGTCACCTGCGGGGCAACGACCGGCGCGCATCCTTCGGCTGATATCCAGCGGCTGTTCGTGCGCCAGCTTTCCGTTCATGGCTCGACCATGGGCAGCCTTGAGGAGTTCCGCAAGCTGGTCGCGGCCTACGAGGCGGGCGGCTTCAAGCCCTACATCGACAGCACACTTTCACTGGACGAGGTGCCTCAAGCCTTTGCCCGCCTGGAAGACCCGGCCCGCATGGGCAAGATCGCCATCCGCATTGCCTGAGGAGGAGGCCATGACCTACACATCCATTCTCGTTTCCACTGATGGGCCGGTCGGCGTCATCACTCTCAACCGTCCCGAGGCGCTCAATGCGCTGAACGAAACCATTACCCGCGAGATTTCCGAGGCGATTGCCACCTTTGAAAGCGCCGAAACCATCGCCGTCATCGTCATAACCGGATCGGACAAGGCCTTTGCGGCAGGCGCTGACATCAAGGAGATCAAGGACAAGACCTTTTCCGATGTCTATGCGGAGAACTTCATCACGGCCCATTGGGAAGCGGCATCGAAGGCGCGCAAGCCCGTGATTGCCGCCGTCTCGGGCCACGCGATTGGTGGCGGCTGCGAACTGGCGCTGATGTGCGACATCATCATCGCTTCGGAGACGGCGCGCTTCAGCCTGCCGGAAACGAAAATCGGCATCATCCCCGGTGCGGGCGGCACGCAGCGCCTGACGAAAATCGTCGGCAAGGCGGTCGCCATGGATATGATCCTCACCGGCCGCGTTCTGCCTGCCGAAGAGGCGCGCGCCATGGGGCTTGTCTCGCGCGTCGTTCCCGCCGGGACGCAGGTGGAGGAAGCCGTGGCGATGGGCAAGGCGATGGCCGCCTCGTCGCGTCCGATCCTCATGCTGGCAAAAGAGGCGGTCAACAAGGCTTATGAGACGCATCTCGCCGAGGGCATCTATGTGGAGCGCCGTCTTCTTTACGCGACCTTTGCCACCGAAGATCGCCGCGAGGGCATGAATGCCTTTGCCGAAAAGCGCAAGCCAGCCTTCAGAAACCGTTGAAGCGGGATCATCCGGCCATCGGTTTCGCCCGCTGGCGGGTGCCTCGTTACGATCGATTTTCGTATGTCTTCTTCTTGCTGTGATCAATAAGTCCTGACGCTACGCGGCTGCGGATGAGGGTCGTTTCCCTCTGGGGCGCGGGTACGAGATTCTTGTGCATTCAGGAGGCAACGGTCAGGCTAACGGGGGCAAGGTGTCCGACATGATCGAGCGAACGATCTGGGCAAGGTTGGAGAGCGGTCAGCTCGCCCACGATACAGGCGGCAAGACCAAAGTGAAGCGCACCTTGGCATCGTGGCTCCATCAAGCCCTCTGTAAGTGTCGAAACGATTTCGTTTACGGCAATTTTGTCGAGCGCAACGATCATTTTTCTGCATACGTGGCAGCGGATGATCTTTGGATATGTCGCGCCTCTCTACCGTATCGCGCTGACGGCTTTTCTCCGTTCAGATGCGAGGTGCCAATACCATCGGCCAAAGACGCACGCGCGTTCGGGGCTTATATCGCCGATCGCACGGACCTCATGAGGATGCAGGAATCCAAGGAAGAAGCTGCTAGGCGCCCGCCCGTAGACCGCGCCGCCCAGCGCGTCCGTGTCCCCCGCCATACTCCTGCGTGGCGTCGTCAACCCGTGTCGGCGATGACGGCGCAGGGGTGCTTGATTGATGTTTCCTTGCCTGCTTCAGTAGTTCATATGTGGACCCTTGCATCCATAATCGCTTATAGCGTTCTATATGTGGATCCTTAGAGAATTTTTATGGAATTTTTTATAAGGGAGCGTATATGATGTCTTGATAGCGTAATTCGATATTACGGGTGCTAATATGATCCATAGTGATGCAGCCATCAAGACGTTTGAAGGAACTCTCCGCGACATAGGTGATCGTATCGCGAAAATCCGCCTTAGCCGAAACTTGACGCAGGCGAGCCTGGCGAGCAAAACCGGCACATCAGTCAGCAGCATCAAGCGTCTCGAAGCTGGCGAAAACACGTCACTCGACACCTTCATCCGAGTGCTGACGGCCCTCGGATTGGCAGATCATTTGACGAGCTTTCTGCCCGATCCTGATGTCCGGCCGATAGAGCGCGTCAGGCGCCAAGGTCATGAGCGCCAGCGCGCTTCTGGCCGCAAGGGCGCGGCGAAAGCGACGGAATGGGCATGGGGTGAGGACGACGAGGAATGACAGACGCGACGGTTCGATTGTGGGGCAAGGATATTGGGGCGGTGAGTTGGCTCGCCGACCGCGGGATCGGCGTCTTCCAGTATATGCCCGACTTCGTGGATAGCGCGATGGAGCTAGCGCCGATCATGATGCCGCTCGGCCCCGACCCCTATGCGTTTCCGGCCCTTCCCAAAGAAGCATTCAAGGGGTTGCCGGGAATGCTCGCCGACTCCCTGCCGGACAAGTTCGGTAACGCTCTGATCGACACATGGCTTGCCGCACAGGGGCGCGCGGCAAGCAGCTTCAATCCGGTTGAACGCCTTTGCTATATTGGTACACGCGGCATGGGCGCGCTCGAATTTCACCCGACCATGCTCAAAGCCGCGCACAGGTCGAAACGGATCGACATCGACGCCCTGACCGCTCTTGCCAATCAGGCTCTCAATAACCGTGAGGCTCTTGTCGGCGTTCTCAGAGGGGATGACGACCGTCAGATGCTGGAAGAGATTCTGCGCGTCGGCACCTCGGCGGGCGGCGCGCGTGCCAAGGCGATCCTGGCCTGGAATGAGGAAACCGGCGAGTTCCGTTCCGGTCAGGTGAAGGCCGGGGAAGGCTTCACCTACTGGCTGATGAAGTTCGACGGCATCTCGAACAACAGCGATAAAGAGCTAGCCGACCCGCAAGGCTTCGGCGTGATCGAATATGCGTTCTACCTGCTCGCCACCGCCGCCGGCATCGATATGAGCGAGTGCCGCATCCACAAGGAAGGCGGCCGCTCGCATTTCATGACGCGACGCTTCGACCGCAGCGCCAACGGACAGAAGCTGCACATGCAGTCGCTCGCAGCATTCCGTCACTATGATTTCAATATGGCCGGCGCTTATTCCTATGAACAGGCAGTCGAGACGATCCGGCGGCTAGACTTGCCGACCTATGACATCGAACAACAGTTCCGCCGGGCAGTCTTTAATGTGCTAATCCGCAATCAGGACGATCACGTCAAGAACATCGCCTTCCTGATGAACCGTAAGGGTGAGTGGCGACTGTCCCCTGCCTACGACGTCGTCTATGCGTATAATCCAAGCGGTGCTTGGACCAGCAAGCATCAGATGAGCCTCAACGGCAAGCGAGACCATTTCGAGCTATTGGATCTCGTCGCCTTCGGTGAGTTTTGCGGACTGAAGCCGAGGAAGGCCGAGGCGATCATCCGTGACATGCACGGCCATTTGGAGAATTGGCTGACCTACGCGGAACAGGCCGGTATGCCGGAAAGTGAAGCTTTGAAGCTTCATCGCGCCATGCGACGTGAAATCGTCATTCCTGACGCCCGGAAGATATCCGTCTCGAGGCCGGTGTCCGATTCATCAACCCCGTGAGCATTTGCCCCTTAGGTGCTGCTCCTGTCGTTGATATTTCGGTCTGCACTCAGAGGCTGACGAGATTGGATGATGCCGCCGAGGCAACTAAAATGAGGGCCGCCCTAGAGGATTGCTCGGAGGAAGTGGTCAAGAATGAGGCGACTTAAACCCGACCAAGTCAGCATTCGTGTGCTCGGTTCGGCGTTTTGCGGCAAACGTGGCGGAACGGATGGCGTTCCAGCCAGGCAGCGACATCCAGGGCTGCAGGTGGCGGCCAAGCCGAAAGGCAGGTCTCCTTTGCCCGCAGCAGATGCGTCGCCACTGAGGTCTTGCTGAACGTCAAACGTTCCGAAACGACGCGAACCGAAAGGCCCTGCTTATGCGCAGCCGCAGTATCGATCGAATGTCTTTCACTGTCGTTCGTCTCTCTTGCTTCCGTCTTGGCAGGCCCTCCAAACCAATGATGAGGGGCAAGCCGCCAGAACGGTGCTTGCGAAAATCAATCTTGTTTCCAACGCTAGGACTGTCCCGGAATTTGTGAAACCCGCATTCCAATGCGACAAGCGCCTATAAACGCGCTGTAATCACATTGAATTCATGTTCGGTCGCCTTAAGGATAGGCGCCGCGTCGCCACCTCTTACGACCGATGTCCGACTGTCTTCTTCTGGCTGTGAACAATGGTCCTGACCCTAAGCGGCTGCAGATGGAGGTCGGCCAGCCTGGCGGGGACGGTAGTGCGCGTGCATAAGAAGAGGATCACGAACGCTGGCGCGAAGTAACATCTTCACGGCGTTGTTTATCGGCGCCCCTGCCCTGTAGTTCTTCCATGTGCGAAGCGATACACCAAGAAAGTCGGCTGCCTCGTTGTTGGAGAGCCCTGTCGTTTCCTGCCACAATCGCAGGTCATCTGTGCCAAAGTCGCGTTGATCATCAGCAATCTGGCTGAGATGATAAGCGTCAATCGCCAGATCGCCATCCGCCCACTCAACCGTCGCGCCGTAGTCAGCGACTTTTGCAGTTGCCCAAATATCAGCCTTGGTGAGAGGCGTCAGCATGTTGCCGCTGGTCGCAATCCAGCCGATCAACTGGACGCTACTATGGCCACCGTCCTGCCATTCGATATGAAGGGTCGTATTTTGCGCAGCTGTAACAGTCTTGATGCGAGGCAAATCCATGTTCATGTTCTCCTCATGCAATTGGGAAACGAGGATTGATGCGGTTCCATTCCGAAGCGATCAGTGCCCGGTTTTCTGCCGCCCAAGCTAGAGCGGTTTTCTCTGTCTTCGCAGAAAGCCTGCCCTTGATGATTTCAAGTTTGCCAATCCCTACAAGCGCATCGGCATCCGGCGTGATAACATAAAAATGAGGGGGAAGGTGGTCGTTGGCGTAGACCCGAATGATGATGTTCCCGATCTGAACCAGTTTACCCATATGTCCCTCGCGTGAACGGAAATGTAGGGCATTCTGTGTATCACGGCAATATAGAGGTGCAAAAATTACACCATTTTATAAGTCGTGTGACGAGAGCCGTGCTCGTCTCCTGCGGATCAAGCGCCCCTTTCTTGTCTTCCTGTTGTCGGTGTCGGCCAAAAACAGCCGCGGAAAATGAGGGCCGTCGATCGTCCTCTTTGAATTGATGGCGATCTCACACTTTGCCCAAATAGTGCAGGCTGGGTTGCTGCCGGGTGCGGCGGCTCGGGCTATGGCCGGTCCAGCTTCGATAGGCGCGCCAGAAGGCGGTGCCATCGGCATAGCCAAGTGCTGCGGCGATTTTTTCCATCGTCATGCCGCCTTCCGCCAGCATGGTTTCGGCCTTGGCCTGCCGGTGGCGCTGCACGATTGTGCTGAGCGATTGCCCCTCCTCGGAGAGCTTGCGCTGCAGGCTGCGCGCCGACATCTGCATGGCGGCGGCAATCGTTTCCAGTTTCACTTCCAGACTGCCGAGATACATACCGACGAGCGCCTCGACCTGCTCGCTGATCGAGGCGGAGCGTTGCGTGCGCTGGATGAGGTCCATCAGATGGCGCTCGGTCATGGCGATCATGTCGCGGTCTTCACTGCGATGTGGACGCTGCGCGTCTTCCGGCGCCATGACGATGCGGTTTTCCGGCTGGCTGAACA